>Ga0302140_10000613_pt1 | contig 46098 bp, 41 predicted proteins | sample I_Bog_E1_1_FD_202095 | JGI IMG/M metagenome (GOLD analysis project Ga0302140, IMG submission 202095) | Peat permafrost microbial communities from Stordalen Mire near Abisko, Sweden - I_Bog_E1_1 | ecosystem: Environmental > Terrestrial > Soil > Wetlands > Peat | place: Sweden: Abisko, Stordalen...
TGACACATTTCTATTCCTCTTGTATTTGCTTTCTCAGCATATTTATCTGCTAAATGTTGGAAGAATACTGTTATTGTTCTTACAAATATAGTAAGTACTTGTCCTGCTGCTGCAATTGGAATTGCTACTGCTATACCCGCTCCAATTGATTGATGTCCAACGATTACAAGTACTGCTGAAATTACACTTGCAAGTGCTGCATCTGGTGCCATTGCTGCACCAACGTTCATCCATCCAAGTGCTAACATTTCAAGCGTTCCACCTAATATAATTCCTGTTTGAATATCTCCTAGTACAAGTCCAACTAATGTACATGCAACTAATGGTCTATGAAATTGTGCTTCATCAAGCACACTTCCCATACCTGCAATTGCTGCAACTATTATTAATAAAATTAATTGTAAAGTGTTCATTTATAATTCCTCTCTTTCTTTTTTTAATTATATAAAAATTAAATTTTATATCTATATAAGTTTTAACTCTTTTAATTTATCCATCATATTAATCTTGTTATCTTTTGCTAACTTTCTTATTTCTAGTTCAATACCTTTTTCATTAAGCTTCTTAAATGCTTGAATATCAGTTTCACTTACACACAATGCATTTGTAATTTGCTTTGTGCCTTCTTTATAACACATACCTCCAACGTTTACAGATTTAATATCTACTCCACCTTGAACCATCCTAAGTACATCTGTAGGATTTGTGAATAAAAATAAAGTTTTAAAGCTATCAAATTTAGGATCTTTGTATGCAGCTATTGCTTTTTCAATTGTAACTACATACGCTTTTATTCCTGGAGGCGATACCTGAATTACTAATTGTTTTCTTAAATCATCTGCTGCAACTTCATCACTAACAGCCATTATTCTATTGCATCCACTGTCCTTTGTCCAAACTGTTGCTACTTGTCCATGTATTAATCTGTCGTCTATTCTTACAAAACTAATTTCCATTTCTATACTCCACCTTTTTATATTTATTCTTATTTTTTATATTAACTTGAACTACATTAGCAGTAATCCTTGCACCAGATATTTATAATTTAATTAAGTTTTTGTGCTGCATCAGTAGCAGTTTAAGCGAAACTTTTTAGCAAACATAACTGCTTTTCTATTTATGTAAGAAAAACTACTTAGCCGCGAAACCTACGTGGCTTTACTTACTAGCTTCAAATTCATTTTTTTCATATTGTACAATTAACTTGTCTAATTCTTTACTACAAATTACTACTTTAATGTCAGTTAACTCTTTATTTTCAAGTAACAGGTATAATTTTTCGCGTAAACTTTCAATATTATTTCTCAAGTCAGTCATTTCCAACGTCCTCATTTATTCTCAATACTTAACATATGTTAAATAAATTTCACTATAATTCATCCTCTGTATTAGTTTCAAAATTTTTAATTAAAACCTTTACGGCTTCTTTTCCTGCATTTTCTGCAATTGCTAATAGTTCTGATAAAGTTGAAAAATCTCTCCCCCCAAAAACTTCTAAAATCATTGGAAGATTAACTCCTGTTACAATTTCCATATTGTCATTCTTCATTGCAAGTATGCTAGCAGCATTAAATGGACTTCCCCCAAAAAGGTCTACCATAAATAAAACTCCATCTTTGCAATCTAATTCACTTATAAGTTTATTATATTTTTCTACTAGGTCGTCTACACCTTCACCTGGTTTAAAAGTAACACTGCCCACATTTTCTTGAGTTCCAAAAATCATTTCTGCTGATTTAAGAATCTCTTCTGAAAATATACCATGCGTACCTATTATTACTGATATCATTATTTCATCATCCTTTCACAACTACATATATTATTTCTATACTAATTATATATAGCAATTAGCGTGCCAAATAAGTGTGTAAATAGAAATATATTCTTCCCAAGTAAGCTTTTTACGTATTTTTTAATAATTCAATATTTTATTTTACACTCTAAATTCTTAAATTACATACTTATAATTATATTCAACACAGTTATCTCTTTAATTTTAGAGAATTAACACACATTTATAATGTCAGCAATATAATATACCTCGTCATCAGTTAAATTTATTGATAATGCAGTTTTAAAAATTAAACTAGCTTCTTTTAATGATTGTATAGTTTGTTTATTAAATTCTAAATTGTCATTCTCATATGTTAATCCATTGTTTAGAAGCATTCTTTCTAGTGCACATGCAACATGAAACATAATTCTTAATTTAACTGCATTTTCAAAATTCATATTCACTGATTTTTCAATTGAATTCACAAATTCATCTAATAAAGAATAGATTTTTTTAGGATTAAGAAATGTTATGAATTCAGCAAGAGTTTGTATGCAGAGATTTTTAAAAATTATTTGTTTATCTCCTTTATTAATAATAGTTCCAACATTCTTCCCTTCTATGATACTTATTAAAATACTTTCTCCAGTTCCGTCAATCAATTGCTCTATGGATATAAAAGGAATCCCAAGATTAGGGTTTCCAATACCTATAATAGCTAAAATATTATTTTCTTCAGAAATCTCACTAATGGACTTAGTTAAATTATTCAATCCAAGTGAAATAATGTTGATATTTTCAGAGCCAATATTATTCGTAACATTTTCTACTAATTCTTTAAGTTTAATTGCTGCACCTTTTCCAGTAGAACAAATAGTAATTATAACTTTTTCCTGTTGTTTTTTTTCTTGAGGCAATTGTGCAATTATGCTATTAGTATATCCCCTAAAATCAGTAAGTAAGTATGAATAAACAGAATTTAAATCTGTATCACAAACAGAACATTTTCTAACAGCTTCTAATACTAATGGGGTAGATACCATATCAACACTTTTAGTAATAATATTAGTTTTTTCAGTAATAACATCACTAAAACTATTTAGAGATCCCATATCAACTAAAAGCAAAACTCCTTTCCCTTCATTAACTGCTTTAACCTTTTCAATAACAATTTCTAAGATGTCAGAAGGAGTCATTTCAAGGGGCATATCAACAGCTAAAATGTTATCAGCATCAAAAAGTTTTTTAGCTAAACCAACCATACTTGTAGCAATACTTGAGCCATGTGCAGCTACTACAATGCCTACTCTTTCTTGACGAGATGATTCTTGTATTGAATTCAAAAGTAATGCTAAATATTCAATTTCTACATTAGGTATAATAAGATTGAATTTTTTTTCTATAAGTTTATGGATGTCTTTAGCCACCTCATATTCTTTACTTTCAGTTGATATTGATAAATCAATATTTGATTCAAAAGAAACAGTATTTTTCTTAATACGATTAAATAATGCACTAAAATGAAGACTTGTAGCATAAATGAATCTTTCATTCAGTTTTTTATTTAATTTATTTTCAGCTAATATTTTTATTTCTTCTGCAAAATCAACAATATCTTTATCAACAATCTTTAATAGCCCTTCTCTACGGTTTATATCATTCTTAAACCTATCATAAAACTGTTTTAAATGAATATTTATATCTGTGGTTATAAAACTCTTTATTTCCTCATCATTCATTCCTTCTTCTTGAAGAAGAGAAGTTTTATTCTCTATTATGCTATAAATATTAAATGGTGTTTCATAATCATCTGTTTCTAAAAATGTTTTATTACCATCAGGCTGAATAGTAATACTATTAGGCATCATATTCCACACAATTGTATTATCTTTAGTTTGATTTCCAAATGTTAGTATTCCACTTTTGATATTTGGAGGTAATAGTGCTAAATTTATCTCAATATCTTTATTTGTGTTAATACAATTAAAAAAGCCCTTTGCACAAACTAACTGTATATTGGATTTTAATTGTCCAACATTTCCATATGAAGTACTGCCTATTAAAGCTTTTATAGCTTCTGATGAAATTTTAATAGTTTTATTTACTCTCTGAGCTTCCTTTGAAATCAGATATTGTACCAATTCTAGTTTTTCATCGATAGATCTTTCATCAAAAGCAGGAATATTTATAGTTATAGGAATTCTTCTAATAAAAGTATTAAGTAAGGTAGAATTTGGATCTTCTGTTGTAGCTCCAATCAATAATACACTTGCTTTACGGTGCCTATCTGTCTCTCCAAGCTTATTATAGTTACCTGTATCCATAAAATAAAAAACCATTTCTTGACCTTCTGGTGGTAATCTATGTATTTCATCTAAAAATAATATACCTCCATCAGCTTTTTCAACTATACCTTCCTTTTCTTTTTCAGCACCTGTGAATGCACCTTTAACATGACCAAATATATAAGATAAAAGAAGTTGAGGATTATTACTATAATCCGCACAATTAAATATAATAAATGGTGGATCTTCAGGTAGTTCTTTTATATGCTTATAATATTCATACATCATATTTGCAAACAAACTTTTACCAACACCTGTACTACCAATTATTAATGTGTGAAGACCATTGGGTGGATATAACAATGCAGCTTTAGCTTGTTCTATTTGATTTTTTAGACTTGTATTAAAGCCAATTAAAGAATTGAAAGGTGATTTATCTTCTTTTTTAATCTCTAATTCATTATTAATAAAATCATTAATTTCTATAATTTCTTCACAATCACTATGTAACGTTACATTCAATATTTTAATAAATTGCTCTCTATCAAAATAGAGAACAGGTCTATTTTTAATTTTAATTATTTTCTTCTCCCTACAGAGAGTATTAAGCTCTCTTGATACATTGCTTCTTAACATTTCAAGATGCTCTCCAACTTCTTGAGCACTAAATCCCTTTATTTTCAATAATTTTTCTTTAGTAAACTCTTTAGAATTTGATAATATATAGTCATAAATCTTATCAATTTGCTTCATAATTTAATACCTTCTTTTAATCTATATTTTAATATGTACTGATTTTTAACTATTACGGAATATTCAAAAAGTAATTTATCCTTATTTTGAATTAATTAAAAAAATTTCATATTGTATATAATAATCAGCGCAATTAGCATGCCAAATAAGCGTGTAAATAAAAATACATTATACTAATTTAGGTTTTCACATATTTTTTAGTAAATAAATATTTCTATTTTACACACTTAATTTTTAAATCACACACTGATAATTATATTTAACACAGTTTTTTTATTTTTAAATAATTAACATGAATTTTTAGCATGATAATATAACTATATTTTTATAATACATAGAATAACTACACTATGTCACTTAATGTAGGCATTGAATCTATTGCTCCATAATTTGTGCATGTAATTGCTCCTACTTTATTAGCAAATGCAATTATATTTTTCCATTCTTCAAAACTTATATTTCTTTTATTCTCAATATCAGATAGTTGTTTTAATACTGCTCCAACAAAAGCATCTCCAGCACCTGTTGAATCTACCTGTTTAATTTCCACAGATGAGACTATTTCACTTTCTCCCTTAACACTTAGGTAAGTTCCTTTAGCTCCTAAAGTAATTGTTACAACATGAACTCCTAATTCGTGTAACTTATTAACTCCAGCTGATATATCTTTTTCTTTAGTTATTAAATATAATTCTTCATCACTTAATTTAGTGAAATCACTTTCTTTTAAAAATTTAATACATTCTTCAGTAAATTGATTTAATTGATCTGAAGTAATCAATGCATCACGATAGTTTGGATCAAAAGATACATAGATATTATTAGCTTTTGCATACTCTAATAATTTAAAATATGTATTTTTTAATTCTCCTTCTAAAAATCCTGTAGCTGAACCAAAATGAATTATATCTGAGTTAGTTATCTTTGATAAATCAATACTTTCAAATGAATAGTCCCCATCACTACCTCTTAAGAAGTCAAAGTTACGTTCTCCATCTGCATCAATTCCAACTAAAGCTATTGTCGTGCTACCTTTTTTCACTGACATTTCAGTATTTATATTTAAATCATTTAGTAAATCAATTAGGTACCTTCCAAAGAAGCCATCTCCTACTTGACCTAGGAAATAAGCATTACCTTCTAATTTAGAAATACTAGCTGCTACATTTGCAGGAGCTCCACCTGCTTTTTTTTCAAACTTTTCTCCATCTTTTAACCCTTTATTATCAACACAAACCATGTCGATTAAAAGTTCTCCTATACAAAAAATATTTTTACTCATATTTCATCCTCCTTAAATTTCAAGTTTACAGTTCATATATTTAAAAGTTATTATAATTTTACGTATCGATTTCTAAATACCTAAAATAAACTTAAACAATACTAATCTCCCCCATTATAATTAACAAAAGATGATTAATTTTAATTATTCTACAATCGTAAAATCATGAGTTTTTAAGTTAGCCTTTAATATTGCAGTATGTTTACCATATTTTCTAGTTATTATAAGTTCATTATCATTAACTTCTGTAATACACTCTCCATCTAATCCAAAGGCTGGATTAGTATTACGGAATTTCATTAAATCTCGAATATCATTTACTATTTTTCTGTTTTTAAAGTTTTCTTTAATTTCTTCTTTTGAATAATAGTGACGATTTATATCTCTGCCATTTTTAGTTGCTTCCATCAATTTAATATCATTTTCACCTGCAAGCATTCCCACATAATAAACTTGTGGTATACCTGGTGCAAAGAATTGAATTGCACGAGCTAGTAAATAAGCCTTATCATTATTTCCAAGTGCAGAATAATAAGTACAATTAACTTGGTAAATATCTAAATTATTATAAGCTACTGTATTGTAAATTTTTTTAACATTTGCACCCTTTGTAAACATAGCTTCTTTAGTTTCTTCTATTTCCTCATCAGTCATTAAGTCTTTTACATCAACTATACCAATACCATCATGAGTATCTAAAGTAGTAAATTGTTTCATCGAACTCATATCAAGCCATCTCTTTAAATTTTCACCTTTTCCTGAATATAAGGCATTTAAAACTAACACTGGAAGGGCAAAATCATAAATCCAAAAGCCTTTTTCAGCAATCTTATGTTGAATCGTATAATGCTCATGAATTTCAGGTAATATATCTGCACCATATCCATTTACTGTATCTTGAATTTCATAAAGCAAGTCCCATATTTCTGGTTAAATAAAGAAACAGCTAGTTCCTGGTTTTTTTATGGCATAAGCAAAGGCATCTAAACGAATAATTGATGCTCCGTTTTTACACATTGATATTAATATCTCTTTAATAAATTGCCTTGTTACCCTCGAATCCATATTTAAATCAATTTGTTCTTCTGCAAAAGTACACCAAACTTTTTCCTTGCTTCCATCTTTAAATTCAACTTCATAATATGGTGCCCTTGGTTTTCTTTTATAAATCGCATCCACTTGCTCCTCTGTTGGCTCACCATTTTCTCAAAAGTCTTTATATCTTATAAAGAAATCCTTATATTGAGATTCATCTTTCTTCTCTTGAAAGTCTTTAAAGAATTCAGATTGTCTTGAAATATGATTTACCATAAAATCATACATTAAGTATTTATGTTTACTTATTTCTTTAACATCTTCAATTGTCCCAAAAGCTTCATCTACTACATCATATCTCATAGGTGCAAAACCTCTATCCCCTGATGATGGGAAAAAAGGAAGTATATGAACTCCTCCTATAGCACTAGAATAATGTTCATCTAAAACTTCTTTTAAATCTGTTAAGTTTTCACCTAAGCTATCGGCATAAGTTATAAGCATAATTTCATTTTTTATTTTGTTCATAAATACTCTCCTCCTTTACTATCCTTTTAATTTCAAATCATTTAAATTTATCTAAAAAATATATATTGTATTCTAATTTCACTTAGATTATATAGTTCCTATTTTAATAATCACATATTATTATGTAGTAAAAATATGGCTAAATGTTAGTTTTTAAATTTATTATTATAATATCTTTAATTTATATATTTAAATCAGCATCGTTCTCTATCAGAGCCTTGCAAATTATTATCGTTGCCATCTATCTTCAGTATCTAATAACTCATCAAATGGATTGTGCGGTTCTGCTTGATACCAATAAGCAACTGTTGAAACGTCATCTTGACGTTCAAATATTCCCTTGTGATAAACTCCAATCTGTTGTATTGTAACCTTTAAATATTCTTGAAAATAAATTAGATCTATAATATTCATCTGTAAAATCCTCTTATAGTAGTATAACTTTTCCAACAAAAGCATTTTGTGGTTTATAAAACATAGTCTTTCCTCCATAGCTTCCTTATTTTTTAGTGAGTGTTATATCTAAATAACACTCACTAACTTTTGTTACATGCTTGAAACGTTTCAGGGTAGTATGGAAAATGTCAATTATAGCAAGTATACCTGTAGTTTTCTTTAAAATATCACTTATTTTTTCAGTAAATCTGATGGAATAAATTGTTCTAAAATTACTTCCATATAATGATTCCTCGTTTTGTCTTTATATTAAATTCTATCCTTTCTAGATTCTTAATATAAATTAACTTGAATATGATTTTTAATTATTTAGTAGTTCCACCATCTACAAAATTAACTGGTAAATATGAAATTTCAGCTACGGTTTCTTTATTTATCAATGAGATCATTATTTCAACACATTTTTTTGCCATTAAATCAACAGGCTGACGAATACTTGAAACAAAATATCCAAGTTCCTCAATTAATTTAATACCATCATATCCAATTATGCTTATATCCTCCGGAATACGAAATCCATAAGATTCAATTACTTTTTTAACTCTTAGTGCAAGATTATCAGTACTAAAAAATATACCATCAATTAATAATTTCCCATTAGACATGTTTTCTTCTAAGAACTTTGAGCAAACATCTTCTACATTCTCATGTGGCTCTATTAATTCTAATAATTTATAATTAATTCCACTCTTTTCACAGGTATTAACAAAGCCAAGTTTTCTTTTGTAAGTTTCTCCATATATATTAGAACCTGTACGAATAAAAGCAAGATTTTTGCAGCCTGTTTCTATTAATTTCTTTGCTGCAGTTTCTCCGCCTTTATAATTATCAGAAGAAACATAAGGTATATTAGAGTTGCTAAAATGTCTATCAATAGAAACAAATCTACAATTATTAGATACCTCTTTGTCAATATCACTATACGTTATTCCAACAATTCCATCTACTTTATTTTGCTTAGCCATATTAATGTAACGTACTTCTTTTTCAGCATGACCATCCGAATTACATAATAATAATTTATAATTATGCTTACTTAGTTCAAACTCCAAATAATATGCAAAGGAAGCAAAAAATTGGTTTAATAAATTAGGAATAATAAGTGCAATTGTATCTGTTTTTTGTTTTTTCATTCCACGTGCATATACATCTACTTCATAACCTAATTTCTTAATTGCTTCCTCTACTTTTATTTTGTATTCTTCACCAACTGGAATATTATTTATAACTTTTGATACTGTTCCCAGTGCGACTCCTGCTTCTTTTGCTACATCTTTCATTGTTGCTGACATGTATAACATCAAATCCTTTTACATTAATTTTAATTTATTTTGTAAACATTGTATAGTTAAGATTATGCTCATTTGTATGTATTAATTATATCATGTTCATAAATTTTTGTGGGTCTTACCCAAGCAAAATTACTTATAAGTGTTATTTTATAATAGAGCTAATTCTCTTTTTGAGTAAATCAAGATTAAATGCAGAATTATGGATTTTATATTTAACAGATAGATTGCTAAATTTAACTTTACCTCACTAATTCTTTGAACCTGACCCAACAATACCTTGAACATAATATTTTTGCATTTTTAAGAAAATTATTAATACTGGTATAGTTACAAAAGTTAATCCTGCCATCACTCTTCCATAATTTATTGGTTGTATACTAAATAATGAACTTAATGCCATTTGAATTGTTTGTTTTGATGGATCTGACATTATCATTACAGGCCATACAAAATCATTCCAAGTTGCAACGAAAATCATTATAGCCACTGTTGCATATATTGGTTTTGCTAAAGGCATTATGAGTTTTACAAATATTATATATTGATTAGCTCCATCAAGCTTAGCTGCTTCTTCAATTTCTTTTGGCAAGCCTAAGAAAGTTTGTCTAAATAAAAATATATAAAAAGGATTCGCTATAGCAGGAATTATTAATCCTAAATAACTATTAACCCATCCTAACTTGTATACTATTGAAAATAGAGGTAACATTACTGTCTGAGCTGGTATTATCATTAAAGATAATAATATTGTAAAAATTATATTTTTACCTGGAAAATCTAATCTTGCAAATCCATACCCAGCTAAAGAATTTACTATTAAGCTAAAGAAAATAATAACTCCTATATAGAAGAATGAATTAATCATAGCTTTAAGTATTGGTAATTGTTTCAAACAATCAGAATAATTATGAAAATAATTATCACTAAAAGCTGGCAAGATAAAAGCTTTAAAACTTGAAATGTCTGAAAGTATTTGAGGATCATTCTTGAATGATGAAACTATCATCCAAATAAGCGGAAACATAAAAAATAATGCTAATAATATTAAAACGATATATTGCATAAATTTATTATTTTGTTTTTTTATATACATATTCTCCCTCCATCTTTGTTTAATCTTCTTTACTAGCCATCAATTTATTTTGTATCAAGACTATAACTAATACTATAGCTGTAAATACAACTGCCATTGCTGAACCATATCCCATATTTCTATACTTATATCCTGTTTGATAAATTTCATAAACTATAGTCATTGTAGAATTCAATGGACCACCTTGTGTCATCATCATAGGTTGCACAAGAAGTTGAAGTGCTCCAATTGTTATAGTTAAAAATAGTAGTACAGATATATTTTTAAGTCCTGGTAAAGTAATATTAAAAAATTGTTGATATTTACTTGCTCCATCTACCTCTGCTGCTTCATATAGATAAGTAGGTATATCTTGTAATCCTGCTAAAAATATCATCATTTGAAATCCTGCCCCTTGCCATGCTGAAAGAAAAACTATACAATACATAGCTTGAGCTGGATCTGATAAAAATGGTTGACTAGCTATTCCTACTGAATTTAACATTGCATTTAGTAATCCGTTATTAGGATTATAAATAAAAGTCCATAATATTGAAATTACTACTAGTGATAAAACTGTTGGAGCAAAAAATGCTAATCTAAATAATTTAATTCCCTTAAGTTTCTTATTAACCAATAAAGCTAATCCCAATGCTACTGCTAGCTGTAGAGGAACTACAAGAAATGTAAATTTAAAGGTATTATATATACTTTGTGTAAAGATTTTATCATTAAATAACTTCTTAAAGTTATCCAATCCTACAAAACTCATAGCCTTCGGTTTTAAAATGTTGTAATCCATAAAACTGTAATAAAATGACAACATAAATGGAATAATAACAAAAATAAATAATAATATTAATGCAGGTAATACAAATGACATTGATACAGCATTTTTCTTTATTTGATTTTTCTTCATAATTCTAATCATAATCCACCTCTCTTTTAAAGCAGCTATTGTAAAATATATTTTTTACATAATATATTTTGCAATTTCACTAAAGGCAAAATCTACAATATATATTCAAATTTTTATTTTGCAATAGCTCCTTTGTATTAATTTTTATATATTATTTTTAAAATCTATTTAACTTGAACATCAATTTGTTTTACTGCTTCATCTAATGCTTGTTTAGGATCCATTCCATGAATTGTATTTGTTATTGCTTTAGAAAATTGATCAGATATTACTGGATAATTTGGAGTTAATGGTCTTACTTTGGCTGTATTTTGTAATTGTTCTGTTATTACGTTTAATGGTTCTTTCTTAAATTCATCTATTTTATTAAATGCTGTTGCTCTTGCTGGTGGCATTCCATTAGCTTTATACATTGCTATACATGAATCTGTATTAGTTAAGAATTTAATTAATTCAGCTGCTGCTTCTTGCTTTTCTGTCGCACAATCTTTTGTCATATAGAATCCCCATGATCCACATGGTGATGCTGCTGTTCCATCCTTTTTAGCTACTGGATATGGCATTATTCCCCACTTCAAATCAGGATATTTAGCTAATCCTCCAGTTTCCCAAGTACCTGTTAAAACCATCGCTGCCTTTTCATTTTCAAAACTATTGTCAATTGGAGTCGGATTTACTACTTTATCATCAACTAATTTTTTAATATAAGATAATGCTTGAACTGATTTGTCACTATTTATTGATCCATCTACTGTCTGTCCATCATCTGCAACTATTTGACCATCAAGTGATTGTACTAATGGTAAAAATGCAAATGTGTTCCATTCTCCACCCCATTTAAGATTCATATCTATTCCATATACATCATCTTTAGTCATTTTTTTAGCATTTTCATATAATTCATCCCAAGTCCATGCATTTGCTACAGATGTTGGTGCTGTAATACTAGCTTTTGCAAACATATCCTTGTTGTAGTAAATTACTACTGAAGAATCCATTGCTCCTAAACCATAAAGTTTTCCTTTATATGTTCCTTGGTTAATTATATCTTTATTAAAATCTTTTAAATCTTCTTTATCTACAAATTGGTCTATAGGTTCTATTACCCCTGCATCGGCTTGAGCTGCTACATTAGGACCATCTACTGTTAATACATCTGGAAGTGAATCTGTTGTGATAGCTGCATTAACCTTATCATCATATCCTGAAGCATCTCCAGTACGAGCTATTTGTGTTAAATCAACTTTTATTTTTCCTTCATTAGCCTTATTAAACTCTTCAACTCTTTGTTTGTAAAGTTGTCCTTCTGGCGAATCTGTTTCATGTACCCAAAAGTTAAGACTCACACTTCCATCCGCGTTTTTAGCTACTTTGTTACTTTCACCCTGACTTCCACATCCTACCATTGAAAATATTAATAATGTTGCCATTGAAATGGCTGCTATTGTTTTTTTGCTAAATTTCATTTTAGAATCCCCCTCATTTTTAATAAGATGTTTATATTAAGGATATTTTTTAAACTAAGAATATGTATTCACAATATTTAGTCCAGTATTCAAATGCAATTTAACTACAATAATTAAAATCAATTTGAGTATATTTTTTTACTTTGCTAACTTTATGTAAATACATATTTTATTTTTAAAATATTCCAAATAATCGCCTTTAAACTGTATATATAACTTTATTAATTTACTGCGTTTTAAGAATTAGTTGAGATTCCCCTCCTATCTACGATTTACTCAATATCCCATTTTTCTATATTCACACAAATTTGTTTGTCTGAATAAAAGGAAATTCCTTGAGCATTTTGAGGAGCATAAACTGTAGATGACATTGTATATTCACCATCATTAACAAATACCTCAACTGAATATAAGTCAATTAGTAACCTTAACTTAATTTCATCATTTTCAGATTCAACCTTAATAGTTGTTTTGTTTAGAGTATTTATTCCACTTCCACTATTGCTTCTATCAAACGTTAATACTTTTTCTTTTGGGCTATAAGACAAAACAGTTTCAAAATCTTCATTTTTAAATAATTTAATTTCAAAAGTTGTATAATTAACTTTTGGAATTTCTATTATTAAATCAATACAACTTCCTTCAATGTTATCTAGTCTAACCTCCCCATCAATTTCCATACTTTTATACCCAATTTTATTACTTCTATAATTTTCTATTTCACGTACAGGATTTTGAATTAATTTATTATTTTTAACAGTTAATTCTCTAGGTATTGTCATCATACCAGCAAACCCAAATTTATCAGATGGTATATTCCTCTCCCAAGACTGCATCCATGCTATCATTATTCTTCTATTATCTGGTGTAATTAATGTTTGAGGTGCATAAAAATCTAATCCTCCATCAATTTCATCACAAATATTATATGTATATTCTGCTGTTTCATAATTTACTTTTCCAATCATATAGATTGTTCCAAATACATTATGAAATCTATAAACTTCTGGCTTCATTTCTTGTGGTGATGTTAACAAAACATCATGACCATCAAGTTCAAATAAATCTGGGCATTCCCACATTCTGCCTAACTTGTTTTCACTTCTACACATAACACCAACATAAATCCAATCAATTAGATTTTCAGATTTATATAACAATATCTGTCCACTTCCATCTTCATGTCTATTACCTATTACCACATAGAAATAATCATCCTTTTTCCATATCTTAGGATCACGAAAATCCGATAAATTACTTTTTGATATAATTTGTTCAGTTTTAATAACTGGATTTTCCTTAAGCTTTACATATTTTTCACCATCTCCAATTGCAATGCATTGAGTCTGACGTATGGATGATGGATTTTCTTTATCTGGATCAAGATGACCAGTATACATTAATACATGCTTGTCTCCTACTTGTATTGCACTTCCTGAGAAGCAACCGTTTTCATCATAGCTCTCATCTGGTGCCAATGCCACTGGTTGAGGTGTCCATTTAATAAAATTTTTTGTTGTTACATGTCCCCAATGCATAGGACCCCATTTTATATCATATGGATAATATTGATAGAATAAGTGGTATTCTCCTTTATAGCATGAAAATCCATTAGGATCATTTATCCAACCAATATCTCCTATTACATGATAGCGAGGTTTATTTTCTTTTTTTATTGCATCTCTGTTATTTTCAATAAATTGTAAAGCTTCTTTTAATTGCTTGCTTTTTACTTTTGAATCTTGTATTCCTTCTATTACACTATCTAATTGCTTCATTTTGATTCTGTATCCCCTTCCTGTGAAACGTTACATTGTATTCGAAAAATATATTCCTATCGTGAAACGTTACATAACATCTTTTAAAAATATCGTTTTCATTCTAATCATGTTAACACATGTTTATAATTCGTGTCAATACTATATATAAAATGTTTGTGTATAATTTTTATCTTTCTTCATTAAATAATATACACTACTATTTTATTTAATGCTGTATTCTAAATGTAAATATGAAAATGCTTATAAGGCATATTTAAAAAAACTAACAAGTCAGTATGATAATATATTTTTCCCTGTTATTTTTTTTCATATGCCTTATATTATAAAATTATATACACAAATAATGTTTTTTCCTAAATTAACAACTTCTTTTGCTTTATACTCATGCTTTTTTAGGAACTTTAAATTAAATTGAAAAACTAATTTTAATATGTGCTAAGTAATAATTCTCTTAATACTTTATAAGCTAATGCTGTTGAACTTCCACTTTGGTCATATATTCGTGAAAATTCATTTACGTCCATTCCAACAATATTTAACTTTGAAACCTTTAAAATTGCACCAAAAAGTTCTTTAAAAGTTACTTCTCCAGCTTCTGGTGTTTCTGTTCCCGGGAATACTGATGGATTTAATACATCTAAATCTATTGAAATATATATTGGTTTTGCTTTTATCTTTTCAATTACATCTTCAAGTCCTGCAAACGTAAATTAATTAGTATAAACATGATCTCTTCCCCAATAAATTTCTTGTCTATCTCCTGAGCGAATTCCAAATTGAAATATTTTATTATCCCCAACTATATCCCATACTCTGTGCATAACTGTTGCATGAGATAATTTTTCACCCAAATAGTCATCATCTCTCCTTAGGATAATCTAGATTTGAAATCTTCATATCCAAATTCTTTTACTACTTCAATACCTTTTTCTTCACTATATTTAACAATAGCTGGAAGGTTTACTCCATTAAAAGTATTATTTTTAACCATTGAATAAATAGCCATATCACAGAATACAAGTTTATCTCCTGGCTTTAGTGGTTCTTTAAATGAATAATCTCCTATTATATCTCCTGCAAGACATGTAGGTCCACCAAGTCTATAGGTATACGGAAGCTCGTTTGGTTCACCTGCATCTATAATATTAGGTCTATATGGCATTTCAAGTACATCTGGCATATGACATGCAGCTGTTGTATCTAGTATTGCAATATTCATTCCATTTTTAATTGTATCTAAAACTGTTGACACAAGAAAACCCGTATTTAAAGCTACAGCTTCACCTGGTTCAAGATATACTTCTACACCATACTTATCTTTCATAAATAAAATAGATTTTATTAGTGTTTCTATATCATAATCTGGTCTAGTAATATGATGACCACCACCAAAGTTAATCCACTTCATATTCTTAATGTATTTCCCAAACTTTTCATCTACCACTTTTATTGTACGTTCAAGAGTATCAGAATTTTGTTCACACATTGTGTGAAAATGAAGTCCATCTATTCCTTCAAGTTCTTCTGGCTCAAAATTATCTAAAGTTACACCCATTCTAGAATTTTCAAAGCAAGGATTATATATGTCTGTTTCTATTTCAGAGTATTCAGGGTTAATACGAATACCACATTCGATTTTCTTACCTTGAACATTTTTAACTTTATCTTTATAAAGTTTCCATTGATTAAATGAATTAAATACTATATGATCACAATATTTTGTAATTTCATCAAATTCATCTTCTCTATATGCAGGTGCATAGATATGTACTTGTTTACCCATTTCTTCATATCCAAGTCTAGCTTCAAATAAAGAACTTGAAGTAACTCCTTTTAAATACTTTCCTATTAAAGGGAAAGTTGAAAACATTGAAAATGCCTTTGTTGCAAGAATAATATTAGCACCTGTTTCCTTTTGAACATAATCTAAAGTTTCTAAATTCTTTTTAAGAAGTCTTTCATCAACCAAATAACATGGTGATGGTAATTTATTTATATCTATATCCTTCATAACTATTAAAATCCTCCAGTCTATAATTAACTATAGTTTTATTGTTAAGAATAGTTAAACTTAATTTTATCCTTATTATTAAGAAAGATGAAGAAAATATATTCCCTCATCATTCTTAATTGTTTTTTATTTAACTAAAGTTGGAGCAAAATCTTCTTTCCATGGTAATCCCCATTTATTTAACTCTTCCATAAATGGATCTGGATCAAATTCTTCAATGTTATTTACTCCTGGTTTCTTCCATAGACCTTTCATTACTAAGCTTGCTCCTATCATAGCTGGAACTCCTGTTGTATATGAAATTGCTTGTGAACCGACTTCTTTATAGCATTCTTCATGATCACATACATTGTATACATAATAAGTCTTTTCTTTTCCATCTTTTTTACCTTGGAAAATACATCCAATATTAGTTTTACCCTTTGTTCTTGGTCCAAGTGATGCTGGATCTGGTAAAATTGCTTTTAAAAATTGTAATGGCACTATTTGTTTTCCTTCATATTCAATTGGTTCAATAGAAGTCATACCAACATTCTCAAGTACATTTAAATGTGTAATATACTTTTGTGAGAAAGTCATCCAAAATCTAATTCTCTTAATTCCTTTAATATTTAAACCTAAAGATTCTAATTCTTCATGGTGTAATAAATACATATCCTTTGGTCCTATTTCCGGGAAATCATAAACTTCTTTTAATTCAAGAGGTTCTGTTTCTACCCACTTTCCTTCTTCCCAATAGCTACCCTTAGCTGTTATTTCACGTATATTAATTTCTGGGTTAAAGTTAGTTGCAAAAGGATATCCATGATCACCTGCATTAGCATCTAAAATGTCAATATAGTTGATTTCATCAAAATAATGTTTTTGAGCATAAGCACTAAATACTCCTGTAACACCTGGATCAAAACCACTACCAAGTAATGCTGTTATTCCTGCTTTTTCGAATTTTTCTTTATATGCCCATTGCCATTTATATTCAAATTTAGCTGTATCAAGTGGTTCATAATTAGCTGTGTCTACATAATCAACTTTTGTTTCAAGACAAGCATCCATGATTGTTAAATCTTGATATGGAAGTGCAAGATTAATTACAACTTCTGGTTTGAATTTTTCAATAAGTGCTACTAACTCAGGTACATTCTCAGCATCTACCTTAGCTGTTTGTATTTTAGTCTTAGTCTTTCCTTCAAGTGAAGCTTTTATAGCATCGCATTTTGATAAAGTTCTGCTAGCAATACAAATTTCTTCAAATACCTCTGAATTTTGACAGCACTTATGAATTGCAACACTAGCAACACCACCAGCACCAATAATTAACGCTTTTCCCATTATATAATTCCTCCAATTTCTTTATATTATGTATAAATATCTATTTTAATTAATAATATATTTTTAGGATATAATCCTAGCAGAATAAGGCATCTGAAAAAATGCCTTATTTTCATACATTAATTTTTTATTCAGTAATACCTTCTAACATATCTTTCACATAATTAGGTAAAGCAAAACATCCCACATGAAGATCTGTATTATAGTATTTTGTTTTTATGCCTAATTTATTCCAAGCATCTGCATTTAGATTTTTAATAGGATCATATTTTTTTGAAGCAAATCCAAATAGCCAATGTCCTGATGGATAAGTTGGAATATGTGCTTGATATACTTTAATAATTGGAAAGTAATTCACTATTTTTTCATGTGCATCTTTCATTGCTCTAGCATGATACTCATAATATGGACTTTCATGTTGATTTACTAAAATTCCGTCTTCTTTTAATGCTATATAACAATTCCCATAAAATTCTTTCGTAAATAATCCTTCTCCTGGTCCAAATGGATCTGTAGAATCTACTATTATTAAGTCATATTCATTTTCTTTGCCTCGTACAAATCTCAAGCCATCTTCAAAGAACATTTTTACTCTTTTATCATCAAGTTTACATGCTGTTATTGGGAAATATTCTTTACATACGTCCACAACTCTTTCATCTATTTCAACCATATCAATTTCTTCAATAGTACTATATCTTGTAAGTTCTCTTATTGTTCCACCATCTCCAGCACCAATAACCAAAACCTTTTTAATATTAGGATTGGTTGCCATTGGTACATGTACTATCATATCATGATAAATAAATTCATCTTTTTCTGTTATCATCATTAATCCATCTAATGTAAAAAATTTTCCAAATTCCTTCGCTTCTAGAACATCTATTCTTTGAAATTCTGTTTGCTCACTATGTAATTGTTTTTCAACCTTAATTGAAAATCTGACATTGTCTGTATGTTGTTCTGTATACCATAGCTCCATCTATTTATCCTCCACAATATTAATATTTTCAATTTTAATATCTTCTGTTCCAGTTAGAAAACATCCCTTTTTCTTTGCATATTCTATATACTCTAGAATTTCTTTAGTAATTCTTTCTCCTGGAGCAAGAATTGGTATTCCTGGTGGATAACACATTACAAATTCAGCACATGTCTTTCCATCACTTTCATTTATAGGCACAGAAACTTTCGAAGAATAAAATGCGTCTTGAGGAGTAAGAACAACTTCTGGATTTATATACTCATGATCAAACATTCCTGCTTTATCTTTTGAATACAATCTTTTAATTTCTGATAATGAAGATATTAATCTTTCTAGTGAAAGTTTCTTGTCTCCAACAGAAATAATGGCTAAAATATTAGCTATGTCACCAAATTCAATTTGTATACCATAATCGTCTCTTAAAATATCATATACTTCTATGCCTGCAAGTCCTATTCCTCTAGTAAATATAGATAACTTTGTTGTATCAAAATCATAAACAGTATCTCCATCTATTAATTCTTTTGAAAAAGTATAGTAACCACCTATTTTATTTATTTCTTCCCTCGCATACTCTGCAAGTTCTGTTACCTTTTTAAAAATTTCACTGCCATGAAGTACCAGATCCCTTCTTGCTAAGTCAAGTGATGACATTAAAAGATACGAACCACTCGTTGTTTGTGTTAAATTTATTATTTGACGAACATATCCAACATGCAAATCGCAATTTAATAATAAGAAAGAACTTTGAGTTAAAGAACCTCCTGTTTTATGCATGCTAATTGCCGCCATATCGGCTCCTGCTTCTATAGCAGACACTGGCATATTTTCTCCGAAATAAAAATGTGTTCCATGTGCTTCATCTACTAAAACATACATTCCATTTTCATGTGCAATTTTAGTAATCTCTTTTAAATTTGAACAAATTCCATAATATGTTGGATTATTTACAAGTACAGCTTTTGCATCTGGATTTTCCTTAATTGCTTTTTTTACATTTTCAACTGACATTCCAAGCGGTATTCCAAGTTCTCTGTTTATACCTGGATTTATATAAATTGGGACTGCTCCACTAATTACTAATGCATTAATTGCACTCCTATGAACATTACGTGGCATTATAATCTTTTCACCCTTTTTACAAACACTCATAATCATAGCTTGAACTGATGAACTTGTTCCATTTACCATTAAAAATGCATATTTAGAACCAAAAGCATCTGCTGCAAGTTCTTCTGCTTCCTTTATAACTGATACTGGATGGCAAAGATTATCAAGTGGCTTCATTGAATTTACATCTACCGAAAGACATTGCTCACCCAAAAATTCTCTAAGCATAGCATTTCCTCGTCCTTGCTTATGACCTGGAACATCAAAAGGAACCACTCTTGCCTTTTTATATTCCATTAGAGCTTCATAAATAGGTGCTTTTGAGTGGGATTCTTTATTTTTCATTTTGGCTCATCCCCCCATTAATATATATTAGTTCCACTGAAAATCTCAATCATTTCTTTACGTAGGTTGCTTTCAATCTCAAGTCTTTCTTTTGGCTTAATTTCATAAACATCCCTATTAAAAAGATAATTTTGAAGTTCAATTTCTTTTATTAACATTTTAGTATGAAATATATTTGATTGATATACATTTATATCCATAGCATCATATCTCTTTAAAGTACCTTCATCAATATAATCCTGTATTGATGTTATCCTGTGATCTATAAATAATTTCTTACCATCAACATCTCGAGTAAAGCCTCTGACACGATAATCTATGGTTATGATATCTGAATCAAAACTTCCTATAAGGTAGTTTAATGCATTTAAAGGAGAAACTTCTCCACAAGTGGCTACATCAATATCCACACGAAAAGTAGCAATTGAATTATCTGGATGATATTCTGGATAAGTATGAACAGTCACATGACTCTTATCTAAGTGTCCTACAACAGTATCTCTTGTCTTCAAAATGTCGATTTCACCTTTATTACAAGATGCATCTATTTCCTTAACTGCTAAAGTCTCTTCTGATATTAAAATAGTTACACTTGCTCCTTGAGGATCATAGTCTTGTTTTGAAATATTAAGTACATGTGCACCAATACTTTCCGTTACATCACACAGAATCCTTGTAAGTCTTTCTGAATTGTATTGCTCATCAATATATGCAATATAGTCCTTTTGTTCTCGCTCACTTTTTGCATAGCATACATCATAGATGTTAAAGCTAAGTGTTTTTGTGAGGTTGTTAAAGCCGTATAATTTCAGCTTGTTGTCCAACCCTAACATCACAACCTTTCTAGTTTAAATTAAATTCTATTTGCATTAGAATTTGTTTCAAAAATTTATTAATTAAAATCTTATTATTTTAAGTTTTATAATCTTAAAAATACTTAACTTTGAATTTATATTGAAACATTTTTATCATACAACATTGACATTTTACTATATTATCTTTAAAATTGCTACTATTTATGACAATATTTCTTATATACATTTATAAATTCATTTCAAGTCGCTTATGCTCCATTTTATTTGAAAATGCTTCCTATTTCTTATACACATGAATAAAGTGCAATTAATTATTTTTTTTCATAGCCTTGTCTTTTACATATTGATTATATTGTTCTATTGTATAAAGTTCTGGTTCTCTCACTTCTTCTAAGAAATGTGACGCTTCTGCATCAGCATTAGTAAATGCTAAGACTGATTTATGCATTTCTATTGCCTTATTATAATCCCTATATTCATCTTTAGGTACATAAGCCCCCATATGCCATCTTATCATTAAACATTCTTCTAATGTTAATTTAACAAATTGTTGAAGTAAAATCACACTCTTTTCTCCATGTCCTAAAGGAATTTTCTCATCAAATTCATAAGAAGCATATCCTATCCATTTTCCTGTCAACTCATCTTTTTTTAATCGCATTGTTTTTTCATAGAGATTACATTTACAAAGGTCATGCAAATATCCTGTTAAATAGATCGTATCATTACTCAATCCGAGCTTGTATTGTTTATTCTTCTGAATTAATAATTCAACAACATTATCTGAATGAAATGCTAATCCTCCATCAAAGTTTGAATGAAACTTTGTAGATGCTGGTGCAGTAAAATAATCTGTTCTATCTACAAGATATTTTATTAATTCATCTATTCCATCTCTTTTAATAGAGCTTAATCTTTCTATTATCCTATCGTTTAATTCTTTCATTTCTTGTGCTGCTTTAGCTTTCGTCAATTCCTTTAAATCACTTAAATCACTCATTAATACATCTCCTAACATCAACTAAGTTCTTATTTTTTTCATTTTTTCCTGTAGACATATATCTATTCATTCTTATGCCTCTTTTATCATTTTAACACTTTTATCAAAAAACTCATATCATTCTATTACAATGATATGAGTTTTATAATTCATATATTTTTATTTTAGGCATATGAAAAAAAAATAACAAGTCAACGATGCGATGTATATTTTGAAAAATATTTTTTTATTTTTCTATTATTGGTAAAAAGCTTAAATTATTTGATTCATCTTCATCTCTCAAACTTCTTAAGTATTCTTCGCCTTTTTTTGATGTTGCAACAGATACTCCAGATATAGACCCAGCTTTAGCTAGTTCTACACCTTAATATTCAATGTATTAGATATTAATTATATCTAATACATTGAATATTATTAAAATCATATTACTCTAATTTTTACGTATCAATAAGTATAGCGTATAAAAAATTACATTTTTTACATACTATTTTTATACTCTTTTTGTAATTTACTTACTACCCCTTCTTCATTATATCTATTAAATGGCCACATTCTAGTTTCAATTTTACACCTAATCCATTCTACTTTTAAATATATTTGCACAATATTATCTATATCCTTATTTAATTCTTCAATTTCATTCTCCCAATAATTTATTATAGAATCACTTTGTTTAGGTATTTCTCTTATTAATGTACAATCATCCCTATAAGTCACTTTAACATTATTCCTTAAATCTAATAAATTCACATCTTTTATTTCAGTTATCCTTTGAACTTTTTTATTGTTTACTGCTATATTTAAAAGCTCATTTAATACTTTTTTTTCACTTATTACATCCACAGCTTCATTAAATTTAGTCACAAGTTCACCATCATTATCCACAGATTTAATAGTATTTCTACAATAATACATTAATAAATAACTATTAATTGTAGTTTTTAGCCCTTCAATTTTAGATATTAATTCAATATCAAGCTTTGATGTAAAATCAAGATACATTTTTATTAATGATACGTTTCTCTCCAGTTCTCTTCTATAAGTTATTTTATTAGTTCCATCTCTAGTTATAACATACAAGTTAGTTATATTACTCAATTCCTTCAGACTTGCAATATGTCCCCTTAGTGTAGTAATCCATATTACTCTAAACTTTGTAATATTATTTATATAAAGACTCTTTTTATTTAAAAATAAGTTCAATACCCCTGTAAAAAAAGTAATTATTATTCCTATAAATGTGATTATATCAATTATTTCTAGATCAACATCTCCAATTCTCATAATCCACTCCTAAATTTATATAAATGATATTCTATTTTTGTTTTTCCTTATTTCGGTACTTTATATACATTCAGTTTTCACTTATTAATATATATTCTGTAGAAAAGAACTTCCTTTAAAATATATAACCCGTCTTAATTGTAATGAAAACTTTAACCAATTTAAATTTCAAAAGAATACTTTAATACTTTAATACTTAATTTTTATTTTCTGTATCGTTTTGCCCTCAATGTCAATAAACTATACTAAAGCAATTAACAAAAAAGGTGGTAAAATGAATCCTTTATTAAACATGATACTTTCTTCTATTTTTTCTGGTATGGGAGGGGGAATGGGAAATAACATGATGAATCCTATGATGCCTAATCAAAATAGAGGAAATAATCTAAATCAAATGAATAGTAATCCTAATATGATGGCTGGCAATCCCTTATTAAATATGATTATGGGAGCCTTGGGCGGTGGCATGAATTCTATGAATGGAAATCCTTTAATGAATATGCTAATGAGTAGTATGGGTGGTGGCAATAATAACAGTAATCCATTTAATAATATGAATGGAAATAATTCTAACAGGAATGCTAATATGAACGGAAATAATTCTAACAGAAGTAATAATAATGCTAATATGAGTGGTACTAATCCTAACATGAACAATATGGGAGATATCAATTCATTTTTAAGCATGTTAATGGAAAATCAAAATAACATGAACAACATGGGAAATACGAACCCTGGAAATAATAATTCAAGTAGAAATTCTCATTCAAAAAAATAATAGGGATGATAATAGGTAGCTTAATTTTATATGCTCTTTTTATAGCAAACAGTTAAAATAATAAAACTGCTACTATGAAGAGGACATATCAATTTATAAGCTGCCTATTGAGTATTAACGTACTATTAAAACACTATTTCTTCTACCTATTGCTATAATATTTTTGCTTTGGACTAGTTGGCTTTTCAGGGATTGTTAATTTTAACAATCAGTCTCCGATTAGTGGATTTAATATTTTTGTTCTAAAATGCTCCCTATGATGTAAAAAAAATTCTATTTTCTGTATAAGTTCCTTGCTTTCTCATATACATTCCTAATACAAGATTTGTATTATCAGTAATATCAATATCTCCATCTTCGTTTCTATCAAATATTTTACTATTCATAATTAAAAAGACCACTCCCCAACGACACGCTCACCTTCTCTTAACGCTCTTTCTTCATCTCCATCACTAATCCAACATATTGGTTTATCTTCAGTTTCTTCCTCTATAATATAAATATTGTTATCATTCTTCTTCCTTCTATATGTCTTTTTACTTTTTTTCGTTTCTAAAATTATAGGATTGTTATCCTTGTTACTTATATCACTCTTATCTCCCTCATAATTCTTATCATTGATTATATGGTCATCATTTTTATTATTATCAATCTCCTCAGCACTTATATTATTGCCAATAATCGTCAAATTAACTCTATCACTATTGTCAACATTCTCTACTTTATTTTGACTTATTTTATTTTCAGATTTCAAACCTTTATTACATACTTCATATTTTACTTTAGCCTCTTTGTTCTTTTTATAATCCTCACTATCCTTAGATTTATTTTTTCCTTAACCTTAATATTTTGGTGCTTTGCAAAATTTTTTACTATATAAATATTATGTTCAGTAAGTTCAAGCATTTCTAGTTCTATTAATACATCTAAAGCCAATTTAACTTGATCAATATCCCTATTGAATTCTATTGCTAATGTTTCTATTGTATATGGAATATTTTTCGAAAGGTATAGTTCACCATCTAAATTAACCTTTCCAGCTAAAACCACAACTCTATTCCAAACATAATGTATAAGGTCTCTTTCTGGTCTTCTATCTATTATTTTAAATTTTGTATCCGCATACATATCAACTCTAAATTTTACATATTTTCTTTCTCTCATATCTATCATTCCCCTTAACTCTATTATTTTAAGTATTATATTGGTATATAATTGATTATTTCTGAATATGTCCTACATATAATATATATGCTTAACTAATTAAACCACTCCACACTAAAGTATGGAGAATTTTCATAGGTGGACTTCACCACCTATGAGTGATTTCGCCTAAAGGCGACTGAAAGCTCATTCTACTGAAAGTAGGTGGTTTTAAACCACGGAACAAGTTCCTTCGGAACGCTAAAGCGTTCTATTGGAAAATAAAATTTCAGTGAATTAAATAAATTTTTCTCCATCAAATTGCTACAAATTTTTCATATAATAACATCAAAAAAACTACGTTTTTACGTAGTTATATATGCCGTAATTTAAACCGCTTAATTTATAAAATAACAAGCCCAAAGCAGCCATGAATATTTTTCAGATTTCCATCATAGCAAGCCATTATTGTAAATGCTGACGCAGAATGATTGAAATATGCTATCAGATGAACTGGTTATTTTTTTGAGTATCTCTTATTCTAAAATAGGCTGCCCTTCAAGGTATGAATAATAAATATAGCTAGGATTTGCATAATACATACTACTATTATAGTTATCTATTTTATCTGAAATTCAAGAATTGTATACTTCAATTAAAGCATCTATAGGTTCTTTTTTATTGTAAACATCAGCATTTAGAATTCTAAATTGTTGGTGTTTTTCTAAGTTAATTATAAAGAATTTTTGACTGTACAGTATATGAATCCTTCCCCTGTATATACTTTCAGTAAGCCTTTTCTATTTTATTTTCATATTATCTCAATAAACCTCTTAATAATGTATTATTTTTTCTTAATTACATACATTAATAAATGTATGTTCCTCATACTTTGTGGATCATAATTTTCAATAACAAATCCTATACCTTGGCTTAAGCACTTACTTTTAAAGCAATTATTCTTCAATTACAAAAAATTATTATATTTATTTTAAAATCCCTCTTTACTTTTTTATAGAAATCGCTTACTATAAAATAAAAAGGAGGGGTTAAATATGGATAATATTAATGTATTAAAAAGTGATTTTATTGAATTATTTCAAAAGGACTCTGAAAATGTTTTCTTTTCACCTGGAAGGGTTAATTTAATCGGTGAACATACTGATTATAATGGAGGTAATGTTTTTCCTTGTGCTCTTTCTATAGGAACTTATGCTTTAGTTACAAGAAGAAGTGATAAAAATGTATTAGTTAGTTCTTTAAACTTTAAAGACTTAGGTATTTTAGAATTTAGTTTAGAAAATATGGTTTATGATAAGAAACATGATTGGGCTAATTATCCTAAGGGCGTAATTAAAACTTTTGAAAATCATGGTTTTAATATTCCTAGTGGTTTTGAAATACTTTTCTATGGTAATATTCCAAATGGCTCTGGCTTATCTTCTTCTGCTTCAATCGAAGTTTTGATGGGTGTTATATTAAATGATTTATTTAACTTAAATATTGATATGATAGATATAGTTAAGATGTGTCAAGAAGCTGAAAATAAATTTATAGGTGTAAATTGCGGAATAATGGATCAATTTGCAATTGGTATGGGAAAAGATGCTTGTGCAGTCCTTTTAGATTGTAACACTTTAAACTATTCTTATAGCAAAATAAATATGGCTGGTCATAAAATAATAATTGCTAATACAAACAAAAAGCGTGGATTAGCTGATTCTAAATATAATGAAAGACGTAGTGAGTGTGAAGATGCCTTAGCTCAAATACAAAAAGTTAAAAATATCACGGCTCTTGGAGAACTTACAGAAGAAGAATTTGAAGAAATAAAAGACTACATTTCAGATCCTATTAAAAGAAAAAGAGCAAAACATGCAGTATATGAAAATAGAAGAACTTTAAAAGCCGTAAAAGCTTTAGAAGAAAATGACTTAAATTTATTTGGAAAACTTATGAATGATTCTCATATTTCTTTAAGAGATGATTATGAAGTTACTGGAATAGAATTAGATACCTTGGTTTCTTTAGCTTGGGAAACTGAAGGCGTTGTTGGTGCTCGTATGACAGGAGCAGGCTTCGGTGGATGTACAGTTAGTATTGTTAAAGAAGATTGCATTGATTCATTTATTGAAAGAATAAAAAAAGAATATGCAGATAAAATAGGATATGAACCTAGTTTCTATGTAGTTAATATTTCAGGCGGAGCAAGAAAACTTAGTTAACTGAGTTGATATGTCTCTAAAATAAGCTTATCATAATTAATATATTAAAAAATAAAAGGAGATGTTAATATGTCAATTTTAGTTTGTGGTGGTGCTGGATATATCGGTTCACATACAGTACATGAACTTATAAATCAAAATAAGGACGTTATAATAGTTGATAATTTACAAACAGGTCATATGAAGGCTGTAAATCCTAAGGCAAAATTCTATAAAGGTGATATCAGAGATTCTGAATTTTTAGATAAAGTTTTTTCTGAAAATAGCATTGAAGCTGTAATCCATTTTGCTGCTAATTCCTTAGTTGGAGAAAGCATGGTAAAACCTCTATTATATTTCAATAATAATGTATATGGAATGCAAATTTTACTTGAAAGCATGGTAAAGCATAACATTAAAAATATAGTTTTCTCTTCAACTGCTGCAGTATATGGGGAACCTAAAAAAATTCCTATACTTGAAGATGATGAAACAAATCCAACTAATACTTATGGAGAAACAAAGTTAACTATGGAGAAAATGATGAAATGGGTTAGCAAAGCTAATGGAATAACTTATGTTTCTTTAAGATACTTTAATGCATCTGGTGCTATTCAAGATGGAAGCATCGGTGAAGATCATTTTCCAGAAAGTCACTTAATACCATTAATTCTTCAAGTTCCATTAAAGAAGAGAGATGCTATAACTGTTTTCGGAGAGGATTATGAAACTCCAGACGGTACATGTATTAGAGATTATATTCATGTACTTGATTTAGCAGATGCACATATAAAAGCTGTTGAATACTTACAAAAAGGCAATGAGAGTAATATTTTCAACCTAGGTAATGGAGTTGGCTTTAGTGTTAAGGAAATGATTGATTGTGCAAAAGAAGCCACTAATGAAGAAATTAAAGTTGTTATTGGTGAAAGACGTGCTGGAGATCCTGCAAAATTAATCGCTTCAAATGAAAAGGCAAAAAAAATCTTAGGTTGGGAACCTAAATATACAGATGTAAAAGATGTAATAAGTACTGCTTGGGGATGGCATAAAAATCATCCAGATGGCTATGGAGACCGTAAATAAGGGGGATTCAAAATGATGAACTATGAAATAAACAGGCTTATAAATTTTGCTACGCAACAAAGCCTTATAAGCGAAGAAGATAAAATATATGCTACTAATATGATTCTTGGAGTGCTTAAATTAAATGAATTTAATCCTGAAGAGGTTAACGAAAGATTAAAGACTCCAACCCCTATCTTAGAAAACATATTAGATTATGCAGCAGAGCAAAATTTAATAGAAAACACTGTGACTGAAAGAGATTTATTTGATACTGAAATCATGAATTGTGTAATGCCTAGACCATCAGAGGTTATAAACAAATTTAATGAATTATATGAAGTATCTGAAGAAAAAGCAACTGAGTATTATTATAATTTAAGCATAGCATCTAATTATATTAGAAAAGATAGAATTGATAAAAATATAGTTTGGAAATCAGCTACAGAATATGGTGATTTAGATATAACCATAAATTTATCAAAACCAGAAAAAGATCCAAGAGATATAGCAAAGGCTAAATTAATTAAATCAAGCTCTTACCCTAAATGCCTATTATGCAAAGAAAATGAAGGATTTTATGGTACTATCAATCACCCTGCTAGACAAACCCATAGAATTATACCTCTAGATTTTACTCAAGGGCAAAAGTATTTCTTGCAATACTCTCCTTATACCTATTATAATGAGCATTGCATAATCTTAAATGATCAGCATATACCTATGAAAATAAATAAAGATACTTTTAAAAATCTACTAATATTTACAGATATATTACCTCATTACTTTGCTGGATCTAATGCAGATTTACCTATAGTTGGAGGCTCTATACTTTCTCATGATCATTATCAAGGTGGTCATTATACCTTTGCAATGGCAGAGGCTCCTATAGATAAGCAATATACTGTATCTGGCTATGACGATGTTGAAATCGGCAGGGTTAAATGGCCTATGTCTGTTGTTAGACTTTCAGGTAATGCCAAAGATAAGTTACTAGATTTAGCAGATCATATCTTGTCCTCTTGGAGAAGTTATTCTGATGAATCTGTAAATATATTAAGTAATACTTATGGTGAACCACATAATACTATAACTCCTATTGCAAGAAAAAGAGATGGTAAATATGAGCTTGATTTAGTATTAAGAAATAATAGAACTAGTGCTGAACATCCTCTTGGTATTTTCCATCCTCATGATGAAGTTCATCATATAAAGAAAGAAAACATAGGACTTATTGAGGTTATGGGACTTGCAGTACTTCCTGCAAGACTAAAAGAAGAATTAAATGCTCTAAAGGACTATTTAATTAATAAGACAGCTGATATTTCAAATGATCAAATGGTAGCAAAACATTCTAATTGGTATAAATATCTTTTAGAAAAACATTCAAATATTTCTAAGGAAAATGCTTATGAGATATTACAAGAGGAAGTTGGACTTAAATTTCTAGAAGTATTATGCCATGCTGGTGTTTTCAAGAGAGATGAAAATGGCTTAGCAGCTTTTGATAGATTTATAAGGCAAGTGAAATAAAATAATAAGTCAGAGATGCGATGTATATTTTGTGTGAATCACTTACTCAGTGAGTGAATACGAGTCGAGCTTCCTTATGACATAAAATAGACTAGCATACTGACTTATTATTCTTTTGAATGTAACTAAATACATTATAAGGTGGAATAATTATGAAATTAACTATAGTAGACGTGGCTAAAAAAGCAAATGTATCCGTTGCAACAGTTTCAAGGGTAATGAACGGTAATTATCCTGTAAAGGCTGAAACAAAAAAAAGAGTACTAGAAGTCATAGAAGAACTTCACTATATTCCTAATATGCAAGCACGTGAACTTACACAGAAAAAGTCTGCTACTATAGGTGTTGTAGTTCCTAGTATTAATAATATGTTTTTCCCTGAAGTTATAACTGGCATTGAAAATAGTTTAAAACTTAATTCTTTATCTTTAGTTTTAGCTTGCAGTAACAATGATAAAGACCAAGAAAAATCATGTATTAATAACTTATTATCTAGGAATGTATCTGGAATAATAGTTGTTGACCCTAATACAGATAATGTTAAGTCTAAATTTTATCATAATATTTCAAAGCAAACTCCATTTGTTTTTGTAAATGGTCACTCAGTATCTACCAATATTTCATCAGTTATTAATGACGAGGCTATGGGTGCAGGTATGGCTTTAAATTATCTATTGGAAAATAATCATAAGGATATATTATTTGTTAGAGGAAAAGATAGTTATTCTTATGATGTAAAAGAAAAAGTATATAAAGAAACAATGACAGATTTAAATAATTTTAAGCCTGAAAATATTATTAACATAGGCAATGGGAATAGTGGGGAAACTGTGGATAATACTATTAACATATTTCTTGATATATTGAAAACTTCTTCTGCAACTGCTGCTTTTGCATGTAATGATCTTATGGCTGTAGGAGTTCTTAATGCTTGTAAAAAGTTAAATCTAGATGTGCCAAAGGATCTCTCTATTATAGGATACGATAATATAGATTTAAGTAAGTTTGTAGAACCAAAATTAACTACTATAGATCAAAACATGTTTCTTCTTGGAACTAATGCAGCGACGTTGTTGTTAGAGAAGATAGAATACGATAATTCTTATAGCAAGCGAATAATACTTATAAATTCTTTAATTGAACGTGATACTGTAGGTCGTATTTAAAATAGATACTAAACACTATATTATAATATTAAGTAAAATAATAAATAAGTCATTGCATAAGAACATACATTCTTATATAATCTATGTATAAGAATGTATGTTCTATTTTTTACCTCTATTATAAGAAAGTGTAAGTAAAATGGATTTAATGGCTAAATTAAAAATTCTATCGAATGCTACAAAATATGATGTTTCTTGTTCTTCGACGATGAATATGCACACCTTTAGAAAGCTTACTTCAAGTCTACAACCATACAAGAAAGAAAAAACATCAAACTGCAGTGCAGAATGATGCCTAAAAGATATTGGAGACTTAATTATAGGTCTCCATTTATTATAATTTCTATTTCTCCTGTTTCTGAGCTCATAATAAGACCATGTACTTTTATGTCTTTTGGAACTAGAGGATGACTTTTTATCATCCTCACACTTTCTTTTATAGATTCTTCAACAGATTCAAATCCATGAAGCCAACTCTCAACATTAATTCCTGCATTTTTTAATGTTAATAAGGTTTCTTCCTTTATTCCCCTATCTACCATTTTGTTAACAAGACTTTTTGTATCTAAATTACTCATTCCACAACCATGATGCCCTACTACAAAAACATCTTCTGCACCAAATTCATATACTGCAACTAATATACTTCTCATTACCCCACCAAAAGGATGCACAACAGTTGCTCCTGCATCTTTTATTATTTTTGCATCACCATTTTTTATGTTCATAGCTTTTGGTAATAATTCTGTCAATCTAGTATCCATACAGGATAGTATCACCATTTTCTTTTTAGGTATTTTGGTTGTTACATACTCTTCATAATCCTTATTGTTTATAAAATTTCTATTATACTCTATTATTTGTTCTAATTTACTCATTTAGCCCCACATCCTCGTAAATTTAGTTAATATTTTGAATATTAAATTTTTGTATTTATTTAACTTAATCTTAAGTTAAGTTTAGAGTTTTGTAAAGTTAATTATCTTATATCTTATCCAATATTAATTATTCACTTATATATTCTTTGTAGGGAATACGAATTGTAACTCCTGTCTCATCAAATTTGTATTCTGTACCATCAAGAGGATTTTTATTATAAACCAAGTTCATTCCAACAGTATAAAGAGCTTTAGCCATAGCAGGAGCATCTTGAATAACGGTACCTGCCATAAAACCTTTCCTAATCAGATCTTGAGCCTCTGGTATTGCATCAACTCCAACAACTGCAATTGTTTTTGTTTTATCTCCTTTGTTATAACCATATTTTTGTAACGCTTGAATAGCACCTATTGCCATAGCATCATTATTTGCAATTATTACTTCAATTTTGTCACCATATTTTAAAATTAATGCTTCAGTAGCATTTCGAGCAGATTCTGTATTCCAGTCAGCAAATCTTAATGCAAGTTCTTCCGTTTTTATTCCAGCTTGTTGAATTGTTGAAACAGAATATTTTGTTCTTTCAATTGCTTCTATGTTATTACGTTCACCTTCTAACATAACATATTGCATCATATTATCTCTATTTTTATCAATAAATTCTTTATTATTATTCCATATATCAACAAGCACTTTTCCTTGTAGAATACCAGCTTGTTTTGCATCTGTTCCTACATACAAAGCTTTTCCATAAGATTTAATAGCATCTATTGTAAGTGGTTCCCTATTAACTAGAATTACTGGAATATTAGTTTCTTTAATTTTATTAATAACTGTTTGTACAGCTCCTCTATCTCTATAAGAAATTAGATTTAATAATATAAGATCAGTGCCTTCTTTGAGGACTTTGTCAATCTCTTCATTTTGTATAGCTTCATCTGACTTTCCGTCATAAAATGTAAATTCAACTTTTCCTTCATTTTCTTTTTGGATATCTTCTAAATTTTTACGAATTAAAGAAAGGTACGGATCAGCAAAATCTACTAAAAACACCGCTACTTTGACAGGTTTTCCTGGGTCTGAGCTAGTACTTACAGCTTTTTTACTACAATCTGCTAATGTAACAATCATCATAGCTGTAACCATAGAAATTATTAGTATTTTTTTTAACATTTTCATTTTAATCCTCCATATAATTACCTAAATCATAATATAGAAATTTTAATGCTTTAATCTTAGATAATATTTTTATTATAGTTAGGCACAATCAAATAAATAACAAGTCCATTTGCCAGCCTATTTTCCATCATGCTGCATCGGCAACTTGACCTAATAGGCCCGCTATGAGGGCAATTCGTCTCCTTGCCTGATGAAAAATATTCATGGCAACTTTGGACCTGTTATTTATTTTCATGTGCCTTATTCACTTGTATATTCTTTGTAGGGAATACGAATTGCAACTCCTGTATCATCAAATTTGTATTGTGTACCCTCAAGAGGATTTTTATTATAAGCTAAATTCATTCCCACGGCATAAAGAGCTTCAGCTAAAGCTTTAGGATCTTGAATAACAGTACCCAACATCATGCCTTTTGAAATTAAATCTCTAGCTTCTGGTATTGCATCAACCCCAACAACTGCAATTGTTTTTGTTTTATCCCCTTTGTTATAACCATATTTTTGTAACGCTTTAATAGCACCTATTGCCATAGCATCATTATTTGCAATTATTACTTCAATTTTGTCACCATATCTTAAAAATAATGCCTCCATAGCATTTTGAGCCAATTCTTCATTCCAGTCAGCAAATTTTAATGCAAGTTCCTCAGTTTTTATTCCAGCTTGTTGAATTGTTGAAACAGAATATTTTGTTCTTTCAATTGCTTCTATGTTATTACGTTCACCTTCTAACATAACATATTGCATTATATTATCTCTATTTTTATCAATAGATTCTTTATTACTATTCCATGCATTAATAAGAATTTTTCCTTGTAAAATACCAGCTTGTTTTGCATCTGTTCCTATATACAAAGCTTTTCCATAAGATTTAATAGCATCTGTTGTAAGTGGTTCCCTATTAAATAAAATTACTGGAGTATTAGTTTCTTTAATTTTATTAATAACTGTTTGTACAGCTTCTTTATCTCTATAAGAAATTAGATTTAATAATATAAGATCAGTGCCTTCTTTGAGGACTTTGTCAATCTCTTCATTTTGTATAGCTTCATCTGACTTTCCGTCATAGAATGTAAATTCAACTTTGCCTTCATTTTCTTTTTGAATATCTTCTAAACTTTTACGGACTAAAGAAAGGTACGGATCAGTAAAATCTATTAAAAATACTGCTACTTTGACAGGTTTTCCTGGGTCTGAGCTAGCACTTACAGCTTTTTTACTACAATCTGCTAATGTAACAATCATCATAGCTGTAACCATAGAAATTATTAGTATTTTTTTTAATATTTTCATTTTAATCCTCCATATTAATTTCCGAATTATAATATAGGACTTTTAATATCTTTAATCTTAGGTTGCATTTTCATTATAGAATTTCTTAATTAAGTATGATTTTATTATTTGTTTTAATAAAAAAGTTTATACTAGTTTCCTTCTAATATGAATGAGATAATTTTATTATGGTTAACTCATCTTCAAAAAAATAGAATTATCGCATTACTTAAAGTATGTTTACATACCTCACCTAAATCTTAAACTTTTGAGTCTTGAAAGTGCAAATTCATTCACTAGAATATGCGGATATTTATCTACCCTTTGGAAGAATGTTTTAAACACTCTTGAATATTAAAATATTATTTAATAAATATTATCTTAATTATTGGTAATAATAAGATTATTCTAAAACTGAAAGTAGGGATTTTATTATGTCAAAAATGAAAAGTATTAAAGATTTTACAAATGTTCTTCACTCGATCTCTTGTACAAATCATGCTAAACCATCAAAAGAGCCTAATGATGGATACTTTATTGAAAAAGATCCAAATGATAGTTTTAGTTCTGAAGGAACTGTTAGATATGGAGAGGAACAAGATGTTGATGATTTGTAAAGTGATTCTTAGCTTCAGGTGAAGTTTTCTTAAGGCACATGAAAGAAAATAACAAGTCCAAAATGCCATGGATATTTTTCATCAGGCAAGGAAGTAGATTGTACTCATAGTGGGCCTATTAGGGCAATCTGCTGACGCAGGATGATGGAAAATAGGCTGGCAGATGGACCTGTTATTTTTTTGAATGTGCCTAAATATGAATACAATTTTCTCCACCTGAAGCTTAGAAGAGCTTATAACCTCAAGGGGCACAATGTCCAGGAGCGTGCAGCCGTTGTGGGCGTGTTACGGATGCTAGCTATCGGATAAAAATCAAACTGTTTAAAAATTCAAAGAAATGTTATTTATATATGAAATCCTTAAATAACCTGAAATTTGTAATTTATAATATAATCTTCAAAGGAGTTTTTTAGTTCGTATCCGTTAATGCACTATCAAAAAAATATAAAAGACCATGAATAGGATGACTTTTCTAAAAATCACTCTATTCCATAGCCTCTTTAATATCTCACTTACTATTATATAATTTGTAACGTTTAAGAATTATGATATTAGGCACTATTAAAAAATAACAAGTCAGCATGCTAGTATATTGACTTGTTATTTTCTTTCTAGTACCTTACTTATTTTCTAAATATAAATCTACATTATCACTTGTAACTTCAGTATGAGCAGTTCTAATATATTTCCCATTTTCTAGTCCTTCAACTGAATTTATATTTCCCTGTGTAGCTAATGTATAAGAAATATCAAAGATTGCTTTTGCCTGTTTCTTGGAATCATTTATAACAGTTCCAAGCATCGACCCATTCTTCACGGCTTCCAAAGCTTTAGGTAGTCCATCAATTCCAACAACAAGGGGTTTACTTCCAGTTATATTAGCATTATTTATTGCATCTATTGCTCCAAGCGCCATATCATCATCATTACTAAATACTACTTCTATTTTATTGCCAAATTCCTTGAGCCATTGTGTCATTTTAGTACTTGCCTGATCACTTTGCCAATTTGCAGTATCATCTGCTAACTTTTCTAATTCAATTCCACTTTTAGTTATAGTTTTAATACAATACTCTGTTCTAATTGAAGCATCCTGATGACCTGGTTCACCTTCAAGCATTACATATTGAATCTTTCCATCTCCATTTTTATCTATTTTGTGCATATCTTTTTTGTAAGCATTTATAATAATGTCGGCTTGCATTTCCCCTGATTGTTCTGCTTGTGATCCAACATAATATAACTTATTCCAACGTGCCATATCTTCTTCTACTGGTTCACGATTAAAGAAAACAATTGGAATATTTGCTGCTTTTGCTTTATCAATAATCATTGATGCTGCAGTACGATCAACCATATTTACACATATAACATCATAATTTTGTGCAACAAATTTATCTACTTGGTCACTTTGATTGTTTAAGCTTCCTTTTGCATCTAAAACATTAATGGTTATTTTATATTTACCTTCACCTTCTTTTTCTTTTGCTATCTCCTCAATATTTTTAGTAATTGTAGATATAAACGTATCATCTTCTTTGTATACTGTTACACCTATTTTTATCTCTTTCACTTCATTACTATACTTTATTGAATTTGCATTAGCAGTACATGCTGATAATGATGCAAAAATTGAAAACATTGTTAAAACTCTTGATAATCTCTTTATAAAATTCACTATAAATCTCTCCCAACAAGGTGATTATTTTTAATATTAGGCACTAGAAAGAAAGTGCCTTATTGCCTTATCTTATCAATGGGAACAATAATCTTTGATTGTCTTCAGAATACATATTTTGAGTATTAATAACAGTTGAAGAAATGGTACCATTATCTATATGCTTTCTATTAATCATACCTACTGCCGTTTTTATCCCCAAATATCCAATATTAAATTCATTTTGCATAGCTGTTGCATTAATAACTTTATCTTCTAAAAAAGATATTATTTTACTCGTACTTCCTGTTCCATAAATTTCAACAGCTGCTTTTTCTTTATTAACAACACTTAAATCTTTTTTAGCCTCCGCAATTAGTTCTAATATCCCTGCATCAAATGTTACTACAGCATCAACATCATTTTCCTTTATGAAGTTTTTTGCTTCATTATAAGTGACTTGTTTTTGACCTGAAAATTCCCAAAATGTACAGCTATTTTCTGTATTCTTCATAACACTCATAAATCCGTCATATCTTTCTTTCACACTGCTACATTCCAAATTATTTTTCACAATAGCAATATTTGATCTTGTATTTCCCATTTGTACCATCTCTTCTGCCAAACTTACTCCAATCTTATAATTGTCGCAAGAAATATTTGATAGTACTTTTTCTGATTTAACAGTTGATTCAATCAATATAACTGGTACCTTCTTCATTGCATTTTCTATAGGTTCAGCCATTTTTTCATAATCTACTGGGGATATAATTATGGCATCTGCTTTATTTTTAATCTCTCGTGTAATAAGCTCCTTCTGTTCTTCAACACTGTTTTCTTCTGATAAAGTAATAAAACTTATATTTGCATTTACTTCTGAAGCTGCTTGGTCTATGCCTTCTTTCATTATCGTTAAACTTTCACTAGTTCTTCCTCTAGTAATGATTGAAATATTATATATTTTCTTATCTTTTTCGCTGAGTAATGTGTCACTCAAAAGAAGCAAGAATGATAGTACTACTAATAAAAACAAAATAATAGAAATTTGTTTTTTTCTCTTCTTCACTATTTTTCTTCCACCTCTTTCTTAGCTTCATAAAAATCTACACTTGGCATATGAATGCGAATTGTTGTCCCTTCATCTGGTTCACTGTAAATTTCAAGACCATAGTTTTTCCCAAAATATAGTTGTATTCTCTCATGAACATTTTTTAGTCCAATGCCTGAACTTTTCTTTTCAATTTTACTTTCATTTGTTAAAAGAGTATCCGCAACTTCCTGTAACATACCAAGTCCATTATCTATAACATCAATATATAAATCACTTTCTTTAACATATGCTTTTACTAAAATCTCACCGTCTCCACCCATAAATTCCATACCATGATAAATGGCATTTTCAATTAAAGGTTGAATAATCAGCTTAATACTTGTTAAATTAAGAGTTTCTTCATCTGCTTCAATACTATATGTGAATTTATTTTTATAACGTATATTTTGAATTGTCAAATAATTACGTACATGCTCAATTTCATCTCTTACTGTTATTATATTTTTCCCTTTACTTAAACTTATTCTAAAAAGCCTTGCTAAAGCTGTTACCATAATAATAGCTCCATCATAGTTTTCATTTTCTATCATCCATATAATAGAATCTAAAGTGTTATATAAAAAGTGTGGATTAATTTGTTCTTGAAGTGCATTAAGTTCACTTTTTCTTTTTGCTTCCTGTTCAATCACTATGTTATCCATAAGGGTATGCATTTGATTGACCATTGAACGAATTGCCTTTCCTAGATGCTGAATTTCATATGATCCACTAATTGAAATATTCACATCTTTTACACCGTTTTCAAGTTTCTTTACTGATTTCTCCAACGATTTTATTGGATTAGCTATACGTGAAGAAACAAACATATTAAGAAACACAAGAATAAAAATAGCAAAAAACATAATAAATGCTGCAACGATACTCATTTGATTATAATCAGATGTAATATCCGCCATTGGTGTAATACCAACAATTTTCCATCCAGTATAACCAACAGTTTTAATTGTAACTAATCTATTTTCCCCTTGAAAGGTTTCTATATGATTTCCATCTTCATAAGTAGCTGCAATCTTATTATTTTCTTCTATTAAATGAGAGTAAATTAGTTGTTGTCTAGGATGATATATAATCTCCCCTTCCCCATCAACCAAATACACATAGCCTGACTTTCCTACATTTACATTCTTACAAATCTGCTCAATTCCACTAAAATTCATATCTACTAATAGTACTCCAGATGTAATCTTTTTATTATTGGTTAATTCTACTGCACGGCTTAGTGATACTACCCAACGATATTTATAATCTGGATCTACAAATAAATTTTGAACATGAGGCGTGGAAAAGTGCAAATTTTCTTTCTTATTTACTGCTTTAGAAAACCATTCACTTTCCCTGGGATCAACTGAATTTTTAAGTTGTCCAACTGGAGAGGCTGATACAACCTCTCCATATTCTGAAAAAACACATATACTAATAAGTAAATCCTTATTTGTTTCATATAATAAATCCATTTCTTTGTTTATACTATCTGTTGATAAATCTTTCTTTTTAATAACATTGTAGTAGGTTGCATCAGATACTTTCATCATATTCCTCAGATAACTATCTAAGTTTAAATTTACTTGTTCTAACATAGATTTATTATTTTCAGATACTATAGATTCAGTAGAGTTTATAAAACGTAAATATAGTGCTCCTCCTACCATAAACATCCCCATAACTGCAATCACCGTAAATGAAATTGATATTATGTGCTGTATACTTGCATTTTTACATTCTCGTATTATCTTTTCTATTCTTGATTTTATTAAATTACACATATTATATCCGCTCAATTCTTTCTATACTTTGACGGGGATACTCCAAACTTTCGTTTAAAGACATAGCTAAAATAATTGGCTTCTGGATATCCAACTTTATCAGCTATCATATATGTTTTATCATCTGTAGTGTTTAAAAGCTTCACTGCTTGTTCTAACCGTACTGTAGTAAGAAAATTCACAAAATTCATTTCTGTCTCACGTTTAAAAATTGTAGAAAAATATGTGGGACTAACATGTAACTCAGAGCAAAGTTTTTCTACAGAAATATCATAATCATTATAATTCTGTTTTATATACTGCTTTGCCTTTTCAACAAGTAGCATAGAAGAATTTATACGTTCTTTCTTTATAAACATGTTTACTCTAATAGCTTTGTTTATAAACCAATTTTTCACTTCATTTATAGAGTCAAATGTCTCTAAATAACTATAACAATTAAAGTTTTCACCAAAAATCTCGTCTATATCTAAATTATATGCTTGTACAAGTTTTAAAATGGATGTCATAATTTCCATAAAATAAATTCTATATTTGTTAAATGGTAAAAGTAAATCTTCAATTTTTCTAAATAATTTGTCTATTGTTTCTGTAATTTCTTCTTCTGAAGAAATTTTAATGGCATTTAACATTGAACGTTCTTCTTGTTCATCAAAGTGAAGCTGAATAGAATTATCTGGCTCAACATCATCTATATAAATAGCTTTTCCTGTTCCAAGTATAAATCTATAGTCTAAAGCACTTTGTGCACTCCTATATGAGAAACGTATTTCTGAGGGGTTATTATAAACATATCCAACTCCTGCTGACATTGTTAATCCAATAATACGTTCATAAATTTTACATACTTCATTTATTCCTTTAATAAAAACTAGTATATCTTCTTTTTTTTCAAAATTTCCTATAACCACAACCATATCAGAATATGGAAAACTAATAAATTCACAATACTTCCTCATATTTTCATCTACTATTTTTTTAATTGAAATTGATATTAATGCTGAGTCCTTTTGAATTGAAACACTATTTGTTTCTTCTGATATTAAAGTCCCATCTGCATGAATTAATGCTACTGATAAATACTTTTCTTTAAAATTTATATCTAATTTTTCTGATTGTTCATCCCACTGATTTTCACTTATTCTCCCCTCAATTGCACCAACTAAAAATTGCTCTCGAATTACCGGCAAGCTTTCAACATAGTGCTTATAAAGTGTTTGTAGATTTCGTTTTTCATCATATTCATGATCTAGTTGTACTTTTAATCTTTTTAATACTTCAATAAGCTCAATAGAATTAATCGGTTTCAAAACATACTCAATTACATTGATTTTAATTGCTCTATGAGCATACTCAAAATCATCACATCCTGAAAACACAATAATCTTTGTAGATGGCATTGACTCTGCAAGCCTTTTTCCTAATTCTAATCCGTCCATAAATGGCATTTTAATATCAGTCATTATAACATCTGGTTGAAGCTTTTCAGCTTTCTCAAGTGCATCTTGACCATTCTCTGCATCAGCAACTACCACAAAACCATTAGCTTCCCAATCAATTTTCTTAATAATTCCAAGCCTTATTTCTTCTTCATCATCCACAACCATAATTCTATATAAATTCATTTATATACCTCCTATAGATGAATTATTTAAATCTATAAGTTCTAAACCTTTACTTTCTTACATAATATAACTTATTAATATTATTTATTATACATTAAGTATTAAATTATTACTAGCATGAGTATACTAAGGCACAATCAACCTTTTATACTTTATATGTTCCATACTTTCCTATACGTGAAAAATACAGGTAAATTCTCTGCTTATATGCTCAGAATTTACCTGTATTCTTTATTTAATATATGATTAAAATCTATTTTCTTCTATATTTTGCCATATCAATAGCAACTGCAACTGCAATGATAATACCCTTAATAACTTGTTGCCACATAGGACTAACAGCTATAAATTGTAATCCATATTGAATTACAGTAAAGATAAGAACACCACTTACGATTCCTCCTACTTTACCAACACCACCATTCAGTGAAACACCACCTACTACACAGGCTGCGATTGCATCTAGTTCATACCCATTACCATATTGATTTGTTGCACCAGCTGTTCTAGCTGCTTCGAGTACACCTCCAACACCATATAAAATTGATGCGAAAACGAATATTCCCATAATGGTTACAAATACGTTAACACCAGAAACTACAGCAGCTTCACGATTACCTCCAATAGCATATACATTCTTGCCAAATATAGTTTTGTTCAAAATAAACCAAACCAAAATAACAAATGCAATAGCAATTGGAACTAGAATTGATATTCCAGGAAAGCTTCCTATTTGTAATACTTTTGTTTGACCAAGAGCTATAAAATCTGGACGAATACCACCAATAGGTTGTGATTTATTTGGATCCATATCAAAGTATAAAGAAGTTACACCATACACTATAACTTGTGATGCTAATGTAGCAATAAATGGATGCATATCATACTTAGCTACCAAAAAGCCATTAAGTACCCCAAATAGCATACATGCAATAACTGCTAACACTATAGGAATGATAACTGCTAATTGTGGCATATTAGGAAAAAAGCGATTCGCATAGTCTGGATTTTGTAACATTGAAGTTGAAACTACAGCTGCGAGTCCAACCATACGCCCTGCTGATAAATCAGTACCTGCTATCAATAATGTAAAACAAATACCAAGTGCAACAATCATTTTAGTTGATGATTGAGTTAAAATATCCAACATTACTTGATATTGCATAAAACGTGGTTGAATTATCATAATTACAACAACTAATAATAACAATGCTAAAATAATTGCATTATTAGTAAAAAAGTTTTTTGCTGTTTTTGATGAAAAAGTAACACATACATCTTGATTTGTTTTATCAAAAAATTGTTTTGCTCCATAGATAATGGAACCTATACCAACTCCTCCTATATACATAGGTAGATCATAAAATACACTAGGGTCTAAAATAAAATTAAAAACAATTCCTAAAATCACAAGAAAAGCACCAATACCTAGAAATATTTTCGCATAATCTTTACGTGAAATTGACTTAGCTTCTTGCATACTTATACCTCACTTTCTTTATTCTAAAAATAATCATTTGTAATAGAAATATATCTATACGGAAAACATTGTTTTATTTCATAAATTGTGTCGCATAATGCATAATCTTTACTGAATCTGCTTCACTTTGTTCTAAAATTCCAGTAACTTTTCCTTCACACATGACCATAACTCTATCTGACATTCCAAGTAACTCTGGCATTTCAGAAGAAATCATAATAATTGACTTTCCTTTTTTAACTAGTTCATGCATAATTGAATAAATTTCATATTTAGCACCTACATCAATTCCTCTTGTAGGTTCATCTAATATGAGGATATCTGGATTTGTAAGAAGCCAACGTGCAATTAAAACTTTTTGCTGATTACCACCTGAAAGGTTTTGAATCAACTGTTCCATATTTGGTGTCTTAGTTTTTAGTTCTTCATTAGACTTTATAGCAGCCTTATAACGATTCGCTTCTTGCAATACACCAAATTTAGAATATTCTTTTTGACTAGCAATTACTGTGTTGTCTAATACTGAAAGAATACCGAATATTCCACTAGCACGTCTTTCTTCTGTCAAAAGTGCAAATCCTTGCAATTTTGCATCTTTTGAAGATTTTATTTTAATAATCTTCCCATCTTTTTCTATTGTTCCAGATTGTATTTCACGAAGCCCAAACAAAGCCTCTACTAGTTCTGTACGTTGTGCTCCAACGAGACCACCTATACCTAATATTTCGCCTTTATACAGTTCAAAATTCACATTTTGGAATGATTTTGGAAGTGGAGAACAAACATCCTTTACCTTTAATACAACCTCTTTACTTGGTTCATATGCTCTAGGTGGAAATCTATTAGTCATGTCACGACCAACCATACGATTTATAATTAAATCTGTTGTAAGCTCTTTGGCTGCCCATGTTCCAACATATTGACCATCTCTCATTATAGTTACTTCATCTGATATCTTTAAAATTTCCTCCATTTTATGGGATATGTATATAATTGCACACCCTTTATCTTGAAGTTGTTTTATTATCTTAAATAAATGTTTGGTTTCATTTTCTGTTAATGATGAAGTAGGTTCATCCATAATAATAATTTTTGAATTATAACTAACTGCTTTTGCTATCTCAACCAATTGAAGACTAGATGGTGAAAGTGTTCCTGCTAATACTTCTGGATTAATATCTAATTCAATTTCTTTAAATAATTCCTTTGTTTTACGAATCATGGCTTTTTTATCTACTGCAATTCCTCTCATTGGAAATCTACCAAGCCAAATATTTTCCATAACTGGACGATAACGAATTGGATGCAATTCTTGATGTATCATTGATACACCTAAATCTAATGCTTGCTTTGATGTATTAATTTCCATTTTGTTTCCATCTAATATGATTTCTCCACCATCTTCATGATATATACCAAAAAGACATTTCATCAATGTTGATTTACCAGCACCATTTTCGCCCATTAACGCATGGACACTTCCTTTGCGAACCTTCAAAGATACACCATCCAGTGCTTTAACGCCTGGAAATACTTTTGTTATATTATTCATCTCCAGTACATATTCACCCATACAACCAGCCTCCTTCTGTTAAACAATAATTCAGGGATGGGAACTTACTATTTCACATCCCTGCATAATTTCTGTTTCAAAAAATATTGTTTATTATATATTTAGGTATAACTTATTTAATATAATCTTTATAATTATCTTGAGTAACTTTTACATAATTAATCCATACATACTTTCCATCTGTTACATCATAACCAATGTTGTCTTTATTAATTTCTTTGCCTTGAGCAGCTGCTAAAGCAATATTAACTGTAGCTTTACCTTGGTTAGCTGCATCATTTAAAACAGTTCCAAGAAGTGATCCTTCTTTCATAGCTTGTAATGCTGGTGCTGTTGCATCTACTCCAACTACTGGAATATATTTGCTTGCATCTCCTTTATTATATCCTTCTGCCTTTAGAGCTTCTACTGCACCAAGAGCCATGTCATCATTATTACAAAGAACAGCATCTATTTGATCAATCCCTTGACCTGTGATGAATGCTTTCATCAGATCAGTTGCTTTTGCTTTATCCCACATTGCTGTATCAGCTGCAAGTTTTTGTGTCTTAAATCCAGCATCTTCAATAGCTTTTATAGAATATTGTGTACGAAGAGTTGCATCTTGATGTCCTGGCTCTCCTTGAATCATTACATATTGTATTACTCCATTATGTTTTTTAAGAGCCTCTGGATGTGCCTTGAAATAATCAGCTATAATTTCGCCTGACAAAGTTCCAGATTGTTCTGCATGTGCACCTACATACCAAACTTTATCATAACTATCCATATCAGTTTTTGCTGGCTGACGATTTAAGAATACTATTGGAAGATTTTTAGCCTTTGCCTTTTCAATAATTGGACCTGCAGATGTACTATCAACTGGATTTATTGCTAATGCATTTACACCTTTTGTAATAAATGTATCAACTTGTTCGTTTTGTGTAGGTTGCTTGTTTTGTGAATCCACTAATTCAAGAGTTGATCCTTTATCTTTAGCTTGTCCTTCCATGGCAGTACGAACGCCTGTCATAAAAGTATCATCAAACTTGTATATAGCAGAACCAATTAGAACATTTGAAGTTTTAGTATCTTTATTTGCATCTGAAGTCGACCCACTATTCTTGCTTGCTCCACACCCTGTCATTGTAGCAGCAATCATAGTTGTAGCCATAACAATTGTTAATAACTTTTTAAACCTTTTCATTATTACCCCTCCATATTCTCATCTCTTCTTATTTAACTTACATTTTAAACACTGTGTTTTGTTCTTCGTTTACATTCTTAATTATATAGATTTAATGGTTTACTCTCCATACAAAATTCTTCACACTTTTATCGAATTTCTTAAGTAAGAGTCCAAATTTTATATTTGGTTTCTCGAACTTAGGCACCACATGAAAATAAATAACAGGTCCAAAGTTGCCATGAATATTTTTCATCAGACAAGGAGACGAATTGCCCTCATAGCAGGCCTATTAGGTCAATTTGCCGACGCAGCATGATGGAAAATAGGCTGGCAAATGGACTTGTTATTTATTTGATTGTGCCT
>Ga0302140_10000615_pt1 | contig 46000 bp, 57 predicted proteins | sample I_Bog_E1_1_FD_202095 | JGI IMG/M metagenome (GOLD analysis project Ga0302140, IMG submission 202095) | Peat permafrost microbial communities from Stordalen Mire near Abisko, Sweden - I_Bog_E1_1 | ecosystem: Environmental > Terrestrial > Soil > Wetlands > Peat | place: Sweden: Abisko, Stordalen...
GTCTATTACACCATCGAAGATAGCGGCAATGCCTGGGAAGTTGGCAGTGGGGTCTATACGTTCGGGGCCGAGACACTGACCCGCATTGTGTCAGCATCCTCACTTGGCGGGACTACGGCGCTGACCTTGACAGGATCGGCCTCGATCTATCTCACAGCAACAGCAAACTTGCTCCCCGCCCTGTTGACGACATTGACGGTAGCAGCGCTGAGTGCGCCTGTTGCTATTATCGGCAGCAACACTTCAGCCACAAGCGCACTCGTACTCGATGCAGCATCCGCAACAACGCGAGCCATTTACTGGCAAACAACCGGTCTCAATCGGTGGGCGATTTATGCCACCAACACTGCGGAAACCGGCGGCAATGCTGGATCGGATTTGTCCATCAGCAATCAGAGCGACACAGGAACCGCGCTTTACACGCCCTTGACGATCACCCGTTCAACCGGTCTAGTCTCGGTCAACAATGGAATCGCGATCATCGGTACGACCTCGACGCCGACCGCCGCCTTAAACGATTCCAGCACCCTGATCGCCTCCACGGCCTATGTTATGGGTCAGGCCAGCACGACGCTACCATTGATCAATGGCACGGCCACGAGTGGCATTGGCTCAACCTTCGCCCGGAGCGATCATGGCCATCCCAGTGACACTTCGCGGCAGGCAGTAATCGGCTTTACGCCCGTCCAGCAAGGGGGCGGAACCGGGCAGACGACCGCTGACAAAGTCTATATGGGATGGAATTCGGCACTGACCGGGGTGAAAATAACCGTCAATTCGACCGACCTTGGGAACCTGATTACGACCGTCTATCCACAAAATTACGCCCAAAGCAGCACCTCTGTCAACTTTGCCAGTGTCAATGTCACTTCGACCAGTGTGGGGTCGATTCTACTGGTTCCAGGTTCGGCATCAAACACCGGCTACGCGGCGTTTTACAATCCGGCCGGAACCCAGCAGGGGTATGCGGGCTTTGGTGCCGCTACTGGCGTTCTCAATCTGGCAGTCGAAAACGGCACCATCGGCTGGGCGACCAATCTCAATTTCGCTTGCGGCACGACCCTCAGTGTTGGAACCGATTGTGTCGTCGGGGGCAATGTCGTGTCCGGTGGCGCGACCTATGCCTGTGGTTCAGCCAATGCGTTTTATCTGAACATTGATGGTTCAGGCAATCGGGTTATGAACTATAGCACCAGTGGCTGGAAGCACTATTGGCGCGCGAGCGATGGCTATTACATTTACGCAAATAATGCGGGTACTCCGTTATACTACTGCGATGGTTCGGGCAATTTCACGGTGACTGGAACGGTCACAGCCGCGAACGTGTCGGATGCTCGGACCAAAGAAAATGTGCAATCCTACACCCGTGGTTTGGCTGACCTTATCCAGCTAAAGCCGGTCAGTTTTCAATATAACGGCCTGGGCGGCACCACCCGAGATGGCAGGGTGTTTCATGGCGTGACCGCCCAACAGGCGCAACCCTTCGTCCCTGAATGCGTGGCGCTGACTCATGATCCGCGCCCCGATCCGGCGAAACCGTTTACGCCGAGCCGGTTGCCCGGCCAATTGAGTTTTCATGCAAAGCCGTTGATTTTTGCTTCGGTCAATGCATTCAAAGAAATCAACGCCCGATTGGAACGTATCGAACAGGCATTGATTGATCAACACCTTCGGTGAACTATCTATGGGCTAAATATTCAATAGCTTCGGGAAGTAAACGAGAATATAATGGGTGATCCCTATTTTTCAAATGTGAGTCTGCTTGCCCATTTTGATGGCACAAACGGATCAACGACCTTTATCGACAGTTCTCCAAATAATTTGGTGATGTTCGCCCCAGACAGCGGGACGGATTCGATCAGTACCGCAAGTCCTAAGTTTGGTACAGGATGTTTAGCTGTCAGCACGGGTGTTCAGTTTGGATCACTAGCATCAAATGCTTATCTTGGTGCTGGTCAGTTTACTGTTGAAGCGTGGGTCAACTTCACCTCATTCACTGGTTCCGGTGTTGATACCATTATCAGCCAATGGGATGTTGGCGGTCAGTATGGCTGGCTATTCGGCTGGTTCGCCGGGTCGATAGGTTTCTCATATTCAACGGGTGGTTATGACGGCGCCGGACCAAGCGGCGCCTATACGCCATCGTTGAACGCTTGGTATCATGTGGCGACGGATCGCGACGCAACCAACACCCTTCGGGTCTATGTCAATGGTGCAGTCCTCTGCTCGCAAGTTATCGTCGGCGCATTTTATTCAAGTAATCAAGGCGGTGTAATCGGCAATACTACCTATGGCATTACCCATCCAAACAACGGCACATTCCCCGGCTATATCGATGAAGTGCGTATTACGGTCGGCGTGGCCCGTTATGCAGGCGCATTCACACCGCCAACCGCACCATTTTCGAATTCGTTGCCGACCCCTGTAATTCAGTTCGCAGATAGAGTATCAGTCGCAACAGCAACAACCGGCACCGGAACGATTGCGCTTGGTGCGGCAAGCGCGGGTTTTCGGAGCTTTGCCGCAGCGGTCACGGCTGGGGCTTTGACCTCGGGCGCCACGGTGTATTATGCCATCCAAGACACCGCCAATGCTTGGGAGGTCGGGACAGGTGTCTATACGTCTGGCGCCGAAACGCTGAGCCGCACTGTGTCATCCTCCTCGCTCGGCGGAACAGCGCTGAGCCTGAGCGGGACAGCACTGGTCTATCTCACCATCACGGCACTGTCTTTCACGGCCCTGACCACAACCCAAATCGCCGCATTACTGGCCGCTGGAACCATCACGATTGGCAGCAGTACTGCCGCCTCGGTGAGTCTGGTTCTCGATGCGGCGACTGGTAACAATCGCCAAGTCTGGTGGCAATCAGCCGGTCTCAATCGCTGGTGTCTGTTCGCGGATGCAACAGCAGAAACTGGTAGTAATGCCGGATCAAACTTAGAATTATATGCCTTCAATGACGCTGGGACGTTTCTCTACACACCAGTTCTTTTGATCAACCGGGCAACTGGCTTGATTACCGCAAATAACGGTATTGCACTGTCCGGCACCGCCATTGCGCCCACTCCCGCCATCAACAATTCCAGTTCGCAGATCGCCACCACAGCTTTTGTTCTCGGCCAGATCAGCCCCGCCCTGCCCTTGATCAACAGCACCGCTGCCGTGGGTTCGGGCACCACGTTTGCCGCCGCCGATCATGTGCATCCGGTGGATACCTCGCGTCAGGCGTCCTTGGGCTTCACGCCGGTCCAGCAAGGGGGTGGCACGGGACAGACCACCGATAAGGTGTATCTCGGATGGTCAACGGCTGGTACTGGCGCCAAAGTAACCGTTGATGCCACCGATGTTGGCTTTATCGCTTCGACGATTTACCCGCAGAGTTTTGTCCAAACGGGCGGAGCCTATACATTCGCCAATGTGAACGTCACCGCAGCGAGCGTGGGAAGCCTCCAGGCTACCCCCGGTAACACTGTCGATACGGGGTACTTCGGGTTCTTCAATGCGGGCGGAACCCGTATGGGCTACATGGGCTATGGTGCAACCAATCTGACCTTGCAAGCCGAGAGTACTACGACCGGATGGAGCACTCCGCTCCAGATGTCCGTCGGCGAGAGCGTCAACGTCGGCACCACTGCAACTATTGGCACCCAGCTATATGCGAACGGGATACTCTATTCCAATGCCGCAGCCAACAATTTCTTTCTCGGCATTGATAGTTACGGCAATCGCAGTATGAACTATGAGACTTACTGGTTGCATCAATGGGTTGCGGGCAACGGCAATTATGCCTTTTTTGTTACCAGTCCGGCCGTTCAGGCGTTGTATTTCTCCGAGGCCATTGGCGGGCATTTCGTCGTCTACGGCACGATGTCTGCGTCAAATATTTCGGATGAGCGAACCAAACGCAACGTGCGCCCTTACACACGCGGCTTGGCCGACATCATTCAATTAGAGCCAGTCAGCTTTGAATATAACGGCCTGGGTGGCACCACCAAGGATGACAAGGTTTGGCACGGTGTCACCGCACAACAGGCCCAACCGTTCGTGCCGGAATGTGTTCGTTTCACGGACGATCCTATCTCCCACGGGCACAAGCCGGAAGATATCAAACGGACACGGTTGCCGGGACAGCTTAGCTTTGATGAAAAACCGCTGATCTTCGCTGCACTGAACGCTTTCAAAGAAATCGATGCGCGGTTGCGGTCGATCGAACAGACATTGGGAATCTAGCACATGGCGCTCTATCAATTAACGGCTATCTCGATTGTCGTGCTGCGCACGTCGGACAATGTTTACATCTACGACAATCCGGCCCCGATCACGTCGCAGGATTGGCTGGATTATCAAACATGGCTGGCAGTGCCGAATACGCCTGATCCGATGCCGACACCTCCGCCGCCCACGGTCATTCCCATCGCTAATTTTTGGGCACGCTTCACACCGGCTGAACAATCCGCCATCGAAACTTACGCCACTACCAACGCCAGCATCGCCCAGGCGATGACCTTTGGCGCGGTGGTCGGCATGGTCAATTTGATTAGCGGTCCGATCGTAACGACCTGGATGGCCGCCTTGGTCACAGCCGGGGTGATCACCTCGGCGCGAAGCACCGCAATTCTCACACCGTGAAGAGGTCGCGGCTTCCAAGACCTGATTGAGGATGATATATAGAATTATGCACCCGCATCGCACCTTACGCTTAACCTGACCCCCATCACCGATCCCACGCGACGGGCGAACCCCCTTGCCAGATCGGTAAGGGGGTTTTTCTTTGTGTGGGCGTGGCGTAACGGCAGCCGCGACAGGCTCAAACCCTGTTGGTCCGAGAGGATCGTGGAGGTTCAATTCCTCTCGCCCACACCATCCAATCTGGAAGCCTCAAAGGGGGTTTGGCGAAAAGGCATACGCGCTTGATTTAAGATCAGGTTTCCGTTAGGAAGTGAGGGTTCGACCCCCTCAGCCCCCACCAGCTTTAGTTCACGTTCATCATTTGATTTTGGTTTCCTTGAAATCGACATGTCTACGGACCACCGGGTCATACTTGCGCAGCACCAATTTGTTCGCTTTGCTGCGAGAGTTCTTGGTAGTGACGTAGAAGTATCCGGTATCAGCGGTCGAGATCAGCTTAATCTGAACTGTGGTTTTTCTTCGCCACGCTCAGCCCACCGGCAGCGGCTGGATGGATTCTGGGTCAAACACATACCAACCCTCGTCGATCACATCAGTGTCGGACAACCTGACATTGATATGGCCGATATAGGTGACCTCGGTGATGCGGTCGCCGTACCATTCTGTCATCATGCCAAGCACTTCAGACTCTAGTTCGTAGACATCGGTCAGAGTAACGTTGAGGGCTTTGCCCAAAACGTAGAACTTCTCGGCCGAGGGACAACTGTCGGTCCAGTATCCGGTGAAGGCAAGACGAAGATAATGGGTATAGTTGGGAACATCACTCATGGACGACTAACCTTGCTTGTTGAGCCGCTATCTATCGCGCCAACAAGCCGGTTGTTCTGAGGGATGGTGGCGGGTACCGGCATCGAACCGGTCTAGATGCGCTTATGAAACGCGTCCCTTCCCGAGAAGTCCCGCCATTTAAAGTTGGTCAGGTGCGGTCGCCGACAACTTCACCACTGCCCTGTTATTCACAAGAAACCACATTTCGGGGATTGGTAGGCGCGGATGGTTTCGAACCACCGGCATCCTGCTTGTAAAACAGGCGTTCTACCCCTGAACTACGCGCCCATAACCAATCTAGAATCGGTGGGCCGGGCAGCATTCGCTACCAGCCATCAATCCCTAGACGACATGACGATGTCGCATTCGGACGACGCGCACGACAATCCCATCGGCTTTGGCCGTCTTGCGGAGCGCAATCATGGGTGAGGTTGTGAACATGGCGGTATATGTATCCTGATTCTATTAAGCACGTCAAGCGGCAGTTTGTCTATCACAGGGTCGGTCATCCGGTCGGGCCATCAGGGGCGCTCCTGGCCGCGTTCACGGGCGGCCTCATATTCGGCGATCCAGACCGGGCGTTGGCGCTCGATCACAGCCGCGATGCCGCGCCGATCGACCTCAATGGCTCCGGCCGCCACCAGCCCAGCAGGTGCGAGAGTCGTTGGTCATGATGCGACGCCTTGAACCGGCTTCCAGCGGTTCCAAAGCTTCTTGGCCATCGGAAACCCTCGTTCGATCGCCTGACGCACCAGATTGGTTTTCTCTGCCGGTTCATACGGGTTGTCAGGGGTATCAGTAACTTGCTTGTACCACATATCGAATGATGCAACGCTGTTGATACTGATCAAATAACGCGACAGAGGGGCGATTGGGCCGATATGGTATTCCTCCATTTCATCTGCTCGACCATTCTTGCGCCGCTCCTCGGCTGACCAATAGGCCACTGGTTGCGTAACGAGATGACGGCCATCGAGCACAAACACCACCGATCGACGAGCCAAGCGGAAATTTGTAGCAAACTGGTACGAGCGCGTTAAACTGACCCCCTTAGTTCCATGACCTAAGCCGCGTGCATTGTCGGTGGTTCGAGCATCTAGCTGGTCATCAGCAATCACCTCAGATGCGCGAAGGAACGTGGTGCCGTGAAACAATAATCGCTGGGAATGATCCAATGCTTCGGTGACAGAATTGGTGATGATTTCATGGTAGCGCATACCCACCTATTTATCATCCGGCCGAACGGATGCTCGGCATTGTCCACGTGAACTACCGCGCAGCTAAACCCGAGCATGACGGCAGCGCGATCAGCCGGTGTTCTCAAAGCGAAACTCATTCTGTAACTGCAATCTAGTTCCCCGGACGGCCGCCAACCATGCGACCATCGGCAGCAGCCAAATGATCCGCGCGCCATACCGCGCCGAGGGTTGCGAGATGGCGCCGGTAAACGAATTTAGCAGCACCGCCAGGATGATCAGACTGATCAGTTGCTTCATCTGCGGGCTGAGTTCGCCGGTTCCCCAGAGCCATGCCAGGGTCAAACAGGACCCTGCCACCACGATGTAATCGAGCACTGACAAAGCGAACACCCAATCGGGATAGGTCAGTCCGATCGAACTGGTCATCTCGGTGCGGGTAATCTGGGCTGAATTGGGGAACCGACTATCGTGCAGATCGAAATACAACAACTGATCGATGATATCGAATGTGGTGGCTTCGATTTGCAGCCAGGGATATTCGAGCGCGGCGGCGATCACGATCGGCCCGTTCTCGGCGCGGATGGCATCCTGTTCCTCTGGCGAGACATTGGAAAACACCCCGTTGCTGCTCCAAATGAAATCATCGGCGTCCGTGTTGAGGCGATCCAGATACTGGCACATCACCAGCTTGATTTGCGGGCAATGCTCCAGCAAATACAGTTTAGCCGGACCATCCGCGATCGACCGCGCCAGCAGGAAGGGCGGGTTTTGCGGCCTGGGTCCATTTGTTGAAGCCTACGACACTGACGCTCAGCATGGCCAGAACTGCCACACAGAGCGCAGCGATGACCGAGAGCCACCGCGCCTTTTCGACCCATAGCGAGCGCCAGTGCATTGCCGCTGCCATCACTGTCACCCCGAGGGCGATCGGCAGATTGGTCAGATGCATGACGAGGCTGGCCGGAAACATCACGAGCAACCCCTTGCGCAGAGTCGGACTCAGAGCATCCCACCCGAGCAGCAGACACAGCAAGGAGAGCACGGTTAACGGGGTGAAGATGTCTGGCATGAACATCGAGACCGCCCATGGCAGAGAGCTAAACACGGTCAGAAACACCAGCAGGGGAAGCGAACGGGCGGGGCGGCAGAATGTGGCATTGGTGGCGACGATAACCCAGGCCGCGAGCGCCGCCTGAACCAGAATGATCGCCCATAACGTCATATTGCTGGCCAATAAGTAGGACAGCAGCGAATAGAAAATCGATCGCACGGCTTTGGCGTGGGTGACCACCACCTCGGTCGATAGGGTTGTCCGTCCGAGCAGCCTCTGCACCACGCTGAGGGCTCGATCGAGGACCATTTTGCCGCCGATATAGTACGATCGGCTATCACTAAACAGCAGCGGGGAGCGATTGAGAAAGGCCGGGATACAGAATAAAACCATACCCGCGATGATGGGCCGGACTGAATGTTTCATGCTCGCTCGCTAGCATGAACTTCACGCCCCAGCAACTCCCGGCTGCGCATGCCCCTGGCTGGAGTCGGACCAGCAATATCCAGTTATGCGCCTATCCGAGCGACGCAGTGGCCACTACAGGGGCATTCAGTCAGACTTCTTCCTCCGGAAAATCCAGCAGAAATTCGGTCAGCAGATTGCGCAGTCTGCGGACTTGATCGCGCGGGATCACGCCCATGGGGAAGCGATAAAACGCCACACCATCTTCGCCGGTGCAGAGAACTGACTCAGGGGTGGTATCGACATGAATATGCACCCCTGGTTGGGTCTGCGGATCGCTTCCGGTATAGCTGTGTGTAGACACGACGAGTTTCACGAGCGGAACGTTGATCTCCATCGTCGTCCCGCTCCGGTTGCGGTCAGGCATGCTCAATCCTTTGGTTAGGGGTTCTCTCCCAATCTGCCAAACTTGGCCTCGGCGGCTTGACGGCGACAGGCATCTGCCAAGCGCCGATGGGCATCCACCTGATGGGTGGACCAGCCGCCGGTCAGACTGTCGCGCGCCATTTGATCTAAAGTATTGGCGGTGTCTTCCAGAAAATAGATAAGCCGATCGATTGTTGCAGTTGTCAACGGACAACTCCCTTCGTTCTGCACCGTGTAACGGTCGCAGCGAGATGTCTAGCTCTCCAGGTCTTCGTTATAGCGTTCCAGCATCCGTTCCAAGGTCTCGATGATTTCCTCGGTTGATACCCCGCTTGCTGCGATGATCTGCTCAAGCTTTTCTTCCAATTCGTAGCGTTCCATCGGTTTCCCTCGATTGGACTATGGCGTCAATGCCGGTTCAGCGGGTATCGGCATGAGTATAGCAGGATCGGCAAAGCTGCGCCACCTGCGGCGGGACCCGACAACGATACGCAGCATGGAAAATGAACCTGTGGCATGCTCGGCAAAATCCTCATGCACGGCGCCAAACAGATAGCCGCCACAGGCTTCGTTGAGCCATTCGGCGGCGATCCGGCAATGGGCACAAATCTTGTGAGTTGAGGTCCGGTCATCCCATTTGCCGGACGCCCTGATATATCGTTCGCCGGGTTGGATGACCCGGCCGCACTCGCCGCACTGGTGTTGTTTGTGGGCGAGTGGGGTCAGTTCGCGGAAGAATTTCGGCGGGTTATCTTCACCCTCCACCAAACACATTGGTTTGCCTCATGGTGATTACATCCGGCCAACTTAGCGCACGGCGCGGGGCGATGCGAGCAATTTTCCACCCTGGCTCCAAAGTTTGACATTCCGCACCCCAGGCCGCTGCGCCACTTTGCGCGCGTACGTCAATATGCCCGCGAAGCTGTGATCTACTACATCACGCGACATCTTCCGACCTTTGGGCGAAAGATAAGTCACAACTGCCATGTTAGCCATCGGTTTGATCTCCAGATTGCGTTGAAAGTCTTTGGTGGCGATCAGGCTAGCCAGTTGGGTTTTGGCTTTGAACTCGACTTCCCGCTTGCGAGGCCGGACAGTTTATGGTCGGGTGACCAATACGTTGCGATCGCCAAAGCCTCCCGCAACGCCGCCATCTCCTGCCTGTTCGCGCTTGCTCATCACACCAACCTCATTCACTGGCAACGAAAATACCACGTTATACGGGTTTGTCAACAGGTTTGTTTGGTTAACCAAAAATTATTTTGGATAGTCAGCCCGGACCGACTATGGGACACTGCTCAAACCAGGAAATCGAGAGGGACAATGAACTTACATTCCCAACTGTGGTATGTCCGATGGTTCTTTTGGTGCTGTCGGGTGATCGATCGCTTTTGTTCGACCCAGCGCGCGCTGGCGTTTGAGAGTTCCCGCCTGACAAAATATGCCCGTGGCACAGATTTGTGCCACTTCTTCCGCATCTTGGTATGGGGCAATCTGATTTTTCTGGTGACGCTCTCGGTGTTTGGCTATGTGCTTTATGTGGTATTTGTGTTGCCGCTCATTTTGTTCAGCTTCATCAATGTCACCCAGTTGGTGATCCAGGCGATCCTGACGCTCGGTGGCATCGGCAGTTTGCTCTTCGGGCTGATCCTGCTCCTGAACGCTCTCGGCCACTGGCGGCAATCCTACCTTCTGACGCATCCAGCCAAACCGGTCGATCCAACCCGGCCGGGATTTTGGCGGGTGATCGGCGACTATTACGGCGCGCTCAAAGCGCGGTTGTGTCCCATAATCAAGTTTGTGGAGGCGGCACATGAAGTTGATACCCTTTGATAGCGCAAGGCTGGTGCTGCATTATGCGGCGCTCGCCGCCCTGCTGGTTCTCGCGGTGCTGGCCAACATGCTCATGACCTCATCGGCCGCTCACACCATCATCGCCTCCGGGGTGACGTGTACGATCCAGGATGTCAGCATCGACCACGACGAACACGTCAGTCTCACACTCGATTGTCAAAACAAGACCGCCACGCTCCGGACGCCCAATCTGGTGCGGCAGGCGATCGGGGTGCAAAGGAAAACCATGATCTGCAATCAATACCAAACCGGCGAAGTCGAGGGGTGTGCGTTCAAATAGCCACGCTACGGGCTTCTAAGCCATGCTAGGCGGCGTGCGTGCTGTTTTGGCTAGTGGCCCTGCCGCCATCGCCACAGGCCACTGGGCAGCCTCCTGGGCGGCCTTATAGCGGTGTCGAACAAAATGGAGTTTGCATGATGGTGGATAAGACATTGACCGACGCTCAACGTCAGCTTGTCTTGGTGTTTATCACCAAGGCTTGGGTGGAAATCAAGAATGAGATCGAGTTCCTGCACAACGCGCATGAACTGGTGGAGATCATCGACCTGTTCTCCGGGGTGGATACCGAGATCATTGCCCGCAAGCGCGGGCGGTGATGGGAGGCATAAAAGGACTTTGCCAAACTGGATGATCAAGTTATGATGCGCTGCGAACCGATTGAGGAGTAAACCAGTGCCCGTGATCGTTCCTGCATTACATCCTGTCAAACTCACCGACCTGAGGCCGACGCAGATGACGGTTGGCTATCACGAAGTTGAACAGAAACGCAAACTGTGGCGTAAACGTATCGAACATGACGGGCCGGAGTTTCTTGCCCGTCACGTGATTCCCATCGTCCTGGCGCGCAAAGATCGCATGTATATGGTGGACCGTCATCATCTGGCGCGCGCCTTGGTGGATGAAGGGGTCGAAATGGTCCTGACCAATCAGGTCGCCGATTTGCGCCGGGTCGAAAAGGCGTCGTTCTGGACTGTTCTCGACCTCAACAGATGGTGCCATCCCTATGACGATGATGGCGAGCGGGTCAAATTTGCCGACATCCCTAAGACGATTGATAAGCTGACTGATGATCCGTATCGATCGCTCGCCGGATCGCTGCGACGGGCGGGCGGCTTCGCCAAGGATATCTCAAATTATTCCGAGTTTCTCTGGGCGGATTTTTTGCGCCGTCACGTCAAGAAGGCCGCCATCGCAGACAATTTTGCCGACGCCTTGGCTGACGCGGTGAAACTTGCGAGGGGGCAAACGGCTGATTATTTGCCGGGCTGGGTTGGATCGGAATAAGTTAACTTGTCGAGGGGGAGCTACAATGATCACAGAAGCCTATACGTGTGGTGCGTTTTATCACCCTGACGAAGACGCCCAGTACTTCGACCTCATTTTCGGCATCTTGCGCCAGCCGGTGAACTGCACGGTGTGCGCGCAACCGACCCACATGTCGTTCCACCGTGAGACTGCTGATCCGATCATCTGCTATGATTGCTCGGTGCAGGAGGGAAACAATGAACGAAATTCAAAATGATCTACGCATGCGGGCAGCCATCAAGGCCGTCCAGGGATATTATCCGAAGGAAGATATCGCCTTGCTGGTTTTCATGCCCGAGGAGACCGGTCTCAACTACATCGGCACTATGCCGCGTGAGGACATGCTGGCCAAACTCAAGATCGTGCTCGGTCGGTGGGAAGGCGCTGGACACGGACCCCCGTCAGGGAGTTAAATAAGGCAATCTGGCATAAAGTGGGTGCGATTTGTCTAATCTGCGTCAATGGATGCGTTTGGTAGAAGGCGAACATCCAGTCTATCATGGCACCGATCGCCATTTCACGACATTTGACGATGCGCATCGCGGCGACAGCAGCAGTCATCCCACGGCGCTGCTCGGTCATTTTGTCAGCCGCGATGCGCAGCATGCTGCCAATTACCCGGCGTTCAGCAAAGACAAGCACGTCATGGCGCTGATGCTGCGGCACGGGCGTTATTTCAAATTACCCATCAATCAATATTATGACCGGTTTCCGCGCCGAAGCAGTCCGGAGACTGTCGCGGCGTTTCGCGCTGAACTGCAAGCAGCGGGCTACGATGGCATCGAAATTACCCGGCCGGATGCCGAGTTTCCCGACGCTCTGCTGGGTGAAGTTGGCACCCTGATCGTCTTCGATCCCCGTCATCTGCGCCTTCGATAGCCTCGAACGAACTGCGGTTCCCTCGCTTACATCAGTTCTTCAAGTCGAATATTTCCGCATTACTGCTGAATTTTCTGGATAAATAGCACTACAGTATGCGAATACTGTATTGGCAATTATCATAGGCAAATATCATGAAGCAATATGTCGGAATTTCTCGCGACCACAGCCAGTCGATGGCCCATATCGCCCGTCCCGCCTGCCGGGATTACAACAACAACATCGCCACCATTCAGATCGCCGCCCGCGAAAATGCGATTGATACCATCGTCAACGTGGTGAAATGTGGCGTGGGTACAAAGGCCGCCGTGATCCGCGAGACGGTCAATTCCAATGTGCAGGTTCTGCGCGCGATCCCGGAGGCCCAATACGTCGCAGATGGGTACGGCACCCCGTTGTTTGATTCGATTGGCGAATTGATCGAAATGATGGCCGCCGTGCCGGATGCCGATGATCTGGAGGTCTCCTTTCTGGTGATGGTGATCACGGACGGGCAGGAAAATCGATCCGGCCGCTGGACGGCCGCGCGCCTGACTGAGAAGATCAAGCAATTGCAAAACACCGATCGCTGGACCTTCGTCTTCCGGGTGCCGAAGGGCGACGCAAAGACCCTGATCCGGCATGGCATCCACCCTGGCAACATCTTGGAATGGGAACAAACCGATCGCGGCGTCGAGGTGGCCAGTGCGGCAACCTCGACCGCGTTTAACCGCTTTTACGCCGCCCGCAGCAAGGGTGAAACCAGCACCACCCGGTTTTATGCCGATTTGTCGCAACTCAGCACGCAAGAGGTGAAAGCGAATCTGGAGGACATTTCCGGCCTGATCCTGCAACTCTACGTGCCGATCGAACAAAATCGCATCGAGATCAGGGAATTCGTCACCACTCGCAATGGCAGCTACAGCCAGGGATCAGCGTATTATCAACTCACCAAGACCGAGAAGGTGCAGGAACGCAAACACATCATCATTCAGGACAAGACGACCGCGAAATTCTATACCGGCCGGGTCGCCCGGCAGATGCTGGGCTTCCCGGACTCCGGTCAGATCACCGTCTCGCCGCGTGCGCTAGGCAATTACAAAGTCTTCGTTCAATCGATGTCGGTCAACCGCCATCTTATGGGCGATACCAATGTGGTGATCTACCACGGACAGCATTAATCGATACGGCTATCCGGCGTCATCGCATCGACCGCATTGGGCAGATGCTGACTGAGATGATTGAGGAGGTCTTCCGGCACCAGACCCGAAGCGCTCGCCATGCGCTGCACCCATTCGTTGCCCATGGCACTTCGGATTTGCTCCGGAAGCACCGACTGGTTCGGCCCGTTGCCGATCCATGATTGAATCATGTCGCCCAGACCGGCCTGCTGGAAGTTTTCGATCAATCCGGTCAGGCCGCCTTGGTTCGCCGAAATGTCGCCCTGCTGGCCGCCACCAACCAAGCCCGCCAACACGTCATGCACGGGCGATGCACCGCCTTCGGTCTGCCCCATCAGATTGCCGACAATGCCACTCAAAAAACTCATCTGTCTTTTCCTTCACTGCGTGTGATATTTAGGCGCCGCTCATCGACTAGCGCCAGTTTTCTATATCAGGAAATCCATCCATGCGCGAACTCACGCATCGCAACGAAGGTCAAAATTCCTCGGAGTCATTGAATGAAAACGGTGTTGGCTGTCCGGTGAGATAACGTTGCCAGTCCTTGTCGCGCGCGAATACCACAGTATCACCCGGCGCCACGTCCCCGACCGCACGTTTGTCCCAGAACCGATGCACCATGTCGGGGCGACCGAACAGCCTGACCGCCCGGAGATAAGCATCATCTCTGAATCCGACGAAATGCAGGCACGATGGGTAGCACATAGCAGGGGTCCCTTCCTAACTCAGAGATAACATGTTTCTGTGCGGTTTGTAAATAGGTGATGATATATAATCTTCGGCAGTGGATACCACTGGTGGAGGCCGGTCCTGCGGATTGGCGGGAAAATGAGCAAGCTTCATTTTAGCCGCCGAGCCAAACGATCCCCAACTTGATCTGACCCCTGTCGAATCCTTGCTAAGGACGCAGCATGACAGAATTAAGCCTTTGGAATATCGATCAAGCGAAACAGCATTGCCGCGTTCTCGGCAGCGTTGGCGTGCATCTGCCCTTCGAATGTTACTCGCAGTTTGTGTACGTGCCTTACGCGCATTTCAGCACCAAAACCGAACCGATGAAACGCTACCTGGAAAAAGTCGGCAACATTGCGGTGTTTCTGGTCCAGGTTGATGCCTCCGACATCAGCCATGTTCTGATCGGCTTTCTGAACTCCGGAGATCGTGGGCGGTTTTTGAAAACCAAAGACATCATCATCCCGCGTACCAGAAAACAAGCCTCCTTCACTACGATCGAACCGATTTTCAAAAAGTCATTAACAATTTAAAAAGCCATTGACAGAACATCGAATTAGACAGACCATGGTCATGCCTAACCAGTTATGTGAAAGGTGAACCATATGCCATTCGATAACCCCCCTGGTCAAAACCATCTCGATGTCCCAGCCCTGATCCCCAACACCTTGGCAGCGATCGGTATCCAGCCCGTGCCGCACCAGATCGTTCAAGAGCACAAAAGTCTTGTGCTTGAACGCTATGCGGCGATCGGTCCCTATCAGGCGCAACTTATTGCGGAAGGCCATGCCTTCTGGACCAAGCGGCAACTAGCGAGTCGGGCAATGGGTAACGACTGGTTCCCACGGGAACAGAACGAACTGCCGTTTGGCGATCTGCAATACGAACCCAATTTCAGGGTGATCAAACGACAGCTATCAAATTCGGTGACCCAATTGATGACCACGCCGGATCAAACAGCCGCTCCGGCCGAGATCATCAAAGTCGCCGCCACGGTACACCGCAACATCTGGGACGCCAAATTTACCGTTGAATATTTCTACGACGATCCTATTCTCAATGTCACCTACTGTGATCTCGACGGGACCATCCATGACGAATGTTTGGGGATTTGGGATCATGGCAGGATTATTGCCATTGCCGGTATGCCCGATCGTAAACCTTGGTACTCCCGTCTACTGAAATTCGTCGGCTAAACTCAGCAGCACGTTAAGTGTGGGTGGTGGTCTGGCTTATCAAGGTGGCCGGTCTCGGCACTGGCCACCGACCACCGAATGAGTGTTAAATGGCTTAATGAATGGGTCGCCATATCTCGCGGAACCGCGTGGTCCCGCGCGCCGTCTGATAGGGATCAACAATGATCCGCAGACGACAGCCATCCAGCGTGCGAAATGGCAAACTGCCGAGAAAACCCGCCATGTCATCGATGCGTCTGACACTATCAAATGGCATGTCCATGGCTTGCAGTTTTTCTTCGGTCGAAAACACCGGCAGGAATAAATCGTTGGTCCCTGCGAGCCGCATCAATATTGGTCGATTGCCCCGCCACATGATGAGAAATCCTTTGATGTCCATTTCATGGATGAGATCACTGACCCGCCATGGCGCCTGCATTTTGCTCTCCTGGTGACGAGACCAACAATAAAACCTATAGACCACAGCGTCAACCGTCGGGACCGTGGGCGAGGCTGAAACTGACAGTTCTGGGCGCTGGTTGATGGCGCCTGTGAGATTTGCGGCAGGAGTTGACGGTTGCCTACCAATGAGGGAACATCGCGTGGTTCACACTTCCAAGGAGAATCGAATGAAACTGTTTATTGTCGGCGGTCTACTGCTGGCGTGGCCAACGCTGGCCTTGGCCGATGCCAGCGTGGCCGGATATTGGATCGCCGATCTGAATGATGGTGTGACTATCGAAATGAACGTTGAACCGGATGGTCAATGGAACAGCGAGACGACCAAAAACAAAGAAACCATCGCCGAGATGGCGGGCTATTATCGGCAGACGGTTGCCAGCGCGACCAGTGGCACCCTGGTGTTCACGCCGAGCCAGTCGCATGTCACAGTGGCCCATGGCGCGCCGACCGTGGAGCATGATACCTATAAACTGTCTGCGGACGGGCAGGTGCTGGATTTGACCGCGTCCGGGGATACCATGGAATTTCACAAACTCAGTCGGTGATATGGAGGGTTACGCATGCGTTGTCTCATCATCGTCGCTCTGGTCGGCGTGTTCGCGCTGAATCAGATTAGGCCCGCCCAGGCGATCGGTTGCATCAGTGGGGGAATTGCCGGGGGCGCGGCCGGTCATCTCGCCCATCACGGCATCCTGGGCGCCATTGCTGGCTGTATCGGGGGGCATGAACTGAACAAACATCAGCAGCGACAGGATCAACAGCGTCAAGGCCAATGGAATACCAACTATCGTTAGCGGGATCGATGACCATGTCGGATGATCCGAACAATCAGGCGCGTTTGGCCTGGATTAAAGCTCTAGCGAAATCCATGGAAGGGTTGAGCGACGACGAACTCCGGGAACGGACCAAAACCATGCGGGAGTATTTGATCGAGAACCGCAAGAAACGTGAGAGCAACTAATGTGCATTAAATATCACCATGCACGATATTCGACAGTGGATAAAGCAGGTGGACGGATATCGCTATCCGGCGAAACTCGGCAGCCAGTGTGACTTAGCCGGTCTGCGGGCCGCTACGAAGCGTCCGCAGACCGGCTACAAGGCGAATGGGACGTGCGCGACGCCTTAAAGGAAACTAGCGCATGAACACCTTACGCCACTGGTCGCAACTGGTCGAAGCCAAGCGGACAGCACCGACGACTCCGCCAACCAACAGTTTGGGACGTCCGATCGCCCAGACCCCCACCGCAACCCAAGCGTTTTGGCAGTGGTTTGGCCGGAGCCGGGTGGTCAATCGCAGTGGCCAACCGCTGGTGGTCTATCATGGCACCAAATCGGATTTTCGCTTCTTCGATCCAGCGATGTCGAATTCGAACACCCAGACCGGCGTGCCTACGGGCACGTTCATTTTCACCAATTCCACCGACATGGCGCAAAGCTATGCCGGACAACAGACCGAGGATTGGGGCTTTGCCACCGAGGTCGAGCAAAAACAATATCACAAGCTCCTGATGACGGATAACGACTTCGACGCGGCCTGTGCGTTTTTCAGGCAACACGCCATTCAGGATGTCAAGAGCTTTGCCGAGGGTGGCAACGTGATCATGGCCTATCTGCGGATGATCAAACCGCTGCGGGTGAATGCGAAGGGCGACAGTTGGCGCGACATTTATTATGAAGATGATGTTTGGACAACCAACGATCTTATGGCTTTGGCCAAACAGAAGGGCTATGATGGCTTGATCGTGCGGAATGTGAAAGATCGTCAGGAGGGCAGTGGCAAGGCCGCTGATATCTACGCGGTCTTTGCGTCAACCCAGATCAAATCCGCGATCGGTAATGCCGGGACGTTCTATCCGGCCAGTAACATGATCGATGAGACCGACATTGCCTAATGCGGCCGACGATGAAATACAGAAACGGCTACCCAGACCGAAGGACCCTCAAGATGCACCGGTTATCGTGGATCGCCTTGGCGCTATGTGTCAGCACATCCGCCATCGCCCAAACCGAGATCGATCAGATCAACACCAATTTCCGCTGGCTCGGCCCGGATGACAAAGTCATCGTCGAGCGCTTCGATGATAGTCGGGTGGCCAACGTATCATGCTATCTGTCCCGCGCGACGACGGGTGGTCTCACCGGCGGCTTGGGCTTTGCCGAAGACCCCAGCCGGTTTTCCGTGGCGTGCCGGGCCACCGGACCGATAACCATCCCGGCCGATATGCCCAAATCAGAAGTCATAGCCAGCCGCTCTGGCTCGATTTTCTTCAAAACCTTTCAGATACACCGAGCCGTCGATACAGAAAAGAATGTTCTGGTTTATACCGTGGTGAGCACCAAACTGATCAACGGCTCACCATTCAACAGCATCAGTGTCGTACCGGCTTATCGTTAAGGAGGATGGTATGGGATTTCGTGCAGGTCAAAAGATCAGGTTGTTCATCTATCCCGGCGCAGAAATCACGGTGACGGAGTTCTATTGCGATAGTCGGGGCACTCCGATCTTCGCCTTCGTGCATGGCAAAGCCGTCCCGATCGACAATCTCTCGTCTGATCCGGAGTTTGCAGGCGCCCAGCGTTATGCCGTGACCAGCGATCTGACCGATGCAATCGGGGCGCGGGATGCGTGGCTTGTGCCAGAGGAGAGCCGCTGATGACCACTAAAGAACTGGTGCGATCGATATTAAACAGGCACGGCCTTGAGGACCGGCCTGCTGCCTTCATCGGGCGGCCCGATCCGCCGAACTTCGCGTTTGCTTGCGTCAACGAGCAGCATTGTCTGCTCGTCGTCGGTGGCGATGATGACCTAGATAGCTGCCAACGAGTAGGCCAGCCGAACACCCCGGCGCCACTCATGCCCGCAAACCCGCACGGCCATACCTGGGACGCCGCAGGCCGGTTCTGCCTACTATGTGGCGCTCCAATGGACGATTGCCATCTGGGGCAGCCCTGTGACGCCCAAGAGGACGATCACTGGACCTACGGCTGGGTGGCGTAATCGATCCGTCTCGGATAAATATCTCAAGTGAAAGCCCTGACACATTGGATTAAGCTGGTCGAAGCCGACGAACGCGCGATTGACACCTTCGTGTTTGATCGCGCAGAGGCAAGTTTCAATGCGGTTTTTGCCGATTTCAATGGCGATTTTGGCAGTGCCCGGCAACTCGGCAACAAGTTGCAAAATGATTTGCAGAACATCATGGCGGATTTGGTCAAGCAATACGGTGGTTGGCTGCAACGCCATTTCAGTTTCAGTTCCCCTCCGGTCAAAATTCAGATCGATCGCGCTGGCTCGGAGGTCCGGGCTGAAACCGGCATCGTGAGCAAAAAGGTTAACATCTATCTACCGTACCCGGTTTTGGCAGCGGCTTCGGAAAGCGATGAGGTTTTCGATGAAGTATGTCAGTTGTTTGCTGGTGCTGTTGGGCATGAGTTTGTTCATGTGGTTCAGTTGCTTAAAAAGCAATTTACGCGGGATCAGCTTAACGCGCCGGGTTCCTGCAGACGCGGCGACTTCAGTAGTGCAACTGATGATCGGTATTTGTCGGCACCGCATGAACTTGAAGCCTACGCCCACACCGTGGCATATGATCTCATTCGTGTGCTGCGAAAAGTGCCTGAGACGATGCGAGCGGCGATGCTGAACACGATTTTAGGCAATCGACATCTCATGGCGACCAAAAGCAAGTCCTATGAACGCTACGTCGATCATGCCGAGGGTGCCACATTAGACGCGCTTGATGCCATGATCAGCCGACTATTGCGTCAGCATTTCGCGCTATGACTCAGATGCAGACCGATCTCCGGCGCTGGATGCGATTGTGCGAAGACCGTGTCGGATGAGCGGATCGTTCCAAAACGCGGTGATGAACGAATGTTTTGGCATGGGCTTTCGGAGCGTGCGCTTATATGACATGAACCCCGAGGGAGAGCCGGTGAGCGTCGTGTTCAAAGTCGCCTCCGATATCACGATCATCGGCCGATTGAAATAACCTAGTCAAACTTGACGATCTCGGTCTTCACGATCTTGATCTGCGCGACGTTGAATGGGACGATGGCCGGAGACGTAAAGCTGCCCTCATCGACCAGCATCCCGTCATAGTCGGGCTTGAAACGCATGAAGTGGCGGTACAAATCGTCAGCATTGACAAATGAGACAAACCGCCCAGGATCGAGGATCGGCACCAGCGGTTGATGATATTTGGCGCGAATTTCATTGATCTGCGGAACAAACCGCGTGTTGTAATACGCCAAGGCCTGAGGATCATGTTTCGTGTCAAACATGTGGTTGATCTCTAGCTCGACCGTGAGCAGATAGTTGCGGGTTTTCTTAGGCTTGTCGATTTTCGACAGCGGTGTTTTGCCACCCGCGTAGCCTTTGGCGTAGTCCTTGTCTTGGGTAAAGAAATGCCCGGCCAGCGAGGGCTGAAAGAACTGGGTGATCTTCGCCCCGGTGCCGTGATAGGCAATGAATTTGCCGCTGGGTGGCACACCGGGGATAGTCGTCTCGATCATCAGTTCACGATAGCGCATGCCGCTATTTAGGGCAAACCTGAGCGCACGCGCTGTGAGTTGCCCCACCAGGAGTACACGAACTCGAATATTCATTAAATATCAGAACATAGGTAGTTGGTAGAATCGTGAATATTATCCGGCGCTATATCGCATTGATTGAGGGTCTAACTGACAGACCACCCGCACCTGGAGATAATTCACATGAAGCGCGCATGACACGTGCGCGCGAGATGGGGTTCGATCCGGATGATCCGCATTATTTCGGGACGCCCAATGGCGATTTCGACGAAGTCGATCTCGACCGGACGCCAGACGAGAACCTCGCCTACGGACGGGGTGCCTATGCGACCAGAGATACCGATGCTGCCAGCGGCTATTCGAAGCCCGGCACGTCGTGGGGTAACGATACCGACGACGAGCCAGCCCCCACCGTATACAAGGTTTTCCTAAAAGTTAAGAATCCTTTCGATCTTGATAAGGTCTATCCCTTCGCCGAAATCAAACGCATTTTCGACCATTGTTTTCCGGATGGGGCTGAGCATATCGAGTTCTGGCACGATCTCCAAAAGGAAGCCTATAACTGGTCGGATGAGGCCGACGTAGAGGACGAGCATCGGGAACGGACCGAGACTGAGGAACTCGAAGATCAGTTGTATACGCTTGAGGGCGCTGACTCACATGCGGACATCGATCCGGATGATTACGACGACGGCGAAAACGATGAAGAATACATCACGGACGTTGAGAAAGCAGTTGAATACGACCTAAAGGAGATTAAGCAACGTCTTGACAGGATTGAACAACGGGAGGCCGAAGAAGCTGAGCGCCATGCAACGATGTTGGCCTCCGGACGGATCGCCTCTGCCTATGGGCGCGAGATTTATAAAACACTCTGGCAGAATACGGACGGCTACCATGACTGGCAGTCGGAAAGTCAGCTATTTGGTGGTGAGACCGACACCATCGAGTTCAAAACTGAAGCGAATCGCTGGCTCGAAGAACTCGGATACGACGGGTTGCGGCACATCGACCGCTATAATCCGGGCAATCGCGGAAAATCGCATGCGGTTACGATCGCCTTTCAGGCAAATCAGGTACGCTCCGCCCATGCGAATTTTGATCCTGATAAAGCAGGCAGTGCGAAATTGTCAGAAGATGAATAACCTTTGGTTGGTTCTCGTAGCCCACAAGGACTGGTACGCGCCACTATCGATAAAAAAAGGTCTCGCCGTTATTGTAGCCGTACAAAGGACTGTCGTCGCTTAAAGATCATCGCCGCCTCGTTCTCGTTTCTCGTAGCCCTAGTAAGGACTGATAACCCGCATCAGACCGTGCTGAGGCGCTTGATCTCATCGGCGATCAAGGTGACGATCTGCGTGTAAACGCCGCCGCGTGTGCGCCAAGCCCCGGTCCGCCGATACATCCCCCGAATCCATTGCGCGTAGCTGGCCGGTGCCTGCCGTCCATTGTGAATCGAATTGATGAGCAAGGGCACATTCTCACGGTAGCTGTCCGGATAGCGTTTGGTCGTGCCAGTCCAACCGGACGGCTGGGCGCCGATGATATGAAAAAACTGATCCATGTAGGCGGCGGCAATACCCGAGGTGAGTGCCCCGAGGGCTTTGAGAAACTCATACTGGCCCGCAATCTTCTGCAAACGCGGGGCCGCTTTGGTGTCCGCGCCCTGGGACAGAATGGAAATGCGGCTCGGCGGAATACGTCCGGCAAACGAAATGGTTTTGAGACCCATGTAGCTGGCCTGTCCCGGTTTCGCCCGGATACGTTTGAGATCACCCTGATTCTGCGCGTTACGCTCCGCCGCCAAAGGCGTGAAACGCACGTCATGATCGGTGCGGATATTGGCCTCCAAACCGGAAATGTCGATCCGCAACACCGTGGGCGCCCCGCCAAAATGCTTGACCGAATTCTTCGCATGGAATTCGGCGGTGTCGATATCGGACGTCAGATAGACCATGTTCTCTTTGCTGCCATGCATGCCGCGATATTGCCGATTATCGGCATCCTGCGGGCGAAGTCCAAGCCGAAGAATTTCCGGCGCATGTACCGACGAGGTGCCATGGTACCAAATTCGCTGATCAGTGACCGAAGGTCGTTTGGTATGTTTGGCCAGATCAGCCAATGTTTCGACGTCCCCGAGGGCCGTTTCACTGTAATAAGAGGGCATGGAGTGCAATGTGAAGCTCGCGTATTGCGGCCACCGACTCAAGAGATATTTGACAATTGGCGCGGCCTCAAACTGAAAACTCTCCCGTTCGATCGTGGCACTCTGATCGTCAAGAATAACATGGAAGCGCTTTTGCTCATCATACCCATCATCGAGCGGGAATACAGCGATCAACTCATCCTGATATCGATCACGCCCCCACCGCACGATGATCTTCGGCTCGTCCACGTCGTCCATCAGTTCATCGGGTGAGATGTCATTGCCCCGCTCATCACGAGTCAGAAACCGGTACGTTTCGAGCAGCGGCCGAATGCGGCAGATTTCACGATAGCGCATGAACTTATTTATCAAGAACGCGCCAGACGATTTGGTCTTGGAAGCCCCCGCCTCTTTAGGGCGGGGGTAGTTCACTCTATGACTTTGAGCAACGGATGTGTCAGCAGCGGCTGGGATTGCTCCTGATGATACTTCATCGCCCATGCCAGTCGCTGGGGCGTCATGTGGATGGCCGTGACATAGCGCATCACGTTGGTCAACGGCCCGATGAGAAATTCTTCCGCTTCGGCATATTTGCCGCGCCGCCGACCCACGCCGGTCAAGTCCGGTTCCAAGGCACGATGCCAGTAATCCACCGGGATGAGCCGAAACCGCTGCCGCAGCCGGGTCTGATCGAACTCAAACACCACATCACCAAAGCCCCAGGCCACGCGGAGCGACCGGCTCAACGAGGTTCCGGTGACCGGCTCGCTGCCGGGGGCTAATTCGTGCTGGGTGCGGTCTTCCAGGGTATTCCGCGCGATGATCTGCAAGGCGCCGCCGAGACCGCAACCGTGATAGAGCGACGCCGCTCGCGTCTCGGTGAGATCACTTACTAACATGCCGTATCTGCTGCGGATGAAAGGCCACGAAAGTCGTGCCTTCGATCGACTCGCCTGCGGGGCTTTCGACATCCTCATGAAAGGTGGCGCCATCGAAGCCTGCCGCGATCAAGTAGTGCACAAACCGTTCCCCCAACTCACCATCAAAGAATATCCAGGGTTTGGTCTGATATTTTGCCAGGACCCACAGATCGCGCTCGGTGAAGGCATCGAGCGAATCAGCGAAATCCAGCATGCGATCACGGGTGATCTCGGCCGGGTGTTGCAGGGACAAGAAATAACCGCCAACCCGTGTGCCATATTGCGCGGCAAAGGCCGGATTAGCGGTGAAGAAGGCGCCGCGCCGGGTGGTCGCGACATCGCCCAGCGTCGTGCTGTTAATCGATTTCGACCGCATCTTAAAGGGGATCGGATGGGACGCCGCACTGCCATGGTAGACCTCAAGCGGCTGACCATCACGAACGACGACGCTACGCCCAAACCAATTGGAAAAGCCAAAGTCCGGCTCGGTCACGGTCTCAGACATGAATTCAAGATAACGCACGGCGTATTTAGACCGGTTCGCGTTAACTTGTTTTTGCATCCCAAACCGATCGATGATAATGTTACAGTGATTCTCCGCTCTTTGTCAAACCGGCAGCCGATGGGAAGGCGACCATCCCATACGCTACTAAAAATGACTTAGCTCAACCACAGTCCTGCTCAGGGCTACGAAAACGAGAATGATGCGCGAATCGCGATCAGTCAGTGGTCACCCCAGTCCTTCTCAAACGGGGCTACGACAAGAAGACAGCAGCCACTTTCTGAGTGGCTACGAAAAGGGTGGCTACAAAAACAATATATTGTGATACCATGCGACCAAAGGATCAGTCCGACTTCGGGCTACGACAATGCCAAAACCCGCACCAGAGTGGCTCATGGCGGCGCAGACCCCCGCGCCGTACCGTGACCGCCATCGCCGCAGGTAGCGGCGTAACGGATTGGTCCAATCGTGCAGCCAGATGAACCATCGACGGTGAAAGGTCATGGGCAAACTCAGATTATCGGGTCATGGCGCAACGATCTTGCGCGGCACGTAGTAATACTCGTTTTTATCGGTACCAGCCCAGGCGACATCGTCAGCAGGCACCCGTTTTGAGAGCACCGCTCCGCCACGGGAGTGCGTTCCGGCATAATGCCGATCCAGAGCGACCCAATCACCAGGGCGGATTTCGGTTATGCCCTCAGGAACTGCGCGGTAGATCGTGACATTGGGTAGAGCGAGTTTCACCACCGGATGCAGATGTTCCGGCGGGACGATCCGCGACAGGTTGGGCAGCCGGTAATCGTCCTCTGTGTTGTCCACGATGGACCTGCGTTCATCCCCCGAACTCTCGGTCATCGCCTCACTCGCGCGCAATTGATGGTATCGCATAGCGTCTATTTACCGTCCGGGTCAACGTTGGGTACCGATCATCCACTTGCCGGTGCCGCGTATGATCACGGCCACGGCGAGGATCAATACCACCAGTTTTAACACAATCAAGGCCAAGCCGAGCGTCGGCGCCAAAATCGCCACCAAATCAAAAATCCAACACAGCAAAAACGCCATGATGCCGACGGTGATCGCTAAAGTCTCCATGTTTGAAAACCCTCAATTCGCATAGCCTTATTTAGGAACGTCCGGACGGTTCGGCGACGCTTAAATACACGGTGAACCAGACGCCCTAAGGACGATTGAGTCCCATCGAAACCATTTCGGATGCCGTTCGTTATTTCGATTTACATGCCGAAACGCCGGAACAGCGTCGGGTCAAAACCATTGAGTTTTACGAACAAGTCTATCGCGCTGCATTCCCCAAGACCGATCAAGCCGAAACCCCGGATATTTGGCTGCCGTTGATGGAAGACGATCGTCCCGAAGGCAGTCCGGGCGTTGGCCTCATCATCGCCTACAATGGGGAGCAGATCGTCGGCGGGGCGCTGCTGGAACGATACTACATTGCCGATTGCTGGCTGTTGAGCTATATCGCGGTCCGGCCCGAGGCTCGCCGCCAAGGCATTGCCGCCGGACTGATGACCGAAGTCAACCGCTCACTGGCTAGTTATGAACAGACTGGCGCGCTATTGTTGGCGGAAACCGAGGACCCTGCGCAATGTCTGACAGATCATGACCAAATCATCGCCGAGACGCGTCTTCGCGCGTTGGATGCGCTGGGCCTGCGTCAGGTGATGTTCGATTATGTTCAGCCCGCATTGGCACCAGACAAGCAGCCACTGCATAATCTCTTGCTGCTGTGCTACGATCCCCGGCAAACCAGTCCGGGCATTTCCGCCAAGCAATTGGCCGCATTTCTGATCGATTTTTACACCGCGCGTGGCCAGCAGAATTCCGCCTATCTGGATGACGCGGTGTCAATTCTTTCGCAACAGGACATTATTACAGTGGAATCATTAACGCGGGCTCCGGAGTCGCTTGATCGGCTAATTCATTTTGCCAGCAGCAATACGGTTGAATTGGTCGTCGGCAACTGTATCGACGTATTGCAAACCTTACCGGCCGATCACTTCCAGACTTGCGTCACCTCGCCCCCCTATTTTAATTTGCGCTCATATCTGCCAGATGTGGTTCGCCTGCGGGATGATCTGCCAGAGGATATCCGTGCCGCAGTTCTGATCGAATTGGCGTTGTTGCATATTACGCCGATCGACCACGCTCCGTCGTGAACAAAAGGAATGTTTTATTGTGAATTTATTTCGGAAAAGTTTGATTCCATCTCATCTTCTTGACTTTTTTATGCCCGCCGAAATCGGCACCGAACCCACGCCGGAGGCTTATATCGCTCATCTGGTCACGGTGTTTCGTGCGGTACGCCGGGTGCTGCGCGATGATGGCACGCTCTGGCTGACGCTGGGGGATTCCTACGCCAATGATGGCAAGTGGGGCGGCAGCACGGGCGGCAAACACGTCAAGGCGCTGCACGGGCATAGCGCGATTGGCCGCAGCAAACGCCACACCAATGCCAAGCCGAAGGATTTGATGATGCTTCCAGCCCGCGTTGCCCTGGCGCTCCAATCCGATGGATGGTGGTTACGTTCCGATATCATCTGGCAGAAGCCGAACGCCATGCCAGAGCCGGTCAAAGATCGCCCCACCTCGGTGCATGAGCATGTGTTTCTGCTCACCAAGCAGCCGGTCTATCGCTATAACGCCGAGGCGATCGCCGAACCAGCGATCATGAAGCCGCAGCGCCGTCTCACCTCGAAAGCCGCCTATGCGGCACCCGGCGCAGGCGATCACCGTAGCGGCACGCATGGATTGGTCCGCGAGGAACCGGGTATTGATGGCGGCCCGATGCGCAATTCCCGGAACGTCTGGACGATCACCACAAAACCGTACAAGGACGCGCATTTCGCAACCATGCCACCCAACCTCGCAGGCCGCTGTATCCTGGCCGGATCAGCGGAAGGGGATCAGGTGCTGGACCCCTTCGCGGGCGCTGGCACCACTGGATTGGTGGCAGCCGAACTTGGGCGCAAAGCCACCTTGATCGAGATCAGTCCGGCATATGCGCAAATTATCAAACGCCGTCTGGCCCATTGCATCCGGTCATGAGCGGCCAAACTTGCGCATCACCCGGTTCAGCAGGGTTTGCAGTCCCACGATGCCACGCTTGAACCCGACGCGATGGCGCTGGCGCCAGAAATGGATCAGCACCCCGCCACGCCGCCGCCATTGCTGGTGACGGGCTTCGCGTCCGGTTTGTTGCTGCTGTTGCCAGGGGAATTCGCGTTGCTCGCGTCTGATGATGGGCGGCAGATCGAATAGCAATGCGTAGGCCAAGCGATAATCGGCTGACGTATTCGGCCCGGCGTAGTGCAGGGTTCGCTGGGTGTGGATCGTGCAGCCACCCGCCGCAAGAGGGCGGGCAATGGCCTGGGTGGGATCAAACCGGGTATCCACACATTCCAACGCATGGAGGCGTGGATCACCGTCCATCGGCCGATGCTCCAAGACGGGATAAAGATGCGACCCAGGAATAAACGACATGCAACTATGGGCGATATCCGCCTCGGTCAGGGCCAGCCAGATGGTGATTTCCTGATGATCGAATGTCGGATTATCAAACGCCTCGTCTTGATGCCAGGGCGTGTCGCTGCCGATGTGTGCGGGCTTTAAGAACGAAACCGCACAGCGAAATCGCGCCGTCGCCCCGAGCAATTGACGCGCGATTTGCAAACCAACTTGATGATATCCCGTCGCGAGCAGACGCGGCTCGAAATGGTGCGGATTCAAGATTTGCGGAAACCGCCGGGTCTCGGATTCATCATCCGGCGCTGCCGCATCGAATTGCGCCCCTTCCTCGAACCCCGCATTGCGCTCATGCAGGTCCATTAACATGCTGCGGAGACGCGCAATCTCCGGCTCCTGAACCAATCCCTCGATGGCCACAAACCCATCACGCCGAAACGACGCTACTGCGTCGGCGTCCATCACGAAGCCCATTTTGCCCCCTAATCGCTACTCCCGTCACATACTATCGTGTTCTAGGAAGACTCCGCATCAGGGTCAATAGGCACTACCGATGATGTGATGGGAGATTGCGATCTCGCTGCTCAGTACCCGATATTGTCGTATCCGGCCTCGTGCTGACCTGTCGCAACCGCCCGTTGTGTTTCGGTTCGGGTGCTTGGTGCGTTCACCGCGACCCAGGCTTGCTGGATGACATCTTCGATGCTGCGGTGACTGATGAAGTTGGCGGAGACGCCATGCGCATCGTTGACCCAAATCTCGAACTTCGGGTCACCCAGCGCGAAATCCCAAGTGCCGACATGCACGGTTAACACGGCCCGCCCATCGCCACCGGCCGTCTGGCCGATTGCCTTTAGCTGTTCCTCGATCTGCATGAAAGTTCTCACGTTGTTTGAGTGAATTTATATATTGGCGCGCCCAACCGGTAAGTTCTTTTCGTACGCAAGGGGTTTTGACCAAAAATGTTTGCGATGCAAAAGTTCCATTTATACACAAATATTTTTTGCCGATGAGGGCAAAAATCAGGCTTGCGCCGATCTCTGACTTTGGCTATTCCTTTGTCCGCGATAGAAACGCTATCGCGATTGGGAAGTAAGGAAACAGCACAATGTTATTCTCTATGCGTGTTCAATACTCCACCGAATCATTGCGGGCGTTGATTGAGAATCCCACCGATCGGAGTCAAGCCGTGCGCACGGCGATCGAGTCGGTCAACGGCAAATTGATCAACTTCTTCGGGATCGGTGGAGGAATCGACCAAGGCGCCATGGTGATCTACGAAGTCCCTGATCACACGGCGCAGCAAGCGTTCAGCAACGCCATCCTCGCCAGCGGCGCGGTAACGACCTGTGCGGTCAACCGGTTGTATACGCCAGAAGAGACCCTGGCCGGGTGGAGGAAGGCGCAAACCGTACAGAAGGCCTACGAAGCGCCAGCGGCGCGGCGGTAACCTTCTGCTACCGCCCCCAGGCGTGTCTCCTCAGCGCCTGGGGGTTGCCTAGTTAGTCATGCTCCTGGCGGGCCTTAGACAGCCCGCCAGGACTGATCGGGTTAATCGTGCGTCTCACTATCATCAGGCGCCTGCGGGGCGTCTAGCCGCGAATGGTTCTATCGCCGTTTCGGGTCAACCAGCTTTTTATCCTGTTTTGGCGGAGCAGTTTTCCCGGCGTTTGCACTGAAAGCTCGTAGGCAGCCAAGGGCTTTAGCTCGGTTTGAAATCGCCTGCACTGAGCGAGGGTCGATATGCGATTCGGGATCGCGATCATAATTACCAAGTTGAACATTATCGATGGTCATACCGATGATGGTATATTCGTCGAATTCATACTCGGTTATCAGTGCCGTTAAAGAACGTAAAGCTGCTTTTGTTACGTAATTTATATAAAAGTTAGCAGTTAATAGTTTGATCGGGTTGTCCATCTTAACGGTTGATGGGTCTGTAACCGCTGTGACACGAATGCGACCTTCTGCGAATGCATGATCACCTATTTGATAGACTGTGTAATGTCCATGTCGCGGTACTGGCACGAATTTTCCACTCGGTTCGATCCAGTAACCCCAATTTGAGAATTGGAAGTCGTTTGGAAGTCCAGCTTCTACCAGTCGAAGCCATTTTCTGATCCCATTCATTATAGTATTTAGCTCGGAGGGATGGTGGTGTTTGCTACATAATACCGCAAAGGTGAGTAATAACGGCAAGCCTCGGATGATGTTTCATGGCGCCGATCAGGTCTTTCACGACTTCCACGCCGGTTCGCATTTTGGAACAGCCAGCGCTGCGAATATTCGACTCAGGTTTCTGCAAGGCGAGCGTAAACGTCTTGGGAGCAGCGATCCAGTGGAAAACCAACACATCATCCCGGTTTATCTGTCAATCAAGAATCCGCTTAAAGTGTCGGATCGGGCTGCCAGTGACGAACCGGAGTTGTTGAATAGCATTTTACGAGGCAATTATCCAAACCTTAAAATCGATTGGCATAGGGAAGCCAGACCATGACAGACTTCGAGACGGCGATCTTTGAGTTTCTCACGCGCAAATATGTGCAGCAGGCCGATGAGCGCCAGCGCGATATGGGCCTGCAATACATGACGGCAGAAACCCACGACCTCGCCTCGGAATTGGCGCGCTTTGTCGAGCATCTGGTCGGCGCCTGAACTCGTCTTGCGGAGGCACGCATGAGTTATGATGTGCATTTTGAGATTGACACGGGCGGCGCAGAACCTGCCATTATCGGCAATGACGACTTGAACTACACATACAACTGCGGGCCGATGTTCCGGCGCGCGCTGGGTGGCGATGGCATCCATGATCTGCATGGCACGCTGGCATCGGACGCCCTGCCAAGGCTGCGAGTCGCGGTGTCCCATATGGCAGCAAACCCCGACATCTACATCCCGATGACCCCGCCAAGGTGGGGCGACTATCCAACCGCGCTGCAATTCCTTGAGGAGATTTTGCTGTGCGCCGCGTGTCATCCCAAGGCAACAATACGCGTATCATGAACGGAGATCAAGATGCGACCACCCCGCATCATTGCCCATCCTGTGATGGGGTGGTTCGTAATCATCCTTCTGGTAACTATCGCGGCAATTCCACCCGTGTTCTTCTTCGTGTCAAAAGCCGCCGCGCAGTGGACATCGATCGGCGGCAGTTGTGTCGCGATGGGCTTCGGCATCGGCGCCATCGTGTGGGACGCGATCCGCCGCTAAGGATCATACCATGCACTCAACAAGGCAGACGTTTGACGATTACATGTGCCCGAAGGCGCCGATCGGACATATGTTCTTCGCAAGCTGCGGGAATGCGCCATGTGGACAAACATCGCAATCACGCGCAATGAGGATGGCTCACCCCGGACCTAAAAAACAGCAAACGGAGAGATGACAATGACCAACGCTGAAATGGTAGCGCACCTCCGCAAGATGGTTGATCATTTCGAGATCATACTGGATGATCCCGCCATCAACGGCACACTTCCCACACTGCGGATCACGTTTCCGCCCGATCACGACGGCGATCGCATAACGCTGTTCGTCGGCGCCGAATACGGGGGCGTATAGTATCTCCTGCAATGCGGATTGCGATCATGCTGGAACCTGTATCCATTATCGCCCTCTTGAATGAATATCAAGTGGCGACGGCAGAAGCCATGCTGACTGGTCTCACCCACGATCTACGTGGTTATATGCCAAATTGGGGCAACATCGATCGGGACACGCGGGCCTATTGGCGTGTCCGCGCACGCCATGCGATCGAGGCAATTGTGGAAGATACCGTCCATGGATGAGGAAAGTAATTCTGGTGGCAAGAAAATCGATCCTGCCGGAACCAATCCCTTGCTGTGTCGTGTGCTGGCGCAGGTCAATCGCCGCCATGCGGAACGTTGCCGGGATATCGGCCAACGCCTAGACGCCTTGGAAGTAGCGCGCTTATGGGACGCAGAGGCGGATCGTCAGGAGCAGGGCGACCCATAATCCTGACTGCGTCAACTTGGAATTCCGTTTCGTGGAGCAATCATGGGCGATCAACTAAGCGACTTGTTCGGAGACCGGTATTTTTGTTCGATGTGCAGTGGTATATTCGCCTCAAAACGAACCGCTGCGGAAGCCCTACGTGAAACAGCGGAACGAACCACCGTCTGTGCGGAGTGTTTGGTCTGGATGCAAGATGTGCAACGCATCGCCCATCGGCTCGCCGGTCAGGCGCATCATGATCCCTATCGCGTTGTGGACACCGAAGACGGTCCGGCGCCGCTTTGGAGCAAATACATCAACATGGCCCGCATCCTGACTACCCGGAAGGCTCCGGCCTGGAGATGGCATGCGGCCAACCCGGACGCGCCTTAATCACGGCGCCTCGTTGATCCGGTCATCAGCCGGATTGAACTGACCCTGATTGCCAATCGCTGATTTGACTTGATTGGGACTAAAGACCCCGAGCGTGCGCTGGCCACCAGCCTGCTCGTTGGTCCAAAACCCGTCATAGCCGCGCTTGACCATCCATGCGCGCACCGCTGGTTTTTCCAAACTGCCATAGTCGCCGCCGCGCAAGAAGCTGATGGCCGCATCCGGACCGAACAATGCACCTGGATATAATGCCGCAAAGTTCTTCCGGATGAACGGCTCGATCAATGCCAATGCCGCCTCACTCGCGAAGTCAAACGGGTTTTCCAAGCGAACGTAGACGGGAAGCACTCGCGCATTGGCCATGTTACGGCTGAAATACGATGCCGTACTCGGCGCGGTGGCGAAGAAGATCGCATTACCGCCCCTGGCTTTGCGGCCGGGCAGTTTGAAGGCCTCGAAATCCTTGGTGGTTCCGTGATAGACGATCAGCGGCTGTCCCTCGGCATCCACCACCTTCGAAGCCCCGAACCAGCGTTTAAACTCGGGGGTCTCGGTCTGTGCCCGTATCGATAACGCTTCAAGGAATTCACGCGAGCGCATCCCAACCTCCCTGTCTCAGTACGGCTACAGCAAGATCGACTTGATCGATCAACATAGCGAGTCGGCTCGGATTGAGCAGCACGGGATACCCGAGCACATGGGTCCACATCCAGGAATAGATGCTGCATGCTGCCATCAAACAAATACCTTTGAGCATAATGGTTCGGCCTAATGCGGGCGGCATGGCGGTGCCCGTGCGACCAGCGTTTCACAAGGCCACGGGGCCAGCGTCCACATGCGATTTGAATTGAAATTGGTTGTGGTGGCATCCTTGGCGGCCAAGGCCGTCATGCCGAGGATGAAAAAGAAGATGATGCCAATAAGCAGATCAGCGTTCAATTTGCGTCTCCGATGCGGAACCTCAGGTGATGCAGTGGGAGGCTCCTTGGTCGCTATGTAGCCTTCCAGTGAGGGCAGCCATGCCCCCGTTTCGAGAGCGTCAGGGTTAACCACCACCAGGGTGCAGCCGTCGAGATATAGATGCGCTTTCGGATCATACGCATCGAGGCGCTCGATCATGGCGCCAACCGTCATCCGAAGGGGTTCCACCGGCAAACTCTTTTCTCTGGACGAAATATTTAGCTTTGGCACGGGCCGCTTCGCCACGTTGCGAAACAGGTTATGCACCGCCGCCATGCCGCGATTGGTGTTCGGTTTCCTCCGTTGATCGGTGGCGCGCAAAAGCAATCTAATGGCTTGGTTGAAACCTACCATGCCATGGTCATCGGCCGCCTCACGCAATTGGGCCGCGACCCATTCGGGCGTTTCTGCCCAGTAGAGTTTTTTGTAATGGCGTCGAATGGGCCGCAGTAACGCACGCATCGTGTGAATGGCTTGTTCGACCGGAACGTAATGCCCGCTCGGGTAATTCTCCATAAGGAGACCTGACTCCCGGAAACCGGGATAATCACGCCGTCGCTGACGCAACATGTAGGGTATTGAGCGGTCAAATGGTGCTGACTTCTAACTACATATCTCGTATGTACCCATCAATCGAGCAATCGCCCGCCCAGGCCGCATCGAAGCGAGATTAGGAACCCTGCCAATGCCCCTGCAACAGTCGTGGAGCCGGTCCCCGGCAATGTTATGGGAAACCCTGCTGTATCGCGGCGATGCCACCAGGATCGACCAATTCGACGTAGCAAAGACCAGCGATCGCGGCCTGTTCGGTCCCGGCATCTACCTGACCAACGATCCCGAGATCGCCGCCGATTATGCGATCAAGCAAGGCGATGAGCATGTGCTGTTCTCCGACCCGGAGGCAAAGACCCAGCGCGATCTGATGGCAGGCTACATTCGCACGCTGATCGATCAGGTGATCGACTGGCCGACCAAGGAGAAAGAGCTAAAACAAGATTGGGCGATGGAATCCTTGAAAGGTCACAAGCGTGGCGCTGATGTCAACGGCATGGGGGATCATCAATGGCGCAGCCTGCGTTGGTTCCTGGCCGAGCATCACAAGACGCTCGCCCTGGCGAACTACGCCGCCGCGCAAACCAAACTCAAACAGATGCTGCCAAACTTGAAAATCGCCCGCAATACCCAGGGTGAGTTGAGCATCATTACGCGGTCTCATAATGCAACAATAGCCGGTTTTGATGTGCCGGAGTCCTATCTGAGCCGGGCGCTGCATGCTGAACGGCCGATGCCGGACAAGGTTCTGCAACTGGTGCGCAAACTGTGGTTCGCGGAGATGGGTCCGACCGGACATGATCTGCGAGATGGCGATGAGAATGGCGTGGATTTCGACGCCTACGTGAAGAATTACAAGACCCGAGGCACCCGCTATGCCTGGAGTGACAAAACGATCGGCGGCAAGGGGCAGAACCCCACCTTGGATGAGTTGCGCAACGGCACCCATGGCGGATATCACGTGTTCGACAAGGCCGGGCGGCATGATCGCTTCGTCAAGGCCATGGAAGCTCTCGGCTACGTCGGTCTCACCTATGATGGCGGCCTGCGGGCAGGCGGCTATACACGCGGCGGTGGCGGCCATCTGCATCAGGCTTACGTGTTCTGGAACGCCACCGAATTGGCAGCCTTCCGGGTGGCCGATCAGTCCCCCACCAATAGCTTCGAGCATGATCCCAAAACCGTGCAACGGCACCGGTTCGACAAGCTATACAAGCCGCCGTCCGACTAGTCCCAGCACCCGCTCAAGCCGGTTGCCTCGGATCGCATCGCGTACCCGGTTAACGCCAGGATCGACCACGCGTAGCAGACTGTAGGATAACGCAAAGGCCAGGACGTATACCCCGCCGTCATCGAGAGCGCCAAGATCAGCATATTCTCATGATGAACATAGAGCGGATAGGACAGGTCCCCGCAGCGTTGATCGATCTGCTGGCGCTCGCTTCGGCGGAACGCGAGCCATGTCATAAGTCAACATGACGGCCTGGACCAGAACCGCGCGATCCATATTCCGATACTATTAGTTCACCGAATAGGCATGGACGGTGGGCGGGTGTCAAATCACGAGCGGTTGAAATTTTTCGCCTACATAGACGCAAACCATCGTTGCGAGCGACCTGCAACGGAGGGAAAGCGTCGTCGTACTAAATAACGTCACACTCCATTTTAGCGAGAGATATATGGAAAACCTGAAAACCCAAGACGCGAATTCCGCGTCCGTCATCCGCAATAGCTCCAGCGCCGAAGCACTGAGCGCTGTGGGTGTCTACCACGTTGAATGCATTGGCCCCGATGGACAGCTAAAGTGGGCCGATGATGCCCTGAACCTTGTGGTCAACCAGGGCAAGAACGGCATGCTTGACACGTATCTCGCCGGTTCGGCTTACACGGCTGTCTGGTATATGAGCTTGATCACCGGTGGCACGGCAGTGTCTACCTCGACCTACGCGTCCCCGACCGTTACTGAAATCGCGGCTGGGATCATCACCGGTAACACCCGTCTGACCGTTGCCTGGAGTGCGGCAGCAACCGGCTCAAAGAGCGCCACAACGACCTCGTTTGCCATTACCGGTTCTGCCACCATCACCGGCAATATGCTGGTTACGGGCGGGACAGGTGCCAACACCGTATTGAATACAGCGGCAACCGGTGGAATCCTGTTCTCATCTGCCAATTTCAGTGCTGGTTCTAAGACCGTATCGAATGGCGATACGCTGAATGTTACTTACAGTCTTAGCGTGTGAGACAGTTTTGCTTTTTTGAGACAGAGAAAACTAAGACAAAAAAGGGAGCCAGTTTGGCTCCCTTTTCTTATATCCCAAGGGTGCCGCCGCGTGTCTTGGTTTCGCTCATTATCTAATTTCCAATTCTCCAATCCACCCTGACGCGTTTATCTAGTATGGCCAGTAGTTTTGCACTGTGCTAACCCAATGGTCCCTAGAATTCTTCAGTTGACTATACTGCCAGACGATGTTCTTCTCGCCGTGTCGGGTTCTTCCCGGCACCAACAGAAAATGCTTAGTGCAAGGAGCTACCAACATGGCACGCAAGGCGACTGCGTTCGCCCCAACCCAAGTAATAATCACATCACGTCTGAAAGCGGGGGTCCTATGACACTCTACAGGCAGTTGTTCCGGGCCAAGGGCCTTTATGACGGTGCCGACACGCTGAACGAAATCGTCATCCGATTGCGGGCCACGGCTGAGGAAATTACCCGCATGGCGTCGGACGGCGTGATCCTGGCAGACACTGTCACAGACGATTATGCCGATTTCGAGACCGAGGATGCGGCGATCGCTGCGAAATACAATTTTGATAGGGTGGAAGACGAGGATGCATGACGGCCGAAATCAAGGCATAGCCTAGCAACGACATGGCTGGCGTAGCACAGAACTTAACGCATGTCGTGTTACTCCAGTCAGTGCTATACTCAATGATTTTAAAAGATTCAGTGGTATCACAGGGAATAAATAGGATTTTCAAAAGGATTTCAATATGCAAAGCTTGACTTTATCGATTACGCTTGGATTTCTGGTGTTGCTAGCGGGTTGCGGCTGGGTACACAAAGAAACCGCTCCAACGCCTGCTCCGACTCCCGTTAGTGTTGCCGCGCCTTCGGTATCGTCCGATACGGTGCGGGCCGTGCAACAGAAGCTACAAGACAGTGGTTACTACGAAGACGGCCCGATTGATGGCGTGTGGGGTCACTATACCAAGAAAGCGGTCGAAGCCTTTCAGAGCAAGAACGCTATACCGGTCACCGGTCAGTTGGACGGAGCTACCTTGCAAAGTCTGAACCTGACGCCAAGCAGCAGCGCAGTTGATAGCCCAGCCCCGGTCAAGCAAGATAACTGACCTTCTGCCAGTTCCCTCATCGTTTCTTCCGACGCAGCATGCTCGGCGTTGCAGAATCAGGCTGGCCATTTGTCACAAACTAGTATACATATTTGTGACAAATGGAGCTTGCGATGCGTGGGCAATACGTCCATTCACATTCCGTACGGTTGACATTGGCGACCTTGGGTCGGATGATGGTCGGTTCTTTCTAAATAGGAGCAATCCCTTTTGCATGCGAGCCGCTGAACAGTGTCATCTTCCATTGTATCCTATTCAACCGGCAACTCGGCAGGCAGCACCCCGTTAAGCTATACGCAAAGCTATAATGCAACTGGCTGTTCGCTACTAATCGTCTATTATTACACGCAAAGCAAATACAGTTACGTGCCGACCTGCACTTATGGTGGCACGGCAATGACCAATATCGTTTCGGTAGCCGGGACGAACTACCAGACGCTCTGGGCGTGGTATCTGATCAATCCGCCAACCGGCTCGAATTCGGTGTCGATCACCAGCAGCAGTGCGTGTGACATTGCCGTCTGCCTCGCGGTCGGCCTCGCCGGGACCAAGACCACCCTTCCAATCGGCACCACTACTACGACTTTTGCTGGTATCACAGCGGATACCGTCGCCCTTTACACGACCGGTGGGGCGAGTCTCGGCATCGCCCTTGGTATGGGCTATCACGCTGCCCTCACGCTCGCGGTTAGCGTCCCGACCGCAACCGTGTTGATGACCAACACTACCAACACGAACATCCCGATCGAGGCCGTCACACTGTTTGGTGGCGCCACCAATACTGAAATACTTGCCGAATACACGGTGCCGAGCAATATTGTCGGTGCCTCTTTGATCGAGGCATTGGCGGCTCCGCTCGCCGCAACCGTGGCTGAAACCGGCAACGCGACCGACACGCCCAATGAAAGTAATAGCATCTTCACTGGCAGCGTCGCCGAAACGCCCTTCGTCGTCTACAGTCAGAATTTTTCAAGTTCGGCGTTCGTTGGAACCTATCGTAGTTCGATCACAACGCAAACGATGGAAAGTGCGTCTCAATATAATTTAACCAGCGCGCTGGGCTGGACGTTTGCAGGGAACTGTTGGCTACTGATCGATTCATTGTCCGGCGCCTGTGCGTTTCAAATCAACGAAACCACCCCAGTCGGTCAAGCCAGCTATACGCAGACTGGGCTGGTGCCATTTGCTCCGTACACGGTTAATTTCCTGCTGTCCGGCGATAATAGTCCGAATCTCAACTATGTGTTCACCCTGACGGTCAACACCGTCCTTCTAACGACCATCACGAGCAGTTGGACCGTTCCCAACGCTGGAACATGGGTGACCGTTCCATTCACAGCCGATGTCAATGGCAACGCTGCCCTGATCTTCGGCCAAGCCAGTACAACCCAAGCATCACCGGTTGTCGAGTTTGTTACGATCAACACGACGATCGTCGATGCGACCAGCGAAACCTATGTCGCATCGGCTGCCATCACGGCAACTGGAGCGGCCACTGATCTGACGAGTGTGGTTGCAAGCGTCTATTTCGGCAATGTTATCGAAATTGGTAATGCCGTCGATCTGTTTGGCGTGGCTGCGAGTACGTATTTCGGCAATATCAGCGAAACCGGTAATGCGACCGACACGGTCTTGGATACCGATCTCACGTTCGTTCTGGTCAGTGAAACTGGCGCCGCAAATGATAGTTGCGCTACCGCACCCAGTAGCTATGTTGGCAGCACGAGCGAAGGCGGGTTGGCTGTCGATATCCCGGCCATTGCCGCAAGTGCTTATAGTGGAAACATCAACGAAAGCGGTGCAGGTGTAGATGTTGCGGCGATCATCGCGAGCACGTATTTTGGCAATGTGGTTGAGACCGGCAACGCGGCTGCGGTCACTTCGACCACGATCAGCACCTTCAATGGCATAATCAATGAGACCGGCGCTGCCTCGGATGTTGTGGCAGCCACGCAGATCACCAGTGCGGCGATCACCGAATCAGGTTCGGCCGCCGACACGACCGGACTAAATCTATCACCCATCAATCTCAGAACAGCGGGCAACTTTGTCATCCTGTCTGAGTCTGGCGTTACCGATGTCTTTCCTTCGGTGGTTGTTGGCGATGTGGGCACTAGTCCGATCACGGGCGCCGCCATGTTGCTTTCTTGCAGTGAAGTAACCGGTGACATTTATGTTGTTGATGCGGCTGGTCCAGCACCCTGCGCGGTTATCAACGCGTCGTATCTAAGCATCGCGGTTGGCGATATGCTCACCGCCTACAATGACGGTGTGGGCCGCGCCCCACCTGCTTTCAGTGAATTCGGCGCAGGCCAAATCGGCGGCGCAACGCTTACCCCTGGCATCTATAAATGGACCAGCGGGCTTCTGGTCAGCACAAATGTCACCCTGACGGGCGGCCCGAACGATGTCTATGTTCTCCAAGTCGCCGGAACCTTCACCGTAGCCAATTCGGTGATCATTACGCTCAGCGGCGGTCTGCAAGCCAAAAACATCTTCTGGGTGATCGCTTCTAGTTCGACCATCGGCACGGGCGCCTCGTTCCAAGGCATTGTGCTTGGCGCGACCTCGATCGCGTTGATGACCGGGGCGGCGGCCTATGCGCGATTCCTCTCGCAGACCGCTGTCACGTTGCAGATGAACCAGATCACCCAGACATCCCCAGACGGGGTCGTGAATGCCAGTGAGGTTCGCAATCTTCAAGACAATGTAACCGTTATCGCCAATACCTTTGTGGGTGCGGTCAATGAGAGCGGAGCCGTATCCGACCAAGTCACCAATACCGATGCGACAAATGTCAGCATTGCAGAGGCTGGTGCGGCCAGCGATATGGTTCTTGCCGCGCCTAGCATATTTATTGGCGCGATCGCAGATGCGGGCGCCATAGCCGATACGACCAATGCCAGCAAGATCACCAATGTCTCGATCAGCGAAAGTGGAAGCGCCGCCGATATTGCGAACACCGGCCCCAGCACATTCGTTGGAAACATCGCCGAAACTGGCAATGCGAGTGATGCAGTCAATGCCTCGAATAGTAATTTCGTTGGTAACATAAGTGAATTGGGTCTGGCCACAGATGCGGTCAATTCGCTCGCCAATCTTCTCGGCGGGGCGGTGGCCGAAACCGGCACGCTTGCGGAGGCGACAGCCATCATCGCCAGCACCTATGTGGGCAACACGGGCGAAACTGGCGCGCTAACTGATGCAACCGATGAGACCGATATTACCTTTGGGCTTATCACTGAATTTGGCAATGCGGCTGATACTACGGTTCCGTTTGGCAGCAGCTATGGTGGCGACGACAGCGAGATCGGGGCCGCTTCTGACGCCGTGGGATCGATCTATCTCGCAGCCGCGATCATCAATGAAGCAGGCAACGCGAGCGATAGTCCGGCCACGACGATCAGCACGTTTGTGGGCGAAACCGATGAACTGGGCGCGGCGCTTGACAATCCTGACACACTCGGCAGTATTTTCGTTGGCGCCATCACCGAAACCGGCTCAAGCAATGATGCGACCAATGCCTTTGCCAGTCTGTACTCAGGGAATGTCGCCGAAACAGGCATCGCCTCTGATACGGTCAGTGTCACCCAAGATATATGGGTCGGCAATACGCCCGAAAACGGCAATGCATTTGATCAATCTTCTGCCACCTATATTACCCTCAGCGCAATCAGCGAGACTGGTTCGGCAACCGACATCCCAGCCACAAATGCCAGTATATTCCTAGGCGCGATCGCCGAAAACGGCAACGCGGTCGATAGTCTGATCGCCTTCACCACGGCGAACCGTAGCACACCGGAAACCGGATCGGCCAGCGATACTGTAAACACAAGTGCCAATACGTTCGTCGGAGCTTTGACTGAAACCGGCGCACTGGCTGATCTTACTAGCTCGGTTTATATTACGAATGTAAGCGTCGGCGAGACCGGCTTAGCATCGGACCTCGTGACCGAAACCGAACTGGCGGTTGCCACAGTCATCGAAATGGGCGGCGCCTCTGATATCCCTTCCACCAATCAGAATGTCTTCATTGGCGCGATCGCCGAATCCGGGGCGACGAGCGATAACCCGAGTGCCCTGAATACCGCGATCGGCAGCACCAACGAAACCGGTTCAGCGACCGACTCCGCGACCACAGCACCAAGTCTTTTCAACGGGGCAATTGCCGATACTGGGACGGCAAATGACGCAGCCAGTACGTTTGCCAGTGTATTTGTGGGAGCAGTAGTCGAGACTGGTAATCTCGTCGAAAGCGTCAGCCTGAATCAAAACGTATTCGTGGGTGCGACGAACGAAATTGGCGCAGCACTTGATGTCCCCTCAGCGACTTATCAGACCTTTGCCAATATCGCAGAGACCCCCAATGCCGTCGATCTGAGCAATGCCGGGCCGAGCAGTTTCGGGGGCGCCAATGCCGAAACCGGGGCCGCAAGCGATCTGGAATCTGGCTATGTCATTACCACAGTTGTGGACGGTGAAACTCTGCTTGGCACGGATGCCACCGCAGTCCAGGCGATTTTCGCGACCACTGTTGCCGAATCGGGCACCGCTCTCGATAGCCCGGCCACGACCAATAGTTCCTTTGGCGGCGCCCTGGCCGAAACCGGCAATGTGGCTGATAGCGAAATCGCTATCTTCATTGCCAATACCACGGTCAACGAGATCGATCTGGTCAGCGATTCAGTCAATGAAGCGCCCAGTGTCTATGTTGGGACTACAATCGAATCGGGCGCGGCGGCCGAATTGCTGGCTACCACGATTAGCAGCTTTGTCGGGAGCGACGCCGAGCCGCTGAATGCGGCTGATAGTCCCAGTCTGTTCGCCAGCATCTTCGTCGGTGCTTATGCCGAGGCTGGGACGGCCACTGACGCCATGGACGTGGCAGCCAGCCTCTACGTCGGCCAAACCCCGGAAAGCCTCTCAGCGACCGACACAATGGCCACAGCAGGCAATCTGTTCGTCGGCGCCGTATGGGAACCCTTGGCCCTCGCCGATAGCGAAGCCGAAACCGATATCACCTTGGTCCTGGTCAACGAAGCGGGCGGGGCGAATGATGCGACGAATGAGGCACCGAGCAGCTATGGGGGCGCGATTGCCGATTCTGGCACTGCGGACGATGGCTCGACTGTCGCCCCCAGCCTCTTTGGCGGTGCCGCAAGCGAGACCGGCGCGGCGAGTGACTATTCGAACACGAATCTGAACCTCTTTGTCGGAGAAACTGACGAAATTGGTGCGGCCCTCGAATATATTTCCACGACGATCGTTGCGGTAGCTACAATTGCCGATTCTGGCCTCGCGACTGATACCTCGGGCACCGCCTCCAGTCTGTTTGGTGGCAGCGCCAATGAGCTATTGGCTGCGGCTGACACCACACTCGGCAACACGATCACCGGGTCCGCTGTTGCTGAGAATGGCGCAGCCAGTGATCTCGCCACCTCGGTGGCCAGTTTCGTCGTTACAAGTCTTGAGTTTGGCAACGCAACCGAGGCGACAACTACCGCACAGAGTGGTTTTGTTGGCACAGTTGCGGAAAGCGGCGCATTAACCGATCTAGGGATCGAAGCAGGCGATCAAAATGAAAATTTCATTAATGATCTGAACGACCTTGCCGATACCACAGACACCCATGCCAGCATATTCGTCGGCGCTATCGCTGAGACCGGCGCGATCGGCGAAGTTGTGTATACAAACGCCAATAGCTTTGTTGGTGAAACCGATGAGACCGGCGCAATCGCCGAAGTTGTGTATACAAACGCCAATAGCTTTGTTGGTGAAACCGATGAGACTGGGGCGGTCGTCGAGATCACAGCCACCAATCTCAGTGTGTTCGTCGGCGAAACCGATGAGCAAGGCCAGACCCAGGATGCCAGCAACACCGCCAACAACCTGTTTAATGGCGCCATTGATGACGCCTCTGCGGCGGCTCTCGACACAGTCGCGAATCATGCAGACTTCAGTGTTTCCATCAGTGACTTCGGAGCGTCCGGTGATACCTGCGATAATTCAGGGAACCTCTTCGGCGGCGCCACCACAGACACAGGTGTCCCGGTCGATTTCGTCACCTCACTGGACGATACGCTCGTGGGGGCGGAAACCGAAACGGGATCGGCCTCTGATGCTGAAACGATTACGGCCAGTTTCCTCAGCACCTGCCTCGAAAACGGAGCACTCGATGACCTGAGTGATACCGAGGGCAACGTCTTTGGCGGGGCCACGGTTGAGGCGGGCGCGACCGGTGACCAAAGCGATTCCCTTTACGATATCCTCACCGGCATCGAAGGCGAAGTGCTTGCCACAACGACCGATCGCACAGACACCACAGCCGTGTTCGCGGCGCTGATCGCCGAGATCGTTTCGATCACAGACGCGTCTGACACGACAATCAGTCAATGGGTCGGCGATGGCAGCGAAATCGCCAATGCCGCTGATTCACCAAACGATCTGAACAGCCTGTTTGTCGGTGCGCTGGCCGATGACCTTCTGGTTCTGGACGCCTGCGATGCAACCGCCATCTTCATTGCCTCGGTTAACGAACTCGGCACTCTCGCCGATTACGCCGATAACTTTGCCAGCATCTACATTGGCGAGGCCGATGAACTGGCAAACGCGACCGATACAACTGATGGCTCGGGCAGTATTTTCCTGGGCGATTACACCGAAAAAACCCATATCACGGATGCGCTTGATCGCACCGCGATCTTCAACACCACCATCCATAACGTGCGTTTCGCCACCGATATTGCTGATAGTCACATGGATATCTATGGTGGCAACACCGATGAAGCGGGTTGGGTCGCAGACCAGCCGGATATCTTCGGTGGCGCATTTGGTGGTGATTGCATCGAACCCGGCGCCTTGCTCGACGTTTGTGATAGCACTGCGGTCTTCGTCAGTCTCAGCGTCGAGACAGCGAATGCCGCCGATCAAACCGATAATGACTCAAATAGCTTCGACGGTGCTGTCACTGAAACTGGATCGACGGGCGACGCTTCGGACCTCGGGCCTAGCACCCTGGTTGGCCAATACACCGAAACTGGCAGCATTGGTGACTTCGCCTCGGAAACCGACCAGACCCTAGTCAACATCAACGAAGCCTTGGGCGCCAATGACCAGCCGGTCGCCACCGCGCCCAGTCTCTTCGTCGGCGAAACCGATGAGCTTGGTGCCGCGATCGATGCGCTTGCGGCCAATATCATCGGCGTGGCCGAGTGCGATGAAGCCGCCGATCTCGCAGACAGTGTTGACACCGGCCCCAGCGTGTTTGACGGTGAGACCGATGAAACCCTGGATGCGGCAGAACAGGCCAATTGCTCCGCGCTGTTTGTCGCGACAGGGGTCAATTTCGCCCATGTTCATGACTTCACCGACACCTATGCCAGTGTGTTCCTGGGTGATGTGCAGGAGGATGGCCAACTTATCGATCTGCCGGATTGTCTCGGCAGCATCCTCAATGGGGCCACCAGCGATGCACTCGCCGTGCTGGATGTCCCGAGCAGCACTGCGATTTTCGTCGTAGACGCGGTGGAGGACGCTTTCGGTGCCGATCTTACCGACAATACCACTAACGTCTTTGGAGGCGATAATAGCGATGGGCTGGATGCGGCCGACTATGCCGATCTCACTGCCAGCATTTTCGTCGGCGAAACCGATGAGAGACTGACACCCAGTGATGGTCTGACCGAGACCACTGATTTTGTTTCGTTCTGTGATGAGACAAGCGCCGCCGCTGATCAGACTAATACCCAGTTCTGCCTTTACAATGGCGCAACTCTCGATAGCTGTGCGTCGCTCGATGCGGCCGATACTTTCGGCAGCATTTTCGTGGGCGAGACCGACGAAACGCTGGATGCAGGTGACCAGTCCGCTTGCTCGGCAATCTTCGCGGCCGAAGTGGATGAGGCGGGTGATGGTCGCGACGCCATGGACACGATCGATGATACGTTCGATGGGGATGCCAGTGAACTGGGCGAACTGGATGAACTCACTGATACGTTTGCAAGCATTTTCATCGGCGCGGTTCAAGAGCAACTGACGGCCAGTGATGTTATCACCTGCACTACCATCTTCGTTGCCCAGACTGAGGAGACCCTGGCTGGCGAAGATTGGGTGGATGTTTATGCCAACGTGTTCGTCGGCGATTCGACGGATGCTGATACGATTTCGGATGAGAGCGGCGCCAATGCTGATTTTGTCAGTGAAGTGGATGAATTTGGCTTTGCTGATGATCCGGCCGACGCGACCGCAATTTTCGTTACGGATATCGAAGATGATGGCGTACTCACCGACAGCGTAGATGATTTCGGCAGTATCTATACCGGTCACACGAGTGAATTCAGCGATCTGGCAGATGTGGTTGACGTCTCTGATAACATTTTCGTCGGTGATATCGAAGAAGATGCGCAGTTCATTGATGATTTTGTAGTCGATGTCAATAGCACGTATGGCCTGGAGTTTGAATTCCTGGATGGCGCCGATTTGACCGACACGCTGGACAGTATATTCGTCGGTGCTGTTGCAGAATTCGGTATTGGCATTGATGGCTGCGCGGGCGAGAACATCGCCAATAGCGCGATCGATTTAAGCCTTGCTATCAGCGATAGCAGTGATGTTGCGGACAGTGACTACGTAGGCGATATGGCCGAAACATTGGCCGCCAATGACGTCACAGACGCGACGGCAATCTTCATCAGTGATATCGAGGATGCTGGAAACTGTCAGGACGATGCTGATAATTTCGCCAACATCTTTGGCGGTGATATCGCCGATGCGGACGGGTTGGGTGATGCATGCGCCCCTGGTCCAAGCAGCTTCGTGGGGACCTATGACGAAACCGGCTGGGCCGCAGAAATTGTGGATGCCACTGCATGGTTCGCCTGCACAACCGAGGAAACCGGTGCGCTCAGTGAGCTTGTAGACACCAGCGATAGCATTTTTGGCGGCGACACGAGCGAAACGGGCAGTCTCGCCGAGGCCGCCGATCTCTATGGCTGTCTGCTGGGTGGTGATACGGATGATCTGCTCACGACGCTGCAAGACGCGACCAATGTCAGTGCGGTATTTGCCGCCGAGATCGATGAGCTTGACC
>Ga0302140_10000624_pt1 | contig 45775 bp, 42 predicted proteins | sample I_Bog_E1_1_FD_202095 | JGI IMG/M metagenome (GOLD analysis project Ga0302140, IMG submission 202095) | Peat permafrost microbial communities from Stordalen Mire near Abisko, Sweden - I_Bog_E1_1 | ecosystem: Environmental > Terrestrial > Soil > Wetlands > Peat | place: Sweden: Abisko, Stordalen...
TCTTGTTGGCGTCGCTCTTCCTTACTCCATTGCCAGTCGGACAAGCAAGGGGCAAAGTTTTCGCAGGCAGTTGGCGCATACTGTTTGGCGCAGCCTGGTTCTCATTGCGCTGGGCATTTTTCTACGTTCCACGCAAAGCGGGCAGACCTACTTTACATTTGAGGACACACTTACCCAGATTGGTTTGGGATACACATTTGCTTTCTTATTGGCGCATTGCCGATCCAGATGGCAATGGATTGCGCTGGCCGCAATACTCATCGGATATTGGCTCGCATGGGCGGTTTATCCAGCGCCCGGAGCAGGATTCAATTATGCTGCCGTTGGGGTTCCCGCTAACTGGCCCTATAACTTCAGCGGGTTTGCATCGCATTGGAACAAGAACAGCAACCTGGGCCAGGCGTTTGACCTCTGGTTTCTGAACCTGTTTCCGCGTGCCTCTCGATTTGCGTTCAACCTAGGAGGCTATCTGACTCTTAGCTTTATTCCAACGCTTGGAACGATGCTTCTCGGCCTCCGTGCAGGAGAATGGTTTCGTTCGGCTGCCCCGAAAATTCCCGTGAGGAGATTGTTTGTGGCGGGACTCGTTCTGATTGCTTCGGGAGTTCTATTTCATGCGCTGGGAGTTTGTCCCATCGTCAAACGCATTTGGACTCCAGGCTGGACACTTTTCAGCGGTGGCGTATGCTTCTTGTTTCTTGCGGCGTTCTCATGGGTAATCGATGTAAAAGGTTATCGCCGGTGGGCATTCCCATTGGTCGTTGTCGGAATGAATTCGATAGCAGCCTATTTTATTGCCAGTCTTTGGGAGAGCTTCATTGTGAGCAGCCTGCATATCCACCTCGGATACCACATCTTTCAATTATTTGGGAAGGCATTGGAACCGCTGATGCTTGGAATTGCAGTAATGTCGATCTATTGGCTCATACTGTTCTGGATGTATCGCAAGCGCATCTTCCTCCGCATCTGAACAATCGTTGCATGCTGCCATTAGCGAGCTTTGGAGTTACGATCCGCCGCAAAGCATTGGCACGTTTCCTAATGAGTGAATAAGCTATGATCACTCCAACTTTGCTCGTCCTGGCTGCCGGCATGGGGACCCGCTACGGCGGCTTGAAGCAAATGGATCCCGTGGGTCCCGACGGGGAAGCCATCGTCGACTACTCGGTCTACGATGCCCTGCGCGCAGGCTTCGGCAAGGTCGTCTTCGTGATTCGAAGGGACATGGCGCAACCATTCAAGCAATTCGTCGCCGCACGATTTGAAGGGCACTGCGCAGTCGAATATGTTCTTCAGGAATTGGATGACCTTCCCACAGGCTTTGTGGCGCCGGTTGGGCGTATAAAGCCGTGGGGAACCACGCACGCCACTCTCGTGGCCGCAAGAGCGATCCACGAGCCCTTTGCGGTAATCAATGCCGACGACTTTTACAACGCGGAGGCCTATCGCGCACTGGCGGGGCACTTGCAGTCGGACACGCGGGACTATGCGATGGCCGGATTCATTCTGCGCGAAACGCTCTCCAGCTTTGGCGCGGTGTCGCGCGCTGTGTGTCGCGTGGGCGCTGACGGATATCTTCAAAGCATTGCCGAAATGAAAAACATTGAGCCCGACGGAAGTCACGCGAAGAATACGGACGCGGCGGGCAGTATACCTTCGCTCACCGGCGATGAGTTAGTCTCCATGAATATGTGGGCATTTTTCCCGCGGGCTTTTGAACAGTTACAGGAACAGTTTCAACGGTTCCTCGAGCTTAATAGCTCAAGCCTGCAATCGGAAAGCTATCTGCCCAGCGCAATCGATGCGTTGGTCGCGTGTGGCGAGGCGCGGGTCAAGGTACTTCGCTGCGGGGAAGCATGGTTCGGCGTCACGTGCCGCGAGGATCATCCTCGGGTCGTTGAAAGAATCTCCCGCCTGATTCAGGATGGTTACTATCCGAAGAGGCTCTGGTCATGAGCGGACTGAACAATATCGCCGAGGTTTTCAGCCAGTTTCAAATCAACGGGGAGTTTGTGGCGGCGACACCCTACGGCAACGGCCACATCAATGACACTTATTGCGCCGTCTTTGATCGGCGAGGCGTCGCAGAGCGCGTCGTCCTGCAGCGCATCAATACTCGAATCTTCACGCAGCCCGAAGCCTTGATGGAGAACGTTCAACGCGTCACAGCGCACATTGCCCAGCAAGTGGCCGGCGAGGCAGACTCCTGCCGCGTACTCACACTGATTCCCGCGCTCGATGGGCGAGCATGGCACGTGGATGCCAAGGCCGGTTATTGGCGCGCGTGGCGCTTTATTCCCAACGCCCGCGCCTACGAGGCAGTCGAGTCGCCCGAGCAGGCTTTTCAGGCGGCCCGCGCATTTGGCCGGTTCCAGCAACTCCTCGCTTCGCTGCCCCCGCCGCGCCTCCACGATACCATCCCCGATTTTCATCACACCCCCAAGCGCTTTAAAGCGCTAGAAGATGCGATCGCCCTCGACTCCGTTAACCGCGCCTTCCTCGCCAGGCAAGAGATAGAATTCGCCCTCGCGCGTCAAGCCATGGTTAGCGTTTTACTCGACGCAAACCTGCCAGAGCGCGTCACCCACAACGACACCAAATTCAATAACGTTTTGCTCGACGACGCAACCGGTGAAGCCATCTGCGTCGTTGACCTCGATACGGTAATGCCGGGACTTGCTCTTTACGACTTCGGCGATATGGTGCGCACTGCCACGAGCCCGTCTGCGGAAGACGAGCGCGATTTGTCGAAAGTTACCATCCAGATGCCCATGTTTCAGGCAATCGTGCAAGGCTATCTCGCCTCAACGGCAAGTTTTCTCACTGTAGACGAAATGCAGTTGTTGGCCTTTTCCGGTAAGTTAATAACATTCGAAATGGGTATCCGCTTTCTCACTGACTATCTCGCGGGCGACACTTACTACAAGGTGCATCGCGACGGGCACAATCTTGACCGTTGCCGCACCCAGTTCAAACTCGTCGAGTCAATCGAGCAGCAGGAGGAAAGCATGAACCTGCTGGTCGAATCCATCGCATCGGAACGCCTGTAAGCTTTCACGGTTCAGCGAGGCGCCGTAACATCGAGGGACAGTTGTCGCTCTTCGTGCGCTTCTCCAGCGGCATACTCTCACAGTCCGTTCGGAGAGAATCCTGATATTGTTTCGCTCTCAATCGCTGAGCCTGAAGCGGCAAAAAGGAACCGCCACGACGTATCGAGATACAGCCAGCGCTGCGTGCTGAACCAACTGGTTGGGAGCCCGGGGACGTGCAACAACGTATGACCGCCCATGCACATCAACTCGGTGCCGTTCCAGGCCAGGAAGGTTCTCGACGCCTGCCCAACGTGCGCGGGATTGCAAACCCGCCTGAGACACACCGGGCAGCGCTTGCGCTGATCCTGAAGCACCCATCGGAAACTGAACAAGCAAATTGAAAAGGTAGAAACCAACTGGACATACGCCGAGGATGATGCTGGGATCGCTGTGTTGGCGTAGGCCAGGTCAAGCGAGGAGAAATACACGATGGGTAAGAGCAGTGCGATCTTGGTTGAGAGGAACGACCAGCGGCAAATCGTTCTTAGCAGAGAAGTACCTTCAGAATTCTCGCTGTATTCGCCGAGTGATACGGACGTAATCGCCGGCAACGCAAGGATTGCGAGAACGAGCGCAAATGAAAAAAGTGTCCAGGACCCAGGCGTCAGCGCGTCAAGTGAAATACCAAGGAGATCGTCATCGGAGTTACCGGAGTTATGCTCAGTTATGTGAACCTTGGCCGCGTACATCTCGGATTGTCCCATAGCCGTCAGATGTGCGATAACAAATCCCGCACCGCCCGCAACGGTCTTTTCATCGGGCTCAAGCAGCCACGCATCAACATTTCCTGGCAGTCCGCGTGAGCCATCGGGCGCTACTCCAACAATTCTGGCTTTGCCCGGACCAAGGTGCAATACGGTTCCGGCCACGTGCGGATTTGCTTGAAATTCCCGCTTCCATTTCCGTTCACTCAGAATCACCCCTGGGATATCGCCGAAGCTCCCGGCATCCTGCTCCGGGAACTGTACCGGCAAGCCAAGCAGCGCGAACAGATTCTCGCTGGCATGCGCCACTCCCCACCCTGACTCTTCGCCTGAAGCATTCGACACAGACTCTCGCCGAACAGGTTCCTCGGTTACGCGATAGAACGCAAATCCATCGAAGTACTGCTGCTTGCGTTCCTTCCATGCGCGAAACTGCTTTGGCAAGACAGATGGAGAAGAGTCGTCGCTGGAGGCCACGTCCTGGATCAGCACCAGGCCCGGGCCTATCTGGATCGGCGCGAGACTGCGCTCCGCGCGCACGCCCGGCAACAGCAATGCAAGGGCGTAACATGCAGTCAGCATTGCGGCAAGACAGAGAATGCACTGAGCTGCCGAGCCCCGCAACGCCCTGGATGGCGCTCTGCTCGCAATGGAATGCAGCCTGAGGTAAAGCGCATCCTGAAACGCTCCCAGGCAAAACGCGGTCACCTCTGCTTCAGCTCGCATTGAAAAGCCGCAACCCGGCGCGCAGGCGTGCCGGACATGCCATAGCTCCGAGTGCCACTCATGCCACCACTCCGTGCGCTGCGGGAGCGGCACCAGCAGAGAAGCGACCCGTAGAAGGCCAATATGGCATACGCGAGCGATCCATTCCGTTGGAGACGTCATACCGATTTTGCCTCCTCTGAAGGGATCAATCTCTCCAGCAAAGGATATCGCTTCCGGGATGCTTCGAGTGTGGCTCTGCCCGCCGGTGTAAGCTTGTAGTACTTTCTTGGCGGCCTCTGCTCGGCATCTGCAATCGACTGGCGCTCCCATTGCGATCGGATCAGTTCGTCGCGTTCCAGGCGGCGCATTGCCGGGTATACGGTTCCGCTTGGCAGGCCGGCCATTTCCATGATGCTGAAGCCATAAATGAATCCGGCGTCAAGCGCCTGAAGAATCAACGCCGCGGTATGGGAGAGCTTTGCTTCGGCAAATCTTGGTTCCCGGGCCATGGCACATTGTAGCTATGTAGCAATCTACTTGACAAGAGTATATGTCGTTTGCTACATAGGGTAGGCAGGTGAACGATGCTTGAACTTCGGCGTGTCTCCAAACGGTTCTCCGGCATTCCCGCGGTGGACGACGTAAGCTTTTGCGCGCGGCCCGGCGAAGTAACCGGCTACCTCGGGCCGAACGGATCAGGCAAATCCACCACCATGAAGATGATCACCGGCCTGATCGAAATGTCGGAGGGGCAAATCCTGTTTCAGGGACAGCCAATTCAGGATGACCTGATGGCCTACAAAAAGCGCATGGGTTATGTTCCTGAGGAGCCATACCTTTATAGCCACCTCTCCGGGTCGGAATACCTCACCATGGTTGCACAGCTTCGTGGGCTTCCGGCGAAGCAGTCCTCGGAGCGCATCGACGGAATGCTGCGTCTGCTTTCACTGCACGATGACCGCCGTGCGTCGATCTCCGGCTACTCCAAGGGGATGCGGCAGAAGATTCTGCTCATTGCCGCTCTCATGCACAATCCCGAACTCATCCTTCTTGACGAACCTTTCTCGGGACTCGATGTCGGCACATCGCTGGTTTTGCGGAGCCTGATTCAAGAACTGGCTGCGCGCGGCAAAGTAGTGCTGTTCAGTTCGCACGAACTGGATACTGTGGAACGCGTCTGTTCGCACGTTGTCATTCTCCATCGAGGCAAGGTCGTTGCCGACGATTCCATTGAGCGCTTGCGTTCCTTGATGGAACTGCCCACGCTCGAAGCCATTTTTCTCAGCTCGCCGTCGAACAGGATACTGTTTCGATCGCTCGGCAGATTGCGGATCTCGTCCATGCTTAAGCTAATCGAACGATTGGCCGGATACTTGCCGCTCGATTTTCGCGTGCTCTATCGCCAGTTTCTGCTGCGCGTCATCGACCTTGAAGCGCTGTCGATTCAAGCCGATGTTACCCGCTTTCTGGGACAGTTTGCCGGGGTGCTCATCATGATCAGCCTGCTTTCCGCACTTCGCGCGTTCGTGTCCACAATTGCTCCGCCCACAACTGCCGCGGGCTGGCTTAACCTCGAATGGGGAACAGAACAATCTGCCATCACGGTCATGATGCTGGTAATTGGGCTCCTTACGGTTGTAAGTTGGGACTCCACCTTTCCAGACCGAAAAGATGTCATGGTGTTATCCCCATTGCCCGTCGCACCGCAGACCATCCTGTTTGCAAAAGTGTCTGCATCGGGCGCATTAGTGGGCCTTGCGATTCTTGCGCTGAACTTCGCTTCAGGTTCAGCGTGGTCGCTAATCCTGGGGTCCCGCCGCGGCGGCCTGGGCTTCCTTCAACTCTGCTCCGCCTGGTGGCTTACCATGATCGCCGCCAGCGCGTTCCTCTATTGCTCCGTGCTTACAGTGCAGGGATTCACCGCGCTGCTGTTCCCGCGCCGCGTCTTCCTGCGCCTCTCAGCAATCCTGCAGCTAGCCGCGTTTGGTCTCTTTCTGGGCGTTTATTTTGTTCCTCCTTCCTTAACCACTCCGGCGGATATGGCGGCTCGTGAAAACCATTGGATCCTCGCATCCTCGCCCTCTTACTGGTTCTTTGCCCTCTTCAATCAGTTGAACGGATCCCTGCCTTCCGAGCTTCGCTGGCTCGCAGGCCGGGCGTGGATCGGACTCTTGGTCGCTATCCTCGGTGCGGCCTCATCTTTGCTTCTCTGCTACTTGCACACCATGAAAAAGACCGTCGAAGAGCCTGACCTGGTGCCGGGAGCAGGCGGCTTTCACTGGACGCCATCCTTCGGCAATTCACTCCAGACGGCTATCGCACTGTTCAGCATCCGGTCCCTCACACGCAGCCGCCAGCATCGCGTCGCCTTTGCGTTTTATCTCGCGTTTGTCGTTGCCATCGCGCTATCTTTGCTGAGAGTCGATCTAACGGCCAATACGCCTCGCCCGGTGACCCTGGAAATAATCCTCCCAACTTTCTTAATGATGCTCTTTGCCGTAGCCGGGCTCCGCAACGTTTTTTCCCTGCCCATCTCGCTAACCGCCAATTGGGTCTTGCGCACCACACAGCTTCGCCCCACGGACGAATACGTGGCAGCAACCAGACGTTCATTGCTTCTGTTTGCCGTCGTTCCGGTCTGGCTCCTGTCGTTTGCTTTGTCGTTCCGCTTCGGGCCCGTCCAGCATGTTGCGGTCCATCTCGCAGTCCTGGCGCTGCTCGGATGGATTCTGGTCGAATTGTGCCTGATTGGCTTCTATAAAGTCCCTTTCACCTGCTCTTATCTGCCCGGAAAGGCGAACATCCAACTCCAGTTTTGGGGACTCTTGATTGCATTGATAGCATTCGTAGTCCCATGTGCCGAGATTGAACAAACTGCGCTGCGCGACTCCATAAAATCCGCCCTCATGTTGGGCTTCCTGTTTGCCGCATCCTGCGCATTGTTCTGTTTAAATCGTTATCGCGCAAGATCCGCTGTCATCTATTTTGAGGAACTGCCCGACGAGGTGATTACGACTCTGGGACTAAGCGCTTGAACGCCCAATCGAATGCGAGCCTTGTTTGCGCTCGCCATATGCATCGACGAGCAGGTGGAGATCATGCTTGAGTTACAAAACCTATGCAGGAGCTTTCGCGGCATTCCTGCCATCCAGGATGTCAGCTTCAAGGTTGCGCCTGGCGAAGTGGTGGGCTTTCTCGGTCCTAACGGCGCCGGCAAATCGACCACTGTGAAGATCATCACCGGCATGTTGCGGCCCAACGATGGGCGGGTGCTCTTCGAAGGCCAGGATATTTACAGAGACATGGTCGCCTTTCGCAGCGTGCTCGGCTATGTACCGGAAGAAGCCCATCTCTATAACTACCTTTCCGGATTGGAATATCTGCAACTGGTGGGCAGGCTGCGCGGGCTTACAGAGACGGTGATCGAAACCAAGGCAACCCGACTGCTGAAGCTGCTGCACCTGGAGTCCTGGCAATACTCCCCCATCTCCTCATACTCAAAGGGTATGCGGCAGCGTGTGCTTATCGCCGCGGCGCTGCTTCACGATCCCAGACTGTTGATCTTCGATGAGCCACTCTCGGGCCTCGATGTAGTCTCGGGGCGATTGTTCAAGGACCTGCTTGAGTTACTTGCGGCTGAGGGCAAAGCAGTGATCTACATCTCGCATGTGCTGGAAGTCGTGGAACAAGTGTGCAACCGCGTCATCGTGATTGCAAAGGGAAGGATTCTTGCCGACGCGCCTCCTGCCGATCTTAATAGGTTGATGAGCCTTCCAAATCTTGAAAGCGTCTTTTCGCAATTGGTGCAACAGCAGGACACCAGAGCCACTGCGCAGGAAATGGTCGAAGTAATGAGGATCGCCGATGAACGGTGAATTCCAGCGCTTACTCATGATGTCGGAGCCGGAGATTCTGCCGTTGAATGCGCAGGCGGCTTTGGGCGCAGTTGTGACGCCAAAGCGGAGCCAGTTCTCGCTGCTCGTGCGACATTTTCTTGAGCGCTTCTTCAATCATGAGACGGCCTCGCCCGACGGCGACGCCAAGACGCGGTTGGTGCTGATCGCATTTACAACGGGCCTTACCGGCTTCGTGGTTGCGTTGTATCTATGGCCTATCTACCACCCCGTCATCGTGTTCCGGCAGGATCATCCCATCGTTCAAGCCCCGGTGCCTTATTGGCTACAGGTCAATCATCATCTGTTCTTTGTCCTCTATTCCTTTGTGGCGTTGGGGATTGTTACGGTCTTTGAATGGGACATGTTTTTCCCTGACTTACTCGACTTGTTTGTTCTTACCACGTTGCCCATTCGAAGCAGCAGGCTGTTTCTTGCCCGCGTTACAGCCATCGCTATTTTGATTGGGGGATTTCTGGTCGACGCGAATATCCTTGCCATTCCAGTACTTCCCGCAGCCATCGACCCGCCGAATCTGACCCGTTTGCTTCTAGGACATGTGGCGGCGGTAATCGGCAGCGGCTTGTATGCGGCGGCCTTCATTTTGGCGTTGCAAGGTGTACTGCTTTCGGTGCTTGGGGAGCGGATGTTTCGCAAACTTTCACTAGTGATGCAGGGACTTCTTATTACTGTTTTGCTGATGCTTCTGTTCTTGTTTCCGGTGCTTTCCGACGCTGTGCCCGTCTTCATTCAATCCGGAAGCGCTTATGCAGCCGCCTTTCCTCCATTCTGGTTTTTGGGTATCTATCAGCGGATACTGGAGGGACCATCGGCGCTGCCCATCTATGCCCGGCTGGCGCAAACCGGATGCATGGCCCTGCTATTGACGATCGGGCTGGCGACGCTCGCGTATCCATTCGCTTACCTGCGCAGGGTTCGTCAACTGGTGCTGGGCTCAGGCACGCGCGATACACGCACCTGGGCTGCGCGGCCCCTGCATAAGCTTCTGCATGCTACGCTGGTACGGCCACCCGTCCGCCGCGCGGTCTTTCACTTTATAAGTCAAACCCTGCTGCGCGTGCAGCGTTATCGCATCTATCTCGTCATGTATGGAGGCGTCGGCCTTTCGGTCGTGGTTGCCACGATACTTCGTTTGACGGTCGTGCACAACCAGGTGCGCATGGAAATATCAGCCGACGGGATACGGGCCGCCACAGCCATCGTAGCCTTCTGGACGATTGCCGGACTGCGCATGGCCTTTGTATCTCCCGGCAATCAGCAAGGAAGCTGGATATTCAGGATCGTGCATGGAAGGCCGCCGCACTTTTTTACTGCCATGGAGCAGTTGCTGGCGGCCAAAGTATGGGTGTTGCTTTGGGGAGCGATTGTCACATTCGGCGCGCTGATTGCATTTCGCGCGGTCGCTCCGCCGGAACTGTTAACCTGGCCCGCGACGCTAAGTCAACTGCTCATTGCAGCCGCCATGTGCCTTCTCCTCACTGACGTATTTTTTCTAAATGTCAAGATTGTGGCCTTCACAGGCGAACCGGCAAGGGAGCAGTCGAATCTTGCCATCACAGTACTCAAATACGCTGCACTTGTTCCCGCCGTTGCATGGGTGCCGCTGGTCTTTGAACCTTGGATCGAGACCGGCGTCTCGCATTTCGTTATCGCCGTGGCAGCAATTGGCGCAGTTCACATGGCATTACGATATCGCCATCGCAAAATCATCCTCGAACACTGTAGCTCGTTCCATCTCGAAGACGACGAAGAGGAGTTTCCTATGAGGCTCGGACTGCGTTATTGAGGACATAAAAAGCCCCCGGTGTTATGGCCGGGGGCTCATTGAGTTCTATCTTTTGGTTCCGCAGCGGTGCCTATGCGCTGAACAGCAAAATGCCGGCGGCCTTTTCTTCGGTCACTGCTTCGTCCGCGCTTACCGGGCGGTAGAAGAGCTGGTTGGCGTCGAGATACACCTCGAGGAAGGCTGGACGCGCGGAGATTTTTCCGGCGATCAGCGCTTCCGACAAGGGGTCTTCGACGTAGCGCTGCAAGGCGCGGCGTAGCGGGCGGGCGCCATAACTGCGGTCGACCAGCGTCTTTTCGAGGATCCACTTCTTGGCTTCCTCGGTGACGGAGATGGTGATGGACTTCTGCGCCAGATTCGTGTTGAGCTGCTGCACAAGCAACTCGACTATCTGGATCAAATCGCCATCAGAGAGCGACTGGAACAGGATGACCTCGTCAAGACGGTTCAGGAACTCGGGGTTGAAAGTCTTCTTGACTTCCTGCTTGACTAACTCCTCCACCTTGTCCGAGACAATGTCTTCTCGCTCGCTCTGGAAGCCGAGACCCTGCTTCTTCATCAGGTGGCGCGCGCCAATGTTCGAGGTCATAATGAGAATCACGTTCTTGAAGTCGACGGTGTTGCCGAGCCCGTCGGTCAACTGGCCGTCTTCAAAAACCTGCAGCAGAATATTGAAAACATCGGGGTGAGCCTTCTCGATTTCGTCCAGCAGGACGACCGAATAAGGCGAGCGCTTCACACGTTCCGTAAGCTGGCCGCCTTCCTCATAGCCCACGTATCCCGGAGGCGAACCAATCAGTTTGGAAACCGAATGCTTCTCCATGAACTCCGACATATCGAAGCGGATGAGGGCCTTGTCGGAACCAAAGAGGAAATTGGCGAGTGTGCGTGCCATTTCCGTTTTGCCGACTCCGGTGGGTCCAAGGAACAGGAAGCTGCCAATGGGCCGGTGCGGCGACTTGAGACCGGCGCGGGAACGGCGGATGGCGCGCGCCAGAGCGCTGATAGCCTTCTCCTGCGAGATGACGCGCTTGTGCAACTCCTCTTCCACGCGGAGAAGCTTTTGCGTCTCTTCTTCCTTGATGCTGGTGACGGGCACTCCGGTCCAGCGGCTGACTACGTCCTCAATGTCTTCGCGGCCAACAATGCCCGCGGCGGAGTCGTCGAGGTGGTACTTGTCCCGCAGGGCGCGCAGGTTTTCGCGCTCCTTGCGTTCTTCGTCGGAGTAGAAGCGCGCCTTCTCAAACTCGTGGTTGGCAATGGCCGAATCCATGCGATGCACGATGAACTTGATGCGCTTCTGGACTTCTGTTATCTCTTCGGGCAGCGAGGTCTGGCGCAGCTTTACTCTCGCGCCCGCTTCGTCAATCAGATCAATTGCTTTGTCGGGCAGAAAGCGGTCGGGGATGTAGCGGTTCGAGTGGGAGACGGCGAACTCGACCGCGGCATCGGTGTAGCTGACCGCGTGGAATTTCTCGTAACGGTCCTTGATGCCGTGGATGATGCGTATGGCGTCTGCCTCGTTGGGCGGCGGCACCTTGACGGCCTGGAAGCGGCGCTCGAGAGAACGGTCTTTCTCGATCGATTTGCGGTATTCCGCCGGGGTGGTGGCGCCGATGCACTGAATTTCGCCGCGGCTAAGCGCTGGCTTCAAGATGTTGGCGGCGTCGAGTGAGCCCTCCGCGGAGCCGGCGCCTACCAGCGTGTGCAGTTCGTCGATAAACACGATGGAGTTCTGATTCTCCATCAGTTCTTTCATTATGGTCTTGAGGCGTTCTTCAAACTGTCCGCGATATTTTGTGCCCGCGACAATCAGCGATAGATCGAGGCCCAGAACGCGTTTGTCGGCCAGGAAGCTCGGCACCTCGCCGTCCGCGATGCGCTGCGCAAGACCTTCGACAATGGCGGTCTTGCCTACGCCAGGCTCGCCGATCAGCACTGGGTTGTTCTTGGTGCGCCGGCAGAGGATTTGAATCACGCGCTCGAGTTCGCCATCGCGGCCGACCAATGGGTCAAGTTGCCCGTCCATGGCGGCCTGCGTCAGGTCGCGGCTGAACTCGGCCAGCAGGCTCGATTCACGCTGGCGCGCCTGTGTTGGAGCTTTTTCCTGCGTAACGCGGGCCAGTTCGTCGCGAATCTGGGCCAGCTTCAGGCCGCGCTCCTGCAGGATCTCAGCGGCAAAGCACTTCTCTTCGCGCAGCAGGCCGAGGAGCAAATGCTCGGTGCCGATGTGCTTGTGCCCCAGGCGTTCGGCCTCTTCCGCCGCATACGCCAGGACGCGCTTGCACTCGTTCGAAAGCGGCAGATCAACGGATGTGGAGACCTTTTCGCGAATGGTGGTGTGCGCTTCAATCTGCTTGCGAATCGACTCCACCGAGGCGTGGGAGCGCAGGAAGCGGTTGGTCAACGCCTTGTCCTCGCGCAAAAGGCCGAGCAGCAAATGCTCGGTCTCGATATAGGGTGAGCCGAACTGGCTGGCCTCATACCGCGCGAAGAAGATCACGCGCCGTGCCTTCTCCGTATAGCGTTCGAACATGATGTTCCCCCTTTGGAAAAGGCTATCGGCTGGAGTGGCCGTCCGGTTCATCTCACCCGGCTTCAACCCAACCCGCGCGTGCCTTTTTCTTATGCGCCGACGGAGCCCCCGGAAAGTATTTCTCCTGCCCCGAACAGCTTTCTAGGATGGTTTTGGAGCTTTTTCTTCGGCTCCATTGCCTTCCGGCGCTCTTACTGCCGGCAGGCTCCCATCCCGCCCTCTTCAGTCTGGATTGCCTCGAATCTGCTCCGCTGCCAGACTGCTTACTGTATAAGACTCAAAAACAAACAGGAATGCTGCATTTTGCTTCAAACGTTTGTAGTAGGCAATCCCACTTGTGGGTTGGATGCCAGCGGAGTCAGCCTTCCACCTTCAAGCCGCAATGCTCGCGTACATCGAGCGGCCAGGTCAAGGTTATGCGTCACCAGTATTGACGTGAGCCCGTGATCTGCATGCAGGCGCTCAATCAGGCCGAAAACCCGGCCGGCGGTAATCTCGTCCAGGTCGCCAGTGGGCTCGTCGGCCAGCAGCAGGCGGGGATTGTTCACCAGCGAGCGGGCCAGCGCCACGCGCTGCTGTTCGCCGCCGGAGAGTTCGCCGGGCCTATGGTCGCCGCGATCTTCCAGATCCACTTGCCTCATCCAGTTAGCCGCCACCTGCAACGCCTCTCTTTTTGAAACGCCGCGAGCCAGAAGCGGCATGGCCACGTTTTCCAGCGCCGTAAATTCCGGCAACAGGTAATGAAACTGCCAAACATAGCCGATTTCCCGGTTGCGAAAGGCCGCGGCCTCGCGTGGGGAGAGTTTGGCCACATTGGTTGAGGCGCAGTATACAGTTCCGGCGGAAGGAGCATCAAGCGCTCCCAGAATGTGCAAAAGTGTGCTCTTTCCTGCGCCGGACTGGCCGACTATCGCGACCATTTCGCCGGTTTCGACCTTAAGATTGAGACCGCGGAAGAGATTGAGTTCGCCGCGTGCTGTCTTGTACGTCTTCTGTAAATCGGTTACCTGGACGATCGGCACCCGCAACTCCGGTTCCCGCGCTGTGCGGGAAGCCTGGCTGGCAGCCGCTGGAGAGGATTGCATCATCCGGTTAATCTCAATTTTACATTGCCGGGGCCGGTTCCACGAAAATGCGTTCCCGATACGGCTGAGTCGAAATCTGCGGGGAGCATTTATACAGGCGCGCGATGCCTAATTGCCGGGCGCGAGAGAAGCGGGGTTCAGGCGGGCGATGCGGCCGTTGGGTCCAACAATGAAGGGGAGCGAGAGCGCATTCCAGTTGCCGTCGTCGAGCGGCTGCCAGGTGCGGCCGTCATCGCGGCTTATGTCGGAGCCGTTAGTGCCGGCGGTGATCCAGAGTCTCAGGGATTCTGACCATTGGACGGTCGAGCGGTAGCCGTGGGGCGGGGTGGTGGATGCGGTCCAATGTTGATCGTGGGCGAGTTTGAATGCTGCGGTATTCGACGAATCGTTCGGATTTGAGTAGTCGCCGCCGACTGCAACGAGCACTTTGTCTTCGGAATAAGGAGGCCGAGGTTGAGATCGAAAGGCGACGGAGAAGACGCCGGATGATTCCGAGTGATGGCCGACCGGAACGGCCGTCCGATCCCACCTGTCTCCCTGTCGGTCCGCTACCGCCTGGTCAACCGTACAGTCGAGGCAGGTCATCAGGTATTTCACGTCAAACACAAATCCGCCTCCAGAGCCACCGGAGCCGAACAATGGCGCCCCTCCGAATGTGATCAATGAGGAGTTGCTGGCGGCAAATGCCCCCTGGGTCGCAGGCTCTGCCTCCAAACCTTTGTTCTTTTGCTTGAACCAGTCGACACCAGAGTTGGCGGTACTGAAGACCGAGAATCGCCCCTGCACCGGATCTCCAAGGAGCCAGCCGTCGAGCCACCATGGGATCTTCCCGTTGTTGGATTCTTCGTGGCGTCGTCCAAAGTAAATCGCATCCCAAAAACCATCTTTGTCGGGGTTGACGAAGATCAATTTCCAGGTCTTGCATCCATCCTTTGTCTTGTATAGCCGAGAGAGCCTTCCTTTGCCGGAGGACATAATGAATGCGGCGTTGGCGTCAAACGCTTGCACGCCGCGAAAGTCCAGCGACGCGCCATCTCTGTCTCCGTCGGGGATAGCGCATTTTTGCCAGTGCTGGCCACCGTCAAGCGTGCGCAGCACCGTACCTCCGGTTCCGCTGGCCCAGGCCACTGTCCCGTCCACCGAATCGATTCCGCGCAGGCCAGCGATTGTACCCGAATCCTGCATTTGCCACATCTCAATCGCATTTGCCGGCACAGGCGAGGGCGACTGGGCAACAGCAATTGCACAAGCGGCAACCAGCAGATTAAGCGGAAGAACGCGCATGGCTTGCAGTATAGCCGCGCGAACCACATCCTCTATGCTTTCCTCGGTCGCTCCGCAATGGATCGCAAGATGAGCCTTGACCGCCAGGGGGCAGGGGCGCAAGACTAGAGCAATCCAGCAGCACTAAAAGACCCTTCAGACATTGGGGCGCGGCAAGCGGGCGCGAAAGGCGGACCGGTGACGGGCCAGACAAAAGGCGAAGTGTACTCGCAGCCAGCCGCGAACCAGAATTACGGGCTGCACACCGGCGTTCTCGGGCCGCTGGAGACGCTGGCCCAGTCGGTCTCCGCCATGGCGCCGTCCACTTCGCCTTCGCTCACCATTCCGCTGGTCTTCGCCCTGGCCGGGAATGCCACGTGGTTCGTCTATCTGCTGGCAATGGGGGCTACGTTTCTGGTGGGCTTTTGCGTGAGCCGGTTCGCGCGGCTCTCCGCATCGCCGGGCTCGCTCTACTCTTACGCCTCTGACACGCTGCCGCCCGTATTTGGCGTCTTTGCTGCGTGGGGCCTGCTGCTGGCCTATCTGGCCACCGGCGCGTCGGTAGCCGGCGGCGCGCTCTACTACGCCGGCGTGCTGTCGCAGCAGTTTTTCCACTGGACGCCCCCCGCTCTCCCGGTGCTGGCCCTGGTGTCCTTGGTGGCTGGCTTGATTGCCTATCGCGACGTAAAGCTTTCCGCCGAGTTGATGCTCTGGATTGAGGTAGTTTCCGTCAGCCTGATCTTGATTGTTCTCGTCGTAATGCTGTTCCGGTTTGGTCTTCACTTCGATCTCGATCAGTTGCGGCTCAAGGGCGTTTCCCTCTCCGCGCTGGGCCCCGCGATGGTCCTGGCAATGTTCAGCTTTGTGGGATTCGAGAGCGCGACCACGCTGGGAAACGAGGCGCGCGAACCCCTCAAGACCATTCCGCGTGCAGTGCTGCAATGTGCGATTCTCGCCGGCGTCTTCTTCATGCTGTGTTCTTACTCTGAGGTGCTGGGGTTTCGCGGCTACTCGTCGCAACTTAGCGATGCAACCAGCCCGCTGCATCTGCTGGCGGCCAAGGCGGGCATCTCGCCGCTGGGCGTAGCCATCGACATTGGCGCAGCGGTAAGCATGTTTGCCTGCGTGCTGGCCTGCACCACTGCGGCCGCACGCGTGCTGCTCAGGATGGCGCACGCCAAGCTGCTTCCCGCCGCGTTGGAGCGCACCAACCGCAGGCACGGTACGCCGGGAACGGCAATTGCGCTTTCGGCTGGCCTGATGTTCGTTTCGACGGCGGCGCTGTCACTGCGCAACGCCTCAGGCTCCGACATGTACGACTGGGCAGGCTCGCTTTCGGTGTTCGGCTTCCTCACCGCCTATGCCCTTGTAGCTGCGGCGCTTCCCTTTGCACGCCGCGCCCTGGGGCAGCACTCGCATTGGGTAGCCGGCATCAGCATGCTCACCGTGGTGGTGATGATCCTCATCGTGATATTCGATCTGAGGTCCGCGACGGACGAAGTTCATGCGCGCATTCCATGGATCTATCTAGGAATCATCGCCGCCGGACTTGCGTGGTATGCAGTGAGGCGGAAGCAGGCGGAAGTTGCGAAGAATATGTCAAAATAGCTCACGGAGGCAATTATGGGAACACCCGTCGGATCGGTCGTGGAAGGCAAAGCGCTTTTGAATGACGACGGCCACATAGTGATCCCCGCAGCAATCCGCGAGGCGATGGGCATCAAGGCCGGCGAAACTCTGGTGATGGAAGTCGACAAGGGGCAGCTTCGGGTGGAAAGCTTCGACGCCCGGCTGGCACGGCTCCAGGACGAACTCCTTGAATTGGCCGGCCCGGAACGGTTGCTGTCCGATGAACTGATCGCCGAGCGACGTGCTGAGGCGTGGTGCGAACAGGTGGAGGCCGACCGAGAACGCGAGGCCATGCAGGAACAGAGGAGAAAGGCGAGCTGAGGTGCCGGACCGGATTGTTTTGGATGCGTCGGCGGTTCTTGCGTTGCTCAAGCGGGAACCAGGGGCGGACCGAGTAAAGGCAGTTCTGGACCAGACAGACCTTTGCGCCGTAAACGCCGCCGAGGTGCAGGGCAAGCTGATCGATGCGGGGCTCAGCAGGCAAGCAGCCGAAGAGAGGCTTCGTTTTCTCGGTTGCAGCATCATTCCGTTCAGCGAGGAGCAGGCGATCGAGGCTGGTTCTCTGATTTCGCAAACGCGGAGCCTCGGCCTGTCCCTCGGCGACCGCGCCTGCCTCGCCCTTGCCATCGACCGCAAGGCGAAGGTTTACACCACCGACAAGGCCTGGAAGAACCTCTCGCTCGGAATCGAAATCGTAGTAATTCGCTGATCCCAACGCCTGGCGCTCCGGTTCAGGCCCTATCGCCCCATCCGGTGCTTGCTGGCATTCACTGCCGCGCGAGCTTCGCGGTCGGCCTCACGGCGCTTCTCCGTCTCCCGCTTGTCCCAATCCTGCTTGCCCTTGGCGACGGCCAACTCGCACTTGACCCGCCCGTTGCGGAAGTAAAGCCGCGTCGGGATGAGCGTGTGGCCCTTGATCTGCGTCTTGGAAAGTAGCTTGCGAACCTCGTCCCGGTGCAGCAGCAGTTTGCGGGTGCGCGTCTCGTCGTGGTTGGCCATGTTTCCGTGCGAATAAGGACCGATATGAACGTTGAGCAGAAAAGCCTCGCCGTCCTTGATGAGACCGTAGGAATCTCTCAGGTTGGCCTTGCCCTCGCGAATGGACTTTACCTCGGTGCCGCGGAGGGCAATCCCTGCCTCGAATTTCTCCAACAGAAAATAGTTATGGCTGGCCATTCGATTGTGCGCGGCATCCCGCTCGCCGGAGGCCACAGGGTCGCGCGGCCGTACCGCCTTTTTGGGACCGGAAATGTCCGGCTGAACAATCACATGGCTGGTTTGGCGAGCCATTGGGAAGCATCCTCGAATCTTCATCCTAGCATTAAGGCAATTTCCATGGCCCGGCGCTGGCCGCTCCAAGCAATAACTCCGGCCAGCTTGGTCCAAGACACATTCCCGGTCGCCGAGAGTCGGGCTACCGCGGGGCTTTGCTAAAATGAGGCATCGTTGGATGGGAAAATTCGCCAGCAAGAATTGCGACGACGATTGCAAATGTGTATGCGTCAGGGGCGGCCAAGGCAGCCCGCAAGGGCCCCATGCGGATTGCGGGCCGGCTGAGACGCCTGGGAGTTCGATGAACCGCCGCGTTATTGCACGGGCTATCTCAAGAGCCGAGTTCCCTGGGTCCATTCCAGCCGTATTGTTGTCTCCCGGCACCGCTCGCCGCATTGCCATCCTCGCTGTTCTCGCCTTGGCTGGCCTCGCCTGCGTCAGCCTTCATGCGGAGTCGGCCAACTCCGATTACAAGCGCGGCGAGAGCGCCGAGGCGAAAGAAGACTACGATGCGGCCGTCAGCTTCTACCAGAAAGCCAACGCCAAAGCCCCCAGGGATCTGGCCTACCGCACAGCTCTCTATAGGGTTCGGATCTCCGCCTCGGCAGCGCACGTGTCGAAGGGCCGAAAACTGCTGCAGGCCGGCGACGAGCAGGCCGCGCTCGTGGAGTTTCTGCATGCTGCCGAGATAGACCCCAGCAACGAAGCCGCCCAGCAGGAGATCGAAAGGGTTCGCAAAAGGCACGGTGAATTACCGCCCCAGACCGAGACCAGTCTTCCTGAAGAGCCGGGCAGGCAGGATCAACTGGACTCGATGGAATCGCCGGCCCAGCTCAAGCCCATCTCCAATGAGCCGCTCACGCTAAGCATGACCCAGGACTCCAAGGTCATTTACGAGGCCATCGGCAAGAGCGCCGGCATCAACGTCCTGTTTGATCCGGACTACACCTCGAAGCGCATTCAGGTGGAGCTGACCAACATGGGTCTGCTCGACGCGCTGCGTGTCGTGGGCACCATGTCCAACACTTTCTGGCGTCCCGTCACCCCGAACACCATCTTTGTGGCTGCCAATACCCGCAACAAGCATACCGACCTGGATGAGCAGGCGATTCAGACCTTTTACCTCAGCAATGCATGGCAAACAAACGATGTAAACGACGTTGTCCAAACCGTTCGCGCTGTGCTGGGCACCAACGTCAAGGTCCAGGCGATTGTGAACCAGAACGCCATTGTTGTTAAGGGCACGCCCGACGAGTTGCTGCTGGCGCAAAAACTGATAAACGACCTGGACAAGGCGCGCGCTGAAGTGGTGGTAGACATTGCGGTGCTTGAGGTGAGCAAGAACTGGGAGCGGACTCTCGGAATTGCCTGGCCCAGCAGCGTGGGAATTGCCCTGCAGCCGCCTAACACCAGCACCACGACAACAACCACGGGGACAACTGGAACCACCGGATCGACTAGCAGCGGCACCAGCCCGTCGCTATACGACCTGGCCCATCTGAAAGCCACGGATTTCGCGGTGAACATCGGCTCGGCCACGGCAAACCTGCTCCTGACCGATGCGAATACCAAGATTCTCGATAATCCCCGCATCCGCGCCCTCGACCAGCAAAAGGCGACCATGAAGATTGGCGAGCGGATTCCAATCGCCACCGGCTCATACGGGGGAGGGGGTGTGGGAGCGACGGCTTTGGGTGGTGTCAGTTCGCTGGTCAATACGCAATTCCAATATCAGGACGTGGGCGTGAATATCGAAGTCACGCCGACGGTTCATTTCGACCACGATGTGACGCTGAAAATCGTTATCGAAGTGACAGCGCAAACCGGTTCTGTAACCATTAGCCAGGTCACCGAGCCCATCCTGAGCCAGCGCAAGGTCGATCAGGTCATACGGCTCCGCGAGGGCGAGGCCAGCATCCTGGGCGGCATTCAGAACACTCAGGATCAGTCGAGTTGGAGCGGCATTCCAGGGCTCAGCTCGATTCCGATTCTGAAGTACCTTTTTGGCTCCAAGGATGTTACCAAGACCGACGACGAGCTCGTCTTTGTGGTGGTGCCGCATATCGTTCGCACGCAGATGCTCGACCGTGTGAATCTGCGCACAATCGATACCGGCGCAGGCGCCACCATCGAGCTGCGGCATGCTCCAAACGAGAGCCCCGCTTCCACGCCGGCGTCGAACCCCGCGCAGCCGGCCAGCCCAGTTCCGGCGCTTGGCCCATCGGTCCCATCGGTTCCATCGCGTCCCGCCGCCGGGCGTCCCAACGTAGGCGTGGTTCCCGGCCAAAGCGCTATGGCTGCGGCCCCGGCGGCGTTGACGCAAATGCACGAATCTGCAGAAGCGAATGCTCAAACGGCAAATGCCAACCGGCTGCCCAACCCGGCCGCCTCAACCATTGCGTCCAGTCCGCCGAGTCCATTTACCCCAGTTGCTCAGCCGAGTCCGTCCGGACCGCCCAATCCACCTGGCCCTCCGGGTTCCGGCAACGCACCTGGCTCGCGGAATGCGGCGGGCAACCAGAATCTGGCCGCTTCAGGCGCTGTGAGCTTTTCGCTTCGGCGACCGCCCGGCCCGGCGGCTGTGGGTTCCACAATTCAGGTGCCTGTTGTGCTCTCGGGTGGTGTGGATATTGCTTCGGTTGCCTTGCAGGTTCAATACGATCCAGCCAAACTTTCTCTGGTAAATCTTGACACCGGCGACTTTTTGCGCCGCGATGGAAAGACCGCTACCCCGATCCACACCGACGATGGGCCTGGCAATCTCACCATCAGCATTGCGCGTCCGCCGGGAACGGCCGGCATCAACGGATCGGGGACGATTTGTGTGCTCAGCTTCCAGGCCAAAGCTGTGGGAGAAACTGCCGTGACCATCACCAAGGCAGCGCCGCAAAACAGCTCGCGCCAGCCGGTGCCGGCCACCGGAGCGAAAGCAACCATTGTGGTGCAATAGAGCAATAGACCATGAGAAATGCCAAGCCAATCCGGATCGACCGCTGCCCCGAACGTGGTCTCACGCTGGTCGAGTTGATCGTTACTGTGGCCATCCTCTCCGTTCTTGCTTCGGTCGTCGTGCCGGTTGCGCGTTTCCAGGTTAAGCGCCAAAACGAGCGCATCCTCAGGCACGATCTGTGGGAGATGCGCGACGCTATCGACCACTATAAGGACGCCGCCGATATGCACGCATTCCAGACCAAGGTCGACAGCCAGAACTATCCGCCCGATCTGGAGACGCTGGTGAACGGGGTAGACGTCCAGAGCAAGAAGGTGAAGTTTCTCCGCCACATTCCTGTGGATCCCATGACCGGCAAGGCGGAGTGGGGCCTGCGATCCATGCAGGACGATCCCACGTCGGACTCCTATGGCGGCCAAAGCGTTTTCGACGTGTATTCCAAGTCCCAGGGGACAGCCCTGGATGGCACCAAATACTCCACCTGGTAGGTGGCTTGCGGAGTTAACTCTGCCGCAATCGCTAAGAGGATTCTTTGAGCATCGGACGCAAACAGGACGCGGGCTTTACGCTGGTCGAGCTGATGATCGTGATGGCGATTATCGCCATACTCATGATGGTGGCCGTGCCGCGCTTTGCCGCCGCCGTCAGGATGGCCCGGGAAGCAGTGCTCAAGGAAGACCTGTTCACCATTCGCGGCGCAATCGACTCCTATACCATGGACAAGCAGAAGGCGCCCCAATCGCTCGACGACCTTGTCCAGGAGGGCTACCTGAAGTCGATTCCAGAGGACCCAATGACCAAGAGTAAAGACACCTGGGTCACCGATTCCGGCGACGCGCTCCACTCCATTGACCAAACCGACTCTGGCATCGACGATGTCCACTCGGGCTCCCAGGAATCCGGCGCCGACGGTACGGCGTACTCGTCATGGTAATCTTGTAGGCAAACCGGGTGACAACCATGGTCCCACGTTGTTCCATTCTTCTCTTGCTTTTTGTGTGCATGGCAGCGTTGGGCGGCTCCGTGCAGGCGCAATCGGGCAAGTCCATCACCATCCGCTTCCTCGACAGCCGAACCGGAAACCTGATTACGCCTACCGGGTTCCTGATTCGGGTCGATCACCAGCAGGCCGACCATGCCGACTGGGTACAGCAAAATGAGGACGGGTCGGGAAAGTTGACACTGCAGCAGGACGCATCGCTCCTGACGGCGAATGCCACTTACGACAGGACCATGTCGATCTATGTAAATTGCGATTCCACCAAGGACAGGCCTGCCCCGGTCGACCATTGGTACGCAGTGCCAGACATACTCAAATCCGGCGTTGTGGCGCCCAACGACTGCAGTAAACGGACCGCCCAGGCCAAGCCCGGTGAGTTTGTCGTCTTCGTCCGCAGGATAAACTGGCGCGAACAGATGCAGCAGGACTATTAGCTCTCAAGCCGGGCCCCCGGACCATCGATTGGAGAATACCGTCCCTCGGCGCTTGGTTCCATCCGATCGGCTGCGATCGAATTCACTCTCCAGGTCGCACGGAGCGGTTTCTTCCACCGCCCTCTTTACCAGCAAAATTGTGCCATATTGCCCAATTGGATTGGGACAATCGTCCGAGCTGCGGATGAATGGGCTGATGCCGCGGTATGAGATAATGGTGCTGAAACCATTGCCAGAGCAACGTCACCTGCATGCGGCAATCATAGACAACTCATGAAGAAAATCTATATGGCGGGATGCGGAGGGATGCTCGGCGAAGCATTCCAACGACTTTTTAAAACAGATTACGAACTCCAGTGCACAGATTTGGATGTGAACGACGATTGGTTATCGTTTCTCGACTTTCGCGACCTCCAGGCATATCGCGACGCCGTGACACAATTTCGTCCGGATTTCCTTTTCCATCTCGGCGCGTACACTGACCTCGAATATTGCGAGAATCACCCCGACGATACCTACTCGACCAATACGCTTGCCGTGGAGAATGCGGTTCTCATCGCCAATCAGCTGAACCTGCCTCTGCTTTATATCAGTACCGCCGGAATCTTCGATGGTAACAAGGAGTCGTACGACGACTGGGATACCCCGAATCCGCTTGGCGTGTATGCTCGCTCAAAGTATCTTGGCGAGCGATTCGTGGTCGAGAACGCAGACAGATATCTGGTTTGCCGCGCCGGATGGATGATGGGCGGCGGTTCGCGCAAAGACAAGAAGTTCATCCAGAAGCTCATGAAACAGCTCAGAGACCAACGCACGGAACTGAACATCGTGGACGACAAGGATGGCACTCCAACCTATACACATGATTTCGCGAGGAACGTCAAATTACTCCTGGAACAGGAATTATGGGGCCTGTACAACATGGTTTGCGGAGGCCAGACGAGCCGATTCGAAGTAGCGCAGGAGTTGCTGAACATCCTCGGTCTGAAGGATAAAGTGCGATTAAACGCCGTCGACAGTTCCTACTTCGCTGAAGAATACTTTGCGCCCCGGCCGCCGTCGGAGCGACTCGTGAATCGCAAGCTTAGCCTGCGCGGCATCAATCTAATGCGAGACTGGAGGGTCGCGCTCCAGGAATATCTATCCGAGTACTACGCAGGTTATCTAGGATGAGAAAGAAGGTTGCCATCGTGGGTACTGCTGGCCTTCCGGCGGCGTACGGTGGCTTTGAAACACTCGCACAAAACCTCGTAGCTCATCTTGGGGACCGATACGACTTTACCGTCTTTTGCAAGCGCACCCCCCGCCACAAGCGTCTTGCGAATTTCTTAAACGCACGCCTCGTCTATCTTCCCCTTCATTCGAATGGCTGGGAGAGTCTTCCGTATGACATCGTTTCGCTTCTTTACGCCTTCGCCACCTCGGACGTGATTCTCTATTTAGGTCCTGTCGCTGGCATGATTCTCCCAATTAATCGAATCTTTAAAAAGAACCTTATCGTCAACTTCGGTGGGCTGAATGAGTGGGACCGGGAAAAGCTGCATGCGCTGGAAAAGAGGTATATGTTTGCCAGTTGCCGGCTTTGCGCTCGATTCGCCACCGCAACCGTAGCTGATAATTTCGTCTTGCAAAAAAGTATCAAGGACTCTTTCGGACCTGACGCCGTAGTGATTCGCTATGGCGGTGACCATGTAAGCGTACCAACAGATCACCCTGGCCTTGAATCCCGCTATCCGCTCGTCAATGAACCTTACTTTGTGAGTGTTGCACGAGCGCAAATTGACAATAACCTGCACATTCTTATCGAAGCTTTCAGAGACATGCCGGAGAAACGGTTGGTTCTGGTGTCGAATTGGCAGGTTTCTGGCTACGGGCGTAAGATGCTCGAATTGGCAGGTACTGTTCCTAACATCACGCCGCTGAACGCAATATACGATCCATTGGAAATCAACTATCTCCGCAGCAGAGCGGTTGCATATATTCACAGCCATTCCTATTGCGGGACATCCCCGTCTCTCGTCGAGGCGATATGCCTGGGCTTGCCGATTATCAGCTGGGATGTGCCTGCGAACCGTGAAACTACCAAAGGAAATGCTCTCTTCTTCGATTCCAAAGAGTCCCTGCAAAGAATTGTCTGCGATGTAACTCCAGCTGACCTTGCTAAGGTCAAGCAAGCACTGGCACAGCTGGGAACCGAAGAGTATACGTGGGAGCACACCTGCCGGCAATATACAGAATTGTTCGATCGCGACTGATGCGGTTTTTGCAGTTAATGGATGCTTGACATAGTTATGCTTTGGCTGGCTGGAATAACACTTTCGTAGAGCTTCAGCAAAATGGTGCAATGTAGATCGAGAGAGAAAAGTGACTCCACTCGGTAGCGGGCAGCCTGGCCAAGACTGCGCAACAACCCGGAATTTAATGCAAGAGCACCTATCGCTTCCCTTAATTGTTCTGCATTACCTGGCTCAAAAAGCAAGCCGGTGACCCTATCCTCCACCTGCTCCGGCAAGCCGCCGATTCTGCTCGCAATAACAGGCTTCCCGTGGGCCATCGCTTCCAATACTGACATTGACGCATTCTCGTACCATTCCGATGGCACCACCAGAAATGCTGCCCCTCTCAGCAGTTCGGCTAGATCGCTTCCAGATTTGTGGCCCTCAAAATAGACGTTTTCCAGCCCACTCGCGCTGGCAAAAACCTTTAATTCGGGAACCGAAGGCCCATCCCCCACAATATGCAAAGGAATTGGGCTCCCACTCATTGCAGTTATAAGTGTTCGAATTCCCTTTTCTTCGGATATCCTGCCCATGTATAGACAGTAGTTACCTTCGCGCGCCACTTCACTGACCGCACCGATCTCAATCCCATTCGGAATGTGGAAGAGCTTGGCATCTGGGATTCCAGCGGCGATCATTTGTTGCAACAGAAACCGGCTTGGGGCAATTAAACGTGCCGCTTTCAAATACTTGCCAAAGATCTCATTGAAATACGCTTCCAGGGTGGATACTGCAGAGACAGCCATGCTCGATTTATGACAGCGAGTGAGGGCGCAATGATAAAACTTACCGCCTATGCAAAGAGAACAGGGCTTGCCATCCCTCAGCATCCGATACGACGGGCATGCCAGCTTATAGTCGTGCAGCGTAATCACACAGGGGATCCTTGCTTTGTAACACTCATCCACCACGGCTGTAGTAAGTCCAGCATAGATATTGTGGCAGTGAACAATGTCCGGACGCACTGAGGACAAAAACGACCGGAATCGACTTCCGGTATCGCGGTTGTAAAGTACATCTCTCGCAATTCCGAACTTCTTGAATACGCTCCCTGCCGCGTAATCCGGGAGAGATGGCATGAGCTCAGCGTATGGAATATCGTGTCTCTGATCTGAATCGATTCGCCCAAACAGCGTAACAGTATGACCATTGCGGCGAAGCCATGAAGCTTCATCCAGCATCACGCGCTCAGAGCCTCCGCGCAACTTCAGGTAGTTATTGGCCATTACGATATTCATAGCTGGCCTTATCAACCTCGTGTGCCTCGCCGATCATCGTCGTTTCGCGGAAATCGTTGGAACAGACGACATGAAGAGCCAAACTCTCATTGTCGCCGATTCAACTCCGCCTCGATGATATCCGCAATTCCGCGATAGAATGACTCTTCATCGAAGTGTTTCAAAAAATAGTCCCGGGCTTCCGAACCCAGTTGCTGCAGGTCTGAATCTTTGAACCCGTTCAACAAAGATCTTAGCTCGTCCAACTCGTCATACATAGCAAGAAATCGAAGAGACGCAAAATCCGGCATCCAGTCAAGAATAAAATTGTTTCTCGTGATGAATACTGGCTTTGCAGCCTGTAGCGCTCGCAAACATACAATCTGGCCCGACGTGACATTCGGATCTTCAATTGGAAGAACGACTGCCTTCGTCGACAGGATGAGTTCTTCGAAGGCATCACCATAAGCGTTGCAGTTGACATGTACGTTTTGCGGAATGGGAGACATTCGGGCCATGTCCTTAGGTAAGCATGCTACGTTGAACTTCTTGTCACCCATGCTTTCCGCCAAGAGCCTCAGGAAAGGATAATCCCTATTGTTCACGCCACCTGAAAAGTAATCGCTGTCGATTGGTATGAACCCCTCGGTCAATCGCCCCTCAATATAAGACGATTTCTCCGTGTAGGTGCTGCGAAGTTCCCTCTTCTCCTCGCTGATGTCCGGATACAGCGCATCGCAATGACTCAAGAAGATAGCCTTTTGAACGAATCGCGAATGGATCATGCTGGTCATCATGAATCGCTTAGCCCAGGACACAAGAGACCGCGGCTTGGCTTGAAATATGATGTAGTAGACACAGCACGGTCTCGGATAGAATGGATAGACGATTGAAATCAAGAAATAATAAAGGCCGACATATTGTTGCCAAATAAAGATCGCGTCGAATTTCTTTCTGGAGAAGACTGCAAAGGCAGCAAGCCGTAGGTACTGTAGATGCCTCGAGAGCACTGAAAGCTTGACTGAGGCGGGCTTCACTTTGGCGTGAAGTTCAATCTGCCGGTCATTAAGAAGCCTTTTGAGGATCGGCGGATTGCCGCCATCACCGACGAATAGAACACTGCGATTGAGTTGCATTGTCCCTTCAAAACCTCATATATACTCCGGCGATTACTTTCCCGAGACTCGACCTGCAAGGCTATAAATACCAGCCTTGATTCGAAGGAGAAAGAACGAGGCGTCTTCGGAAGACAGTTTACGCCGATATTGAAGGATGCCCAAACCAGAACCAAGCTTGACCCGGGAGAATTGGTACTCAGTAGGATGTTCTGCAATAAAATCTTCGATTGCCGTCAATACGCCGTTTCGGGGTCCACCTTCGTGAACGGCGTTGCAGACTTCCTCGTAGCTGCCCCCGTGATCCGCCAGCGCGCCTTGTCCCTTGACGATGCCTTTGCGCTCATATCTCTGTAGGAATTCTGTCGGAATGGTGTCGGGCTGATAATACATGTCCCTGCGTTCGTAGGGCCAACCAACGTCATGAAAGAACACCATGCCGCCCGCGTGCAGGAGGCTCCGCTCTCGGATCAGACGCAATTCATTGAAAACTGTATACCAATTGTGATCTCCATCGATAAGGATGCAGTCAAATGTGATGGCAACGTTGGGGAGCGCATCCAGGCTATTGCTCTTTGAGACTGACACCCGCACGTCGTCAGCGTACTTGAGCGCAAGATCCGCGTCGAAGCAGGGGTCGATAATCATATACGAGGTGATAGGCAGCTTCAGGATCTCATCTGTGCTGACACCCTTGCTGGCCCCGATCTCGCAAAAACTTTTCCAATCGTGCTTCCGCGCAAGCGGAATAATGAAATGTCGGACAAATCCCTGCATGCTTAATCCTCGAACGAAGTCCCTTGGAGTCTTTGAGTCATCCACAATACGAACGCCTCTGTGCAGTGCGTTCCAGGGACCAAGACCCATTGAGATGAAATCGGAAGTGGGCTCAACATCGAGCGAATTGCGATTTTGAACTCACGGCCCTTAGTCGCTATTATCATAGTCGCACAAAAAAGCGTCCAGACGCTTTCGTGCTCGTTATCTTTCTAGAGAATCCGGAAAGTTGTAATCTCGAATCCCCTTCACTCCCGCATCAGCAGCTCCAGCCGATTGGGGCGCAAATGCAGTACTCGCGCTCCAACTGCATCGAGTAGTAACTCAGCCATTCATCAATTCAAACGCGAGCTAAGCGCTCAACTCTCCGGTAATGCCGACCCCTGCGCGGCGGCGCGCCGACTCGGAACATATTGTCCTTTGGAAACGGATTTGCGTGGTACTAATGGTCGAGCGTGGCCAAGGCGAACCCTGGCGCTCATGCCCAATGGAACAGCAATGAGAAGAGAAAAGAAGGATGTCTCACTATTAGAAGAGAATATGTCGAACAGTGTTATGCATAGAGCTCCGGACAACGCCGCGCAGAAAAGCGGCGCAAACTTAGGGAAATTTCGCAAAACAGGTGAGAAGCTCTTTACCAACACCCAACAGACCAGGCAGAATGCGAGCACACCGACAATTCCGAACTCATGGAGCATATTCAGCCAATCGTTATGTGCTGGAATCGCAGCAAGATACTGGTCTCCCGTTATCTCAAAGACCGAGTGAGGCCCAAATCCGATGAACTTCGTTATCACGTCGGCACTGAGCCAGTGCTGAGCAATGATCAGCCAGAATATTCCGCGCCCGGATCCCAGATTATTTGGATCGTCGACCTCCGACCATCGTGCAGCGATCTCACCCCCGCGCAGCCAGACTGATACGCCAATCGCAACGACTAGGATTCCCGCAACTGCTGCAACACGTTGGATCCCGCGGCTCCTGCGGTTAATGTAAGCGTAGGTCATGCCGTAGGCCAACGCTGCAAGCAGAAGTGCAACGAAGGCTCCACGCTTCATTGTGAGCACGATAGCCACCATGCCCAGCAAAGTAATGGGGCCAGTCAGCGAAACATCGGTATCCACCGTCTGCATGAGGGTAAACCACAACAATGGATAGGCGGAGTTAAAAACGATGTCCGCATAATTCCAGCCCTCGCCCTTATTGCCAAGCCAGATTCCCGCGAATCCGAAGAGCGCATTCCTCGTTACAACGACAAGAGTCATAACGGCTCCAGCTATGGTTACCTACCGGGCGGTCAGATCTCCATCTACGACCAAGGAATAAGCGGTCCACAACACCAGCACCCAATATGCGAGGTTGACCATGTACATATCAACTTCGCTGTCGAAGTTGCCATGAAAGAGGAAGCGAACAGTCAGGATGCCCAGCCAGAGGAACTGAATTCTTGCGACCCGAAGTTTCGCTATTCTTCGAGCATGAAGCGCCGAGTAAACAAGAATCTGCATTACAAATGCTGCGCGGATGATACGAGGCCAAAATCTTATCGAGTAGTCCCCAGGTTCGAAGTGAAACCACCAGTCCATCACATAAAGCCCGGCGAGCTGTACCAGGAATATTGTTCCGAGGATGGGCGTAGCCTCGATGCGCTTCAATCTATTACGCCCTGCGTGGTGGCCTTGCTTCAATGATTTCCCCCATTGTTTTGAGCGCACAAATCAGCAAAAGGACGGTCGCTTTGCACAGGTCAAGCGGCGATTCCGATGCACGTTCACCGCCCCGAAAATGGAGTCGAACTGTTTCGAACAAGCTTGTGGAGAAGGCCTGCAACTCTGTCAGCCATAATCGCCTCCGAGAACTCTGATTCGATTGCGGCCCGAGCGGCACGTCCTACTCGCCGAACGGATTCATCCGAGGACAGAAGCGTCCGCAACTTGTCTCCCAGATCCTGTTCACTGTCTACATCGTAGAGGAAGCCTGTCTCTCCGTCCCTGATGTAGTCTACAACAGTTGGAATTCCAGGAAGGAGAACGGCTTTTCCCATGGCCATCGACTGCAAAAACCTTTGCTGACCAATGCAGAAGCCAAGGTCCGGAAGCGGCAGAACGACAAACCTGGCTCTTCTTATGCGCCGCCTCATCTCGTCGATGTTGACGTGGGGAACGCAGACTACTCCTGGGTGTTGTATGTTGTGGTCGCTCGGTACGCCCAGAATCACGAGCCGCGTCTTCGTATCGAGGTGCGCATAAGCTTGAACCAATTGATCGATTCTTAGCTCCGAATACCCGACACAAATGATCTCATCCTCTTGTGGACATGGCTCTGGTTTAAACTCGTCTGTATCGACCCCAAGGGGAATAAAATGGGCAATTTTGGCCACGTCGGGATACTTGTTGAGGTAAAACTCCAGTTGCCCCGAACTATGGCAGATAGCGGCGGAAAGCGAACGTGTTGCAAACCTGCAACCTGCGTAGACTAGGCGGTTTCTCGTTCCCTTTTCACCGCCGCTGATCGACCCGACATCGAACATTACGTGAGGCGGGTGCGCAGCATTCGGAAAGAGCGACTGAAGGAGACCGATGACCAGGCCCATCTGCCCGCCATGCGACAGAATGACGTCATAGCGCCTGGAGCGAACCCAGGCCAGCAAGCCTTTGAAAGCATAGCAGTGCAACCAACGTCGTTCGATACGCTCCAGGCCCAGGAACGAACGGCAATCCAGGACGTCTACGTCGATGTTATGGCGCATGTGCTTGAAGAACCAATAGGGCTGATCGGGAATTATGTAACCGGGGCTAAAGCGCGAGGAATCCGCCACGCTGAGACGATCAACCGCCCAATTTACGCAAAAGAGAACACGGAGGCGTTTTTCCTCTTCCTCGCACGGGCCCATGACAGGTCGGTTTAACTGGGTCTCTAAGGCCATTTTGGGTTCCGTGCTCATCACTTGGGCTACACCCTCAAGAAAATGAAGAGTTCTCTATAGCGGCGGCCAATGAAACCGTGCCTCTTTGTAGCCGCATGGACTGCGGCATAAGCTTCATCCGAGTGGATTTCCATGGTGATATATCGAGTTCGGCTTAGCCACGGGTCTGCATCTGTGCTGAAGAGTTCCAGTTCAGCTCCCTCAATGTCCACCTTGAGTATATCGATCTCGGTGGCACCGGACTCTTCCAGAATCGTCTGCAGTGAAAACGCCGCGCATCTGTTGCTCCCACTCGATTCGCGATGAGCAACAGAATTACCGGTAGGGGTAGTGGGATCGAAAACAAGATCCAGATTGCCATCCTGGAACCAGAGGGCGCCGTTTATCGTCCGCGCGCGGGATCCATAAGCAGCGCAATTTCTCTGCAGCATTGCAAAACTCTCCGGGTTTGGCTCGAGCGCAACGACTCGGCTTGCGGGAAACCTCGACAAATACCAAGCCGTCGCGTCTCCGATGTAGGCTCCCGCATCAACGACAAACTTCACTTCACCTTCAGGAAGGTACTTTCCATACGCCTCGCGAATTACAGAATGGACTATTTCCACCGCATCCGGGGTTCCTGAGCGGGCGTAAAGCGGATGCTGAAGCCGGTCGATGTTCACCTGCACAACGGATCCGTCGGGGGTCGTAACGCCACCATAGAGCAGTGAAACAAAGCGCTCGTAGTCTTCATCGCGAACGTGCTGCTTGCAGCAACGTTTGTTATACCATTCTGCGACGGCACGAAAGAGCGGCCCCGGCAGAAATAGCCGTGCAGATTTCCGAGCTACGTCGCGAAATACCAAGGATACCGTTCCCATAATCTCCACAACCCTTTTCTCTTTCAAGCAGTATACCCAAGCCATCCATGTAGGAGCCCAAGGGCACTCTAGCATCTCGTTTCGAATCAGTTCACGCTCAGCCTGAGCGTCCCAGTTAAGTGTGGCTTCTGGAGTCCTGTACGATCTCCCTCAGGTAAGGCAAACAGTTTTTGAGGACTATGTTCTCCCAGGAATACTGTTGTATTGATCGATGAATCTCCTGGGAATCGAAGCGGTCTCTTGTCGCGAGCAGGCTCCGCAGCCCAGCGAAGACTTCATCCTCGCTGTCCCCCGTGACTATTCCGTTGATCTCCGTGATTAGCTTCCGGTTCTCAACCGTCCCAGTTGCGAGAACTGGCATGCCGGCCATCAAATACTCAAAGGTTTTCGTAGGCGGTTGATGATCAAAGAAATCGGTGATGGGTACGTATGACATACCTGCGTTGCAGGTTGCAAGGAAATCAACTACGCGCTCGTGCGGCACAAAGCCCGGAAACCGCATGACATGGCTTACGCCCGCGTCGAAAGCGACCTGCTGCAAGAACGCAGCTTCCTGGCCTTCTGAACCGCCAACCATCGTATAAGTCATGTCAACGCTGCTTCCGCACTCATGATATAGCCTCGCAAAGGCGCGAATAGTTGTCTCAAGCTTGCGAACCCGATAAAAGTTCCCAAGGTAAAGCAAGTGAAAGTCCTTGAAGGTCTTCGCGGGCAGTTCGAACTGGTCAGCACCAAGCGGCAGAATATGCGCCTTCCGGGCAGCGACCCCCAATTGTCTCCTTAGCCCATCCGAGATAATCGCCACGTTTCTGAAGAATTTGGCATCGAACCGAATAGTCATATTGGCAACACGTCTCTTGAATGCCGAAGGACTGACACCTCCGGATCGGATGTCAAGAATCATTGGCCGTCTGGGGCGGACGCAGCGCAAGAGGGAGCAACCACGGAAGTGGTAAACGCAAACTACATCGTAGTCTTTTCTGACCTCTCGCAGACACGCCAGGAACCAACGCCAACTCCGTACGATGAACTTCGGGTGCGTCTGCACCTTAACTAGTTTGACGAAGGGATGAGAGACCTCATCCCTGGCTTGATTCATGAACAACGACGCATTAAAGCTAAGATAAGTTACCGAATGATCCCTACCGACATACTCGCAGAGCTTCGCTGCATCGATCAATGTTCCGAAGGGACCTCTTTCAATGACCAGAATTCGCATTCAATCGCTCCGAGTACCTTCCTATACGAGTCATTTCACGGCGCTGGGTTCTAGACAGACGATCATTCCGTTCCATTCCGTCTAGCCGCGCTCCAACCCTCAATTGCAACACAAAATGGCGAACAGCACAGCATTCGCCACCGACTCTGCTCCAAGTCGATGACCTTGGCCGGTTCTGTTGTGGCAGTACTCCGCCGTCGTTGACCGTTACCCGGCCTGCCAATTCTTCGGCCGGCTCGGAATTGCATGTGTTGATCGTACAATTCCGGCTTTACGGAAGAGATTCTGTTCCGGTGACGCCACCAGGCCCGCGCTGAAGGTCAAGACGAACGTAATTGCGCCGCATGTCATGAACGAGGATGCATAGATGAAATAACACACCAAAAGCACCAGTATGCCTGAACAGGCACCGTATCCCAGCAGCCAGGTATAACGGTTCGAACTGGGCACTCTCATTGCCAGAAATACGGTGCGAAAGACCGAGGCATAGGCCAGGATGTACAAGAGCGAACCAACAAGTCCAATGCTGATTGCATCCCGGCTCCACCCCACAATTCCGTAGTACACATCGAGCGCGCTGAAGCCGGCTCCCGTTCCACCAGTGGACTCGTTATCCACCCCCAGGGCGCTGGGACCCCACCCGTACAAAAGCCGGTTGGGGCCTCCCAAGGCGACTCCCACGAGAATGACCGCAGACGCTGCATTTCGACCGCCTGCATCTCCGTTGTCTCGAACCCCGTTGTTATATTCCTGTACGAAGTTGATTGCACCCGAGGCAGTCTCCCAACTCAAACCGTTCTGTGCAAAAACGTCTGCGAACCCCTCTGTGGTCAGCATCGCGGGCACCATGATTACGATGCCAATCATACCGGTCACAACGCCGTGTTGCAGTATGCGGGTGCGCAATGGCGCTATCGGCATCTTTCTGCGAATCAAAAAGTAGAGACAAACATTCAGAACAAAGAACAGCGGAAGCAGGAAAAAAATGGCACGCTTACCGCTTGAGTATCCCACCAGACCAAAGGCAAGTCCTAACATGAGAATCCACCAGCGCGGACGGACAAAAAAATACCAACCCATAGTGAACGCGAGTGCAAGTAATGGAAACACGGTCGCCAATTCACCGCCCGTTAGGGTTATTGTTCCAACTCGCCACTCGACGAATTCCCGGAGCAGAAGAAGCATGATAACTGACGAAACAATCTGAAGAATGAAGAGTTTAATGAGAAGACGAATGATCCTTGCGACCTCTGACGCCCGAAACGTATTGTTCCAGGCGATGAAATAGATGGCCAGTGAGTACAGCGTGTACCGGGAGTACAGTAACCCCTGAAGAGGGCTCTCGCCGTTTTGGATGCTCGCTAGGACGGCCCAGCCGGCATACGCGATGAAGAAGATGGATCCTGGAGGGAGTTTTCGAGTGCGGCTTCGGAATAATGCCCAGCAAACCGCCAATGCCAATCCAGCCTCGGAAACAAGGCGAACGAACAAGCTTGTTCCTTCACCGGCATTGTGCGACGCTCCGAACAGTCGTTCCGAAAGAAAGCCTTCCAGGTATACGACGAAAAACACTAGCATCAACAGGGCCGTTTCAACCGACAAGCGGGGTCCTGCCCGGGAATTCGGCTTAGTATTACTTGATGCCACCATGCGACTCAGACATCCTCTCGTAGCAGGCACTTGCATATGTGAACGGCTTCCATTGCAGGTTTGCCGTTATGGGGTCAGGGCATCGCTCGCGTGATTCGTCGTCCTGATCTGTCGATACAGAAGTGTGCCTTGCCAAGCCGTGTATACCGCATAGGCGATAGTGTGTGCCAACGCGAGCCCGATGGCGCCCATCGGACCGACAAAAGCATATGCGAGGCCAATTAGAATAATGCTAAATGGAAGAGTGAGGAAAAAGGAAGTCCACACGCGCCCACTGCTGGTGAGAGATACCGAGGGCACAACGTTTATGGCCCAAAGAAATCCGCACAAGGCCATCAACCGGACCACAGAGACCGAATCCGCGAATCCAGATCCATAGCTCGCAACAATCAAGGGCGCAAACAAAACAATTCCGAGAGTCACAGCACCGGCGGCACCGCCTATCATCAGAATATTGAAGTAGATGGCTCGGCGGTATCCACGGGCATTTTTCTCCCCGTGCAGGTTCGATAGCGCTGGCAGGGCTGTGTTACCGAAGATCCACGGCACGAAAAGAATTGCGTTGCGCCACTGGGTTCCAACCGAAAAGCTTCCCAGAGCCGCATAACCTCCCGGCGTCGCAGCTAAGAAGGTTGAACTTAGCCAGGCAGCCGGCGTGATTGTTAGAGATTGAAGAATCACCGGCAGGCTGAACTTCCAGACAATCGGAATCTCGGACAGACAACCACGCCACTGGATTTGGATGTTGTTTCTGCGCAATAGTCCTTGCAAGCAAACATAATTGGCAGCGCAGCCAATGATCAGATTAGCGACCAGGCCCCACACTGCCCCAATTAGACCGCCATAATGGACCCCGACAACGAGGCATGGAAAAGTCAGCAGTCCTACCCAGACGTTTATATGTGCGACTGCCTTAAATGCCTCGAACCCATACAACGAACCAGTCTGTGCGCCATTAATCCCCCCAAAGAAAAGTAGGAGCGCGCCAACTCTAAGTTGCGGGGCGAGTTGAGGCGCGCTAAGCGAATGCACCGCCAACCAAGGCGCCAAAAGGAGGAGCAAAACGGTCATTGCGCCTCCCGCAAGCCAGGAAACCAAGCTTGACAGCGCGATGATCCGACCGGTAAGGGCCCGGTCCGTAGTCCGATGCTCCGCAACGTATTTCGTCGCAGTTGAGCCCAGACCAACACCAGCAACGGTTCCGAGCAGGCCGACTGTGCTCTGGATCATGCCGAACTCACCAAAGTGAACTTTCCCAAGCACACGCGCTACAAAGATTGATGCCAGCAGCCCAAGCGCACGGGCGCTTCCTGCTCCACCTAATGCCCAGAGATTGCCCCGAACGAGACGGCGAGTCAGAGGTGAGCGTTTCCAAAACGCTACTCCCCGATCTATCAGCTTGACACTGGCCATGGATATCCTTACCAAGTGATGGGAGAGCGGTCCGTGCGCAACTCAGGTGGCTTTTTGCCGTCTGAAGGTGAGGGCGTTCCGGAGTCGATTGAGCCTAAGAGATACGTCAGAATCGCCCTTCATCCTCTGCAACTCTGCAAGTAGGAAAACCGCGAGGAGTCCGGAAAAGAAACCGGCGACAGTGGCTCCCATTACAATAAGACTCCGCTTGGGAAATGATCGCTTGTCGGGTGGTATAGCCGGATCGACAACCTGTATGAGAGCGCCCTCCTTCGCTTCATCCAGCTTGGCCAATTCAAACTGGCGAGCGAGAATCTCGAAGATGGTCTCGTAGTACTTTACGTCGCGGAGCCTGCGCACGTATTCCAACCCGGACTCGGTCATCTGGCCTTTCGGGACAATGACCCCGTTGGTGCTCTCACCGCTTCCGCCCAGTTGGGCCAACTGTGCCCGCATGCTGTCCAGTTCCTTCTGAGCTTGGATCAGTTGCGCGTTTTCTCCAGTTGCATAGGTCTGCATGCCCTGAATCTGAACTTCCCTGGCCGTGATCTGCGCCCGCAGCGTGGCGGCAGATTCGATCAGTGCGCGCGCCTGGCTATCGAGTTGAATCAGCCCGGTCTTTTGCTCCGTCTCCTTCAGTGCTTCCTCAGCGTCAGCCAGGTTTTGATTCGCTTGCTTCAATTGCTGCTCGAAGAAACTCCTTCGCTGTTCCGCCTCGGTAATGGCCAGATGTTGGGAAAGATTGCGAAACTGATCAACGTATCCGTTCGCAAGCTCGGCGGCGCGCTGCGGATCGCGGTCTTCTACCGATATGTGGATCAGTCCGTCCTTGCCGCTACCGTTCACGGTTGCATAGTGCTCAAACCTCGCTCGCGCGTCGGTCAGATACCGATCCTGGTACTCCTGCATCAAGCCGAAGCGCTGGATCATGGCGTCCTCGACCGTGCGGCTCTTGAACATGGCGACGAACATGTCATTGGGGTTCTTGAGCCCCAGGCTGCCGCCCGCCAGTGCAGCCATACCACCCAGACTCCCAAGCTGCGAAGTTAGCGCAGAGGCCATCGAATTATTCTGCTGGGGACTCAGCAAGGTCACCGTAGCGGTGTAGCGCTTGGGCAGAACCAGCGAAATAACCACGGCCAGGATCGCGAAGGTCGCAGTGACAGAAAAGATAAGACGCTTGCGCTCGGCGAGAACGATGAAAAGATCGAGCAGAGAGTTCTCACCGTCCTCTTCCTCGGCTGCCCCGGCAAATGGAGGCGTGGAGTTTGAATTCTCCTGCTCATTCAATTCGTGAAGCGGGACCTCAGTCGACATTGGTTCCTGCTGGCTTTGGGGACTCTTGCGCATCTTTTACTTCATTGTACTGTAAGTGCGCTCTAAATCCAGCTAATGAAGCCGGCAGATCCCCCGCCACTCACGATGGACAGGATTCGTATGCCGCTCTAGGCATCCATTGAAAGCTGAGCGCCTTGGCTTCCTTGCGAAGGCGATTTTCATGGTCTTGGGCTTGTTTTTGGTCCTCCGGGACAAGAACGCTCTTATCGTAAACTCGCCCTGTGTTGCCGCCCTCGATACGCACTCGCTCGGAAGCTTGTCGATAACCCGGAAGGACTTGATAGGATGTGGGAAACGCAGTTTTGGGTTGGCGGCTGGAAGGCCCTGGGAGACGGCGAGTTCCTTGAGCCGGATCCCGATTGGAGGACGTTATCAAAGCGCGAATGCGGTTGGGCGATCTGCTGATCGAGGCTAAGCTGGTTACCACTGAACAGGTGGTTAAGGCGGTTGGGCTGCAGGCTGAACTAGGTGGCCGCCTGGGCGACCGGTTGGTAACCATGGGCGTCATCACCCAGAAGGTGCTGCATGACTTTATCCATCGCATGCCCACGGAACCGTCAGACATCGCGGCAACCAGGATCGATGGGACCGAACTCCTCAGCCTGTTGATGAAACTCATCTATATTGACCACCTGGAATCGGTCCGCCAATTCACAGATGCAATCAAGCTCCCTTACAGCATTGTGATGGACTTAGTCCAGATGGCCATCGACCGCCGATTGCTGCAAAACCTGGGAACACGCGACGCCGGGAACCCGCTCGACCTTAGTTATACCTTCACCGAAGAGGGACGCCGCTGGGTTCTCGACGCCCTGAAGCAGATGCGATATGTGGGACCCGCACCCGTCACGCTCGACGAATTTGTAAACCAGGTCAACCTGCAGAAGATTACCAACGAGCTGGTCACTTTCGATCGGATTCGGAATGGGCTCGGCGACCTGACCGTGGAAGACCGGCTCATCGAGCTGGTCGGGCCGGCGTTGAATTCGGGCCGCGCCATCCTTCTCTATGGACCTCCGGGAAACGGCAAAACCTCCGTCGCCATGAGCTTTGCCAGCGTATTCACCGACGTCATCTATGTGCCTTATGCGGTATACATTGAGGGCCAGATCATGCGTATGTTCGACCCCAGCGTTCATACGGTGCTGAAGGGCCCTGAAGCTGAATCGGTCCGCGATGAGAGCCTCTCCTTTATCAGGCGAGAGGAATATGACGCGCGCTGGATCCCTTGCCGCCGTCCATTTGTGGTTACGGGTGGCGAGCTCACGCTGGAAATGCTGGATCTGAGATTCGACCCAAGCGCGAATTTCTATGAGGCGCCCCTGCATGTGAAGGCTTTGGGTGGCTGCTTCGTAATCGACGATTTCGGACGCCAACTTGTCAGTCCAAGGAATCTCCTCAATCGCTGGATCGTGCCGCTGGAAAGCCGCGTCGACTATCTCAAGCTGCACACCGGGAAGAGCTTCACCATTCCCTTCGAGGAGTTAGTTATCTTCTCTACCAACCTTGAACCTGAAGATCTCATGGATCCAGCTTTTCTGCGCCGCCTTCCCTATAAGATCGAAGTGGCAGGCCCAACTGTCGACCTTTATAAGCGCATCTTCGAAAAGGAGTGCGTAAGACAAAAAATGACGCTTCCAGACGATGCGTTCGATGCCATTGTGCAGAGGCTTATTAATGAAAAAAAGCTCGAACTTGCTAACTATCAGCCAAGGTTTATTGTCGATCAGGTTGTTGCAACCTGCCGGTTCATGGGTGAGCAATCCCATTTCGAGCCGCGCTTCATCGAATACGCGGTGGACAATCTGCGCGTAAAGCGGCATGGCCAGCCAAAGCCCGCCGGGCAAACCACCAGTGCCAGCGTGGATGGGTAGAGCGTTCCAAAAACATGATTTGTATCAGGGCACGATTTTAATCGTGCCGAAAAACGCCAGAATGACGCGGGGTTTTAACCCCTGTGCGATGACCCTTGAGCTGCCGCGGCCGTTTTTGAAACCCGCTCTCGTTAGCGTCGCTTCGGAGCGCAACAATTCGACTGCCTGGCCGCAACTCCGCAACCTGGCCCTCAGAACCGAATGATAGTGCCATGCTCCCCGATTACCGTAAACACCCCCAGAAGATGCGTAACTCCGAGCATCTCGCGAATCCGCTTGCCAATGTGGTAGAGCTCCAGGCTGCACCCCGCCGACTTGGCTGAAACATACAAGCGCACCAGCGTGCCCAGTCCCAGGCTGTCCATGTAATTCACATCCGCCAGGTCGAGCACGATTCGTTTCGAGCTCGGAATCTCTTTGCTCACCTTGGTATAGAGAAGGTTGCCGACAGTGGAATTCAATTTGCCGTGGCATCGCACATAAACCACGCCGCACTCATGTTCAATTTCAAATGTGAACGGACTCGCGACTGGTTGATCGGACATGGGGAACTCCTTGTTGGAACTTATGGAATGGTAGCAAGCCGTATCGGGAAATTCTCTCACAACCCAACTGAAAATGGCCGGAGCAAGCGGGAACATCGGGCTATTGCATGAGCGAATTCGATCTCCGAGGATCATTCATTTTCAGGTTCCAGCAAGCCGACAGATGCTTTTCCGCCTGTAGGGCGGGAACGAGAATAGCCCCGGATGAAGCGCAGCGCAATCCGGGGATTGTGTCCCGTCCTGGGATCGGTTGCCCCGGAGGGAGCGGAACGAACGGCCATCCGATATCAATCGATGCTCATGCAATGGCCCTTGGGTGACAATGGAAATTCAAACCCAAAAAAGACTTGACAATCCATAACCGTTTAGTTATGGTTTCGGCATGCAACCTGTAGCCGACAATCTTTTCAAGGCCCTCGCCGACCCAACCCGTCGAGCCATCTTCGAGCACCTGTCCCGAGACGGGGAGCTGACAGTTCACGCCTTGACCGATCGCGCCGGCGTATCGCAGCCCGCGGTGTCCAAGCACCTCGGCGTCCTCAAGCACGCCAAACTGGTGCGCAAGCGGTGCCAGGGCCGCGAGACGCACTACAGTGCACTTCCGCAAGCCCTGGCGCCATTGGCCGACTGGATGGATGTCTACGGAGCCTTCTGGCGCGACCGGTTTGACCGGCTTGAATCCCTTCTGGAAAGGATGGAACCATGAGCAAGCCAGCGGAGGGCACCCTGGTGGTCGAGAGAGTATTTCCCCACTCGCGTGAGAAGCTGTGGCGCGCCCTTACCGAGAGCTCGCTCCTGGCGCAATGGATGATGAACAACGACTTCCAGCCGCAGGCCGGGCAGAGGTTCCAATTTCGGGCCGACCCAGCGCCAAACTGGAACGGAATCGTCGACTGCGAGGTGCTGATCGTCGATCCGCTTCAACGCCTGTCCTATAACTGGGGTGTCGGTGGAAGCGAAAGCGGCCTGCAATGGGTAGTGCTCTGGACGTTGACTCCAGTGGACGGTGGCACCCATCTTCGCATGGAGCAGTCCGGCTTCGGTCCCGATCAGCAGGCAGCTTATCACGGTGCGAAGTATGGCTGGAACAAGTTCTTTGGCAACCTCGAGCGTCTCACTAAGGAGCTGGACTGACATGAAAGCAAAACCGATTGTTTACTGGACAATGACCATCCTCGTAGCGTTTTTCATGAGCGGCGGGGTCGCGCAGATTCTGCAATATCGGGCCAACCCCCATGGCGTCGTGCCCGAGCTCGGCTACCCAATGTACTTCTTCGCCATCCTGGGCGCTTGGAAGGTGCTTGGAGCCATTACCATCCTGGTGCCGGGATTTCCTCGGCTCAAGGAATGGGCGTATGCCGGCATCTTCTTTGACCTAACAGGCGCGGCCGCATCTTGCGCAGCGGTTGGCGGTTACGGCGCTTACGGCTTTCACGTCCTTGCGCCGCTGATCATTGCTGGCTTTCTTATGACATCGTGGGCGCTGCGACCCCCAAGCCGTACCATCGGCGTCCTCTTTCCGGCCATAGACGGCAGGCCGGCATAAACACGAAGGGAGCGAGCAATGGCTGAAATCGATAAGGCTGAAAGGACGGCGAGCAGGACCGCGATCCACAATGTTGATGACTTTGTCGCCAACGCGAAAAGGTGGCGGGGAGAGTTGGACAAATTGAGAGCGATCCTTCTCGACTCCGAGCTCATCGAAGAATTCAAGTGGTATCAACCGTGTTACACATTCCAGGGGAAGAACGTAGCGATTCTCCATGGATTAAAGGAGTCCTGCGCGCTTGGGTTTTTCAAGGGCGCCTTGATAAAGGATGTTCATGGAGTTCTCACCGCGCCTGGTCCGAATACCCAGGCGGGACGCTGGATCAAGTTCACCTCTGTGCGTGAAATTGCGGAGATGAAATCTGTCTTGAAGGCCTATGTCCGCGAAGCCATTGAGGTAGAAAAAAAAGGCCTGAAATTGAAGATGAGAAAGACTTCGGACCTGAAGATTCCCGAGGAGTTTCAATTCATGTTGGACGAATTCCCTGAATTGAACTCGGCTTTCGATCGATTGACGCCGGGACGGCAACGAGCCTACATCTTTCATTTTTCCGCCCCCAAACAATCCAAAACCCGGGAGTCGCGGATTCAGAAATATATGCCGCATATTCTCAGGGGAAAAGGCCTTCTTGATGAGTAGCTACGATGCGCCAATAGCCGATGGAGACAGCACTCAGCGACAAACGGCAGGCCGGCGAAGCGGGAATCGGCTCAAGGGAAAACTGAGCAATCTCTGGAAGAAACAACTGTACGCGGAAAAAATCGACACTTCACACCCCAGGAGGAAAACACAATGAAAATCAAACTCACCAGCGTCTTCGTAGACGATCAAGACAAGGCCCTGAAGTTCTACACCGAAGTTCTGGGCTTCGCCAAGAAACATGATTTCTCGAATGGGCCATACAGATGGCTCACGGTGGTCTCTCCAGAAGAACCAGACGGCACGCAGCTGCAGTTAGCACTGAACGACAATCCGGCCGCCAAGGCGTTCCAGCAGGCGATTTACGCGCAAAGCACGCCCGCGGCTAATTTCTTCGTCGCGGACACAAAAGCGGAATACGCCAGGATGAAGGATCTTGGCGCGAAGTTCACCATGGAGCCGACAAAGACTGCGGGATCGACCATCGCGGTGCTTGACGATACCTGCGGAAATCTAATCCAGATAACACACCTTTCGTGGTAACGCGGCCAACGGCTTTGGGGAGGTCCTGCCGCCCAAAGCCGTACCCTTCTTTGAGAGGAAGTGTTAGGCATGAGCAAGAGTGAGCAAGCGACCAGGGAAGCTGCTTCCCGGCTCATCGACTGGCGAATCCGAGACCTGGGGGACTGGCGCGGTGAGACCCTGGCCCGCATGCGGGCTCTGATTCTGGAAGCCGACCCCGAGATGATCGAGGAGTGGAAATGGATGGGCACTCCGGTCTGGTCGCACCACGGGATTGTATGCACCGGGGAGACGTACAAAAACGCCGTAAAGCTGACGTTCGCCCGCGGGGCCAGCATCCCGGATCCATCGCGCCTCTTCAATTCCAGCCTTGAAGGCAACACGCGAAGGGCCATCGACATTCACCAGGGGGAGAAGGTCGACACGCGCGCATTTAAAGCGCTGGTAAAGGCCGCGGTGGCCCGAAATGGCCCGCCGACGAAGAAAAGGTAGACCCTGAGGCGCAGCCGGACGGTATGAACGGTCCCTGCAAATCATAGCCTGATTGTTGATGAGTTACTGAAGGCTTGGCTACAAACACTACTGCGCGTTTCAAAAACATGCTTTGTGTCAGGGCACGACTTCAGTCGTGCGTGCCGAAAAGCGCCAGAATAGCAAGGGGTTTTAACCCCTGGGGGACGACCCATCTCACCGCCGCGCCCACTTTTTTGAAACACGCTCCACACATCGGCCCAGGCGCCAGGGTGGCGCTCAGTCGTGCAGAACAATGTTAACCAGTGACTTATTTATACGCATCCCACTGCAGTCGTAGTCAATATAGCCGAGATCGCGAAACCTGTTGAGGAAGAAACTGACGCGAGATCTGGTCGTGCCAATCATCTCCGCAAGCGTCTCCTGACGGATCTTTACGATGACCGGAATAGGCTTCGATTCCTGGCCGAAGTTAGCCATCATCATCAACAAGCGCGCCAGCCGCTTTTCGCTGGAATTGAATAAGTGATCCACCAGATCGGCTTGCATGCGGATGTTGCGGGCGAGCAGGTGCTGGCAGAAATGTTGGGCAAACTCCTGCTCGGTATGCATCAGACTTTGCATGGCCGATTTTTCAATGCGAACTATGGTGGCGGATTGAAGAGCGCTCGCAGAAGACATGCGATTGGCCTCACCCGCCAGAGAGGCTTCACCGAAAAAACTACCCTCTGGAAGGTGGGCAATTACCGCTTCCTTGCCGTTCATCGATACCACCGTGAGATTCACCTTGCCACTCTGGATGTAGAAGATCGCATTGGCCGGGTCGCCCTGCGAGAAGATGTACTCACCGGCCAGGTATTCGCGCCTGGTTTTTCCGGGAGAGAACCTGCTGAGGAAATCCACAACATCGAATGCGGGCGCCGAGCGCCGTGAGGTGTCATTCCGCTTCGGTACGATGGTTAAGTTGTGATGCGAAACCGGAGACAGTGGGAAATCACGGCCCAACGAAACCCGGGTCGCAGTACTCGTCATTGTGGCGAAAGCAGTAGCCATGATTGATACCTTTCATTCTTACTGAGTGTTTGCAAGGTTATGACTTGAAGTCAGCCTTTGCGACTTCGATATATCCAACATATCGAGTAACTAAAAGGGTGAATATCAGCGAAAACTGTTGTTGCTGTAGGCTTTGGCAAATCGGTTATGTAGGACTTTCCTTACACCGGAAACAAGCTTGAAACCATTACCTTTGAGTTAGCCGGCGAGATGTGAAAGCAAAAGTTCTTCTCATAATTTACCTGTCATTCTGAGCATCTTGACTCGCGTCGGCAGGTTACGCCTCCAATGAACTCGCTGTCCGATCCACAAATGCACCGTGCCCCGTCCATCGCTTTTTCCTAGCGATGGGCGAGAAACCACAAAGCTCAACCGCCCCGTTCATCAGGAGCATGGAACTGCTCACCCTGAGCGGGGTTTTGCGCGCTTTTTGCGACATAGGGAGTCGAACAACCTGCGGTTGCACTTCGCCTCTGTGGTTGCACTTGGTGATTTATGTGACGAACTTTAGAAACGGAATATTAGATTCCAGCCAGGCTCCGCTTGAGCGTTGCGCCGCTTTCCATGACTTTTCTGATCGCCGGAACCAGTTCCTCTGATGCGCTGTTCTTGTTGACATATTCAGCAGCGCCCGCCCGCAGACAGCGCAACGCATACTGGCTTTCAGCCTGGACACTCACCATGATCACTGGGAGATGACTGTAGATATGCTTTACATCCTTCAGCACATCGAACCCGCTGCGGCCCGGCATATTGATGTCAAGCAATAGCACGTCCGGCTGAGAATCGACCAGCTGGGCAAGGACCTCATCCCCATTGGAAGCTTCGGAAAAATGAGCGCCCGAGAATGCATCGAGCAATATCTCTCTAAGCCCGCGCCGCACGTTTGCATGGTCGTCTGCTATCAGAATATTCATCGCTTCATCAGCTCTTCGGGCTGTAACTTCGACCTATAGGTACGATATCCCGCCAAACAAGGAATTGGCATCAGCTTAGTCCGCGTTCCTTGTAGGGCTTATCCAATTTCGCGGTAGGGTTTTTCCTACACCGGCCCGATAGCCTGGCAGGCCAGCCTAATCGATCAGCCCCTGCGTCATTGCGTAGCGGGTCAGCTCGGCGTTGCTTGTCATCCGCATCTTTTCCATGATCCGGGCTCGATAGGTGCTGATGGTCTTTACACTCACATGAAGCCTTTCGCCAATCTCTGTCAGGGGCGTGCCGGCGGCGATCATCTTCATCACTTCGTGCTCCCGGTCCGAGAGCGACTCATGCAATGGTTTGCCTGCGGACTCATCCAGATTATCGATCAGTTTTTCAGCGAGGCTGGTACTGATGTAGCGGCCGCCGCTCAATATCTTCTTTGTCGCCAGTGCCAGTTCTTCGGGGGCGCTTTCTTTGTTGATGTAGGCGGCCGCGCCGGCCCGCAGGCAGCGCGCCGCATACTGCTCCTCCGGCTGGCAACTCAATATGATGACCGGCAACCGCGGGAATGTGTGCTTTACATCGCGCAGAACGTCCATCCCGCTGCGCCCAGGCATATTGATGTCCAGCACCAGCATTGAAATCTGAGCTTTGCCAAGGCCGCTCAACACCTCGTCCCCATTGCAGGCTTCGGAAAAGTCAGCGCCGGGAAGAGTATCCGTCAGGATCTCTCGCAGTCCACGACGCACAACGGCATGGTCGTCCGCGATCAGGATATGCATGCTTCGCTCCTCTCAGCGCGTGGAATATCAACGGGAACGCGCACGATGACCGTCGTCCCTTTGCCGGGAGAACTGGTTATCTGTACGTCGCCTCCGCAGAACTGCGCACGTTCTTTCATGCCCAGCAGTCCCAATGACCCGAAAGAATTCGATAAGTTGGATTCGCTGAAACCGATTCCGTCGTCTTCGACCATCAGGACAATGTTCTCATTTTCCTCGCACAGGGCGACGCGCACCGTCTTTGCCTGCGCG
>Ga0302140_10000629_pt1 | contig 45633 bp, 38 predicted proteins | sample I_Bog_E1_1_FD_202095 | JGI IMG/M metagenome (GOLD analysis project Ga0302140, IMG submission 202095) | Peat permafrost microbial communities from Stordalen Mire near Abisko, Sweden - I_Bog_E1_1 | ecosystem: Environmental > Terrestrial > Soil > Wetlands > Peat | place: Sweden: Abisko, Stordalen...
GCAAGACCAGGTCCTGTCTCAATTGAAGAGCCAACCTGCGAGTGGCCGTCAGGTCGTCAATATCACAGCCGACATCGATAGCTGGGCCAACACGCCTGCCGATATCGAGTTGCGTCGAGGGGATGTGTTGACCATTCCCAAGCGACCCAGCTTCGTCCTCGTGACCGGCCAAGTCTATAACGTCACCGCGCTCACCTTTACCGAGGGCAGGACCGCGAAGTGGTATCTACAGCACGCCGGCGGAACAAGTAACGCGGCCAACCGGAAGGATATCTTCGTCATTCGTGCAAACGGTTCGGTCATCGGACGTAATTCCGGAGGATTCTTCGATCCCAGCGTCCTCTCCACAAAGCTCGATCCAGGCGACGTGGTTGTCGTGCCTCAGAAGGTGATCGGCGCCTCGCTCTTCTGGAGGAACTTGCTAACAACCGCACAACTCGCTTCTTCGATTGCGATTACCGCAGCCGTGGCGAGTCTCTAGCTAGCTATGTTTTCCACACGTTCCATAACGCTCTTCCTGGTATGTCTCATGCCCACGGTGACGATACAAGCTAGCGATAGGTCCAATTCGCGTAACCCAGCAGACATGGCATCCACGTATGTGCCGATCGAAAGTTGGGTATATCCAGCCTTCGATCGGCTCGCAGCGGAGGGATTCGCTCCGGACGCCATCTTCAGTCTTCGTCCCTGGACGCGCATGATTTGCGTTCGCATGTTGCAGGACGCCGAGAGACTCCTCGCTCATGATCAACGGCCGCCCTCCGATGCCGCCACGCTGGTGCTCAATTTGCGGGACGAATTTTTCGTGGACCGGCTGAGATTCAACGGAGCGGTCCGCCGCGATTTCCGTCTTGAGTCAGTGGAAGAACGAAGTACCTCGATCGCCGGAACACCCCTCACCGACGGCTACCATTTTGCCGAAACCATCGTCGACGATTACGGACGTCCGTTTGCACGAGGAGAGAATGACTATACGGGAGTCTCCTTTCATGCTGCAGCTGACTCTTTCGCCGCGTATGTGCGTGGAGAGTTTCAACGCGTCCCGCTAGAGGCCGCACCTGCCGCGACCATCCAGCAGGCGCTCGCAGCAGCAGACTTTACGTCGGCCTCGCCGTTAGGGCCGCCTTCAGGCTTCATGCGCGCGCGATGGTTGGACGCAAACGTGTCCTATACCTTCTCGAATAACCAGATCACCTTCGGCAAGCAGACGCTGTGGTGGGGACCAGCCCGAAGCGGAGCGACGCTCTTCAGCAACAACGCGGAGCCGGTGACGATGCTCCGCTACGACCGGGTCTATCCTCTGATGCTTCCGGGCTCGCTGAAACTGCTTGGCCCGATGCGCATGCAGTTTCTCGTCGGCCGACTCGCTGGTGCTCAGTTTGTGCAGGCTGACAACCGCGTTATAGGCAACCCCGGCGTCGCGCTCAAGGATCAGCCGTTCATTCATGGCGAGAAGGTGTCCTTCAAGCCAACGGAGAACTTCGAATTCAGCGTGTCGCGGACGGTCATCTTTGCTGGCGAAGGCGCTCCGTTGACAATCCACACCTTTTTGCGCAGTATCTTTTCCCTATCCGGAGGTGCGGAACAAAGCGATCCCGGTGATCGCCGTGTTGCTGTCGACGCGACCTATCGAATCCCAGGCCTGCGCAAGTGTCTGACTGGCTATGTCGATGGATTTTCCGACGACCAGCCTTTCCCGCCGATTTATCCGACAGAGAGTGCATGGATCTCCGGGTTCTTTCTTCGCTGCATCCCAGAACTCCCGCGTTTAACCATCCGCGCCGAAGGTCTTCTTTCGCCACATCGCGATCTCGCTTTTCCCGGCTTCTTTTATTTCAACGTTCATTATTTGAGCGGATACACCAATAATCGCCAGCTCGCCGGCAGTTGGATCGGGAGAGAAGGCGACGGCGAACAGATATGGACCACCTGGAATCTTTCGCCTCGTTCATCGATCGAAGCAAGCTTTCGTGGCACGACTGTCAATCGAGAGTTCCTACAAGGTGGCGCCCTGCGCGATTTCAGCGCGGCGGCCAACCTGCAGCTTCATCACGAGTGGACTTTGCGGCTTGAAGACCAAGCAGAATGGTGGCGATTTCCCCTGCTCTCTTCTACGCCAAAACGTAACGACGAATTCACAATTCAACTCTCCTACATGCCCACTGGGAGGGCGAAATGATGACTGCTCATTCCACCACGGCAACCGCATCTGAGCCCGAACTGCCGACAACCGAACAGCCGACGCACTGGGCGATCCGCGCAAGGCTGCTATGGCAACATCGCCGGATCCTCGTGCGGGTTACAACGATTGCCTTGTTTGCCGGCCTTTGCATAGCATTCGCCATGCCGAAAGAGTACACAGCAGTGACCAGCATTATGCCGCCGGACCAGCAGGGTTCGAGCGCAATGCTGCTGGCTGCTCTGGCTGGACGAGGCGGAGGTTTAGGCGCCCTTGGTAGTCTCGCCGGTGGCTTTCTCGGTGAGCATCCAACGACGGCGCTCTTCATCGATCTGCTGCAGAGTGGAACAGTAAGTGGCCATCTGATTGAGCGCTTTAACTTGAAGCACGTCTATCACAAGCGCTACAACATCGATACCGCCAAACATCTCGCCCACATTACGAAGATTACGGACGACAAGAAAAGTGGCGTGATTACGATTAAGGTTGAGGATAAGGATCCCGTGCGGGCACGGGATTTGGCCCAGGGATATCTTGACGAGCTGAACAGACTCGTTACGCGGACCAGCACTTCGGCTGCACATCAGGAACGTATTTTCATCGAACAACGCCTCCACAGCGTTGAGTCGGATCTTGAACATGCACAACTGGATCTCAGTGAATTCTCGAGTAAGAACAGTACCGTGGATATCAGGGAGCAGACGCGCGCAATGGTTGAGGCGGGCGCTCGGGTACAAGGAGAGCTCTTGGTTGAACAATCCGGCCTTCAATCGCTGCGCCAGATCTATGGAGATGGCAATGTGCGCGTGCGTGAGACCGAGGCACGCATTGCGGCACTCCAAAATGATCTCAACAAGATGACCGGATCTTCTGCTCCGCTAAACGCAGGGCTGGCGGCTGTCAGCGATGTCAAAACGGATTCGGAAGATAAAGGGGAGCTCTATCCCCCGCTACGTCAGCTTCCTCGCCTTGCCGTACCCTATGCCGATCTCTACCGTCGTGTGAGAGTGCAGGAGGCGGTCTTTGAGCTTCTTACGCAACAGTATGAAATCGCTAGCATCAATGAAGCAAAAGACACTCCTGCTATCAAGGTAATCGACTCACCCGCAGTCCCCGAGAGAAAGTCCTTTCCTCCTCGCCTTCTGCTCGCTCTTATTTTCGCCTTCTTCTCTTTTGCGGGCACGTCCGCTCTGATTCTGATGAGGGATCGTTGGTCGAACATCGACCCACGGGATCCGCGGAAAATATTGATGTCTGAAGTCATACCGGTATTGCGTAGAAGGTTCCTCACGGTCTCCGCGTTGAGGCGAGGTGACGAATGAAACGGCACCTGACAAATGTCATCTATGGCGTTCTGGACTATGCCTCCTATCCCTTCGGCATGTTATTGGCAGCGCCGATCGTTCTGCATAAGCTGGGCGCCTCGGAGTATGGCCTGTGGATGATCGCAACCGCAGTAGTCAGTGCCGGGGGCATCATCGCTTCCGGTTTCTGCGATGCCAATATACAACGAGTGGCTCGGCTTCGCAGCAGCGGTGAGATTGACTCTGTTCTCGCGACGGTGCGCAGCATGATGGGAATCAATCTGATCCTTGGACTCACGATTGCAATCGGGGTGTGGATCGCAGCGCCCTTCGCGGCTCGCCACATCGCCGTCTCACCTGTCATGCCGGTCTGGGAATGCCTGATCTGCATTCGTATAGCGGGTGCTCTGATCTTGGTGCGCGCTGTAGAAAGTGTTGGCGTAAGCACCCATCGTGCCTTCGAGCAATATCGGGGAACGGTGCAGATCAGCACAGCGGTCCGCCTGTTCACCCTCGCTTCCGCCGCAGCACTCGCCCTCTTGGGATGTCGCACGGTAAGCATTCTCATCGCGACGGGGGCATGCCTGGTTGCTGGCACCTACATGCAAATCCGGGGATTGCGGACCTTTCTTGGACATGCTCCGTTATGGCCTAGCTTCCGTATACAGGAAGCGAAGGGGTTGCTGGGCCTCGGCGTCTTTATTTGGTTTCAGACTCTGGGCAGCGTCGTCTTCGGGCAGTTCGATCGGATCCTTCTGGGCGTTTCTCTCGGTGCACTCACCGTCGCTCCGTACGTGTTATGCATTCAGTTCGCGCAGCCTATCTTTGGTCTCATGGCCTCCGGGCTGCATTTCCTGTTCCCCTATCTTTCCGGACGTGCGGGTGAACTGCCCACTTCAGAGCTGAAGCAAACCTTGCTCAAAGCATTCGCTGCCAATTTGTTGCTGGTGGTTTGCGGAGCAGGGTTCTTAATTCTCCTGGGCGATCACTTTATTCGAATTTGGGCAGGTTCAACGGTCGCCAATAGCGCGAAGGGAATATTTATTCCCATTGTGTTGGGCTCGGCCCTTATGGGGCTGAGTGTAACGGGTACTTATGCCATGCAGGCTCTTGGCCTCTTTCGCATGGTCGCACTGATCAGTCTCGGCGGAAGAGCCACGATGTTGATGCTGATGATCTATCTCTTGCACCACATGGGTCTGCGTGGATTGGCCGTTGCGCGTGTCTGCTACGGACTCATCGCATTGATGGTCTACCTGCCACTGCTTCGTGAGCTGGGGATCGTGAAGAAAAAATCGAGTTCCACCCGGGGCATGGCAATCCCTTGTGATCTTCAAGAGGGATCGCAGCCATGAAGATTATGGTCACTGCCGCTTCATTCTCTTCGGATATGTCCGGAATTCAGCGCCATGCGTTTAATTTGGTCCAATGTTTGTTGCGCCGCCCAGAGATCTCCCGCGTCGATCTTGTAGTTGCACCATGGCAAACAAAGTTAGCGCGCACCGTCGGCATCCAGCACGATGCTCGTCTGAAGATCTATGTCGCGGATATGGAGCAGGGTTCTCTCAGCAGAAATCTCTGGTATTACCGCAAGCTTCCGTTGCTGGTCGCCCAGCGCCAACCCGATCTCGTGCACCTCACTTACCCTGTGCCCATTCGTGCTGGATCGTTCCGCTGCGCCACGGTGCTCACCCTGCACGACCTCTACCCTTACGAGATTCCCCAAAACTTCGGCTTTCCCCAGGTGTTGTTCAACCGTTTGATTCTGAAACAGTGCTTACGGAATGTGAATGCGATCGCCTGTGTTTCGGATACAACGATGGCCAGCATGCGACAGTACGCGTCCAAGTCCACGCAGCAAAAAGCGGTACGAATCTATAACTGCGTCAAACCACAGCCTCAGACGATCGTTCGACCGCCGATTGCCGGCTGGTCGGGTGAATCCTTTCTACTTTGCGTCGCGCAGCATCGACGCAACAAAAATATCGTTCTGCTCATCCATGCATTTCATTGTTTATTGCGTACCTCATCCATCTCGCCAACCACGAAGTTGGTTGTTGTTGGCATGGAGGGTCCTGAGACGCGGCGCATTCGGCAAGCCATATCGGACCTTGGCATAGGTGCCAATGTCCTGCTGCTTCATGGGTTATCCGAACCCGAACTGCGGTGGTGTTATGTGCGCTGCGAAGTGCTTATCGTTCCATCGAAGGTTGAAGGATTTGGACTGCCGGTTGCCGAAGCCCTGATGGTAGGCTGCCGAGTCGTCTGCTCGGATATCGCAGCCCTTCGTGAGATCGGAGGAGCCCACTGCCACTACGTGACCTTGGGGGCGAATGAAGAAGAAGCACTTGCTTCCGCAATTCGCACAGCATTACAGGAACCGCCGAAGGACCCCATCACGTTGCCTCATTTGTCAGCCGACTGCCTGGCGTGTCAGTACTTAGATTTCTATCGGCAACTTCTGGGACTGCAGCTATCTGTTTCGACCGCAACGCGTGCAGCCGCTTGCAGCCCAACAACGCCAGAGGCGAAGTCGAGCGACGTGAACAAGCCATCTCAAGCCATGGAGCAAGGGGGTCTAGGTGGCTGCATCTGAGTCGCATATTCCCGATCTCTATACCGATGCTGTTGCTGCCCCCCAGTTGCGACAGCCGGTCATTTCCAGCAGTTTGTTCCGCAGGGCAATGATTCTCGCGGAACTGGCGGCGGATTTTCTTACCTGCGCCTCCGCTGTGATCGCGTCTTACTTCCTTCAGCTCTGTTTCGGCGCGCAGGTCCAGAGTCCGATCAAGCTGGTCCTAGCTGTTGGCGTGCTCCAGGGAATTTTCGCGGTGCTCCTACTGCAAAGAGAAAATGTCTCCGACGGCGATGCCAGCCTAATGCGAATCCGGGAGACGGAACGCGCCATACGTACTTCTATCCAAACCCTTTTGCTTCTCTTCTCCATAACATTTCTTCTTAAGCTCAATTTTCTCCGGACAGCCATTCTGGTAGCGCTAGGATTAACCCCAATTCTGCTGATCGCGCAAAAACACTTATTCTCCTCCGTTCTGGAGTTTTTGCAAACAAGAGGATTCGGTATCGATCGCGTGGTTGTTTATGGCGCAAGAGAGACAGCGAAACGTGTCGTCTCCACCCTGCTGTATTCCCCGCGACTGGGACTTCGTCCGGTGGCTGTCATCGGCGATGATTCTGATCGCGTCGGTGATTGCGTGTTCGAGCTTGGCTATCGACGCCGTTATTGCGTTCCGGTCCTGCGTGGACCGGTTACGCCATCCCTCCTCAAGTCCTTCGGATGCAGTTTGCTTATCGTGGCTATGCAGTCTGCGGATTCAGACGATCTCGCCGACGTTCTGCAAATTGCCAAGCAGGCCGGCACGCCACTTGCCCTGGTGTCGAAGATCCTCCCTCCCGAAACGGTGGGGGAGGGATCAATTGAAGTCGATGGGCTGCAGCTTACTGTACCCCGAGAACTGACCGCGCAATGCCACTATGGTTTCGCAAAGCGGCTCTTGGATATCGTTGTGTCATCGCTTTTGCTGGTGGTGCTCTCTCCCTTTCTCCTTCTCGTTGGGCTCATGATCCGTCTGGGCTCGCCAGGCCCTGCACTTTTTGTGCAGAAGAGGGCAGGGAAGAATGGGAAGCTCTTCAACATATATAAGTTCCGCTCCATGTACATGGGGACACCGAGGTATGACACCTCTCCAACGCAGTCGAGCGACCTCAGGATTACCCCGCTGGGAAGATTTCTCCGGCGAACCAGCCTCGACGAACTGCCTCAATTGATAAATGTCCTTCTGGGCAACATGTCATTGGTAGGGCCGCGGCCCGAGATGCCATTTATTGTGGAGCGTTACAGCGATCAACATCGACGCAGGCTTGAGGTGGCTCCCGGAATTACGGGCCTGTGGCAGCTGAGCGTCGACCGAGCCCTGCCTATCCACGAAAACATGGAGTACGACCTCTACTACATCAGGAATCGTACGTTTCTTATGGACATCGCGATCCTCTTGCACACCCTGCTCTTTGCCATAGGCGGCGGAGTGTGATGAGTCAGCTTCAATCGTCGAACCCCGCTCCAGCGATTGGAATCGATGGGCCCGCTCATCTTCTCAATGGCGGAGTTCCCCTCGTGCTGCATTCAGAATTCGCTCATGACTACGCGAATGTGCTCGGTGTTCATGTCTCCGCGATCGACCTCGGCAGGGCAGTCGAATTGGCTGATCGCTGCATCGCTGCGAAGCATCGCGGGTACATCTGTGTCACCGGCGTGCACGGAGTCATGGAAGCTCAGTCCGATACCGAATTTCGCGACATCCTCAACCGCGCCTTCCTCAACACCCCGGACGGAATGCCCGTGTCCTGGGTCGGACGTCTCCAGGGATTTCGCACGATGGATCGGGTGTTCGGCCCCGATCTTATGGCATCCCTTTGCGAACTTTCTGTCGAACGGAATTATCGGCACTTTCTCTACGGTGGAGAACCAGGGGTCGCAGAGCTCCTAAAGGAAAAACTCGAGGCGAGGTTCCCGGGCCTGCGAATCGTCGGTACCTATACGCCCCCGTTTCGAAACCTCAGAATGGAAGAAGAGGCCGAGCTCTTCCTCCGGCTGCAAGAGTCGAAACCTCACATTCTGTGGGTCGGCCTAAGTACCCCAAAGCAGGAACGATTCATGGCCCGTTATGTCGACCTTCTTCAGGTCCCTCTCCTCGTGGGGGTTGGTGCGGCATTCGACTATCACACGGGTCGTATCAGCGATTGTTCTGACTGGGTCAAGCGCGCAGGCCTGCAGTGGATGCATCGTCTACTTCAGGATCCAGCACGCCTTTGGAAACGGTATCTGCGATGCAATCCCGCGTTCCTCTGGAAGATCACCCTGCAGATGCTCAAGCTGAAGCAATACCAAGCTCCCAGAAACCAGGCGCGTAAATGTTAGGAACAAGATCGTGACAATTTGCTAACGCATGTATGACAACCCGTGATGCCCGGCTCGATATGGTGAATGTGGTTGACAAACACGGTCGGAATGACGGACAGCCGGGTCACCCAATCGAATTGCGGGCCCGGCTGCGTGATATCAAAAAGGAGCTTTCATGAAAGCGGGCTTTATGCTGCGGGGACTATTAGTCGGGACGATGATTGCGGGTATTTTCCCGCCGGGTATAGCGATGGCGCAAGCCGCACCACGAAGGATCGAAGTAACGGCGAAGCGCTTTACGTTCGAGCCCGGTGAGATCACCGTGAAAAAGGGGCAGCCCGTTGTTCTCGTTCTCCACAGCAAGGACGCAGCGCACGGACTGCGCTTTCGTGATCTGAATGTGGATGTCAAGGTTGGCGCCGGCGGCACAACGGAGGTGCAATTCACGCCGGATAGGACCGGAGACTTCGTCGGACACTGCTCCGTCTTCTGCGGGTCGGGGCACGGAAGCATGGCGCTGACGCTACACGTGGTGGACTAGTGGTGCGCCGCGTTCACGTACTGACGGCGGCAATCGTTTTGCTGGTACTGGGCGGCTGCAAGGCGAATCCCCCAGGCAAGGTCGAGACCACGACGGTAACGTTTGCGAAACATCACGTCTTCATTCGCAATAAGGATCAAAAGAACCCCTTACCGTCGAACGCTGCAACCTGGGCCGATGGCAAGGAGGCCTTCTCCCATTACTGTGTTGCTTGCCACGGGAGGGATGGTCAAAATACCGGTGTCCCCTTCGCGGATCACATCTCGCCACCGATTCCGTTGCTCACGTCCAAAGATGTCCAGAGTTATACCGACGGCCAGCTCAAGTGGATTTTGGACAACGGCATCAGTCCGTCCGGAATGCCCGGGTCGAAGGGAACGCTCAGCGATGACGAACTCTGGTCGATCATTGTCTATCTGCGCCGGCTGCCTCCCGCAGGCAGTCAAGGTACGCCAGACATGTACAACCACTAGATGAATGAGCCTTAGCAATGGTTCGCTTCCACGAGGGCGGAATGAGTCTCCACCACAGCATCACAGAAAAACATCGACTCGCACTACCGGCTGCGACTGGTTTGTCCCTCCTCGTCGGATTTTTCTTCTCCTTCAGGCTCTTCATCATGCTTCTTTCCGTCCGGCTTCTCGGAACCGATGCGCAAGCCGGCGTTGAGATCAGTCTCGCGCTGAACTTTTTTCTCTCGATACTGGTCGCCTTTCAAACATTTGGAGCAGCTGATCCCAAGCGGGACAGCATGCTGCGCCTGCCAAGCGTCCGTTGGGTCTTCATCTTTCTAGGTTTCTCCTGCCTCAGTCTGTTGTGGAGTGCGACGGCTTCTATGTCGGCGGCGATCGTCTATTGGTGCGCGATGGCCGCGGACGTGGGGATGGTTGTCTTCTTGCTGCGCATGGGTCCGGTCGAGGAAGTTGTCACCGGCCTCATGAAAGGCTACGTCGTCGGCGCATGTGTGATCGCCGTCATCGCCTGGCTCTTACCGGCACAATCCGATCTCCGCCTTGGCGATGAAGAACTACTTGGGCCGAACCAAATCGGCTATCTTTGCGCCTTCGCTCTATTCTTCGTGCAATACCTTATGCGAGAAAAACTAGGCAAGTGGGGCGTAGAGGCGTTCCTCCTTGCCGTGACATTGCTGCGCAGTCTCAGCAAAACATCCATCATCGCGTTTCTTCTCGCGGAGTCCTTCCTGCTCTTGAGAGACAGATCCATCCGCCCCCGGACGAAGGTCATGCTCGTCCTCGCTGGCATCGCGACTGTGGCGGCATTCGCCAACCTTCTCATCTCCTACTTCGATATCTACGCCAATGCCGGCAGCAGTCCGGAGACCCTTACTGGCCGCATTGGCATTTGGACCGTCATTCTGAGGGAGGCGATTCAACAACCATGGATCGGCCACGGTTTCCATGCAGTCTGGAACGTCATTCCACCCTTCGGCGATTTCGAAGCCAGGCACGCGCACAATGAGTTGATTCAGCAGTTCTACGCGTATGGCCTCGTGGGCATCGCCATGCTGTGTGCTCTCTATGGAGGCTTCTACCGGCAGATTCGAAGACTTTCCGACCCGTCCATGAGGGCGTTCTGGTTCTCTCTCCTGTTGTTTGTCATAGTGCGTGGGCTCACCGACACCGAGCCGTTCGATCTATCGCTGCCCTTATGGGCCCTGGTGATGATCAGCGTCCTGATGGCAGAGGTACGGGCCTCGAGTAGCAAGGAGTCTGGTCATAACCTCACAGAATCCGTTCCTATGGCTGCACCGCCTCAAGCTGTTCCCACGAATCCATAAGGCAACCGGGCTTGCCGCCTGCGCGGGAGGCAATTGTCATCTCATTGTCATTTCTCCCTGCTTGGATAGAAAATAGCAAAGCAGTTCGACCAGAATGATAAAGAGGTCTCAAAAGCATGGTCGTAGACATGGACTTAATGGAAGAACCAATCAAGCTCGATGCATCCCCGTCCGAAACTCTCGGTACGATCCTTATCATTGAAGACGATCCTCGCATGCAGAAGGTCTTGCGGAGAATTTTTGTCGAGGAGCACTACGCCGTTGTGGTTGCCGGCGATGGTCAATCCGGTCTCGACTTATTTCGCAGCGAACACCCCCTCGCGGTTGTCCTGGACCTGATCCTCCCCAGGATCTCCGGAAGAGATCTTTGCCAGACCTTCAAGAGCCTTTCCCCCGAAACCCCCATCATTGTCCTGAGCGCGATCAGCGAAGTTGTTGACAAGGTGTTGCTCCTCGAATTGGGTGCGGATGATTACGTCACCAAGCCGTTCAGCCCGCGTGAGCTCACTGCCCGCATTCAGGCCGCTATTCGTAGACAGCGAAAGCCCGCCGGCGCCACCGTCTTCCGTTTCGGAGACTGCGAGATTGATTTCAAAACTATGAATGCGCGGCGTAAAGGCGTACCGGTCGTCCTCACTGCCCACGAGTTTAAACTCCTGAAGTTCTTCACCGATAATCTCGAACGCGTGCTCACCCGGGAACTGCTACTCAACGAAGTGTGGGGATATAACTCCTACCCGACCACGCGCACCGTCGATAACCAGATCCTGAAGCTCCGCCAGAAATTGGAGCCGGATCCCGCAAACCCAAAACATCTGCTGACGATTTACGGCGCAGGATATAAATTTGTCCCATAATCTTAACGTTGGCCAATGTCGCGATGATGAGGACATCATGGAGGTCGCCGGCACCTACCGGAAGCAGGGCATTCGTACTCATGTCCTACTTGTTGTGGCCATGGCGTCGATCATCGCGATCGTTACCTGCGTCTGCTTGTTGCTGATCCGCCATCGCCTTCGTGCCCAGGTGACCGACGATCTGTCTCAGGATCTCAATCACTCTGTCATCACGTTTCAGGATCTCCAGGCCGAACGAGTCGGCGCATTGGAACGCGAGAATTCGCTTCTTGCGGAACTTCCGACCCTCAAGGCACTGATGACCAGCGGCGACGAGCTCACCATCCAAGACGGTGCTACAGAATTCTGGAAGCTCAGCGGAAACGATCTCTTCGCCCTCGCCTATCCGAATGGACAGATGGTTGCCGTTTATACCAAAGGTACGCCGGTAGATGCGACGCTTCGTCAAGGATTGAAGACCCTCCTTGCCTCTCCCGAAAAGCGCTATCTCATCGACGGTCAAGGTCTCTACGTTTGCTCTCTGCGTCCGCTGTATTTCGGTAGCGATGAGTCTGGCACCTTGCTCGGCTACGTCATCAGCGGTGTTTCAATTGAACGCACCGTGCGGCAGATCAGCCAGCCCACCGGCGTGGAAGCTACCTTTCTCAGTGATGGCCAAGTCGTGGCCAGTACCCTCAATCCTTTCGGACAGTCCAACCTGGCAGCGCAACCCCGCTTGTTTTCAGGCACGCCTCAGGGTCCTTCCACGGTGAACTTCGGAAGCACACGATATCTTGCGGCTACCGAAGATCTTTCCACTGCTGCGACGTCTCCGCTGAAGTTGGTTGTGCTGAAATCCTTTGAGCCAGCGGAGTACTCGATCAACCGCATTAACCGAATGGTGCTGAGCGCCGGCTTCCTCGCGCTTCTTTCTGGCACCCTATTGATGATCGCTCTTTCGCGCCTACTCACGCGGCCGCTCGAAGAGCTTTCCAGGAGCGTCGTTGCCTTTGGCATGGGCAACGATTCCTACCGGATCCCGCGCTATGGTACCCAGGAAGTGCGTCAGCTCAGCACCGCCTTCGCCAGAATGACTGACGAAATCCAGCAGAAGAATCGCGCATTGCTGGAGTCCGAGCGGCTTGCAACCATTGGTCGAATGGCGAGTTCCGTTTCTCACGATCTGCGTCACTATTTGGCCGCGATCTATGCGAATTCAGAATTTCTCGCGTCCAATCGGTTGTCTGAAACGGAACGGGCAGAGATCTTTGCCGACGTTCGTGCGGCCGTGCATGGTACGACGGATATGATCGAATCGCTGCTGATCTTTAGTCGCACTGGTGCTGGTGTGAGAAGGTCCCCCGAGCTGATGGCAACGCTTCTCGAACGTGCCGCCGCCCTTGTGCGCGCCCATCCTGACGCCGAAAGAATCTCGCTTGTAACCCGGCTGGGCGATCCCGCGCAAACCGCAGCCGTTGTCGATGGCAAGCAGATCGAGCGCGCCGTCTGCAACCTTCTCCTCAATGCCTGCCAGGCCATTCGTACGACAGGCAAAGAAGCCAGAATTGTGATGACGTTGGAGGTCCAGCAAGAGCAAATCATTGTGAATGTCATCGATAATGGCGAGGGCATCCCGGAAAATATTCGCAACAGTCTCTTTGAGCCCTTTGTAAGCGAAGGCAAGCAAAAGGGAACTGGCCTCGGTCTCACGTTAGCTCGTTGCATCGCGGTTGAACATGGAGGAGAGGTCGTCCTGCTGAGCAGCTATCCCGGGGAAACGATCTTTCAAATGAGAGTAGCGCGTGAGATCCAACCGAGGGATGTACCGGCTGTGCCAGAGACGGACCATCATGACGAGGTTGACCAACATGAGAAGTCACGCGCCTAAACCGGAACCGCATCTCCCGATTTGGCTTCGCAGCCTATGGTGGATAGTCCCCTTGCTTATCGTCTCCTGCGGTTCTTCGGAGCACGCGATGCTTGCGCAAGCCACCCAAACCACCGATCAACAGAGCATTTCCCAGCAGATCCAGAAGCTGACCGAGTCGATGGCGCGCACCCAAACCCAACTCGAACAATCGCAGCACCAACTCGATGAGATGCACCAGGAACTGGTCACACTACAGCGCCAGATGGCGCAGTCTGGATCGACTGTAGCCCCACCAGCGACACCCAATCCCCCGCCACCATCCTCCTCTCCATCGGTTCAAGCTTCCTCCCCGGCGACCTCCGCCGCGATCGATGATCTCCGCGAACGTCAGGCCATCCAGGAATCTCAAATCGCGACGCACGAGCAAACCAAGGTGGAAAGCGAATCGAAGTACCCCGTGAAGATCACCGGATTATTGCTGCTCAATGGATTTGTGAATACGCGGCAAGTCGATATGGCCGCCACGCCGACCGTCGCTCTATCTGGCACCGGAAGCACAGGAGCTTCCGTGCAGCAGACCATCCTCGGCTTCGATGCGCGCGGCCCCCATCTCTTCGGTGCCGGCAGTTACACCGACCTGCGAGTCGATTTCGATGGAAGATCTGCATCCGGCAACTCCTCTACCGTCTACACCGGTTACTACACCACCACCGCTGCCATTCTGCGTCTGCGCACTGCCCATGCAGGTTTGCAATGGCAGCATACCAATGTGTACTTCTCGCTTGATCGACCTCTCTTCAGTTCGGAGACCCCCACGTCATTGACCGCCGTTACTGAACCCGCGCTTGCCTGGTCCGGAAATTTGTGGACATGGAATCCTCAGGTCGGTGTTACACACGATATCGGGTTCGCCGGTCCGCGCACCCTCCGTATGCAGGGTGCTTTGATTGATGTCGGTGATGCTCCGCTGTCGTCTGCTTCTACCGCCTCTATCGGGACGACCGGGACCCCTGCCACCAGCGCGCAACAGAGTCGTTGGCCGGGAGAAGAAGCTCGCATCGCGTTGCTCGGCCCCAACGCGGAGGACGGAAATCATCTCGGCTTCGGCGGATACTTTGCTCCTCATCTGAACCCAGCGGGGGTTCGCTTCGACGCCTGGGTGAGCACGCTTGATGTCCGGCTTCTGCTTCCGGCTAGCCTCCAATTTACGGGAAGCTTCTACCGCGGTGCCGGACTCGGCGGCCTCGGAGGAGGAGCGTACAAAGACTTTGGGTATCGCGTCGACCCCGATTTGACCGGATACTATTTCCGTCCATACGACGATGTAGGAGGTTGGTCTCAACTAAAGGAGAAATTCAGCGAACGAGTGGAATTCAACGCCGCTTTTGGACTGGATAATGTCTTTGCCCGAGAACTGCGGCCGTACGCTGTTTCGGGTGGAACGATGTATCAGAATCTGGCCCGAAACCGGACCTATACCGGGAACGTGATCTACAGCCCCAGCGCCTACCTCGTCTTTTCTTTGGAGTACCGCCACCTCGAAAGCGCTCCGGTGATGGGTGTGCCGGCCCAGAGCAACATCATTGGCATAGCCGCGGGGTACAAGTTCTAATGAGAACAAGACGCACGATCGCCTTCTTCATCTTCGCCGTCGGCCTGACTTGGGGTACGCTCACAGCGCAAAATCGCGCGTTGCCCGGTTCCACCGTGGAAGTGCGTCTACACCTGGGCTTACCGCGTCAGGGAAAGCTTCACGCGGTCCCCGCTGTTGTGTGGCTCGAACCGCTTGCTGGAACGCCTTCCCCGCCATTCATTTCGCACAACTCATACACGCTGATGCAGAAAAATCGCATGTTCCTTCCGCATCTGCAGGTCATCCCAGTCGGAGGTGTCGTTCAGTTTCCCAACGCCGATCCCTTCTTTCACAACGTCTTTTCCCTCTTCGACGGCAAACGCTTCGATCTCGGGCTCTATGAGGCAGGCTCGAGTAAATCAGTTACCTTTTCCCGCGAAGGCGTCTCCTACATTTTTTGCAACATCCATCCCGAGATGAGTGCGGTGGTCCTTGCCCTTTCAACACCTCTCTTCGCCATCGCCGATCAGGACGATTTCTTCGTCCTCCGCAACCCCCCGCCGGGCGATTACAAGCTGCACCTTTGGATTGAAGGAGTGCCACAATCTGTTGCCGATAGTCTGAGCCGCATCGTCCATCTCTCCGCGGGAACTGTCGATCTGGGTTCGCTGGCCATCACTGCGAAGCCCATTGGAACCTCCGTCCATAAGAATAAATTTGGAAACGAATACGACCCGCATCTCAAGTCACCCTACGATCACGAATAACCGCGATGCGCGGCCACACACCCTAGACAACTTTCAGGTCCAGGTGGTTTCACGCCGACCGTAACGCAAGCTCTTTTGATCAGTGATTATCCATTCGCTCATTTAGATAGAAACGGCTGGCCCGTCGCATAAGGCGAGTGCGAGCCGTTCGGGCTTCGTCGGATAGATTAGCCAACCTAGCGGCAACGCGACCATTGCGTTTCGTTGGCATTGCCACCATCGGCGGAATGACAGGTGGAAACGTGGAATAGGGCACCAGCCTCCTTCGTTGCCTGCGGCGCTCTAATGTCCAAGATCGATCCATCGTCTAGAGACACACGCGTCGTCAACTCGCATATATGAGAAGGTTCGGCCACCCGATCGAAGTCGCGGATAGAGAATCCCGCCAAGCCCTTTGCTATTGCGCGGCCAACAGAGGAAGAGTCCGGTGACGATCATGATGACTGACCATGATGCCGCGAGTTCGACGATCCATGAGCCAACATCGCCGATCATCAGTTCACCATGCAGCTTGAAGACGACGTTCTCCAGGCGATGGTCTTCGTTGTCGACTTTGAGGACAGCTAGGGTCTGCGGATGGATATAGACGCGGAACTGTTGTGCTCCTTTATCCACCAGGACCTGCCCTGCAGATGTAGCGGATTGCGGCGGTTCATATGAGTCGAATAAAGAGCCGGGGACGGCAGCGAGTGCACCTCGAACCTGAGCGTTCACGGTCGCACGCTGTGCGATTGTGAGGTGGTCGTACGGACGGTCGAGAAAATGCTCGATCTGCGGCTTAAAGAGAAAGATGGTTCCAATGGTAGAGAGCCAGAGGATAAACGGGATGCAGAAGAGGCCAGCGTAGAAGTGCCAACGCCAGACTATGCGGTAGTCGAGGCCCTTGCCTTGGGTGGTATGGATTGCTGCAGTCGACATGAGTTCCATCCTTAAAGAACAGTGTTGTGGCGGACACGGATGCCGTGTCCGCCGGTTGGAGTTAGAACTTGATGCGGAAGCCACCGATGGAGAGACGCGGAGCGTCGGCGTAGATCGATCCCGTAGCTGTCTGTGCGAGCGCAGTGGAACTGCCGTAGCCGGGATTCTCTACACCCGCACCGCCGACATTGGCGAGCGTGTCCGTGATGTTGCTGGCCGAGCCAACAAAGGTTCGGTTGGCCAGGTTCTGCAGGTCAAAGTAGAAGTGAGTACGAGACCAGAGGCCGTGACCAGGAGCTGGATCGTAGTGCAGATCGAAGTTCAAAACGGTGGAGGAGGGAGCGAATAGCCTGTTCGCGTTGTCGAGCCAGAACGCCGAACGGTAGTTGCTCTCCAGATAGAAACCGAAGTTGCCGCTACCACTCGAAGGCTTGTCGTAGATGACGCGCGCGCTGAGGTTGTTTGGGACGACGCCGGGTAGGCGATTGCCGTCACGGACGAAGGTGGTGGAAACGGCGGTTGCGCCGCTTCCACCACTCAAAGTTTCCAATGGAGTCGTAGGCGTGTGGGTCTGTAAGATCAGCACGGCCCAGCCCGTCGGGCTGGGTCACCTGAAAGCCGTCCTCGAACAGGAGAGCGTTGCGGATGCTGTACGACTGCCGATCATTCGAGCCGCGCAGCGAAATGCTGATATCGCGTGGACCGTTTCCAGTGATCGTGGTGATTCCTGGAACCATCGTCAGACTTTCCTGGATGATAAAATCGGCAGCGTCTTTGGTGTCCTGCCTGTCTACAGAGGTAATCGTCTGGGCCGTCGGGGTTTCGGTGATGGCGGCTATTTGAGCGCTGACGGTGACGCTCTGGGTAACGACGTTGAGACTCAGCGTGAGCGGGATGTCTGTTGTCTGCCCAGCCGTGAGATTTACGTTCTTATATACCTTGTTGAAGCCAAGCTGGTCAGCTGTGATGAGGTAAGAGCCAGTCGCTAGATTTGGGATTGTGAACTCGCCATCCTTACCGGTGGAGGTGGAAAATATTGCCTCGTTTCCGGTTGGCTTCACGCTGATTGCGGCATTGGCGATCCGAGCTCCGGGAGAGTCCGTGACAGTGCCATGCAAGGTTGCTTGGTCAACGACTGCGACTGGGCAGGAGGGATGAACATGCTGCTCAGCAGCACGAGAAGTACAGACAATCGATACACGTTCGTCCTCCTAAGGGACAGCGGGAAACGCGACGGTGCGAGGACCGCGAGAATGAGGGTGTTTAGTGATGAAAGGAGGTGGTTATGCTCGATACGTGCGAGGGGGTCCACGCTTTGGGTGCGCACCTTGCGGCGCACTACAAGTCCAGTTCTGTCTCTGAGGTGAGGCTTTAGATCTTGAGAAGACCTCGCCGAAAGTCCACGCTAAGAATTGCGGTGAGAGTGTCTGATGACCTGCTGTAGTGATCGCCTTGGGAAACAAGGGGCACTTGCTATGGATGGTCGTAAAGTGCTGACCGCTTTCGAGCTGGGCCATCTGCTCAGCAGACATCATGCAGTGGTGAGCGCCATTCCCTCGGCAGCAGGCAGGCAGCCGCGACTCCGGCGTTTCCCCGAGAGCAGAGAGCGCTCCGAGAAAGGGGAGGGCGAAAGTCGCCAACAGCAGAATAGAAATGAGCTTACGCAAGAGTCTCTTTGAGGTAGGGCAATTTGGTCGTGGACAAATTGAGAGATTCGACCGTTTGGGGGGCACAATTCAGAGTTTGCTTGGACAAACCGTCACGATGCGGATGTTCCGAGGAACGACCTCTGACAATCAGCAAGTTGCGACCATTCATTCGTCAGCAGTGATGCCGCTCGGCGTAATAGAAGCAACCTGGACGACGGTTCGGCTGTGTGTGCGCCAGCAAGGTAGGACTTTAGCGAGACGCGTCCAGACGCAGACCAAACTCTGGATGTGACAGTCTTAGATGAATGAGGTGAGGGGAGGCCCGCGCTTCTGACGAGAGCGGTCACGCGATATGCGCCACTTAGATTCCGTCTGGGAGATCACTGTCGGTAAGCTATCGAGTGTTCCCAATACGCTCGACGCAGCAGCAAGAGCCAGCGGGCTGTGACCAGACGTCGCAACGGAGGATGGGCAGTACGGGCACTTCTCGGGAGGCGCGCCAACGTGTGTCCCAGACTTCTTTGCAACGGTGCGCTGCGCCATGCTCATTGCTCTCGAATCTCGGCGTCTTCTTGAAAGAACCCACGGCAAAGCTTGGGTTCGTTTTGACTGCGCCCAAAGACTGGACGTGGCATGCATACAACAGCGCTGGCCGTGCTCGACCTTTAGGGGCCAGCGAAAACGTACAGAGCAGTATACGGGAACGTAACTCCCAAGTTGATAACAAATAAGTATGAACCACATACCTCGCCAGTCATAATCGCCTGGTTCGCGAAGTGCTGCTTCCTAAATTCCAAGACATCACCCAGGAGTATCAACGGACGTTCAAGGGTATGACGACAGATGTTGTTTTGCTTGCGGCGCGCCAGGAGCTGCTTGACCAGCTGCACTTGGGGACTGGACGATAACGAGCGCCGCTTCCTCTGCGCTTTACTCTGATCCCGATGTCGTCCGGGGCCCTTTTTTCTCCCGGCCGGACTATAAATTGCGGCGGGAGAACCCCCTCGGCTTCTCCCGGCCCTCATCCCGCTTGGCACCGGCCCCGCTTGCTGGCTGCGCGCTGGAGTTGGATTTCAAGCCGCTAACAAAGCTGATTGACTGCCACTGGATCTGCGTCTCCCGCACGCCGTATCCTACTGACTTCAGGCTACAGCTTTGAATGATGACATCCGACCCCTATGCCGCGTGTCCCTGAAGGCAATAGCCTTAGACCGTATTGTAACGTTGATAGCGACCCGCTCGAGAATCCTATGGATCCGCCGCAGCATCCAGACGCGGTGACCTGTTCCAAGAGGCAACCGTCGGAACGCCGGCCCCTTCGCGCAGAATGTTGCTACAGGCCTCGCTAGGTTTCTGGGCGGTGGGCTTTGAGCCAGCCACGGCAGCCGCGCAAGGACCGATCGGGCCGTCGATCGGTGTCAAACTGCCACCCGCAAATGAGGCCGTGAGTGCTTTTCGTATCGCCATTGCGCCGGAGGCGATAGAAGATCTCAGGCGGCGTCTCGCGATGACGCGTTGGCCCGAGCAGGAGACCGTGGCCGATTGGTCACAAGGCGTGCCGCTGGCGAGAGCGCGTGCTCTTATCGACTATTGGCGGGATAACTACGATATGCGACGCCTCGAACGAAGACTCAACCGGTTTCCGCAATTCCGGACCTCGATTGACGGACTTGGCATCCATTTCCTCCATATACGCTCCAAGCACGCGAATGCTCTGCCAATGATCCTCACGCACGGATGGCCGGGATCGGTCATCGAGTTTCTTGAGGTGATTGGTCCGCTTACCGACCCTGAAGCGCATGGCGGGCGTGCCGAGGATCGCCACCGCCTGGAGCACGCTGATGAAGCGGCTCGAGTACGACCGCTGGGTTGCACAGGGTGGCGATTGGGGATCCGCTGTGGCCACATAGATGGGCAAGCAACACGCTGAAGGGCTGGTCGCAATTCACCTCAACGAACCGATCCTCTCGCCGCCCCCGCTCGAAGGCGCGCCGACCGCCGAAGAGAAGGCTACAATCGACCAAATTAAGGCGTTCGGCAGGATGATGGTAGGCTTCGAGGAGATGCAGCGAACGCGGCCGCAGACGCTCGGCTACGGCTGCGTCGATTCTCCAGCGGGGCAGGCCAATTGGATCTACGAGAAGTTCGCGGATTGGACCGACAGCAACCGAAACCCGGAATCGGTTCTCACGCGCGACGCCATCCTCGACAACATCATGCTCTACTGGCTGACGGCGACTGCCGCCTCGTCGGCTCGAATCTATTGGGAAAGCGCAGACCTCCACCTTGGGAGAGAGGTGGTGGATATCCCGGTCGGTGTCAGCCAGTTTCCGCGGGATCTCTACGTGCCGCCACGGATCTGGGGTGAGCGGACCTATCCCAAGCTCTTCTATTGGAACCGGGTGTCAAAAGGGGGCCACTTCGCGGCCTTCGAGCAGCCTGCGTTGTTCACCACAGAACTGCGGGCGTGCTTCGCTAGTTTTCGGACATAGCAAGTATGGTGGCGTCGGGGGATCGGACGAGACGAACCGACGGCCTGCCATAGTGGCGGAGGCGTGACGCGACGCCTCCCAGGCGAGAGAAGCCCAAGAAGGGGCACGCGTGAACAACCCCGATGTGATCTAGGGCACCGCAAAAGCGTTCACCAGGGCGGCCATTGCCAGTTTGAGACCGATTTGTAGCCCTCTGATTCGAGCTCGGGCGGTTTAGGAGCTACTTCGCGCATCGAGGGGGTGAGAGGGCCAGTCGTCACGAGCAATCCGAAGCCAACAGGCGTAAAGGTTTCGACACAGCGCGGGATATCCTCTCTTCTCAGGACAAGGGCCCAGTGATTCGTCAAGGATGGAGGATCGTTTCTCTCGCATTCGCGAGCGGCGCGGAGTCGTCGAAGAGGACACCTTCTGGACTATCACGGACACCTAGCTGGCTCCATAGTCCCGCCAGGTCTACCTTGACTGGGTTCGCACGCCACGATGTGTAAAGGTCTTCAAACACCGTCGTCCCTGTTCTCTTATCTGCGACAGCAAGTACCCGCTCAATCGGCCATTTGTCCTCGATCGAACCGTGGGCATGAACAATGGCAGCAAGAGCATCCTGAAGCCCGAGTACGTTCTTCGTTTGCTGACGAATTCGGATGTCGGCAATCATGCAGAAGAGCGCACCACCCCAATAGGTGCGCCCCCATGTGTGCGTATTATCGAGGCCTCGATCCGAGCTCCCAGGCTCCCCATGGGGCATCCCATCTACCATTCCCCACCACACTTGCTTCTTGGTGAGGAAGCCACTCTGAAATCGAGCTATAGGCTCAACGTACGTTGCGATGCCTTCCTCAAGCCAATGTTGATTGTCTGGGAGTGAAGGAAGAGCCGTGTGGACGAATTCATGGGTCAAGATCCAGTCGGTTCGAAGATCGTCCTGGCTCGTATGTTGGCCGATGTGCAGGCGCGTCATTGCTGGGAATCCATCTCTGTCCCCCCAAGTTGTCCCTTGCAGCACACCTGCGCGCCTGGGCACTACGACGATTTGGAGTTGGGCGCGGCCTACTGGAAATATCCCGTAGTAATGGGAGACGGTATGCGCGGCGTTGCCTACATAGGCAAGTAGAATGTTATGCGATAAATCCGGCTTGACGCATGAAAATACTATGTCAATCGTTGAGGGTCCAACCTTCAAGACCTCTGTCGTTCCAGAAGCCGCTGACTGTGCGAACGACTGGCCCGTTCCAAGGAGTAAAGCCAACAGTAGCGCAATGACTTGATACGGTTTAGCGGAATCCCTGCGTACGACAAGTCGTCGGTGCTTTTTCGCATATCTTCACTACCTTGGGACCACATCCAGGAACGACTACTTCGTCGCGAGTTGGTCAAGGGCATCCTGTGCGGACATGCGATCCCCGTGACTGTGACTGATCTTCTCGAAAAGAATTGTCTGATTTTTGTCGAGAATGAATGTCGACGGATAGGCCGTCTCGTGCGGGGCATCCCAACGTAGACCGTACGAATTAGTCATCGTGTAATCCGGATCGGTAACCAGAACAATATTCGAGGGTAAGTCGGATTGCTTCGCAAGAAAGTCTTTTGCGTGCTGATCCAGGTCCGCAGGAGGTCCAGGATAGACAAGGAGGACCTTTACGTTTTTCGCCGCAAAGTCGGCTGCATGTTCAACGAAGTCGTGAACCTGTTTGACGCAGTACGGGCATTGATAGCCCGGGAAGCCTCGCAGCACAACGAGCACCAAGTTGTGCCCATGCAGTTCCTTCGACATCTGTACGGTCTTGCCGGTAGGGGTCGAAAGGGTAAAGTCAGCAGCCTTGGCCCCGACAGCGGGTGTTTCGGCGAACAAAGCTGTTCCGAAGAGCACTGCGGATAGAGCCACGAAAACGCGTGACAAGTTCTGAAATCCATTGAAGCTATAGACCTGCATATTGGCGATCCTCGCAAAGATGTCCGTGAGACAAACAGAAGGGTTATAGAAATTTGCTTGGGGGAGAAGATATTTTCAGACTGTCGGCTACATCACCGGTTCGGTTAGATCCAGGTTGGCTTCGTGAGCGGACATAGCCATCCGAGTTGCGAAGCATGGGCAAAACTCTCCTGTAACAGACTCGCCTGTGCGTCTGGTGGCAGCTTTGATTTTGCAAAGGCCTGAGAAGCCGCCACGGCCACGGATGCGCCTGACCGAAGTCCTCTCAATAAAAGGAACGTTTCTTTTTCCAGTCGACGGTAGTAGACAGAGTCATCGTAGCGATGCACGGCGAGAAACACTGCCTCTCTCTTTACCGGCGGTATCTTAGCTCGATCTGTAGCATCGCGTTGCGTAGCGGCACTGCTCACAATATCAACCTCGGGCGTTTCCTTCTTCACAGCCAACACCAGATTGTCCACTGGGTAGGACAGTTCGAGAAGGCGCACGTGCGGTTGGAGGAAGAGTCGGGACTCCGCTTCGATCGCCTGTGCCTCTTCCGCTGTCAAAGGATCGAGATGCTTCCCATCAAACGCATCGACATACGCCAACTCCAGGTTCGCAACATCGACCGCCAGGCGATGGCGGCGGCCGCCGAACTCCGGGTGGGCTTCGAGGAACGACGGGAGTTTTGCACCCAGATCGCGCAAGGTCCACGAGGTAGATGGGTGCTCACCAAGATAGGCGAGGACCAGGGCATCAAATCGCTTCTGCCCAAGTACGGCGTTGAGCGTCGGATAGTCCTCCGAGACTGCGGCGATCACGCGGAACCAGTACTGCCGGTTGTAGATCTCCAAGCGTTCGAATGACGTGAGCCGGCTATTAGGGCTGATATAACTAGCTGCAATGTCTGCAGTCGCTGTGCCCTCGTCCGTGATCCTTTGCATCTCGTAATCCGCAGTGAGCGGCCGTCGTACGTCCTCTGCCATGCGACGTTGAAGCTCAAGCAGATTCATACATGGACCTCCTCAGGGATTTTAACGCTGCCACTCATCGCCGCCTCGGCAGCGAGAAGGAACCGATTCGCCTTGAGCGCTTCGGCATGCACCTCGTCGAAGGAGGGAATGTTGTCATCCCACTCCAGTAGAGTGGCCGTCGGCCCGGTACGCTCGATGGCGCGCTCGTAGAGCTTCCAAACTGGGTCAAGAACCGGGTGATCGTGCGTGTCGAGGATATACTTCTCAAACTTCGAATGACCCGCAATATGGATCTGCGCAACGCGCTCCGCGGGAATGCTGTTCACGTAATCCATGGGATCGAAGTCATGGTTCTGCGAGGACACGTAGATGTTATTTACGTCGAGCAAAATGCCGCAGTCGGCGGCATGAACGACCTCGTCGAGAAACTCCCACTCAGTCATCTCGGAGTCGTTGTATGCCGCATAGCTGCTGACATTTTCGACAGCGACAGGAATTTCTAGGTAGTCCTGCACCATGCGAATCCGTTCGGCCGTCGTCCGGACAGCCTCAAAAGTGTACGGCAACGGCAGCAGGTCATGGGTATAACGACCGTCCACGCTGCCCCAGCAAAGGTGATCGGAGAGCCACGGAGTCTTGGTGCGCTTCGTCAGTTCCTTGATGCGCCTGAGGTGATCGCGGTTCAAGGGCTGTGCGCCGCCAAAGTACATGGAGACACCATGCTGAACGACTCGGTACTGATCGAGAATCTGGTCGAGAATTTTGAGCGGGCGTCCGCCGTCGACCATGTAGTTCTCCGAGATGATCTCAAACCAATCGACGACTGGCTTCTTCGAGAGAATGTGATCGTAGTGAGGAACTCTCAGACCGATGCCGACTCCGTAGTCGGTGTATCCGTTGAAGCGATTGGCAGGCATAGAAGATCCGATCTCGGTGAGGAAGTGCAATCGGCGGAAGGCTCATGCTTATATACACAAGCCTCCCACGCGGGTCGAGATTACTTCTTGGAGCCATCGGTCGCGCAGGCGCCCTGACCCTTGCAGGCATTCTTACCAGCATGCTTCTTATCGCCGCCGCCCTGCCCCTTGCAGTCGTTCTGTCCCTTGCAGGCGTGCTTGGGGAGAGTCTTGGAGCCGTCTTCCGCCATCACACCGGCGATAGCTGGCGAAACACTGGAAATGCTCGCTTGACCGGAAAGCGGCTGTGCGTTGACGCGGATTGCGGTGCCGCCCATGAGGCCGGCAAAAGCTGCTGCGAGTGCGAGATTGCTTACGGTGTTGATCTTCATGAAGAGATTCCTTTCTTCGGTTGGGCCAGGTGTTTCCACCTGGAGGTTTGGGGTCATGACCCGGAGACCGGGAAGAGCGCAATCTATGACCTGGGAGGCTGCTCTTCCCATGTCGCCTGTTTGAGGCGCGAAAGCGTGTTTGGTTACAAGAGAAGAAAATAATCTAGGCGTGGACGCTTCAGAGAGACGCCGTGGCTGCTCCCAGAATCGCCCCCTGATGCGCTTCCTGCACGAACAGAACGAGATGGTGTCCCGGGCCGGCTGTCACTTGAAAACCTTCCGGGAGCGATAGATGGATGGATTTCTCAGTATCTCCTGCCACCGTGGCAACCTTGGTCAGAGATCGAGCGACAGACACATGCTGCAGGAGCCTGCCTGAGTTTTCTCCCCGCTGAACATTCGAACGGTCCGCATCATCGGTGAGGACCGCGACGACGTCCAGGGGCTTGGAATTGTGCCCCGAGAAGGAAAACTTCACATCGACGCCATCTGCTGAAAGCGCCGAGGTTACGATGCGCAGATCAAAGTGTGGCCGCTTTGTGTCGTCACGGAGCGCGCGCTCAAGAGCACGGCCATCGCTACCGACGAACTGATCCCTCCCATTCAAGACCATCTGTGGGGTATAGGACCCCTCCGGAGAGAGCCGCGAAGCATAAGTGCTTTGCCGGCCAGTAAAGAGTGGGGAGGAGTAAGGATCCTTCCAACCGAGACTATTCCAGTAGGTGACGTGCTCGCTGATCCCTACGATGAGCTGTCCTGAGGGCGCCTGCTTCAGATGAATCTGTCGCAGCAGTGCATCTGCCGGAGGACAACTCGAACAGCCCTCGGAAGTGAAAAGCTCGACGATTGCAACCGGAGATGACTTATCAGCCGCCGGTCCTGCTGACTGAGCTCCGGTCAACCGGGGATGGATCGAAAACAAGGACAGTGACACGGCAAACACACTGCGAAGCTGCATGGTGTACCTCCAGCCAAATGGCCCCAATCTGACGTGTCGGTCGGCGAATAGTTACAACACTGTTCGTTGTAACCAAAGTGTCTTTACTGCCTCTAACGAAATGAAAAGGCGCTCTTTGCTTAAGGAAAGAACCCGCCGAAAGAGGATTCCGTGAAACAATTGCTTCGTACCTACCGCCGCATTGCCTCTGCCCTTTCGCTATTGCAGTCTCCGATGCTGCTCGCGGTGAGACTCTACTGGGGCCTTCAATTTGCTCAAACAGGTTGGGGCAAGCTCCACAACCTTGCAAAAATCACGGCCTTCTTCGCTAGTCTCAATATCCCGTTCCCGGCCTTCAACGCCCCATTCGTCTCTACGCTGGAGCTTGTGGGCGGTATCCTTCTCATGCTCGGCCTGTTTTCCCGGCCTATCGCCTTCCTGCTGGCAGGAAACATGCTGGTGGCCTATTGGACGGCGGACCGGGAAGCGCTCACGTCCATCTTCTCCGATCCTGGCAAGTTCTATGTAGCCGATCCTTATACTTTCTTGTTCGCTTCGCTCCTGGTTCTGATCTTCGGCGCTGGGTTCTTTGCGGCCGACACCTATATTGCGAAGAGACTGAAGGTCGCCGAGTCGGAATGAAATCAAGCACGCCAATTCGCTCCGAGGCAGAGATCATCGCCGCCATCCTCGCAGGGGAAATGCAGCTCTATCATGAGTTGATTCGTCCCCACGAGCGCAGCGTCTACATGATGGCACTGTCGTACATGAAAAACGAGGCGGATGCGGAAGACGTCGCTCAGGAAGCTTTCATCAAGGCCTTCCGCAATCTATCGACGTTTCGCGGTGACGCGAAGTTCAGCACATGGCTTATCAGCATCACATTGAATGAGGCCAGGAACCGCCTGCGACGACAAGGCATCGTCCGGATGCAATCTCTGGATGAGCCTCCTGATGAAGATGGTGCGGTCTCACCCGCGCTTCTTCGTGACTGGCGAGAGATCCCGTCCGAGGCGGTGGAGCGAGAAGAGGTCTGGGCGCTCATAAAGAAGGCCGTAGAAACGTTGCCCGAGATTTACAGGCAGGTCTTTCTTCTGCGTGATGTCGAAGAGTTGGATGTCAATGAGACTGCACAAACACTGAGTATCAGCATCTCCAATGTGAAGGTCCGGCTGCATCGCGCGCGGATGATGTTGCAAAAGGAACTGGCGCCTCAACTAAAAACAATCAATCGAGCGCCGAAGAGGAGGTGGCTCCCATGGTCATAGAGTGCAAACACGTTTGGAACTATATCTCCGAGTATCTGGATGGCACTCTGCCCGAGGAGACTCGGAATACGGTGCAGAGACACCTGGAGCACTGCGAGATTTGTTCTGCGATTCTGGACTCGACACGCAACATCATCATCCTCACAGCAGATGACCATGTCTTCGAACTGCCCGTGGGCTTTAGTGAACGTCTCCATGCACGGATCGACTTGGAACTAATGTTGACCTAGTGATAAGGAGGCGAGTTGTAGCGTTGTGTTCTGGTATTTACAGGGGGCCCATAAGGCCGCAGATACGGGGAGCGAGGTAGACAAAGAGAGCCGATGCGCCCACTACCATTCTCCGCTCGATATCATCGCGATCAAAATGGCTTACTGCGCCAGCTACTATGCCTGCAAGGATTGCCACGAGCTTCTTGCGGATCGTGCAGTCCGCGTGTGACCGGCCGCAGAATGGGATGGGCGAGGAATTCTCTGTGGAATCTGCAGCTACGAACTGACGATTTGTGACTGCATGGACGGCGGTTCCGTGTGTCCGCGCTGGGAGCCGCGGGGAGGTCGAACTTTACCCATCGAATTGAGCGAGCAGGCAGACGCACTCGAAAAGCGACTGTACGAATCGTTAGCTTCCTGTGAGGTATGCAGAGGAGACACTTCCCACGTCAAGAAGTGAGCAGGTTTCTGAAATATTCTTTGTCTTTCAACAAAGAAGTCACGCCTGTTTTTTGTAACCTTTCTGGCGCTCGTAGTTCCTACAGCCGCGCAAAGATTCATGGAATTCTCTCGATGCCTGTCGCAAGCTACAAGCGCCGAAGACTCCATCGCGCAAACAGGTGCCCCCAAAGGAGTCAACACAATGCTCAAGTCAGTCCCCGGTCTTTTGACCATCGCGCTCTCTATCGGAGCAATCGCCACTCCCACTTATGCAGCCGATAACTTCCAGGGAAACGGAAGTTCGGTGTTCGTCATGACCAATGACAATACCAAGAACGAAGTACTCACCTATCAGCGTAGCTACAACGGACAGTATGAGCTCAGGACTCGCACGGCTACTGACGGGCGCGGAAGCGGTGGAACGACTGATCCGCTCCAGTCCCAGGGAGCATTAACCCTGAGCGGGGACCACAATCTTCTCTTCGCGGTAAACTCTGCCAGTGGAACCGTCTCAAGCTTTCATGTCCTGGGAGGTCTCCCCGTTCTTGTCGACAAAGAACCTTCTGGAGGCGCCTTTCCGATCGCTGTGACAGAACACAACCATACCGTCTACGTTCTCAATGCCGGCGGAGCAGGTGCGGTGGATGTATTCAAGGCTGACGGACTTGGGAGACTCCACGAAGTTCCCAATGCGAAGGTCTTTCTTACTGGAACCAACTCGGGGGCTTCGTCCATCTCGGTGAGCCCCAATGGCCAATGGCTCGTGGCTATCGAAAAAGCTTCCAATAGTATTGATGTGTTTCCGATCCATCCGGATGGAACACTGGGCACGGTTGTGAACAACAAAAGCGTGACTCCGGGAGTTTTTGCCACTGTGTTTACCTCCCGCGGTCAACTCATCGTCTCAGAAAATCAGCCCAACAGTGGTACTGACACCTCAAGCATCTCCTCTTACACCATCAATTCAAATGGGACACTCGCCGCAATTACTCAAAGTCTCCCCACTTATGGAAATGGCAACTGCTGGAATGCCATCACTCCGAATGGCCACTGGGTGTATGTCGACAATTCCGCTACATCGAGTGTCGCTGGCTTCACTGTCGGTGCCAATGGATCGCTGACGCCGGTTGCCAGTACGCTTGTCAGCACCCTGCCTCAAGGCACCACCAACCTCGACATGACAGTCAGCGGCGACGGTAAATACCTGTTCAATCTTGAGTCTGGATCCGGTGCTATTGGTGTCTTTAGCATCAACTCCGATGGAACCGTGAATCCGCTAGGAGATATTGAAGGCCTGCCGAAGACAGTCGGTTTCAATGGCATCGCCGCTCTCTAATTAACCGCCAACGTTATTCGGGGCGGATTTAATCCATCGCCCCGAATCCCACTTCTGTTCGCAACCTGCTATAACCTTTCACGAGACTCGGTTGTACGATTGCTGTGATGCACCGCGGGCACGGCGGTCATTCGCGTCGACCCTGGTACTATGAGCGATCTTGTTTACAATAGTTCCGAAAAAAATGGAGTGTGGTCATGGGCAAGTTGGATGGTAAAGTGGCGGTGGTCACTGGAGGAACCTCTGGAATGGCGCTGGCATCAGCAAAGTTGTTTGTCGAACAGGGCGCGTATGTGTTTCAGAGGGCGGAGGCATCGTCGGCTCATCACAAGCAATTCACTCAATAATCGAACAATAGAAGCACAGGAATGGCGAGTCTTTTCGAATCTGTACAGCTTGGGTCTTTGGTCCTGACAAGGCGCGTCTTCATGGCGCCCATGACACGCATCCGCGCACACGCATGTGCAGTACCAGGCGAACTTGCGGCAACTTGCTACTCACAGCGCGCTTCGGCTGGACTCATCGTCACCGAGACAACGCAAATCTCGCCTATGGGCAAGGGGTACAGCAATACTCCAGGGATCCATTCTCCCGAACAGGTGCAAGCCTGAAGCCGAATCGTGGAGTCCGTTCACAGCAGTGGAGACCGAATCTTCCTTCAGTTGTGGCACGTTGGACGGATTTCTCATAGGTCTTTATTGCCGAACAACGTGCAACCTGTTGCTCCTTCCGCAATCCGTGCCAATGCCCACACGCACATCACCACGGGTGCAGCACAGGTCTCAGTGCCGATGGCCTTGACGGCCGCTGGGATCAAATAGACCCTTGAAGATTATCGTTTGGCAGCCATCAACGCGAAAGAAGCCGGATTTGACGGCGTCGAGATTCATGCGGCAAATGGATACCTGATCGATCAATTTCTCCGGACCGGAACGAATCAGCGAACCGATGAATGCGGAGGTGTTGCGTAGATGACCTCGGCAAGGCATTGGGATGCACAGGCTGCACTAACTTCACTGATCGCAGTCTAGAGCGTTCGCACTTTAGGGCTCCAGTGAAGATCCAGAGATACTATCGCAAGAATTCGTTGAGCGGAGCCGCTTCCGCATCCGGCAATGAAACATTGAGAATCTTGGCGATGGTCGGAGCGACCCGCAGGTTCGAAATGGTGCCGAGTCGAACGCCTGGCTTTACCGCCGTACCGGAAGCCACGAAAAGCGCTTGCATGTCGGGCATGGTGTTTGAGTAACCATGGGCGCCGGCTGGCGGATTTTGCCGGGTGAGTGAACCGGTTAGATCGTCACTGAAGGCGTAATCCCCAGCTGCCGTGAGATAAAGCTGCGGTGCCTGGTTGGTGTCGGCCTCGGAAGGAATGCCGAGGGCACGAGCTTCGGCATTGGTGTAGACGCCTTGAATGCCGGAGAGGCCTGAGAAGTAGGCCTTCAGCTTAGGCAAGAGCTCTGCGCGGCGCGCCGGGTTGCGGATGAAGAGCTCAGCGGCTCCGCCTTCGGCCTTGACCCAGACGTCCCCCTTGTTGCTGAGGCCATCCTTGTGGATGAGTCCTTGTTCAACGAGAGCGACGTTGGGGCTGATGGTATGGGTATAGGTTGTGAAGCCGTGGTCAGAGAGAACAAAGAACGTGGTGCGGTCGGCTATGCCCGCATCGCGCACGGCTTCAACAACTCGGCCAAGGCATTGGTCGGCATAGGCGTAGGCCGCATAGGCTGCAGGAGTGAGCGGTGCGTACTCGTGTTGGATGGTGTCTGTCTGGAGCAGGTGCAGCAGCAAGAGGTTGGACGTGTGATGCTGGATGATGTCGACGGCGGCGTCAGTCCAAACCTCGTCGCGCCAGGCAGGGCTGCTGTTCTCGCCGAAGTGTTCGATGTCTTCGCGGCGGAGGATGCCGCCCGCGACCAGATCCTGCGAGATCTGGTCGTGGATGTCAGGCCGTTCACCGAACTGCCAGCGCACGCCCCTGGCACCGTATATGGCGACCCAGTCCACCTGTGCGGTCGTAAGGCCTTTTTCGGTAGCGGCTTCATAGAGCGTACGTGCGTGGACGAGTTGATCTTTCTGAACCCATGGTTCAACCCTGAGCGGCGAACCGTCCGCGGGAAGGTCGATCAAGCCGTTTGCCACGACATGGTGCTGACTTGCATCGACGCCGGTGACGATCGTGGTGTGGTTGGGCCACGTGACCGTCGGATTGATGGGGATCATTGCATCGGCGGTCGCGCCCTGGGAAGCGAGAGCGCGCAAGACCGGCATGGGGAGTCGTGGGTCTTTGAGCGCGCGGGCCGGGAAACCGTCGAGCGTGATTACGATTACAACAGGGCTTTTCGCGTGCTCAACAGCGGCCGACTGGGCTGTGCCCACGGCCGTGACACTTGAAACAATGAGGGTGCACGATAACAGTGGAACGAAGGATCGAATCAAAATGGGGCCGCTCTTTACAGGTGTCTGGAACGAACGAGCTTTAAGAAGTGACTCTCGAACGTGCATATAAGAGTGAGGGGCCACGAAGTGCAACCCCCTCCCAGGTGGTAAGAGTTAGAACAGGAGTTTGAGGCCAAACTGAATCTGCCGTGGTAGGTTGTTCTGCGACGTAATGGTACCAAAGCCCTGATCGGTCACCGTTGTATCGGGATTGCCGAACTGCACATGGTTGAAGGCGTTGAAGGCTTCGGCACGGAACTCCACGTTGAGTCTCTCGACAGCGTGGAACTCCTTGAACAAAGACAGGTCCGTGCTGGCTAGACCGGGACCACGCAGGTTGTCGTAGTAAGCTGGCCCATTGCCCAGGTGATAGGACTGAGGCTGGCTGAAGACGGCCTTGTTGAAGTATGCGTTCAGACGATTGTGAATATTGCCATGCAGGGTGGCATTCTGGCCGGTGGTGTTGGCGTAAAGCGTCTGCACGTTGAAGCTGGAGAGATTGTTACTTGCGCTGATCTGCAGAGGATTACCGCCCTGTAGCGTGGTGATCCCGTTGATCTGCCAGCCACCGAGGATGGCGTTCTCTGCGCCGTTGACATGGCTGCCGAAACGGCGACCACGACCAAAGGGAAGATCGTAGATATAGCTGGCGATGAAGCGCTGGCGCACGTCGTACGAAGTCACGGCGTAGTCCTTTAGGGGATCGAAGCTGTCTTGATGGCTGGTTCCGTTGTCGAAGTTCTTGCCCCAGACATAGGAACCCTCAAGCTGCAGTCCCTGCGAGAAGCGCTTGCTGACACGCACTTGCAGCGCATCGTACTGATTATTGCCGCCCGCGAGAAAGAGCGGCAGCATGCTGGTGTATTGCGAATAGTGCTTGAGCAGTTGTGCAACAGTTGTCGTGGCTCCGTTGATGGCGCCGCCTGTTGTGATCAGACCGTAGTAGGGATTTGCCACTGCGGTCTCCAGATTCGCACCCTCGGCGAGGATCTCACTGGCGGGTACCTGGTCGAAGTCGATACCGCCTTCGCGGCTCTGCTGTTGCTTACGCCCACGGTCGCCCACATAGGCAATGTCAAACGTTGTATTTCCACGAAACTGTTGCTGGACGTCAAGCGTGTACTGCTCTATATACGGCGTCGGTGTATTTTGCAATACGCCTTCGATCTGGCCGCCTACGCCCGTCACGAGACCGTTCGCTGCCCCTGGAGGATTCGTGAAGCCTTGCGGAAATGGATCGTCAAGCAGACTGGAGACATTTGGGTGAATACCATCATTATTCTCTGAAGCAATCCAGTTGTTTTGCACGCGCCAGCCGTAAGGTCCGACGGTTCCTGCAGCAGCTTGCGCCGACGGTCCGTAAACGATGGCTGCTCCGCCATGCACAACAAGATTTTTCGCAGCCTCGTATGCGAATCCGAAGCGTGGTGCGAAGTTGTTGGCATCAATGTGATACTGATGACGGCTGTTACCGTCCACGCCCACAAAGACCAATCCACCTTCGAGGCCGGGTACGGCTGAAGCGAGCGGTGAGGCAACTATTGGATTGAAGTAATTCATGCGGTTATAACGCTCGGTGCGAGGAATATCGATGTCATAGCGCAAGCCGAAATTCAGCGTGAGATGCGAGAGCGGGTGCCAGTCGTCCTGGGCATAACCGGCGTCGTAGAAGCTCTGAGTGGCAACGTCCTTGTAATCCTGAATCATGTCGCCCGTTCCAGTACCCAGCAGCATGGAAGCCACACCGTTTCCGGTTGCAGCGGAGGCGACGTTCGGTTCCTGTGTCCAATTCGTGCCAAAGCTGAAATTGCCGGAGCTGTCGGCGGTCTCATGATCGTTGACGCGTAACATGCGTCCATCAAAACCGAACTTGAAGGTATGTTGTCCATGCGTCCAAGTTAGCGAAGAGAGCAAGCTGTAGGTCATGAAGGCATTGTGCCGATAGCCGTTGTTACCGAGGCCCGTATATGCTTGCGGCGAAAGAACGGGGAAAAGTGGCGTCCCACCGAATTGATTGATGTCCGCCGGAAGACCCAATTGCGCGTTCTCATTGAATCCGACGCTAGTGTTCTCGTAAAGGTAGAGAGTGCGCGCGAACCCCAAACGGGTGTCGAAGATCATATTTGGCTTGGGTAGCAAAGTGTAGGCGGCAGTGATGCCACGCGAGTAATCATCGCCGTCAATCAAACCCTCGGCTACGGCATCTTGTGCCGGCCAAAGCGGATCGGGGTTCGATTGATAGACCCGATTCGAGTAACGAACAAAGAGCTTCTGCTTATCGTCAAGGGTGTGGTCGACACGAACGTCCCAGGCTGTGGTCGCTGTTGGACTTCCGCCCGTGGCATAAAAGTTATTGACTGTCGCACCGGCTACGTTTGGCTCCGGGTAATACTTCAGAGCGTTGAGCGCGACTTGGCTGATGTGCGCTCCATACGGTGCCAACTGCGCGTCGGTAATCACATTGCCCTGGAAGGGTGTTCGGACGTATTGCTGGCAGGGGCTTTGTCCAGCAACGGCGCACTGGGTTGTGAAGGGGTTATAGATCGTTTGTCCACTTTGGGAGAAATCGCCTGTGCGTTCAGCGTCAGTAGGTACAGTATCGGTAATCTCCGTTGATTGATTCGAGCGGAGCAATTCCGTCGAGACCATAAAGAATGTGCGGTTCTTCACAATCGGGCCGCTGAGTTCGCCGCCAAACTGGTTGCGGTGAAACAAAGGTAGCCGCTGATCATGCTGGTTGGCAAAGTATGTATTCGAATCGAGTGCCGAGTTGCGGATGAACTCGAACGCACTGCCGTGGAAGAGGTTCGCGCCGGACTTGAAGACGACATTGATGACGCCATCCAGCGTGCGGCCGTATTCCGCGGGGAAATTCTGCGCGAGGACATGGAATTCGCCGATCGCATCAATCGATGGAAAGACGCCAATGCCAGAGTTTCCATTGACCGTGGGGAAGCCCGCCGGCGTTCCGTCGACAATCGTGTCGTGGTATCCCTGGCGTCCGCCGCTGATCGAGAAGCTATTAGAGTTGTAGTCATCGCCCGTGGTACCGGAATAACTCGGAATCAGCTCGAGCAGCGCGTACGGATTGCGAGTATTCAGAGGCAGGTCCCGCAGTTGCTTTCCATTCACTTCGTCGCTCACCTGGGAAGAGACGGTATCCAATCCAGATACGTCCGCGTTGACGGTAATGCTTTGCTGCACCGAGCCGGTTGCGAGCGTAACGTCCTGGCTGGCATGCTGGTCCAGTTCAAGGACGATGCCTGTCTGGCGATAACCTTCAAAGCCGGTCGCCTGGACGTCGAGCGAGTACGTGCCAGGAGGAAGGTTCAAGAGCGAATACTCCCCCTTCTGATTGGTCGTTACTGCCGTCCGAGCGTTGGTCGCGCGATTCGTCGCCGCGACAGTGGCTTCGCTAATAGTAGCGCCACCGCTATCGCGAACGACACCTAGCAGGCTGGCGCCTGTGTCCTGGGCAGATCCGACGCGGCAGAGCAGCAGCAGCACGGCTAAAGCGAGAACAAGCTGGGATTTAAATCGGCCAGTATTTTCGCATTTCGTCTTCATCAAGAACCTCCACGAGCTAAGGGTGTACATTCAGAAATCGCGAAACCGGTTCAGAAGACGGATGATTGGGTGTCTACCGGTTGCAAGGCCGAAACTAATCGATGACTGGAGGAGAAGTTCAGTGATTTCTCGGAGATTCGTAGCAGGTTTACAGGCACGCTAGGAATTCAGAGGAGATATCGTGTAAGCCTGCGCTCAGCAACGACGGAGGTGAAACGCAGGTGATTTACCATTTTGTAATGATGTTCGAGATAGCCTAATTGCCGGCAGTTGATAATTCCCATGGCACTTGGAGCATCCTTTCGCAGTCCGAACAAGCAGTCAGAGGGCGTGTTCGAGTTGGAGAAAGAATCCAACTTCGCACTCGTTCAACGAATCCTTGCCACGCCAGACTTTGTTCGGTCTCCGCAGCTCTCCAAGTTTCTGTTGTACATTTGCACGGTGTTGCTGGAGGGCAGCGGCCAAAATCTCAGTGAGCAGCACATCGGGGTAGAGGTCTTCGGACGGGAACCGGATTTCGATTCCGCCGCTGACACGATCGTGCGTTCTCATGCGCTCCGGCTACGCAAGCGTTTGGAGCAGTACTTCCAACGCGCTGGCTGTGATGAGCCAATTCATCTGATCGTGCCTCGAGGAAGCTACGCGCCGGTTTTTGTGACTGCGCCGAACCGACTGGGGAAGGCGCCACCGGAAGTGGCTCCGAGCTCATCTGCCGCCGCAGTCAGGTCTACATCTGAAGAGCGGACGACCAATCCAGGCCTCGCTGCTTCCGAAACAATTCCAGAGACGAGGAACCACTCCTCTAGTTTTGTGTCAGAGGTTTCGCCGGCGCTTCCGCGCATCGGGGGTGGAGTCGGCAAAGAAGACACCTATGCGACTGCTCCGATCAGACGGCTAAGAGGTGTTGTCTGGCGTTATCGTGCGTTGTCAGCGTTCCTCGCAATCCTCTTCGTGGGTCTGGCTGTTTCATTTGGGCTACATCTGCGTACTCACATTAGAGTTAGCCGTCGTCACCTCTTGTGGGGACAGCTCTTCACTGAGGACCAGCCGACGCGAATTGTCCTCGGAGATTCCGGTCTCGTCCTCTTTCACGCAGTCGCTCGGCGGCACGTCAGCCTCCACGATTACCTGAATAACGATTACAGGGACCAATTACCTTATCTCGAATGGAACCATCAGGCGGTTGATCCGAAACTGGCTAACTTTCTTCTTCACCGTCGGTACACTTCGATGGCGGACGCCATGACGCTCAATCATCTCCTGCGCCTGCCCGAGGCGATCCCGGAACGCACACTCGTCAATTACAGCCGGGACATGCACGTTGAGGATTTTTACTCGAGCAACCTCATCATTATCGGAGCGCAGGAGGCCGTACCATGGCTAGACCTCTTCGAAAATCACATGGACTTCGCCTTCAACCTGGAAGGTCCCGAAATGCACGCCGCTTTTCTGAACCGACACCCGAAAGCGGGGGACCAGGCAGACTATAACTCGTATTCGCCAGAGACGAAGGCGAAAGTCTACGGAGTGATCGCATTCTTGCCAAATCTGAGAGGTACAGGGAATGCATTGATCTTGGAAGGGCTGTCAATGGTTGGAACGGAGGCGGCGATTGACCTTGCCATCGACGACACGAAGCTGCTGCCGATTCTGAAAACGATCCGCAGACCCGATGGCTCACTGCCACACTTCGAAATGTTGATCGAGAGTGATGTCCTGGGTGAGGGGGCTGGCCCGGCCCGTGTTGACGCCATCCATGTGCACGATTAAGCCTTACAGTCGAACTCCGGTGCAAGCGGGGATGACGTGGCGCGAAGCGCAGTGAAGAGGGCAAAAATGCATCTTCTTTAAGGTCCCTTAGGGGGCCAATATCGGGAAATCTGTGCATCTTGCCGTGTGCATCGCGATTGATGTCGTGCATTTTCAATTTAGTTGCGTGCGTCTGCCAAAATGGCTTGAAAGAGGTCATCGGTTCTTCTCTGACTCCGTGCACAGCCGGGTGGCGAGCGCGGCGTCTTCTGCATCGGCTCGGGCTTCTTCGCGTTCGAGTCGGCGAGATAGTTGCCCGCTAGGGGCACTGCCCTCGGGCTCACCGCGGCGAAGACCTCGGTCGCCGCGCACTCCCCGACCACATCCCACTTTAGGTTGTGGGCACTGGGTGATCCCTTGGAAGAAATGCAGGAAGGGATACAGTTATTTCCAGCCCTCCAATCGGACGATTCGCAGCCGTGATCCGGCCGGAATGAATATGAATTGCTCTCTCCGCAATGGCCAAACCAAGACCGAAGCCGTCACTCGAATCTTCCTGGGACGTATTTGCGCGATAAAACGGGCGAAAGATCTGCGCTACACTGGCGTTCGGAACTCCCGGTCCTTCATCCCGAATAACAATGGTCAAGCGCGTTGTTGAATCAGGATACTCACTATCGCTGTTGGAAGCAGATTTCCATTCCGTCTCCACGTCCACTATGCCGCCAGCAGGGGAGTAGCGGATCGCATTTCGGATGATATTTTCGAGCGCTCGACGCAACAGTTCTTGTTGGCCCTCTATGTAGTACTCCTCGTCCGAGCTCCTAAAACCCAAATGACAACCGCGGGCCTGCGCTTCAAGGTTCATGTCTGGAAGCAAATCATCGAAAAGCTCGCCGATTGAGAAGCGTTCTTTGTGGGAAACCATCCTTGCACTTTCCATCAATGAGAGCATCAGCATTTCTCCAATCAGACCGTTTACCCTATCCACCTGTCGCTCAATGTCCTCCATCCATGGGAGTGGTTCAAGAGCATCCTCACGAGCCAGTTCCACTACAACGCGAAGTCGGGCCAACGGCGATCGGAGTTCGTGAGAAATATCCCGCACTAAGAGCTCTTGCGCTTCCAGCAACTCGTGGATACGGTCCGCCATGTGGTTGAAGTCGAGCATCAAGGTTCGTACATCAGCGCCACCAACCTCGCCCCAGCGACGCGGTGAGATAGAAAGGCGAGTCTCCAAATCACCGGCTGTAAATTGTCGAAATGCACGGGAGAGAGCTCGTATCGGGCGCGTGATGAGGTAGGCGAAGAGGAACGTCACTAGGATGGAAATAGGGATGGCGCTCTTCAGAAACGGCGGCCATGCAGGGCGATTCACGTATGGGGTTCGCTGAATCAGAAACCACCGCTGCTTGCCTTCGCCCGAAAAGCCCATGACTTGAATCCACTCTGCGCCGGCGCGCCGCCGGACATCGTGGCCTCCGAGCGCCTCCGCAAGCATCTTCTGCATGGTCGGCTCCACAGGGAAGGAAGACGAACATAGAGGGTGAGCACTTTCGTCTACCAAGGTAAATTGCGGTGACAGAAATCCAATGCCATGACACCCTTCCTTGCGATACTGCTGAATCGCCTCCGTGGCAAGCTTCTGCATGGAATCATCCGACGCACGACGCATGGTTTCGGGAGATCCGGGATCTGTCCCCGGGAAAAACAGGGTGGCCCCAATGAAAATGCCAATCGTACTGATCCAAAAGGCAAGGAAAAGTTGAATGAAGAACGTACGCATGTCAGGACTCTGCCTCTAGCATGAGAGGGTCAAGCACCAACATATATCCTCCGCTGCGCACTGTTTTGATAGCTCCATGGAATCCATGTAGTGCTCCCATCTTTCTCCGCAAGCGCAGCACGTGCATATCGAGACTTCGATCGAAGGGCCGAAATGGCCGTTCGAATACCTGTTTCATTAATTCCTCACGGCTCAACACCTCATGGGGTCGTGAGAGCAATAGGCGAAGTAAGCTAAATTCAATCCCCGTCAGATCTAAGGGCTTGTTTGCGAAAGCGATCTCTCGGGTGGAGAAGTCTACGATGAAGTCCCCGGCCTTGAATCGCAGATCGATCTCTTGTTGATCGCGTGGCGTGGAACGGCGCACCACGGCCCGCATACGCGCTAGCAGTTCTCTAGGGCTGAAGGGTTTCGCAATATAATCGTCTGCTCCCATTTCCAAACCGACGATGCGATCTACCTCTTCGCCCCGAGCGGTGAGTAATAGCACACGCACATCCATCTCGCGCTGTAGCCGACGTAACACCTCGAATCCGTTGATGTCAGGCAACATCACATCAAGCACGATCAGATCAGCACCGTATCTCTTGGCCGCTTCGATCCCCGCGTTGCCGGTATGGACAGCGTGTACCGTCCAGCCGTGCCGCCCTAAGTAGTTCCTCAGCATGCCGCACAGTTCGACATCGTCATCAATGAGGAGAACCTCTTCGCCCTTTATCGGCACTGATTGTTTCTCCTGCATCTTCCGATTGTGCACGGAAATAGTCCTTTCCAGTTCGACGGATAGCGGGGCCGACAGAAACAGGTTGTGACCGACCGTGACAAATTGTGACGAACTATGACGTTTCATTGACTGACCTTCCTCGTCTTCTACAGCAGGTAAAGCATTGCGCCTTCGAGAGAACATGAATCTATATTGCACACTCGCTCAAAATGCCCGTGATCCAATGGCCTATAACAACCATACGAGCTGCTCTGGACCTCGCGCTCTAATTCGAGTTGCCGATGCAGAAGGCTACGACAGTAGGCTCCGCCCTTCTTTTGACGTAATGGAATGGTTGTTCAGCTATAACTCCATACGTATGAAGCCGGGCAATGGCTTTGTCACAGCAAATAGTTTCAAGCCGCACTTGCTGACTGTCTCTTCCTGCAAGCTTTACGCAGGAATCGTTTTTTGGGTGCTCGCTTCGGCCTTTCTTACGGTAACCTCATCTGCCCAAGCAGCTTCACCGCGTATCACGGCTCAAATCGAGAATTCGCAAAGAGCCATCCTTGCCGGAACGCATCCTGCTGTCGCACGTTCCGAAAATGATGCCGGACGCGTCCCCTCTGCAACCAGACTGCAGGGAATCACGCTCGTCTTTAGTCTTACAGTCGATCAACAGGCTGATCTCCAGACGTTGGTCGCTGCCCAGCAGAATCTTTCTTCTCCGCTCTATCATCAGTGGCTCACTCCGGATCAGTATGCTACGAGATTCGGTATGTCAGACGCGGATATTGCCACCACGGAGTCGTGGCTTCAGCAGCAGGGCTTTTCCATCGACAGTGTGGCTCGGGCTAAAAGCCGAATCATCTTCTCCGGAACGGCGGGGCAGGCGGAAGCGGCATTCGGTACGGAACTCCATTATTACAAGTCAGGCTCTACGACGAACTATGCTCCGTCTACAGATATAACGATTCCTACAGCTCTCTCTTCCGCGGTGCAGACTATTGCAAACCTTTCAAGCTTCCGTCCCAAACCACGCGTGAGGTTCAAAACGGGCCAACGCGCGCCAATCGCAAACTTTACGTCCAGCCAAACCGGAGACCACTATCTGACTCCGAAGGACGTGGCGACCATCTACGACATCAACGCCGCCTACAATTCGTCCTATACCGGGAATGGCCAATCCATAGCCATCGTTGGCCAATCCGCTGTGGTTCTTTCCGACATCGAGAACTTTCAGAATGCTGCTGGCCTGACCGTCAAAGATCCAACCATTGTCCTCGTTCCGAGCTCAGGCACCTCCGCAGTATCGACCGGCGATGAGGCCGAATCTGATCTCGATCTCGAATACTCTGGAGGCATCGCCAAAGGGGCGACGATCTATTTCGTCTACGTGGGCAACAACCAGAGCTACAGCGTCTGGGATTCCATCGAATACGCGGTAGATACCAAAATCGCTCCGATTATCAGCTCAAGCTATGGGGCCTGCGAAACAGAGATGAGTTCGAGCGACTACTCCACGCTGAATGGCATTCTGGCCCAGGCGGCAACTCAGGGCCAAACTGTAGTTGCTGCTGCGGGTGACGACGGTTCGACGGATTGCTACGCCGATACGGATCTGACTACCAGCCAACGGGAAACGCTGGCGGTAGATTTTCCCGCCAGCAGCCAATATGTAACCGGTTTGGGAGGAACCGAGTTCCCCTCGGCCGACGTTTCCTCTTCGAATACCACCTACTGGCAGTCAGTCAGCGGAACCGACGTCATCAGCACTGCATTATCGTATATTCCGGAACAGGTCTGGAACGACGATCCTTCGGATGCCACGTCGTCAGAGCTCGCTTCCGGAGGCGGCGGCACGAGTAGTTTGACGGCAAGGCCCAGTTGGCAGGCGGGAGTTACGGGCATTCCTTCGGGGAGCTATCGTCTAGTGCCGGACCTGTCTCTCGACTCCTCGCCTAGTAATGCGGGGTATCTCTATTGCTCCAGCGACTCCGACTCGACCGACATATCGGGCAGTTGTTCAAATGGATTCCGCGATAGCAACAATACTTATCTTACAGTGGCGGGCGGCACGAGCTTCGCCGCTCCCATCTTCGCTGGTATGCTCGCGATCATCAACCAAAAGCTGAACTCAACGGGGCAAGGCGTCATCAATTCGACGCTCTACACCTTGGCCGGGAACTCGACGACCTACGCATCAGCGTTCCATGACATAACGAACGGTGGCAATCAATGCACCGCAGGCTCTGGTTATTGCACCTCTGCAGGCGAGTCGGTGTATGCGGCGACAACCGGCTACGATGAAGCCTCGGGTCTTGGCTCCGTGGATCTCTACAACCTCCTGTCCGCCTGGCCTACCACTTCGTCTACTTCCTCGTTAGATTCCACGACCACAACTCCTTCTGCCGCCACAACCTCTCCTACATCGGGCGCGAGCGACGTCATCACCATTACAGTGGCACCGACATCTAGTTCTGTCTCGACGACGCCAACGGGTACACTGACGGTCGCTGTTGACGGTACGACGGTAACATCTTCACTCGGTTTATCGAGCGGATCCGCTACCTATACGTTTTCCTCCAGCACTTCTGGTTCGCACGTAATAACCGCCACGTATTCAGGTGATTCGACCTTCGCGAGCTCTACCGGAACTGTGACGGTTACGATCGGCTCAACCTCCAGTACAGGTTCCGGAGGCTCGGGCTCCACCACCGTCACCGTAACTCCATCCGGGGGCTACACCGGAACCGTGGATCTTGCGCTTTCAACTTCCAGCACCTATCTTCAGGATTATGCCTGCTATTCCATCTCAAACGCTACGATCACCAATACCAGCCCTGTGAGCGAAACGCTGGCCATCTATACCGGTTCGGCGAATTGCTCCAGTGCGCAAATCCAATCTGGGAGAGTCCACGCCTTCCTAAGCACGAAGAACCTCTCTTCCAACTCATTCCGGTCAATCAATGCGGCAACTTTTGGCGTCTTCGGGCTCCTTCTCGCGCTCATCGTCGGACGTCGTTCTAGGCAAATTCGCAATCTCTGCTGCTTATTGGCTCTTGCGACTTTAGCTCTAGGACTTTCGGGCTGCTCAAGTTCTGGTTCTACCGTCTCGTCCTCTTCTAAGAGCTTTTCGGTCTCGGTTTCTCCATCAACGGTCACGGTCTCCGCCGGGACATCGGGAATTCCTACTGGCAGTTACAGCATGACGATTACCGGAACTGATAGCTCGTCTTCCTCGAAGACGGCTTCTACTACGATGACACTGACGATCAGCTGAGTGTGGGTAGTAGCGGAATCAATCTTCGCCGCTCTCTTCTGGAGGACGACCGCCATCAGTATTTTCAGTGATTCATGTCCATGCTGCCATCAGCTGCACTAAACAGTTGTGTTGAAGGGAGTGCCAGAGCATTTGCGCTCGGACAACGTCGGAGTTGGTCAGGAAGAATCCGCGTAAACGGCTCGCTCGTGCGGGGCAAAGACACCTTACGTCAACCGATAGCCCATGGGGGAACGGATACTGCGAAAGCTTCAATTCGACTTTGGAAAGGTTCGGCATTGCGATCTCAACCATGCTAGATCTGTCAGCGGGGCTGCCATCGTAGGAGATTGAGAGACCGGCAAGAGAAAGAGCTGAAATAGCCTTCCATATTAAGAAGCCGCTTCATTCAATGTAGCCAGCAAGTTTGATATCACAATGACAAACCGTGACAATTTGTGACCGCATATGGATAACCTATGGCCTCTACTGTGGGTGTGGGTGAGATATCAACTATGGTTGGTTCAAGAGAATTATGGTTTGGAGCGCACGAGCGTTTCGGCATCGGACGTATGTCGATTTCGGAGCGAAAAATAGAATATGTTTACTTCGTTATTCGCTTTGCGCTTACCACTGCGTTGATCTGCTCGGGGACCTTAGCCAGTGCTCAAGCGGGACCGCCTTCAGAAAGCCGCGTTGCAACCATCGTTTTCAGCGGAGCGGATAATGGTGACCGGACGTTCCCACACCGTACGATTTTGGGTGAGGTGAAGGACGCAGATGGAAAGCCAGTCGATGGAGCGATGGTTTACTTGAGGGATGTAAATAATGCTTCATTGCGCGTCCAGCTGGCGGACGAGAAAGGTGCTTATCACTTCGGACCTCTTTCTCTGTCGCATGACTTTGAGATTTGGGCTGAATTCAAAGATCGCACGACACCCAAGAAGCCTGTTAGCTCCTTCATCACGACGAATCAAATCACCATGCCTCTTCGCTTCGTTACCGTGCCCGCCACGCAGGACGTAGAGTCGTCACATTAAGAAACTAGCGCTCAGAAGATTCTGCGCTGACGGCTGGCCCCAACCGAGGCGCGGCCAGTCTACGACCTGTCACGCGCATCGCACCGGTATGCACGATGTGCGGTGTGACAGTGATGAGCAACTCGTCTTTGGTTCCATTGGTGCTTCGGTCCGTACTTTGAAAGCCGGGCAGGTCATTCAGGTCGGGGACGCCATCGAGAAGTTTTGTCTCGTTTGTGCTGACCAGAGTTGTCAGCATACTGGTCTCGCCACCAAGAACTGTAACCGTGGAGGCCAGAGCATGACTGTTGAGGATCGGAATATCATCCACTCCCGTTCCTCCGATAGCTTCAATTTTCAAATCCATGGCCAACCGGACTTTGCTGTCATCCACAATTGAGGGGGTTATCTTGAGAGTTATCCCAAGGTCTTCAAATTGAATTTGCGGCACGGTTGTCGTGCTGGTCGATCCCCCATATTTGGCGATGGTTGCACTGCTGACACCTGCTGCTTCGAGCTCAGTTGCCACTGCGTTGCTGGAGGAAGCTGTCGAGACGGAGGTGAGGATCGGATAGCGAGAACCTACACGGAAGATTGCAGTCTCGTTATTGCTGGCCCGGATCTGGAGCGCATCAAGCGTGCGAATTTCGGTAGAACTCAAGAGGAGATTGAAAGTGGCCGATCCAATCGATATTCCAGCTAGAGGAACCCCTTGGTAGCTCCCAAGAGTGCCCAGGAGGCTTGTAAACGTACTGCTGCCAGAAACACCCGCGGCGACCAGGTATTCAACTTCTTCCAACTCCTTTGCATACGTGCTGCCTGTGAGCTTAAGCGCCCCGCTGGCGATGGACTCGTTCAGAAGGGTCTGATTCGAACTGATTAGACTCTGCGCGGCACTGGAAACGTCAATCGCACTCGCTGAGGCAGGCGGCTCAAATCCTATATCTCGTTTATTCGTTCTGTCGATCTCATAAAGGGTTACGTCGAGAAGCACGTCGGATTGGCTATCTATGAGATCAGAATAGAGATCGTTGATAAGGTCTACGATGCCCTCTTCACCGCGTAGGACTACAGAACTGCTGTTGGTGCTTACCGCGACCTGACTCAGATCGAACATGCTGCGCGTGAGAGCCGCGAGTTCGATCAACTGCTGTTCGCTCTGGCCTGGAAGGTAGATTGTCTCTTCGACGAGCGGCATCAAGACATCGCGACGCTCTTTCGTGTCCTTTGCAATCAGCGCCGTCTTTGGCTGAAGGGGAACGTCAAAGATTCCGCCCATCTTCGCCAGGATTCGAGTGGCTTGATAGAAATCAACATCGTCGAGATCGAACCGGACCGGTGTTCCCGCCTGAACAGAGGGATCGAACGTCACGGTGATTCCAAACCCGTTATAGACGCCCCGAATGACGTCTTGAAGGTCACCGTAAAGATGAAAGCTCCTCTCATCGGCATTGGACTCAAGTTCGATGGGTCCTGCCAAGCTAGAGGCGGGGTGGGGATGACTTCGAGTTTCTGGCGTCATCTCCGGGCTCTTCTGTTCGAAATGTTGCGCGACGATTGCATTCGTGGGGTCTAAAGCTTGGCCCTCGGCCAGAAGGGCATTTGCACGACCCGCTTCCCCAAGCCTGCGAGACATCACTGCCTCCTGAACGAGCCTGGTGACACGAGTTTCATGCGTAAAGAGCAACGCTAGAGCATAGTTGCGCTCGTCAGGATTGAGCTGAACGGCGCGCTGAAAGCTGCACTGCGCTGCATCGAATCTCTTGTGGGCAAACTGCCTTGCGCCCTCAAGATAGGCATCCTCAGCGTCTCGTATTTGCTTGGGAGTAGGGTTTCGAGATGATGCATCAGAGGCAGGCCTGTTTGCAGTTGGCGAACGCGGAGATTTTCCCTCATCA
>Ga0302140_10000631_pt1 | contig 45588 bp, 34 predicted proteins | sample I_Bog_E1_1_FD_202095 | JGI IMG/M metagenome (GOLD analysis project Ga0302140, IMG submission 202095) | Peat permafrost microbial communities from Stordalen Mire near Abisko, Sweden - I_Bog_E1_1 | ecosystem: Environmental > Terrestrial > Soil > Wetlands > Peat | place: Sweden: Abisko, Stordalen...
CTCGCCCTTGCGCTGGACGACTGCATAGGATGTGACGCCATACAGCCCCACCATCGCGAGCAGCAACGCCAGCAGCCCGAACGCGACGGAAAGCAGGGCTACGACGCGCGGCTGAAGCAGCGTGTCGTCCACTTGGTTCTCGAAGTTCTGGAACTCTAGCGAGACGCCGGGATTCACCTCCGCGAACGCCGCGCGCAACGAGGGGATCAATTGCTCCACGGGAACCTGCGAGCGCACTTCGTAGCTGACCGTCGGCCACGGATCCGGGTCCTGCCCGGACGCGAGAAAAGCGCTCCAAACCGGCGTCTCATCGATTCGCCTGTATTTCGAGTCCTTCACGACGGCGATCACCTGGTAGGGCTGCAACGTCCTGACGGGACCGGACTCATCAAGCCCGATAATCTTGCCCAGCGCATTCGCCGGACCAAAGAAATGGCGGGCAACCGATTCACCGAGGATGATCACTCCAGGGCTGTGTAGGGCGTCGTGCTCATTGAAGTCGCGCCCCGCCAACAGAGGGATTCGCAGCGACCGGAAGTAGTCCGGGGAAACGCGATTCAAGAGGAGGTCTGTGTCTCCCGGCGAAGCGCCGGCGCCATCTTCAGGGCGGGAACGCGTATCCCAGCCTGCTCCGCTTAAGGGGACGAGCATGGAACTGGCCGCGGAAACCACGCCCGGAACCCGTCGCAACCGCTCCAGGATTTCCGCATAGGTCTGAACACGCTGCGATTTCGGCACGGAGGCCTGTTGCGCGTCCGCATTAATGATGAGGATGCTCTGGCTGATAAAGCCCGTATCGACAGTTAACAGATTCCGCAGGGTCCCCAGGAACAGTCCGGCTCCCACGAGCAGCATCAGCGAGAGAGCCACCTGGCCGACGATGAGCGCCTTACCCAGGTTGAAGCGGGACGAGCCGGCCACCGCGCTGCGTGCATTCTCCTTGAGAGCCTGCTCCAGTTCCACGCGCGTCGCCCGCAGCGCCGGCGCCAGCCCGAACAATAGGGCCGTCAATAGTGTGGCGGCAATCGTGAATGCGAAGACACGGAGGTCGGGCGAGGTGTCGATGGCGAGCGGAATGGGACCGGTCGAGATCAGGCGCACCAGCAGACGGCTCCCCGCGAGGGCTAGCAGGAATCCACCCGCAGCACCCAGCAGCGACAAGAGCAGGCTCTCCGTCATGAGCTGGCGAATAATGCGCATGCGGCTCGCGCCGATGGCCATCCGCACGGCGAATTCGCGTTGGCGTGCGGAAGCGCGAGCCAGCAGCAGGTTCGCCACGTTAGCGCAGGCGATCAGCAGGACCAACCCGACGATCGCCATCAACGTGAAGAGCGCGATGCGATACTGCGAACCGGTTTCCGAAAAGCCTCCCGCGGCAGGGCTCAATTTGAACGTGTTCTTCAGGTACTCGGCCTGGCCTTTGGCATCCCAGTCCGACGGCAGAGTGGCGCGATTGACTTCCGAAGAAAACAACCTCATGTGCGCCTCCGCCTGCAAGATGGTCTGATCGGGGCGCAACCGTCCCAGCAGGGTGAGCCACCACATGGATCTTTGGTCGAGATCGTTGCGGTCGGTGTGCAGCAACGGCTCGCAGGCGAGCGGGAGAGCTACGTCGAACCCCCGGTCGACGTTGAGGCCCTTGAACCACGGCGGCGTAACGCCTACGATCTCGAACGGGATCCGGTTCAGCCGGACGGTTTTGCCAATGACGTCCGCGTCGCTCGCGAATCGGCGCTGCCAAAAGTTGTAACTCAGCACAGCCAGCGCCGGCGCGCCGCGGCGGTCGTCATACTTGCCGAAAACGCGCCCCTTCATCGGCGCAACGCCGAGCACCCGGAAGAAATCTCCACTCACCCACAGTCCGAACGCGAACTGACTCTGACCGCCATCGGCCAGGTCTAACTTCGTCTCGGCATAGGCCAGAGCGCCCGAGAAAGCTTGCTGGTGGTCGCGAACATGCTCCCAAATCGGATTCGTCAGGTCGCCGTTTTCGCCTTGCTTGATTTGCGCCAGCCTGCCCGGGTCTTCCACCGGCAGGGACCTCAGCATGACAGCGTTGACGATGCTGAAAATCGCCGTATTCGCGCCAATTCCAAGCGCCAGCGAGAGTACGGCGACCGCAGTGAACCCGGGGCTGCGGCGTAACATGCGTCCCGCATACTGCAGATCGCGAAGAGTGGTGTCAATCCAGGGCATGCCTCTGCGATTGCGGTAATTCTCTTGCGCGAGCGACAGGCCGCCCGTCTTCAGCAGCGCATCGCGCCTGGCTTCGGCGGGCGTCATCCCCGCTCGCAGGTTGTCTTCGATCTGCATCTCCAGGTGGCTCTCGAACTCTTCCGCTAACTCACGATTCTGCCGGTCTCTGGCAAACAGACCGCCGATCCGCAGCGCGAAGGCGCGCATGGTTCTCAAGGGGTGCGCGGGACTCATGAAGCCTCCCGATCCGGGAACAGGAAGCGGGCGATGATGGCCGTGGTCTGCTCCCACTGGCGCGCTTCCTCAGCGAGCTTTTTTGCGCCGGCCCTCGTGAGGGCGTAAAACTTCGCCCTGCGGTTGTTGTCCGACGTCCCCCACTCGGCAGAGATGTAGCCTTCCTGTTCAAGCTTCAGAAGCGCCGGGTAGAGCGTACCGTAGTTCACCTGCAGCAGATCTCCGCTGGTCTGCTCGATGCGGCGTGCGATGCCGTATCCGTGGAGCGGGCCCATCGTCTCCAGAGTCTTCAGCACCATCAGCGCTAAAGTGCCTTGCCAGACATCCGACTTATCGCTCATAGCTCGTATTGGTTCCCCATATCAGGGTGACATGGCTTGTATTGGGAAACAATAGGAGAGGTGAGAGAGTTTACATCCGGCCTTGAGGGAGCCGCTACGGCGCACGCTTCAGCGTGCGCCACGAAGCGGCAAGAGCAGCCGATCTGGAGATCGGCGGTCCCAGGGGGCGGCTATGCTAAATGGAGGCCAGTATGAAACCTTTACACCTTCTCGCTACTCTTGTTCTCGTTTCCTGCGTGTCGATTGCCCAGGACTGGAAGCCTTTGTTCAATGGAAAGAACCTCGACGGATGGGAGGTGCGCGGCGAGTGCACCTGGAGCGTTCTCCCGGACGGCGTTCTGCTGGGCCAGCGCAGCCATCCGAACCCGGACGATCCATTCTCCGCCTGGCCCGCATCGCGCGAGCAGTACGAGAAATGGCTCTATCGTCAAGCCTGGCTTTACACGGTAGCGAGTTTCGACGAATTCGACCTCCACGTCGAGTACATCATGCCCCCCAAGGCCAATAGCGGGATCTCCATCCGCGACCTCTCAAGAGCGCACTTCGTCATCGGTGAGGAGGATAGCGCACGCCCCGACTTAGTGACGGCGTTGAAGAGTTCTCCCGCGCACGTCGGCTATGAGATCCAACTCATAGACGACCGGGCGCCGGAGAAATATATGTCCGGCAGCATCTATAGCTTCGTCCCCGCGCCCGCGAATTTGCAGCGCACGGGCGAGTGGAACTCGATTGACATCGAGAGCCGCCGCTCCGGCATCCGCGTGATGGTCAACGGCGTGTTCGCGGCCGAATTCGCAGGCGACCCCGCGCGATCGCTGGTCGGGCCGATCGGCCTGCAACTGCACGATCAGTTTACTTTCGCGCTGTTCAGGAATATCCGGATCCGCGAGATCAGGCACGCAGTCTCCAGGTGACTGAGGCTCGCTGGCCGATCGGTGCATTGAAATCGAGATTGCGGATCTAATATCCACCACTCTCTGACGGTCGTGGCCCCGACCCGGAACGGAGCCGCGAGAGTCATGGAGCGGTGATATTCTGGCGCTCTATTCCGCCGCGAAGACGCGATAGGAGCCGTGCTTCAGCGCAGTCTCGAAGATCGTATTGGGCCCCTGCGAAGTGCCGGTGAGAGTCTCGCCGGTCAGCATGTCGTGCAGTTTTGTGATGCGCTTGTCGGTTATGATGCGCGCCTGCACCGGGTTTTCCTGGAACGATTCGACAATGAACTTGTCGTTATCGTAGACGAACAGGCTGACGCGACTGGGGGCGTCCAGGCGGACAAACAAGTCCTTGGCCACTACGTCGCGTATGGCTTTGAGAACCGCGGGCGGGTAGCTGTACAGATCCCCGATGGCGTTCGGGATCGTCAGGACGTAAAGCGCTCCCTTGGAATACTTGGCTGAAAGCAGGATGGGCGCACCCGTGGTTTTTGAGGGTGACGTGAAGGCGCTCACCATTTCCCAGCTATCGTTGGTGGCATAACGGATCAGCGGGACGAGGATGTCGCTGTCGGCCTTGATGCCGCCGCCGCGCCAGCCCTGCTGGAACTCGCGCACGGAGACCGTCCGGCCGGTGTTCTCCATTTCAACGATGTCCTCAATGCCTTTGCCCTGCAGCGCCTTCAAGAGTCCGGACGTGATCACGACGCTCTTGCCGTCCACCAGTTGACGCTTGATCTTCTCGACAATCGCGGGATCGAAGCGCGCCTGCTCGGTCAACAGGACGGTTTTCGCCTCGACCGGGAACTCCGGCACGATGTCCATCGGGATACCGATCATGCCCAGGTAACTCGGCAGGAAGTCCTCACCGTAGGAATGGTAGGGCTTGTAGGTCTTGACACCGATTGGCTTGCCCAACTCGCCCAGGAACTTGTCGAGCTGCGCGAAGACCTCGCCACCAATTTCAGCCGCTTTCGAATCCGGAACGAGTGTGCCGTCGGCCTGCTTGGTGGGCGAGTAAATGGCGCCGATATTGAAGAACGTGATCTCCGGAGCTTTGGCGAACATGGTCAGCCAGATCTGCTCGGCGAAGCGGTCGCGCGGTTCCATCCCATAGTGGTCGACCCATCCGCCGGCATTGCCGCCCGGCTTGATGTTTTCGAAATAGCGCACGATCGAATAGCCGTGGTACTCCTGCAGGTGCTGGTTGCCGTTGACCGGGTCACGCGTCTCGGTGCCGGTGTAGATCTTGTCGAAGTACTTGGGTTCGGTCTCCAGGTTGAAACCGAGGTTCTGGAAATGGTCGTACCAGTTCGGGTACTTGATGATGACCCGCACTTTGGGGTTCACCGCTTTGGCCGGGCCGACCACCAGATTCCGGGCCGCTTCGTCCATCAGCGCCAGGCGGTACTCGGTCCAGCTTCGATTGCCCTTTTCTCGAATGGCGCTGTCGGACTTGCAGTTGGTGAAGAAGAAGTCGTCGAGGATGAACTCATCGAAGTTCCGGGCGGTGAACTCGACCACCTCTTTCAGCTTCTTCCTCTGCTCGGGTTCGGAATAGCAATAGGTCTCGAACATGTTCCGCTCGTTGATGGTCACCGTGATGCCACCAGAGACTTTGACGCCCTTGCTCAGGAAGAAGGCTTTGGCCTTGTCGAGAGTCTCCTGGTCGATGACGACCATGTCGCGATGGGTCTCCAGGTAGATCTTGTCCACCTTCATGTGCTTGGAAACGGCCTCCCAGTGGCTTTCGAGCCAGGCCGGATCTTTCATCTTCTGGACTTCATAGACCCGGGCGTAAAGCGCCACGTCGAAATTCTTATAGTTGTTGCCGCCCGCGCTCAGTGCGGACGCCGCGACTACAAGGAGTAGCGCCGGACACACAACCGCCGTCAAACTTCTCGCCATAGCTGACCTCCCGAAGCACCGGACCTAATCGCGCCACACCAAGTCTTATCACACCAGGTCTTGAGCGGTGGGGGCGTTGCGATCGGGAGGAGTTTCGGTAACAAGTTACGGAAACCGTGTCCAACCCCTCGACGATGCGATGATATGCTGTCGGCAGAACCCCATGTACCCCCGCCTCTGTTCGATCCTATTCATGCTTTCTTTCGCCGGGACCCTGACGGCGCAAACCAATGTCGGTCAGTTCGAATCCCACCAGGACATTGGCATAACTCCCGTCGCCGGGTCGGCGCAGTTTGACGCCGCCAGCGGTGAATATCGCATTACCGGCGGAGGAGCAAACGTCTGGGGCACGCAGGATGCACTGCAGTTCGCCTGGAAGCGGATCTCCGGCGACGTTCGCATCACCGCCGACGTGAAGTTCATCGGCGTGGGCGCGGTGAACCACAGGAAAGCGTTGCTGATGCTTCGCCAGAGCCTCAGCCCGGATGCGGCCTACGCGGACGTAGCGCTGCACGGCGACGGACTCACGTCCCTGCAATTCCGCTCCACTGCCGGTGAGAAGACCGAGGAGCTTCGCTCGACATTGAATGCTCCGACGCGAATCCGAATTGAGCGGCGAGGCAACCAATTCACGATCTTCGCCGGAAAGCCTGGTGAGGAACTCCTGCCGACCGGTCCGCAGACCGTGGTGCTCGCCGACCCCGTGTATGTGGGCCTCGGGCTCTGCTCGCACGATGAGAAAATTCTGGAGACCGCAGTGTTCTCAAACCTGAAGATTGAGCCGCTCCCGGCGGCCGCCGCGCGTCCGCGCTACCGCAGCAAGATCACCGTCTACGACACGGTGACGCGCACGGAGAAGACGGTTTACACGCAAGAGGACGTCGTGGAAGCGCCCAACTGGTCGCGCGACGGCAAGTTCCTGCTGGTGAATACGGGCGGCAATCTGTACCGCCTCCCCGTGGGCGGCGCCGATCCGGCGAAACTCGAAAAGATCGACCTGGGCGCGGGCGGCTATCGTTGCAACAACGACCACGATCTGTCGCGCGACGGAAAATGGCTGGCGTTTTCCGCCTCCACGCCGACGTCGCGCTCGTCCCAGGTGTTTCTCGCCAGTGGGGACGGTTCCGGGGCTAAGTTGATGGTGGAGACCGCGCCCAGTTACTTCCATGGCTGGTCGCCCGATGGGAAGTGGCTGGCGATTGTCGGCCAACGCAATGGCAAATTCGAGCTTTATAGAGTCCCCGTTGCGGGAGGGCCGGAAGAGCGCCTCACGTCGAAGGGCGCGTACGACGACGGTCCGGAGTATTCCCCTGACGGCAAATGGATCTACTTCAACTCCGACCGTTCCGGCGGCTGGGACATCTGGCGCATGCCCCCGGAGGGCGCCGGTCCGGGTGACGCGAAGGCCCAGCAGGTGACGAGCGATGAGTTGCAGGATTGGTTCCCGCACATCTCGCCAAACGGGAAGTGGATGGTTTTCCTCTCCTTCCCCAAAGGGGTGAAGACGCACGACGACAAGATGGAGGGCGTTTCGCTCCGCATGATGCCCACTCCGGGCAGAAAGGTGAAACCAGGCAAGATCGAAGTGCTGACCACCTTCTTCGGCGGGCAGGGAACCATTAACGTGAACTCCTGGTCGCCGGATTCCCGGAAATTCGCCTACGTTGTCTACGAGCCGTTATCGCCGCCGCGGTAACGGCCGCCTGCCAGCCGAAGCGGATAACTGGCCTCTTCCTCATCAGATAAGCCCCACTGCGAGTGGGTGCTCCGTGCAGGCCAGCCTGCGTTGCGGGCCAAGGCACGCTACCATGGGAATTCATAGCATCCAGTCCGTAATCGTTCCAGGGGAAGACTAAGAACCATGGCTGAGCGTTTCGTAGCCGATCAGGCAACAGTGCAATCGATTGAAAAGAAAAAAGTTACGAATCTCGACGTGCTCAATGAAGCGTACGCGTACGAAAAGCCGAGTTCGTTTTCGCGCGCCCTCAGGCTTGATCTCGGAGACGTGGTTGTCCTCCTGATCTCGGGTACCGCCAGCATTGATGACATGGGCCAGACGGTCCACGTTGGCGATTTCCGGGCTCAACTGCGCCGGACCTACGACAACATCACAGGACTGTTGGCCAGCGAAGGCGCAACCTGGAAAGACATCGTCCGGACTACCTGTTACCTGCGGGACATAGACCGCGATTACGCGGTTTTCAACGAAGAACGCACCCGGTTCTTCGAGGAGCAGGAACTCGACCCTCTTCCGGCGTCGACTGGAATTCAGGCCATTCTCTGCCGCCCCGACCTGCTGATCGAGATTGAAGCCATCGCTATGTTCCGCAAAGCTTGACCGCTTCTGCCAGAAGCTCCGCATGTCATGTTGGCGGCTCCGCTTGAGACAGACGCGGCGCCTGGTGCAGACTCCACGGCAAGCCGAGGTTTCCGTCGGGACAATCCGGGCTTCTTTCGCGGAATCTCTGGTTTGCTCTAAAGGTTTCCGGCGCGCTGCCGATCTCATTGAGTGGAGGCGTCCGTCAACCCGCATCGCTGGGCTGACGGCTACGTATAGGCCGAAATGGGATCTACTTCTGGTGTCGCCAGTGCCTTAGCCCTGATTGCTAACCCGCAAACCTTCACTGGCGTAAGCCAGTACTCATCTGACCTGCAGAGCATTCTCACACGCACTCAGCAGATCGCCCAAGTCCCCGTGACTGCTCTGCAGAACGACCAGACTACGCTGAAGAGCGAGGAAGCGGCCCTGACCACCCTCCAGTCGGGTGTGGGAAACCTGGCATCGGCCATCAGCGCCCTGGGCTCTCTTGCCTCATCCGGCGCCCTGACGGCTTCGTCCAACGACACGAATGTGAGCGCGGCCGTAAGTGGGAGCGGGGCGACTGCGGGCACGTATACGATCGGGAATATCACGTCGCTGGCCTCGGTTTCGATGGCCACCATGACAAATGCAGTCACCGATCCGGCGTCCACCAGCGTTGCGCCCACCGACACGAACACGCTGTATCTGACGGTCGGAGGCACGCAGACCCCGATTACCCTGACCAGCCAGACCAACAATCTGAACGGCCTGCGGGATGCGATCAACGGCGCGAACGCTGGCGTAACAGCCTCCATTCTGACCACGTCAGAAGGCTCTTACCTGACGCTCACGGCCACGGTGGCAGGCGCCAGCGCGATCACGCTACAGGACGCGTCGGACGGTTCGGGGACCGACCTCATGTCGATGAACAACACCGGGGCCCTGGCTCAGTTCGAGGTGAACGGGAAGGCCGCGACTTCGACTTCCAACCAGGTCACTGGCGTAATCCCGGGCATTGCGCTGACTCTGAATGCTACGACGGCGTCTGGAGAGAATGCCACGATTACAGTCGGCGGCAATGGTAGTACCGTCTCCAGCGCTCTGGAGAATGTGGCCACTGCCTACAACTCGCTTGCAACCAGCATTTCTACGCTCACCGAACCGGGCTCTGGTGCGCTGGCGGGCAGCCAGGTGGTTCGATCCGTGCAGAACCTGATGCGGCAGTTCGCGTTCTATCAGGGAACCGGCAGCACAAGCTCCTTGATGGATCTCGGTGTTTCCCTCGACACGACGGGCCAGATGAGCGTCGATACAACGGCCTTGTCCTCGATGACATCAGGGCAGCTTTCCAACGCGCTGAATTTCATCGGTGACGGCACGAATGGGATTTCATCATTAGCCACGAGCTTCACTGCGTTCAGCGATGGGACCAGCGGAGTCATTCAGCAGAACATCGCACAGGACCAGACCTCGGAACAGAATCTGCAAGATCAGATCGACGCCATGAATGTCAGGATTCAGACCGCACAGCAGGCCGAGATGGCGAAACTCGAAGCGGCCGACTCCTTGTTGGCGCAACTGGAAAGCCAACAGAGCATTTTGACCTCATCCATTCAAAGCCTGAACTACACACTTTACGGAACTTCGACTTCTTCGACTTCTTCGACTTCGAGTTCTTAGGCAATCCGGCGAAGTCCGCATGAATAGCAACGGCAATGAAAGGAGATAAGTGCCGGGAAGAGATGAGTTCCTGCTGACCCTGGGCGCTTGCGAGAAGACGAGTGCCGCACTGCTGCAGGCCCTCGGTTCCGGGACATCTGAAGCAGCCGCCCTTGCCGCTCGTCGCGACGAGCAGATTGAGCGGCTGAGCGCCATCCTGCCGACGGAATTGGGCGCTGGGGAATTGGAGCGGCTGAAAACACTGCTTAATATTGGCCAGGAGGCGCATCTAAGCGCGCTCGCTGCGAAAATGTCCGCGACCCGAAACCTGGTGGCGTTACGGAGAGCCCTGCAGGTAGCGCGTCAACTGGCGGCTACTCGCAATCCCAGGCAGCCCGGGGTTGACTGCACGGGTTAGCACAGTTACAGTGTCACGTCCCTCTTGGATGGTGGCGTGACCGGGCGCCGCCTCGCGTCCCGCTCTGGGGCCTCGATGCCCGATCGGCGCGCCGTCCAATACGCTGCCAGGAACGGGCGCAGGTCAGTTTCAGCGACGCGAGCCAGCATGAGACATCTGGTTACAGATCACGCCGGCATCGAGGTTGTTCCCTGGACCGCCAACACCCCCGCGCTCTGGCGCCAGCTTGTCGACGCACGGGTAGACGCCATTATCAGTGACGATCCAGCCGAACCGATCTCGTGGCTGAAAGCGACCAGGCTCCGATAGCCGCTCAATAAAAGCGAAACCAAGTTACGCAGCAGTCCGTCAAAGCAGCCTCTCGCAGAGTTCCGCGTTCTTCCGAAGAGTAGTTCTTTAGCGACATAGCCCCTTCGGGCTAATGGCTATTGCGTAACCATTCCCGCCTCTCATGCGTACTTATAGGCAGATGGGTAAAACGGCAAGGAGGCAAAGAAGACAATGACAAAACTTATAAATCGGAGTGTTCTGGCGGTGGCTTTCGGCGCGCTGCTAGTGGCTGGAAGTTCTTCGGCGAAGGATGTTTCCCTCACCGATAAAGTACGGCACGAACTCAACATGCTGCCTTACTACGGCGTATTCGACGCCATCACCTACGAGGTGAACGGCGACGCGGTCACGCTCGGCGGCGCCGTTCACTATCCGGTGCTGGCGTCCGATGCATTGAATGTGGTGAAGAACATCCCCGGGGTCCGCAGTGTCTCCAACCTGATTGAAGTGCTGCCATTGTCGCGCTTCGACGATCAGATCCGCCTGGCTGCCTGGCGCACGGTATACTCCTGGCCAACGATGTCGCGGGTGGCGACCATGCCGCTCCCACCAGTGCGAATCCTCGTGAAGAACGGCGATATTACGCTCGTGGGCATGGTCCCGTCACAAGCCGACAAAGACGCTTTGAGTATTCGCGCCAACGGGATTCCGAACGTGTTCTCGGTGAAGAATGAACTGGTCGTGGAGAACCCGCCCAGCCACAAGAGCTAAGCACTTCCCCCTGGGGCGGGTCGTTAAGCGGGGCCGCGTCCCGAACCCACCGCAGGGCGGGAGGGCCAGCCCGCCGGCGGCCGAACAAAATCGAATCCGCCCGGCAATCCGATGCGCGGGTCTTTCACCAGGTCAGAATCCACAAACTACAGAGTGAGCACACTCCTGCCGCCGGGTATCGGAACATTCCCGGCGGCAGTTGTTTTGTTTTAGTCATCGAGCACGAGGGACAGATTAGTGAGTGCAGTTTAGTGATTTGTGGCAAACACTTTCGGACCACAATTCGTGGTGGTTTACTTCTTAAAGATCATTGAGTATAAATCCGCGCAGAACCCAAATACTCAATTTGTGGCCATCAGCTTCCCCCGCGAACGGCTGCCCGCCAGCATAAGCGGCCGAGTGGAGTGCAGCGTCGAATCCCGTGAGGTTGAAGGCTCGACCCGCCATCAACGAGACTGGGGGGCGCTGGTTCCGGAGACGGTCAGCCTCCTCACGCCGCGTAAGTCTGTGCAGGGGTCTCGGTGGGAATACCTGACCCGGGGCGGCCAGATTCAGTAGAATCGTCTTTCTCCGATGCTTCTCTACGCTCTGACCATTTTCCTGAGCGCGTTCCTGCTCTTCCAGGTTCAGCCGATGATCGCCAAGATGATTCTGCCTTGGTTCGGAGGCGGGGCCGCGGTGTGGGCGGCGTGCCTGCTCTTCTTCCAATGCGTGCTGTTGCTCGGCTACGGCTATTCGCACGGCATCGTAAGGAGGCTCAAGCCCAGGCAGCAGTGGATTCTGCACTCGGTTCTGTTGGCCCTGTGCCTGCTCTTCCTACCGATCGTGCCCAGCGCTGCCTGGAAGCCCGCGGACCCGGCGGCGCCGGTTTGGCACATCCTCGGGTTGCTCGCGGTGACCGTCGGGCTACCCTACTTCCTGCTTTCCACGACCGGCCCGCTCATCCAGGCCTGGTTTGTCCAGGCGAAGCCGGGGAGCACGCCGTACCGTTTGTACGCGCTCTCGAACCTCGGCTCGATGCTGGCCCTGCTCAGCTATCCGGTGCTGTTCGAGCCGACGCTCACGTTGAGACACCAGGCTGTGATGTGGTCCGTGGGTTTCGCGGGCTTTGCGCTGCTCTGCATCTGGACCGGGTGGAAGAGCCAGGGCGCTGCCGCCCTGGAGCGCATTGAGACGGCCGAAGAGCCCGCCGGGCCAGCACCTTCCTGGGGGCTCCGGCTGTTCTGGGTGGCGTTGGCCGCCTGCCCATCCATGCTGTTGCTCTCACTGACCGGCCACATGACCATGGATCTGGCGCCGATGCCATTTCTCTGGGTGCTGCCGCTGGCGGTCTACCTGCTGAGTTTTATCCTGTGCTTCGATGCTCCCCGGTGGTACCGCCGCAAGACGTTCCTTGTGCTGCTGCCGATTGCCCTGGGCGTTACGGCCTGGCTGATGGACAAGTCGCCGGCCGATCTGCCGAACGTGCTGATGCCCATCGTGGTATTTTCGCTGGCCTTCTTTGTCTGTTGCATGGTGTGTCACGGGGAGCTGGCACGGCTCAAACCACACCCGCGCTATCTCACCGGCTTCTACCTGATGCTCGCAGTGGGGGGCGCCATCGGCGGCATCTTCGTGGCTTTAATCGCGCCCGCCGTCTTCAACGCCTACTATGAGTTCCCCCTATCCGTCGGTCTGTGCGGCTTGCTGGCTGTCGTGGTTCTGTTCCGCGAGAAAGACTGGGTGTTCCGGCGAGACCTGCTGGGTTGGCCCGCTATCATCGTCTTCACGCTCGCGGCGCTGCTGGTCGGCTACCTCGGCCGCATGATGCGCGATACGGTGAAGGACAGCCTGTTTGCCGGCCGCAACTTCTACGGCGGGCTGAAAGTGGAGCAGTACGGCAAGTACTACGACTGGAACGGCTACCGCAGCCTGGCGCATGGCTCCATCAATCACGGCGAACAGTACACGCACCCGGCGCGCCGCAAGATGCCCGTCACCTACTATTGCCCGGACACGGGCGTGGGGCGCTTCATGGCCGCGCGAGTGGTCGGCACTCCGCAGCGGGTGGCCCTCATCGGGCTCGGGACCGGCACGCTGGCCGCGTACGCGCGCCCTGGAGATTTCTACCGCTTTTACGAGATCAACCCTATGGTGCCGACCATCGCCAACACCTATTTCACGTACTTGAAAGACGCCGACGCCCAAGTGGACATCCGCATGGGGGACGCCCGGCTCTCGCTGGAGCGCCAGGAGCCGCAAAACTACGATCTGATCGCCGTCGACGCGTTTTCGAGCGACTCGATTCCCGTCCATCTGCTCACGCTCGAAGCGCTGCAACTCTACTTCAAGCACCTGAAGCCCGAGGGTGTGCTGGCCGTACACATTTCCAACCGCTACATCAATCTCGAGCCGGTGCTGGAGCGCGGCGCCGTAGCGCTCGGCAAGAGCGCCCGCGTGTTTGAAACCGAGGACAACGAGGACCAGACCTGCTACGGGACCACGTGGGTATTACTGGCGTCGGATGGGGCGATTTTCAATCAAGAGGAAATGAAGAACGGGGTACGGCCAACCCCTGCTCCGTGGCTGAAGACCTGGACCGACGATTTCTCGAACGTCTACAAACTTCTGCGCGTGCGGAACCACTGACGGCCGCGCTTGGTCGCGGGTCGCTCAGAGAGAATACCGGAACGGAGCCGCGGCCGTGAGGGAGCCGCCATGGCCCGTCTGGCCACCCATGGGGATGAAAGTCGGACGAGTTTCGACGCAGCGTTGTGGCGCACGCTTTAGCGTGCCGCGGCGGGATTCATCCCGCCGTCCGGCCAATGGTGGCATAAATGCCACCACGGCACGCTGAAGCGCGCGCCACATGCGCGAGATCCGACAGATCCGGCAAGAGGAGCCGGATGACTTTCGCGCGAGCGGTGGATATCCGCCATGGGCCGCTCTGTGACCTTCGCGGCTCTGTGCTGGAGCGGCATTTTACGTTGGGGTTGAACGGTCTGCCGGTCATGGAGAGATCTGTGCCACTGTGGAGCAGAACTGCTGCCATAATCCAGGCAGAGCCATGCGGTAGCCGCGAGCAACCGCCCTCTCGCACGGAGGAAGTATGCCGTTCGTGAATCTGCGGTCTGCCATCTTACTGTTCTGCCTGGGGGCCAGTCTGGCGCCGGGCCAGCAATACCAGATCACGACCATCGCCGGAGGCCGCACTCCGGCCACGCCACTCATCGGTGTTTCCCCTGTGGGCATCTATTCCGGTTCGGGCGTGACCGCCGACAACCAGGGCAACGTCTATTTCAGCGACAACAATTGCTGCGTCTGGAGGATGGATCATAACGGCGTCGTTACGCGCGTGGCGGGCCAGTGGAACCAGAAGGGTTACGCAGGCGACGGTGGTCCGGCAGTGGGCGCGACACTGAACACGCCGGGCAACATCGCCGCCGATGGGGCCGGCAACCTGTACGTCTTCGACGTCGGGAATGGGGTGATCCGCCGGATCACGCCAGATGGGAACATCGGCAAGCTGGTCGATGCTGCCGCATGGTCTTCTTCCGAGTTTGTGCCTAGCGTGGCAGTGGATCCGGCGGGGAACCTCTATTATGCGTATTGCGATCTCGCTCACTACTCGAAAGGCCGATGCTCGCAGACGCTGGTTCATAAGATCACTTCAGACGGTGCGATCACGACGTACGCGGGCGGCGGAACGGGAACGCCAGGAGATAGCGGTCCTGCTACCGGTGTGAACTTCCTCGGAGTCTCAGCCCTCGCCTTTGATTTCCAGGGGAATCTCTACGTCGCCGCCACGAGAAGCGAGTTCCCGGACAGTTACAATCTCGTCATCAAGGTGGGGCCTGACGGGTCAAACGTCGTGGTGGCCGGAAACGGCGGCCCATCGAGCGGTGTCGGTGTCGGCGATGGCGGGCCGGCTACGCAGGCGCCTCTTTCCGATATTGGGTCCATGGCAGTTGATGGAGCTGGCAATCTGTACCTCGCTGAAAGCGGGAACACCCTCCGGAAGATATCGCCCGACGGGATCATCACGACCGTTGCGGGCGTTGCGGCAAGTTCTCTGACGGTCGACGGCGAAGGCAACTTGCTGATTGGCGGCGGCGGCGTTTTGAGCAAACTGACGCCAGACGGAGCGCTCACGACCATCCTGAGAAATTCAACCTATGGCGATGGCAGACCGGCTAGCCTGGCGCAAGTGAGCGCGCACGTTCTGGCCACGGACCCGGCCGGCAACCTCTACGTGGGCGGGCGCAAGATCACGCCGGATGGGACGATCACGACGATTGCTGGTGGCGGCACAAGCACACCCGCTGACGGAATGCTGGCGACCCAAGTGCAGATGGCCATCGGTGGGGAAACAGCGGATTCGCAGGGGAACCTTTATGTTTCGGACTATGGCGCAAGACTCGTCTACAAGGTGTCTCCCGCTGGAACGCTGACCGTGATCGCGGGCGGCGGGACTACTATTCCCGGCAGCGGCATCGCGCTGAGCGCCTATTTGTACGACCCCGCGGGATTGGCCTTGGACGCTGCCGGTAACCTGTACATCGCGAACACAGGCTTCGGCGTCATTCAGAAAGTGACTCCCGACGGTGCCATCACGACGGTCGCCGGAACCGGTTTCTCGTGCTGCGGCGAATCGGGCGACGGAGGGCCCGCACTACAGGCACAGGTTTCGAATCCTACAGGCGTTGCGGTCGACGCAAGCGGCACCATCTATATCCTGGACGGCGACGCCACAATCCGCAAAGTCACGCCGGACGGGATCATCCACACAGTGGTGAGCTGGGATTCGCAGGTAACGAATCCGGATGGTACGACGGTGACGGCGAACATCATCGCGGAGGGCATCGCCCTCGACGCCGCCGGAAACCTGTTCTTCACCTCGTTCGACAACACCGTGCGCGAACTCAAGACCGATGGGACCATCCTGGGCATAGCGGGCACTGGGACGGCCGGCTATTCGGGCGATGGCGGCCCGGCCCTGGCGGCGCAACTCAATCTGCCGCTCGGCCTGGCGGTCGATGCAAACGGCCGGATCTACGTCGGTGACGCGGGAAACGGGGCGGTGCGCGTGCTGATTCCCCGCGCGACGGCGCCGCTGCTGGCGTTGAGCATGACGCATTCCGGCAGCGTGAGCCCGGGGCAGACCAGCGTGAGTTGGACGCTCATAGTGAGCAACAGTGCAGGCGGCGCCGCGACCTCCGGAACGGTGAGTGTGCCCGATTTCGTGCCTGTGGGTCTGACGCTCGCTTCCATGAGCGGCCAGGGGTGGAGTTGCTCCGGCGCAACGTGTACGCGCAGCGACGCGCTGGCCGCAGGAGCCAGTTATCCGCCCCTCACGGTGACCGCGAATCCGGACGGATCCGCGTACGGACAGGCCATGAACGAGGCGGCGGTTTCGGGCGGCGGAAGCGTGATGAGCGCCAGTGCGCAAGACCTCCTCACCCTGCCGGTATGCGGTGTGGCGCTCACCTCTGCCGGGCAGGTAGTCCCGGCGGCCGGGGGAACGTTCTATCTGGGAGTGTCCGCCGCGAGCACCTGCGCCTGGACCGCCTCCGCGGACCAGACTTGGGTGATGTACTTCGTCAAGAACGAGTATGGCTCGGTGTTTGCGCCAGGGCCGCCAACGGGCAACGGGCAAGTCTCTTTCACCGCCGGTTCGAACAGCGGCCCGGCGCGAACCGCTCACCTGACCATCGGCGACCAGGTCTTCAGGATTCTTCAGGAGGCCACGCCGCCCGCGGGGCTGCAAGCGATCGGCTCGTTGACGCATCTCACCTCCGGCGGAGGCTGGCAGAGCGCGGTCACGCTCGTGAACACCGGCAACACCGCCGCGACGGCGCGGCTCGACTTCTTCGACAACAACGGGCTCGGGCTGCAATTGCCGCTGACGTTTCCGGAGTCGTTTTTCCCGCAGGCGCCGATTCAGGCCGCATCGTTCGAAACAATCCTGAATCCCAACGCGCTCACCGTGCTTGAGATCCCACAGAACAGCGCGGCCTCTGAGCAGCCTGGCTCGGCGCTGCTGTCGTCGGACGGCAGTGCCGGCGGCTTTATTGTCTTTGAATACCTGCCCACGGGCCAGCAGGCGGTTGTTCCTCTGGAGACCCGCAACGCGCCCTCGTACGTGCTGGCGTTTGACAACACCGGCGAGTTGCAAACGGGCGTGGCGATTGCCAATGCATCGGCGCAGGATGCCACCCTCAGCCTGATCGTGCGCGACGAAACGGGCCGCCAGATCACCACGCACAGCGAGAGTTTGTGGGCTTGGGGACACACCTCCTTCATGCTGACTGCGTATCCGGAAACGGCCGGCATCCGAGGCACGGTCGAGGTTTTCACGCCGCCGGGCGGGCGCATCAGCGTGCTCGGGTTGCGGGTGAACCACGGTATCGCGATCACCACCTTGCCGGTCTCGGCCACCGGGAATACGGGTGGAGGAACCCTGGCGCAAGTGGCCGTCAACGGAGGCTGGCAAACGACGTTCACGCTGGTGAATACGGGGGCCACGGCGGCCAGGGCGACGCTCAAGTTCTTCGACGACTCAGGGGCGCCGCTGACGCTACCGCTCACCTCGCCGTCGTCGGGCGAGCTTGGGCCGGTCGCAACATTGACGCTGCCGCTCGCCGCCGGGGCGTCGGTTGTCATCGAGACGCAAGGCGGCGACGCGGCGCCGGAGGTGACCGGCTCGGCGCAATTGAGCGTCGACGACGGGTCCGTAAGCGACTTTGCGATCTTCCGCTATAACCCAACGCAGCAGGAGGCGGCGGTGCCTCCGGCCTTGAGCGCGAATTCGAATGTCCTCGTCTTCGACAATACCAACGGCCTCGTCACGGGCGTCGCAGTCGCCAACCCGGGCGCGCAGCCGCTGTCGGCGACGGTGACGGCTCGAGACCAGGCAGGCGCCGTGCTGGGCACGGGCACGATTCAGTTGCCCGCCTTCGGACACCGGCAGTTCATGCTGAGCGATGCGCAAAATGGAGGCTTCGCGCAAACCCGGAATCTGCGCGGGACCATCGAGTTTACGCCGCCCAGCGGCACGAGCCTCGCGGTGCTCGGTATCCGGGCCACAGCCGCTGGCGTGATCACGTCGATCCCCGTGATGGCGAAATAGGCCAGGAGGGCCATCTGCCGGGGACTTTTACGCTAACAACGCTGCTGATTCTCCGCCCATAATATTCCAAGCCCATCGAAAATTCGGTGGGGCTATGTGCGATATCGAACATACGGCACTGGCAGATGTTAGTATCCTGCCCTTGAGATAATGTCGAGTCGGCGTGCTCGCTGCACGCCGTCGGGCTCGGCTTGCTGTCAGGAAGATTGTGCCTGGCAACGCGGCCAGGAATCGTCTGGAATCGGGCAGGAGTTACGAGATTACGGCCCGCTCCGGCGACCCATTGGATCAAGGTCATTGACAGCGCAATAGAGTTTCGCGCGAGATGCCTTCGGCCGCGCGATCCGTGAGCATAGTCCGCACGGTAGCAAAGGTCGGTCATGCCTGAAAAAGACTGTGCTTCCACGATTCTGAGCCCCTCCACTGGCACGGCGGAGGACGTCACTGAGGTCCGGCGCCAGGAGACCTTGCTGAAGAACGACGCGCTGCAGCGCGCGATATTCAACAGTGCCAATTTCTCGAGTATTGCCACGGACGCGAACGGCGTGATTCAGATCTTCAACGTCGGCGCCGAGCGCATGCTGGGCTACTCGGCCGCCGAAGTGATGAACAAGATCACGCCGGCCGATATTTCCGACCCCCAGGAACTAGTCGCGCGCGCGAAGGCGCTCAGCGCCGAACTCGGGACCCCGATCGCGCCGGGCTTCGAGGCACTGGTATTCAAGGCCTCGCGCGGCATCGAAGACATCTACGAGCTGACATACATCCGAAAGGACGGCAGACGCTTTCCGGCGATCGTCTCGGTTACGGCCCTACGCGATGCTAAGAAAGCGATCATCGGCTACCTGCTGATCGGCACCGACAACACCGCCCGCAAGCAGGCGGAAGAGGCGCTGCTCAAGGCGGGGGCCTTGCAGAGCGCGATTTTCAATAGCGCCAATTTCTCGAGTATTGCCACGGACGCGCACGGCGTGATTCAGATCTTCAACGTCGGCGCCGAGCGTATGCTGGGCTACACGGCCGCGGACGTGATGAACAAGATCACGCCGGCCGACATCTCCGATCCGCAGGAGGTGATCGCGCGCGCGAAGGCACTCAGCGCCGAACTCGGAACCCCGATTGCGCCGGGCTTCGAGGCATTGGTGTTCAAAGCCTCACGTGGTATCGAGGACATCTACGAGCTGACCTATATTCGTAAGGACGGGAGCCGCTTTCCGGCGGTCGTCTCGGTTACGGCCCTGCGCGATGCTCAAGACGTGATCATCGGCTATCTGCTGATTGGCACGGACAACACCGCGCGCAAGCAGATTGAGTCGGACCGGATGCAGCTCGATCAGCGACTGCGCGACCAGCAGTTCTACACGCGCTCGCTCATCGAGTCCAATGTCGACGCCCTGATGACTACCGATCCGTCCGGCATCATCACCGACGTCAACAAACAGATGGAGTCGCTCACCGGTTGCACGCGTGACGAGTTGATCGGTGCGCCGTTCAAGAACCACTTTACCGATCCGGAGCGAGCCGAGGCCGCCATCAAGCTGGTGTTGAGCCAAACGAAGGTCACGGACTACGAGCTTACCGCGCGCTCCTGGGACGGACGCGAAACTGTAGTGTCCTACAACGCGGCCACCTTCCACGATCGGAACAGGAGTCTGCGGGGCGTCTTCGCCGCGGCGCGCGACATTACCGAGCGCAAACGCCTGGATCGGGTGCTGCAGGAAAAAAACGTCGAGCTGACCAGCGCCAAGGCTGCGGCGGACAAAGCCAACCTCGCCAAATCGGATTTCCTGTCCAGCATGAGCCACGAAATCCGTACACCGATGAACGCCATCATTGGCATGTCCTACCTGGCGCTGAAAACCGAACTGACACTGCGCCAGCGCGAATACATCCAGAAGATCAAGGGTTCAAGCCAACATCTGCTCGCCATCATCAACGATATTCTCGACTTCTCGCAGATCGAGGCGGGCAAGCTGACGGTCGAACACACCGAGTTCGAACTGGAGAAGGTGCTCGACAATCTGGCCAACCTGATCGCCGAGAAGACCTCCGCCAAGAGGCTGCATCTGCTCTTCGACGTAGACAAGAGCGTACCGCCAATGCTGATCGGCGATCCGCTGCGGCTGGGTCAGATTCTGATCAACTACAGCAACAACGCCATCAAGTTCACGGAGCAGGGCGAGATCGACATCATCATCCGCGTCAAGGAGGAGACCGACAAGGATGTACTGCTCTACTGCGCCGTGCGCGATACGGGGATCGGCCTGACGGCGGAGCAGATCGGGCGGCTATTCCAGCGCTTCTCGCAGGCCGACACCTCGATCACCCGCAAGTTTGGCGGCACCGGCCTCGGGCTGGCGATTTCCAAGCGCCTGGCCGAACTGATGGGCGGCGAGGTGGGCGTGGAAAGCGAACCAGGCAAGGGCAGCACTTTCTGGTTCACGCTACGCCTCGGCAAGGGCGTCGGCCAGCAGCGCGCGCTGGCGCTGTCGGGCGACCTGCATGGTAAACGAGTGCTGGTGGTGGACGACAAGGAGCACGCCCGCCAGGTGCTTGACGAAATGCTTGCCGGCATGGGCCTCAAGGTCGACCAGGCAGAGTCGGGCCTCACGGCCATCGGCGCGGTAGAGCGTGCCGAGGCGCAGGGCAGGCCCTACGAGATAGTGTTCCTCGACTGGCAGATGCAAGGCATGGATGGCAATGAGACAGCGACGCGGATCAGGAAGCTTCCGCTCGTCCGCGTGCCGCACTTGATGATGGTGACCGCTTACGGCCGCGAGGACGTGATTCAGGGTGCGGAGGAAGCGGGCATCGAGAGTGTGCTGCTCAAGCCGGTCAGCGCCTCGGTGCTGTTCGACAGCGTGGTCCGTATTTTGGGCGGCGTCGCCGATGGCGCTCGCACCGCCTGGGACGCGTCGGCCGACGGCGTAGCGCAACTCGCAGGCATCCAGGGCGCCCGCATTCTGCTGGTGGATGACAATGATCTCAACCAGGAAGTCGCATTAGAACTGCTGCGCGATGCGGGTTTCGCCGTCGATCTTGCCGCGAACGGCCAGGTCGCGCTGGACATGGTCGGTGGCGCCGATTACGACATCGTGCTGATGGACATACAAATGCCGGTGATGGACGGCGTGACGGCGACGCGGGAGATTCGCAAACAGAAGCGCTTCAAGGATCTTCCGGTGGTGGCGATGACCGCCGACGCCATGCGGGGCGATCGCGAACGATGTCTTGAGGCGGGCATGAACGATCACATTGCCAAGCCCATCGAACCGGAAGAGTTGTGGAAAGCCCTGGTGAAATGGATCAAGCCGCGGCACTCGACCTCAGCCGCGGCGAACGTGGAGCCGCGGGCAGTGCAAACCGGACTGGACGTGGCCGCAGTCCTGCCAACCGGCATCGAGGGGCTGGACATGGCCGCGGGCTTGCATCGCGTGCTCGGCAAGAAGCCGCTCTATATTTCGATGCTGCGCAAGTTCAGCGCCGGGCAGAAATCCGTGACCGCGGAAATCTGCATGGCCCTGGAGGGCAACGACTGGAATACCGCGGAGCGGCTGGCCCATACATTGAAGGGTGTTTCCGGCACGATCGGCGCCACCGCCCTGCAGCACCTGGCGGAGAAGCTTGAGGCCGCGATCAAGGCAAGTCAGCCCCGCGAGGTAGTCGATGACCGGCTCGGCGAGCTGAAAGGGCCGCTCGATACTCTCATCGCCCAATTGGAACGGCAATTGCCGGAGGAACGGAGGAGGACGGCTGTCACGATCAACCTCGAGAAGCTAAAGGCTGTCGGTGAGGCGCTGGAGGCCCTGCTGGCCGACGACAACGCGGTAGCGGGCGATGTGCTGGATGCGAATGCGGACTTGCTGCATGCTGCTTTCCCTGACCACTATCGCCGGATCGCGGACGCGATCGGATCGTTCGACTTCGACACGGCGCTGGCGGCGCTGAGATCCGCCACCCGAACACTGGCCTGAAATGAATCCTATGGACGAACTTCAATTCGACAGAAAAGCCACGATCCTGGTGGTCGACGACACGCCGGGCATCCTGTCCCTGATGAACAGCCTGCTCGGGGACGACTACAAAGTGAAAATTGCCAACGGAGGCGAGAAGGCGTTGAAGATCGTGGCGTCTGACTCGCCGCCCGACCTGATCCTGCTCGATATCATGATGCCCGGCCTGGACGGCTACGAGGTGTGCCGGCGGCTCAAGCACGACCCCAAGACGATGAACATCCCGGTGATCTTCTTCTCCGGAATGTCCGAAATGGAGGACGAAAAGAAAGGGCTGGAACTCGGGGCGGTCGACTACATCACTAAGCCGATCAGCCCGCCTATCGTGATGGCGCGCATCAAGAACCACCTGGCGCTCAATGCCATGCACAACTTCCTGCGCGATAAGAATGACTTCCTGGAATCTGAGGTGGCTAAACGCACGCGCGAAGTGATGGCAATCCAGGACGTGACAATTCTCGTCCTGGCCTCGCTGGCCGAGACGCGCGACTCCGAAACCGGCCGCCACATCCGCCGCACGCAGTTCTACGTCAAGGCGCTGGCTGAAAAGCTGCGCGACCATCCCCGCTTCGCGTGGTTCCTGACGGACGCCAACATCAACATGCTATATAAGTCGGCGCCGCTGCATGACATTGGCAAGGTGGGCATTTCTGACCGCATCCTGCTGAAGCCGGGCCGCCTCGATCCCCATGAGTTCGAGATCATGAAGACGCACACGACCTTGGGGTACGACGCCATCGAGCACGCCGAGAAGCTGCTGGGCACCAATGTCGAGTTTCTTTCCTGCGCCAAGACCATCGCTCTCTCGCACCAGGAAAAATGGGATGGCACCGGCTATCCGCAGGGACTTGCCGGCGACGACATCCCGATCGCGGCGCGCCTGATGGCGGTGGCCGACGTCTACGATGCGCTGATCAGCCGCCGTGTCTACAAGGAAGCTATGTCACACGAAAGGGCGGTGCAGATCATGATCGAGAATCGGGGCACTCACTTCGATGCCGACATGATCGACGCGTTCGTCGAGATCCAGGACGAGTTCCGCGCCATCGCCCAGCGCTTTGCCGATTCCGATGAGGGCATGGACCAGCAGACGCCCTATTTGGCGCAGGACGGCTGCGTATAGCATTAGAACGGAGCCGTGTCCGTCAGGTAGCGGTTGCACTCGGTGGAAGTTGCACAACCCGACGTGCTGAGCGACTCTATCGGGTAACAGGGCCGCCCGCGTGCAGCGGCATGGGGCAGCAGGTCTCTGTGCAGGGCCAGGGACACGCCTCACAGGCGCCGCTGAGACGCGCCTCAATCAACTCACGAATCATCGACACAAACTTCGGATGGGTGCCCACCGTCGCCGCACGCACCATGTGCAAACCCAGCGACGCGGCGAGCTCGCGCGCCTGCGTGTCGAGGTCGAACTTCACTTCCATGTGATCGGAGATGAATCCGATGGGGGCGACCACCAAGTCCTTGACGCCGGCGCGCGCCTCCTCCCTCAATGCGTCACGCACGTCGGGTTCGAGCCAGGGCTGATGCGGCGGCCCGCTACGGCTCTGAAAGACCAGCCGGTACTCCGGATGCCGCACGCCCCGCGCCACGAGTCGCGCGACGTCGGTGAGCTGTCCGAGGTAGTTCGAGGTCTCCGACATAGCGATCGGAATGCTGTGTGCGGTGAATAGCAGCCGCATAGTCGCGCGACGCTCCTCAGGTATCTGCGCGAACGCATCCGACACGCGCTCGATGAGCGGCTCGATGAACCCGGGCAGGAGGCAATAATGCGGCAGGCGCTCGAAGCCCGGCGTCTCGCCTCCGACAGTCGCCTTGGCCTTGTCCAGGTCTTCGAGATACTGCCGGCAAGCCGAATAGCTGCCGTACGCCGAGGTGACGAAGACCAGCGCCCGGCGCACCCCGTCCGCGCTCATGCGGCGAATGGTCTCTTCGAGAAATGGATGCCAGTTGCGATTGCCCCAGTAGATGGGCAGCTTCACGCCGTGCTCGTCGAGTTCCGCTCGCAACGCGGCGATGAGAGCGCGGGTTTGCTCGTTGATTGGGCTCACGCCACCCAGCCGCGCATAGTTCTCGGCAACTTCGAGCAGCCGCTCGCGCGTCACGCCGCGCCCCCGCGTGACGTTCTCAAGGAATGGCATCACATCCTCGGGACGGTCCGGGCCGCCGAAGCTTAAAACCAACAAGGCGTCAAAATGTTCAGCCATGACTGGGCATATCTCTGAACATAAGGATGCCGCACAACGCGCGTTGGTGCACAAACGCGGCGGCGCTCTCAAGCCGCCGCCTCAGCGCGGTCGGACCGCGACGTTCCATAATGGTCAGAAACCGGCGTGCCAAGGCTGCAAGCCGGTTCCGGACACAGCCTTATGGCAGTCCAGTCCCGTCTGCGCGTGCGACATCCAACAGGAACAATCACAATAACCATGTATCGCCGCAGTTTTCTTACTTTGGTTCCGGCGGGCCTGACCGCCGCGTACTCGACTTCTCTGACCCGCGCCCAGAGCACATCGTCGTTGACCGGGACTTATCACGACAGGGCCTCGCGCCTGATCGGCGCCGCGCTCACCGACGACGGCGGGTGGAGGAAGCTCGAGTATCTTTGCGACCGAATCGGCAACCGCATCGACGGCTCTCCGGCATTGACGAAGGCAATTGAATGGGTCGCCGGCGAGATGCGCCGCGAGGGCCTCTCAAATGTCCAGACGCCACTGGTGAAAGTGCCCAATTGGGTGCGCGGCCAGGAGTCGGCCCGACTGGTCGAACCCGTCGATGCGCCCGTGTCAATGCTGGGATTGGGTGGCAGCGTCGGCACGCCGGTCGAGGGCATCACCGCCGAGGTGGTCGCCGTGTCGAGCTTTGACGAACTCGATGCGCTCGGCGCGGAGAAGGTGCGCGGCAAGATCGTGCTCTACGACGCTCCATGGCAGGGCTACGGCAAAACGGTGCAGTACCGCACCGCCGGAGCGTCGCGCGCCGCCAAACTCGGCGCGGTGGCCTCGCTGGTCCGCTCGGTGACGCCGCTCAGCTTGCGCGACCCGCACACCGGCATGATGGGCTACGAGGCCGACGTCAGGCAGATCCCCCACGCCGCCGTCTCCGTCGAGGACGCGCTCCGAATCCAGCGCCTGCTCGACGCGGGAAACGTCGTTCGCTTGCAATTGAAGATGTCCGCCCAGACGCTGCCGGACGCCGATGCCGCCAATGTGATCGGCGAGATTCCGGGGCGCGAAAAGCCCGAGGAGATCGTGGTCCTGGGCGGCCACATCGACTCCTGGGACGTCGGACAAGGAGCGCAGGATGATGGCTGCGGGCTGGTCGCCTGCTGGCAGGCGGTCGTGCTCATGAAGCAGCTCAACCTGATCCCGCGGCGCACCGTGCGCATCGTCGGCTGGGTCGATGAAGAACACACCGGCGCGGGTGGCAAGGCATACCAGGCCTGGGCCGGCGACACCGTCAGGAACCACGTCGCGGCCATCGAGATGGATGGCGGCGCGGAGCGTCCGGTCGGCTACGGCCTCTCCATTCGCGGCGCCAAGGACGACGTCGCGAATCGCGCTTTGGCGCGTGCGAAGGCCATTGGGAAACTGCTGGATGGAATCGGCGCCGGAGAGATGACCAAAGGCGGCGGAGGCGCCGATATCGCGCCGCTCATGGCGCTGGGCGTTCCCGGCTTCGGCCATCGCACGGTCGGCCAGCGCTACTTCGAATGGCATCACTCGGAGGCCGACACGCTCGACAAGATCGATCCGAAGGAATTCCGCCTGAACGTGGCCTCGCTCGCCGTGCTCGCCTACGTCCTGGCCGACATGGACGAGCGCATCGACGCGTAGTCATCCCCTCGGGAGAGCATCCGGTTTTTAGGTAGTGTCCTAAGGTTGCTTTGCGGGGAATGGCCTGAAATGTGCGTTGATCTATTTTCCAGGCCGTCTGCTGCTTTTCCGCTGGACGGCGGTTTTCTGTACGGAGTCTTCGAGGGCATTGACCGGATCGCCGCGTTCGATTTGTTTGTGGCGTTCCCAGTACTTCTCGAATTCTTTATACGCTATTTCTTCACCAAGATGGGACGATATTTTCCCTGCGTTATCCAGGATGTCTCGCTCGTTCAGTTTCAGGAATCCATCCAACTTCTTCACCCAGTCGCCCATGTACATCGGCTTTCGCTGCCGTGCCTGAAACTCAGCGAAGGAGAGGTACTGGTCAACAATGAGATTGAGCATTCCAAGCTCTTCTTCCGTGAGGTAGTTCTTTGCCACGGTAACGTCAACCTTGCGGGGCCTTTCTCCCTTCCAATGAGTAAGCCCCATATTGGGCTTGCGGGAATCGGCGCGCTCTGCGATCAATTCGGCGGCGGTGTGACCGTGGATTGCCCAATGGAATTTATTCTGCACCGTTGCAAAGAACTGGTGGGTGATCGTCGCGTTAGGGTCGTAATCGTAGCTGGTGCTGTAGATATCCGTGATCTTACGATAGAAGTTCTTTTCTGAAGTGCGGATCTCCCGAACCCGCTCGATCAGTTCATCAAAATAGTCGTTCCGTCTACCGCCATCCTTCAGTCGCTCATCGTCCAGGGCGAACCCCTTTATGATGTACTCTCGAAGGCGCTTCGTGGCCCATATTCTGAACTGGGTCCCGCGATGCGACTTAACCCTGTAACCTACTGAAATGATTACATCTAGGTTGTATAGATCGACCTTCCGCTGAACCGACCGCGAGCCCTCTACTTGAACTGTCAAGGATTCCTTGACGGTTGACTGGGGGGCCAGCTCTCCCTCCTCGAAAATGTTCTTGATGTGCAGGCTGACGTTCTGCTTTGTGGTCTGGAACAACTCCGCCATCTGGGACTGAGAAAGCCAAACCGTCTCCCCGGCAAGGGTCACGTCGATTCGGGTCTTTCCGTCGGGGCTTTGGTAAATCAGAATCTCGGAATGGGGATCTTCGGCCATTGGTGCCAATGTAGCAATTATCACCCCAGCAGTTCCTTAATCGTCCAGACGTGATCGGCGATCCCGCCCTCCATCGCGGGAGTAATCCGCAACGTCTTGTGAACCCGGCAGAAGTTGTAATAAGCGACGTGCAAGCAGAGCGCGGCCCAACGGTTCTGCCACTTGTTCGAGAAGGCATTCGTCAGGCGCGTTAGGTGGCGGATTTGCATCCGCATGGTGACGTTCTGGCGCTCCACGATGGATGTGCGGATGCGCTTGGGATCAGGATCTCCTGGAACTGGGACCACCTCCGTATCGACCATTTCGGCCGGCGAGCAGCACGCTTCGCCGTCATGGTTTTTGACGACATGGTGACCGATGCGATACCCTTGTATCTGTATCTCTTTGTCTCAAGGTGTGTAAAGACTAGCAATGGCGAACCATATTTCATCGTTGAAGCGTGTTCGCATCACTGAGCGGCGCACAAAGGTCAACCGAATGCGCAGAAGCCGGATGCGTCTAACAATCCGTACCATGCGCAAGGCTCTAGAAAAGAAGGACGTTCAGGCGGCGACCGCTCTGATTCCGGCTACCTTTTCCATCGTTGATCGCGCTGCCAAGTGGGGCATCATTCAAGACAACACTGCCGCCCGTTATAAGGCGCGCATTCACAAGCGTCTAAAGGCCCTGTCGGGTACTCCCGCCGCTGCATAAACGATTTTGATTCAGCGCCTTACGCTCGCGTGAGGCGCAGGACAAAGTCTTCCATCACAATCCGGTCGTCCGGGCGGCTGCCCTTCAGGTCGCGGTCTGCCCGGAAGACCGACCTAATCGCTTCTTCCAGCTTCTCCTGCGGAAACTTCAAGCTCGCGTTGTAGACTTGCTCTGCCCGCGAGCGCCACATCGCAACTCCCTGTTTTTGGAAGTAGTTCTGGACGTCCTGAGCCGAGCGCAGCCGTAGTTCCCGTGCGGCCAGGGCCATCCGCAGCAGGCTCCCCAGGAAGGTGAGCGCGAGCGGAAGGTATTCTCCCTCGCGGATCAGCGTGTCCAGCAGCCGCAACGACTCCAGCCTGTCGCGGCGTGCCAGCGCGTTCACCAGGGCGAAAATCGTAGTCTCGGATAGATTTGGGACTAGCGCCGCGATGTCGTGCTCGGTGATCACGCCGTCGCGGCTTGCCGCAAAGAGCGCCAGTTTATCCAGCTCGTTCGACAGCCGGGCGAGATCCGCCGCGGTGGCTTCCACCAACCGGTCCAAATCCTGCGGACCAATCTTCAAGGCCAGCTCGCCGGCTCGCTTCTGGGCGAAGACGCGCGCATCCAAAGCGGTGGCCGGAGCGAATTCCACCGTTTCGGGCGCGGCGGCGTAGAACTTGGCGACCCGTTCGCTCTTGGCTTTGTCCTCGCCGTCGAAGCCATACCGCGAACTGTCGAAGATGATCACGACGCCAGGCGTCGGATCCTTGCAGTACTCGGCCAGTATCGAGGCGTCGGCGGATTTCGTTCCTGCCGCCGTCCCCTCTTCTTCAGCGGCGGCGCTCTTGCCGCGCGGCAAAGCTGCTTCCGCCGAAGCCGCCCAGATCACCCGGTTGCCCGCGAAGAGCGACATGGACCGTGCGTCGTCAATCACCTCGCTGAGCGATACCGAATCCATCTCGTGGCGCGTCAGGCCGTCTTCGCGCTCCTCTGGCTGAAGGAGCTTCGTGATGATGGCCTCGCGGCAGAGACGCCGCCGGTACACCTCCGGCCCCAGAAAGAGGTAGACCGGCTTCGGAGCTGTGCGCTCCAGCGCGCGGAGGAACTGATCGGGCGTCATTGCCTCACTAAGCCTCGCCTCACCAGGCGTCGCATCACCATGCTTCCAGTACGCTGCTTACCACTTGGCGCGCTACTGAGCGGCTCAAGCGTCCCAGGGCCGCGTCGCTTTCATCGATGTAGCTCTGCTGGTCGCCCGTGATTTCGTATCGTTCCTTGACGTCGAAATTCACGCGCTTGAATAGCTCCTTACCGGTTACCCGCTCTTTTAACGTGATGGTCAGCCACACGATGATCTGTACACCGGAGGAACGCGAGGTGGCCGGATCATACACCGTGGGCGAGCTGTAGTAGCGCAAAATGCTGCCTTCGAGCACGGCGTCGGCCTGGGTCGGGTCCGAGACGATCTTGTAACGGGTCCGGCCGATGAGTTCCCGCCCGATATCCTCCGGCAGCATGCCGGTGAGCTTGTATTTCGTAGTGACGTTCTTAAATGCGGGGATGGCGATCGTATGGAGCGTTGCCGGCAGTGTTTCCCCTTTGCCGCCGGTCTGATATCCGCATCCTCCCAGCCCGGACAAAAGCGACAATAAGCCGAGCGATAGAGCTCTCGATCCCGCCCGGTCCCGCCTGCTCAATCGCGTCGCGGAGTGCGCCATGCGGAACGGCTCGCGATCCTCGCCCGAAGGGGGCCATCTGCTCACTTCTTTACCTCCCGGCTGAGCAGAGCGGCCGTCAGAAGTGCGTTGTCGGCCCGAGCGCGCAGGTTATCGAATGCCACCCAAAGCCAGAAAGCTCTCGTATTGGTCCGATCGGCCGCGATGTCGCTCACGGTCATTCCGCTCTGTCCGGCGACGCCGGAGTTGGACCCCGGCTCGACATCGTTGCCGCGCACTTCAAATCCTGCCTCGGCGAGCGCCTTCGATAGGGTCTCGGCATTAATGCCGGCAGATTCGAATCGCAGCCAGACGCTCATTACATAGCTGTGGAAAACGGGAGCTTGCACCAGCTTTATGCTGGAAGGTCTCAGGCCCAGCGGTCCGCACAGCGACGCCAGCTCGTCTTCAATGCGCGATTGAACCGAGATCAGAGCACCGGCTGAATCCTCTCCCCAACGTGGAAGCAGATTGTAGGCTACCTGAGTGTCGAACACTTCCTTGGGCAGAGCCTGGAAATTGAACAGATTGATCGTCTGCTTATGGAGCTCGTCGATGCCGGCTTTACCCCGCTCGCTGGCTGGTTCGAACACCGTGGCCACCGACTCCACGGCCGGCGTCTCTCGCAGGGCCTTCAGTATGCGTGCGAGAGCCAGGGCCACCGGGTGCGCCGGAACATAAATGAAGTTCTCGCCGCGCGCGGGCATATGCTCCAACACCGGTGCGCACAGACGCGCCTCCGGCAGATCTTCGAGAGCGCCGGTCGCATCCACCAATATCGGGCGATCCTTGGCAGCCTTTACCATCTCCCGCGCCAGGCCGTGAGTTGCCGTTGCGCCAGCGAGAATCACCACCGTCGCCTCTTCCACCGCAACCGCATCCAGCGGAGCAATCACGAACAATTCGCCATCGCTTTCCGTTAGAATCCGCTCGCTCGCTTCAGCCGAGGCAAGGGCAAGGTCGATGGGCAGCTTGCGCTCCTCCACCAACTCGCGGATCTCCTTGCCGGCAAGTGTTTCTCCCCCGATTAAAAGCCACTTTGCGCGTGTCATATAGCCGCCTGGCCGCCTCTCATCGCCTCACGTCGGGGTCCACGGCGCTTTCCTCAATACCCCGCCGAGGGAAGAAATGCCGCCGGATCGACCCGACCAGACGGACCACGATGCCGCTGAGAACGTACGAGCCACACAGCAACAGCAGAAATGGCTTTGAGAAGAACCATATGGAGTAAATGATCATTCCCAGCGCCACGACCGTGATCGGGCTGCGCGGCCGCATGAGGTTCAAGTCCTTGAAGCTGCGATAGCGCCAGGTGCAGACCATCAGGTACGACAACAGCGCCAGCACGGCGAGCCAGACGCACACGAACGGCCAATGCACCAGGGGTTGCGATTCGAAGAAGTACACCACCGCGGCCACAAGACCCGCCGCCGCCGGTATCGGCAAACCCACAAAATACTTTCGATCCGGCCGTCCAGGATTTCGCGGTTTGGGGTTGGTGGTGACGTTAAAGCGAGCCAGGCGCGCCGCGCCGCACAGCACAAAGCAGAAGATCAGGAAGTAGCCCGCCTGCATGATGTAGGACCGCATCGGCTCGGGGGTCGCGGGATCGAGAAAATAGAATCCCCAGACAAAACCCAGCACCGCCGGTGCAATCCCAAAGCTGATTACGTCGGCCAGCGAGTCCAGTTCCCGGCCGAAGTCGCTGGTCGTATTGGTCATCCGCGCGATTCGTCCATCCAGACCGTCAAAAAAAATCGAGAATGCGATCACCTTTGCGGCAAGTTCGAAATGCGGGTTTGGACCGAGGTGGCCGCCAGCGGCATAAAGTGCGCCTTCGATCGCCTTGAGAATCGCGAGAAACCCCAGAAACAGGTTGCCGGCCGTGAAGAACGTCGGCAAAGCGTAGGCGGCTCTGCGTGGCCGTTGATCGGGAGAGTTCGGATCGATCAGACGTTCTCGAATACTGAGCCGGGGATTCATACGTTTTCCTGACTGGCCGTCTGCGGGTCGGCAAGCCGCCGCGCGAGAACCGTGGAACCCGCCCGTACGCGCTGGCCCTCTTCCACTTTAATCGCCCATTCCGCGCCAAAGTTGACATCCACGCGGGAACCGAACTTGATCAGCCCGATGCGCTGACCCACTGTCACAAACTCGCCGGGTATTACGTGGCAAACGATGCGCCGGGCGATCAGCCCGGCAATCTGGGTGAAGCTGACCAACACGCCGTCTTTCGCTTCCACGGTGATCGTATTGCGCTCGTTCTCGTAGGAAGCAGCCTCTTTGCTGGCCACCAGGAACTTGCCTTTGTTGTAAGTGACGTCCACAACTTTGCCGCCGATCGGAGTGCGATTCACGTGCACGTCAAGAACGTTCATGAAGATGCAGACCTGCGTCAGGCCGGGCTTCCGGCGTACGAGCACGACCTTGCCGTCAGCAGGCGACACCGCAACGGGTCCGCGCGGGATCTCCCGTTCGGGGTCGCGGAAAAACCAGAGACAGAACAGCCCGGCCACGACCAGCGGTGCTGCCGCCCAGGGTGAGACGAAGAGCCCCAAAGCCGCTCCGGCGGCCCAGCACAACAGCGCGTAATAGATGCCGGTGACTACCATGACTCCGATCTCAACACTCGGTTTCCCAACACTTTATTGTCCCAAATGACGGACCAGCAAGGCGAGCAAAGCGACGCGGTCTACAATCCGGTCCTCGAGAATCGACTCGTGCGCCGCATGTGCCCCTTCGCCCACTCCGCCTATGCCATCCAGAGTCGGCACACCGAGTGCCGCGGTGAAGTTGCCGTCCGACCCGCCGCCCGTCGAGCTCTCCTCAATCGCCCTGCCCAGGTGAGTTTCCGCCAGATTCTTCGCCGCCCGAAAGAGCGCGACGATCGCCGGCGTGCGCTCCATGGGGGGGCGGTTCAGGCTTCCCGACACCTCCAGGGCGCAGCGTTTGTCGAAGGGTTTCAACGCGTGGAGCTTTCTGTCGAGCGGCTGCGAGTCCCGCAGTCTCGCTACACGGACGTCTACTTCCGCGCGCGCCTCGGCCGCCACGACATTGGTGCGCGTTCCGCCGCTGATGACACCAGGGTTCACCGTGAGCCCCTTCTTCAGATCTGTGAACTCCGCGACGCGAACGACCTGTTTCGCCAATTCGACAATGGCGCTCGCTCCCGCTTCAAAATCGACTCCAGCATGCGCCGCTTTGCCATGCACGTCGATTGCGTAGTTGCCCACTCCCTTGCGTGCCGTTTTCAGCTTGCCTTTCGGCCCCGTTCCGGGCTCGAGCACCAGCACCGCACAGGCTTCCCTAGCCAGGGCTTCGGTCTGCGCACGCGAGCCCGTGCTCCCCACTTCTTCATCACTGACCACCCACAACGACACCTTGCGCGTGACGGGAAGTTCCAGCTCGCGAAGTGCCTTCATCGCGTACAGGAAGAAGGCGAGGCCCGCCTTCATGTCCAACACGCCCGGTCCCCACAAGCGTCCCTGTGCCCGCCGGAACGGCATCGACCGGAGCGTGCCCAGGCCCCAGACCGTATCCGCATGGCCGACGCCCAGAATGCGCCCCGGCGCCTTTCGCCGCAGCTCCGGCAATGCAAAATCGAGCAGCAGGTTACGCCCGTAAGCGCCCGCACTCTTCGTGAACTTCGGTCTGGCCAATCCAGCCGACCGAGCCACGAGCAACTCCTGAAAACGGTTCACCGACGCTGCGTCGTCGCTCGGAGATTCGCATTCCACCATCTCTCTGAGCAGCGCGATCAGTTCCTCGCGCCGTCCTTCCATCCATGCCGGAATCGAATCCATGGCTCGTAGACACCTCCAGATCCCTGTTAGAATAACCCTTTCGCCATGGCAGTCCTGGAAAACATCGAAATTCGCGACATCCTCCCGCACCGCTATCCGTTCCTTCTCGTGGACCGGATCGTGGAGATGGAGCCTGACCGCATTGTCGGCATCAAGAATGTAACCGCCAACGAGCCATTCTTCGTTGGTCACTTCCCCGAGTTTCCGGTCATGCCTGGCGTGTTGGTCATTGAAGCCATGGCGCAGGTAGCGGGTGTGCTCGTTCTGATGAGCGTCCCCGATCGCGCGTCGAAGCTTGTGCTTTTTGCCTCCATTGAAGAGGCCAAGTTCCGCAAGCCTGTCCTGCCCGGCGACACCCTGCGGATTGAGATGAAGATTCTCAAGAAGAAGGCGACTGCCGTGAAGGCCCAGGGCGTCGTGACGGTAGACGGCGTGATGGTCGCCGAGGCAACCGTCATGTGCATCGTCTCCGACAAGCCCGCCAAGAAGACGGAGCCGGTCCCTGTAAAATAGGAAGCAAAATCGATGGCAATTCATCCGACCGCCATCGTCGATCCGTTGGCTCGTATCCATCCCGACGCTGAGATCGGTCCGTACTGCATCATCGGAGCGGAGGTGGAAATCGGCGCGCGAACGCGCCTTATGGCGAATCTCTGTCTCGAAGGTCCGACGACCATCGGGGCAGACAACATCTTCTACCCATACACGACCGTCGGCCTCGCGTCGCAGGACCTCAAGTATCACGGGGAGCGCACCGAGACGCGCATCGGCCACCGCAACAAGATTCGCGAGTTCGTCACCATCCACCGCGGCACCGAGGGCGGCGGAGCGCTCACCTCCATCGGCGACGACAACCTCTTGATGGCCTACACCCACATCGCGCACGACGCGAACATTGGCAGCCACTGCATCCTCGGCAATGCCGTCACCCTCGCCGGCCACGTGACCATTGAGGACTGGGCGATTGTTGAAGCGTTTTCAGGGGTGCACCAGTTCTGCCGCATCGGCCGCCACTCGTTCGTGGGCGGCTACAGCGTGCTTACACAGGACGTCCTGCCGTTCTCGCAAACTGTCACGCCGCGCGAAACGAAAGTCTTCGGAGCGAACAAGGTGGGCCTGAAGCGGCGCGGTTTCTCCCCCGAGGCGATCGAAGGGTTGCACAAGTCATTTCGCCTGCTGACCAGCATGGGCCTGAACACGTCTCAGGCGATCGAACAGATCCAGGCCGAAGTGCCCGCGTGCGCCGAGGTCGATGAGCTGATCGAATTCATTCGCACCGCCCAACGCGGCTTTATCAAATGACGCCCCAGGTGCGGCAGGTGGCACGGCAGGTGGTGACCCAGTGAGATATGGTCTGATCGCCGGCAGTGGACGGTTCCCGGTACTAGCACTCCAGACCGCCAGGCAACTCGGCCACGAAGTAGTCGTTCTCGCTCTCAAGGACAATGCCCCGCCCGAAGTCGAACACCTCGGCGTTGCCTGTTATTGGCTGAGCATCGCGGAACTCAGCCGCTTGATCGACATCCTCCACGAGGAACGGATCACCGAGGTCATCATGGCCGGCCAGGTGAAGCACACCTCCATCTTTTCCTCCTTGAAGCCCGATTGGCGGCTGTTCAAATTGCTGGCCTCCCTGCCCTCGCGCAACACCGATGCACTGATCGGCGGCGTGCGCGACGAGCTGGAAAAGGAAGGCATCCAACTTGCCGACTCGACCCTGCTTCTGAAGCCGCTTCTCGCCGGCGCAGGCTCCCTTGCCAAACGCAAGCCAGACTCGGATGAGGAAAACGACATTGCGTATGGCCGCCGTGTGGCGAACGCGCTCGCGAGCCACGATGTCGGTCAAAGCGTTGCCGTTAGTGAGCGTGCCTGCGTGGCCGTGGAGGCGATGGAAGGCACCGACGCCATGCTGCGCCGCGCCGCATCGCTGGTCAACGGCCGGCCGTTGCGCCTGGTGAAAGTCTCGCGGCGGCGGAAGCATCTGCAGTTCGACGTGCCCGTCGCCGGACCCTCCACCATACAGACCATGATCGAGTGTGGAGCAACGGCGCTTGCCATCGACACGGGCCGGACGCTGCTGCTCGACAAGGACGAGATGTTGAGGCTCGCCGCTGGCGCCGGTATCGCCGTCGTAGGCTGCCAGCCGGAGGAATCATGAGCGAAAAACTGCACCGGGTCGTCGTAGTCGGGGCCGGCGCCTTCGGGCGCAATCATTTGCGTATAGTGAAAGAGTCGCCGCGCGCCGAGCTTGCCGGCGTCTTTGACGCCGATGCCGCCAAGGCGCGAGCGGCCGGCGAGGAGTTCGGCTGCCCCGCTCTCGCTTCTCTCGACGAAGTGCCCGCGCACGCTTCCGCGGCGATCGTTGCCGTGCCCACCACCGCCCACGCGGCCGTCGCTTGTCCGCTGCTCGCCGCCGGGCTGGATGTCCTTGTGGAAAAGCCCATCGCTCTGAACGATTCAGATGCTCGGGCGCTGGTGGAGACTGCCTCAAAGCACGCCCGCATCCTGCAGTGCGGCCACCTCGAGCGTTTCAATCCAGCCGTCCAGGCCGCCATGCGCGTCGTTACCATCCCGCTCTTCTTTGAAGTTCACCGCCTCAGCCTGTTCACGCCGCGCAGCCTGGACGTCAGCGTTGTGTCGGACCTGATGATCCACGACCTCGACATTCTGCTGGCAATGACGAAGGACTTGCCTAATGAAGTCCGCGCCGCCGGCATATCCATTCTCAGCAAGAAGGTCGACATAGCCAGCGTCCGGCTCGCATTCCCCAACGGCTGCGTCGCGAATCTCACCGCGAGCCGCGTGTCTACGGAGAAGGTCCGCAAGCTGCGCTTCTTCCAGCCGGGACAGTACGTCTCCATCGATTATGCCCGCCAGGACTGCACCATCATCGGTGTCGACGCGGAAAAGCAGGTTAGTTTCGAGCAACTGCCCGTGGAAAAGGGCGAGCCGCTCAAGCGCCAATTCGACCACTTTCTAGACTGCTCGGAAACGCGTTCCACGCCGCTTGTTGACGGCGTTGCCGCCTCGCGTGCGCTCGCTTTGGCGCGGGACATCCTTGCTAAGATTGAAGAGCATGCCGAGCTCGTAGCCCGGCACCTGCGCGCCTGAAGTGCCGCGTTCCCCCGGAATCCGCCTCCCGTGCGCAACAAGGCGCTCCGCGAGGACGTCTAAACCTTCTGGAGCGAATGCTTTCCGATTTTCAGCGATATTGGCACGGCGACCAGGGCGACCCCCGGTTTCTGATTGACTGGCGCGAGCCGGACCAGCCTCGCCGCCATTGGATTGCCGCCGTTGGCGCCGTCGTCTGGCACGTTGCCGTCATCCTGTTTGTCATCAATGCGCCCGGTGGTCTCGGCAGGACGAATGACCTTCCGAAGTTCGAGATAGCGCTGAGAAATGTGACGCCGCTGGTGGCTCCCCGCCTGGACCCCGACGAGTTCAAACTGACGCAAAAAGCGCCCCAAGTGAATCAGCCGGCACAAGAAGTGGATCTTTCGAGCCTCTTGCCCACACCGCAGCTCAACCAACCCCTGCAGCGTCCCGCGCACGGCAGTGCGACACCGGGCATTCCGCTTCCGCCCCGGCCCGCCGCCCAGCCCATCGAAGCCCCGAAGATCGACATTCCGCAACAAGGCAGTCTTGCGGCGCTGGACAACCCCGTGCTGCCCGCCCGTCAACCTGCCCCGCCCCCCCCTGCACAGAACAAGAATCCATTCGAGCCCGTGGGCGGTCCGCAGGGCGTGCCGAAGGGACAGGCAGTCGGAGTTGCGCGGGCCGAGGTTCCGAAGTCAGGCATCGAAGAAGCTACTCGGGCCGTCATTCGCAGCGGCGCGGGCGGCCAGGGTATGACCATCGGCGACGCCGGCGAGGGCACCGGCGGTTCCAGCGATCCTCTCCGGCAACACGGATCGCCAGGCCCGCGACAAAGCGCGCTTGAGCTTCTGAGCGATCCACAAGGGGTCGATTTCAAGTCCTATCTGGTGCAGGTCCTGGCGGCTGTGCGCCGGAGTTGGTTCTCTGTGCTGCCGGAAAGCGCCCGGTTCGGCCGCAGCGGACGCGTGATTATCCAGTTTGCGGTGAATCGCAATGGGCAGGTTCCCAAGCTCGTCATCTACGTGCCTTCGGGCGCCGAAGCCCTCGACCGTGCCGCGGTCGCCGGTGTCAGCGGAGCCGTCCCGTTTCCGCCTTTGCCTAACGGTTTCAAAGGTCAGGATGTGCGGTTACAGTTAGTCTTTTCCTACAACATGCCGAAGTAGTCGATACCATTCAATTAGATGTCATCGTCCGATCCCACTGTCCGCCCTCGCTTCTATAAGGCCCTTGTAGCCTATGCAATTCTGGGAACGCTGGCCTGGACTACCCTGGATGGTTCCTTCCGCTGGTTCATCCTCATCGTGCTGGCTGGTCTTGCCCTGAAAAGCTGGGTCCATCTGCGCCGTCTCGAGAGCGAGTAGCGGTCTCTCGTCTCGAAAATCGACACCTGTTCCGCCTGAAGGCCAAAACGGAACAGATCCGGGCTACCTGCCTACTCCGTACAGAATCACCGAATCATTAAGTTACTGATTACAGGCTCTTTTTCTCTCTTTTACCATTTGGCGTGGCCCGTGCACCTCTCTGCCTGTCAAACCAGTTCACTCTGGCGCACCAGGCAGGGAGAGAAACCAATGGCAACGGCTTCGGCAGCAATGGCTCGGTACGAAACGGTGGGACTCGAGGCTGCGTCCTCCCCACGGTGTTCGGCGGAAAACCAGGCGGTAACGGAGAATCTTCCACTAGTCCGGTACATTGCGGCGCGGATCGCTTCCACCATTCCCGCCTCGGTGGAGCTGGACGACCTGATTCAGACCGGCACCCTGGGCTTGATCGATGCGGTCCGCCGCTACGATCCGTCCAAGGGCATACCATTTCCTGCCTACGCCCGATATCGGATCCGCGGAGCGATTCTAGATGCACTACGCTCACTCGACTGGGCGACCCGAAACCAGCGCACGCAACGCAAGGCCGCTGCAAACGCCACCACTGGCGATGAGTCGAGCGACACAAGGCCGACTCAACCCACGTTCTTCAGCCTGGGCCCGGTAGTCTCCCTCTCCAGCAGGAGAGAAACGAACGAAGAACTGCCCGTCCCGGATGTCCCCTGCGGCGAGAGCCTCCATCCGGACCGGCTCTTTGAAGCAAGTGAAGCGAAGGAGCTGGTGAAGAAGGCCTTGGGCGTCCTGCCGGCGCGATACCGCGAAGTCGTCGTCATGTACTATTCCGGCGACTGGAGCATGCGAGACATCGGCCTGAGTTTAGGAGTGAACGAAAGCCGCGTTTCTCAGATTCACAAGGCGGCACTGGGCAAGATGAAGCGAGCTCTGGCCACGGAAAGCCCAATCCAGGAGGAAGCTGCCTGCTGAGCCGGTGTCGCAAACTTGGCAACCGTCGTGGTGGAGCGCTCCAGCGGCGCGCGGAGGCTCCAGCCGACGCTCTGGTGGTCTTTTCGGGCGGGGCCTGGAGGCCCCACGCGGCGCTGGAGCGCTGCCCCACATCCAGGCCCCGCCCGCAATCGACCAAGGAGCGGGCTCTGCCCTGCGTCTTCGCGTATTCAGCCGCGAGCGGGTGCTGGCTGCAGGCGGCTAGCGAATCTGAACCCGGTAGGGCATCACCCGCAGCATTCCGCCCTGCAGGAAGGGCATCAGCCCCGATTCGGCCCCGGCCCTCCGAAGCAGCCACTCCTCCGGCGTTCGCGATGAATATATGGAGACGTCGCCGCTCCCCATCAATCTCTCCCAGAAGCTCTTCCGGCCCGGGAATACCACGAGCCTCGCCTCCCGGTCCACAGGCAACTTAGCTTTACGCTGGAGCACTTCGATGGCACGGTCGATTCCTCCAAGTTCGTCCACCAGGTGGATTCTGAGCGCGTCGTTGCCGACCCAGACTCGGCCCTGCGCCAGCGGCTCGATCTTGTCCGTCGTCGTTTTTCGCCCGTCGGCGACGCGTTTCAAGAAACCGTTGTAGATCGACTCAATCGACTCCCGCAACTTCTTGCGCGCCTCCGGGGATAGCGGCTGCGTTTCGGAGTCGATATCGGCAAAACGGCCCCGCTTCAAGGTATCCGTCGAGATGCCAAGCTTATCGTACAAACCCTTCAGGTTGACCTTTCCGTAGATCACGCCGATCGAGCCTGTGATCGTGCCCGGGTAGGCCACCACGGGGTCGCCCGTCATGGAAATATAGTAGCCGCCGGAGGCTGCCACGTCCGACATCGAAATCACGACTGGTTTCTTTCGGGCAAGTTCCTTGAGCGACTGCAGAATCTCGTCAGAAGCGATGGCGTCTCCGCCCGGCGAGTCAACTCGCACGATGACGCCCTTAATGCTCGGGTCGTCTCCGATCTCTTTCACCAGCTTGGTGACCGGTGCCGGCGTGAGCCCGACGTCTTCGCCGAACGGGTTCGAAACCGCACCGCGCAGGATGTCGCCCTCGGCCACCAGATAGGCCAGACGCTGGCTCTTTTCCGATCGATGGAGATCGCCCAACAGAAGCTGCGGGCTGATGAGAGTCGGCTCCGCAAGACCAGCCTTCTTCGCCAGCGCTTTCTCCACGGCCGGCAGGTAGCTGAGTTCGTCGATCAGCCCATCCTTCAGCGCGGCCGGCCCCAGCCAGGGCGCATCATCCACCAGCGCCCGGAACTGCTCCGGCTTCATCCTGCGAGCCGCGGCCGTCGTGGTCGTCACGTTGTTCCAGATGCCATCCAGCAAAGCGTTGAGCGCTTCCTTCGTCTCCGGGCTCATGTCCTTGCGGGTGAGCATGTCGCCCGCGTCCTTGTACTTGCCCATATGCTCGACATCAAACTGGACTCCCAATTTGTCGAGCGTGCCCTTGTAGTACATGGCCTCAATGCGGAGGCCCTTCACGTTCAGATAGTCTTCCGGCGCCAGGTAGATGCGATCGGCCGCCGAAGCCAGATAGTATTCACGCAAGCCAGGAGTCTCGAGCCAGGCGTAGACGGGCTTGCCCGACCTCTTGAACGCCTCGATGCCGGTTCTCAGCTCCTGTAACTTTGCCCAGCCAGCACTCACGTTCCTCGGGCGCAGCAACAAGCCCTTTACTCGCGAGTCCTTGCCTGCGGCGCGCAGCATGCTCCACCACTCCACGACGGCCAGAGGCGTCTGGCGCGCCAGTGCGGGGATCGGAGGCGTTTCCGCCAGGCCTTCCGGCACGGAGCCTTCGAGGCTCATCACCAGCAGCCCCGAGTCTGGCACCTGCGGCTTCTGTGCGGACCAGCGCACCAGGGCGAACGCCAGGACAACAGTAGCGACGCCGGCAATGACGATGCCGGCGAGAATACCCAACAGAAACTTTTTCATGGGCGGCCGATCTCCAGTCGAACAGGATCATCGAAGAAGACTAGTGCGCTGCGTTAGCTCATTGCGCCCACCCGCGAGAATTCAACGTTTTCCGGCCCGTTGACGGACATCCGGAACCGCGGTCCCTCGCGAGCGGGCACTTCTTCCCCATTTACGCCAGACGCTATGCGCCTTGCAGGATTGCTTCGAAACGGCTATTCACATCTTTAAGATACGCGGCATCGCCCCCGGGGAGTTCCACAGTGGCGTCACCCTTATAATGGACTTCCGCGAGCGCGTCGTGGATGGCTTTCCAATTGATGTCACCGTCGCGCAGATTCACCCAGTCTGCTACCGTTTTGTCGATCTGCTTGTTGTGGCGGAATGTAAAGTCCTTTATGTGCAATTTCACGATGCGCGGGCCCAAGGTGCGGATCCAGTCCTGCGGGTAACCGTACAGCACAACGTTGCCGACGTCGAAATAAGCGCGGATCCAGGGGCTCTTGAATTCATCGATGTAGTGCGCCATTTCCAGCGGGCTCAGCAGAAACTTGTTCCACACCTCTTCAATGCCGATAATCACCTTATTCTTTTCGGCCAGTGGAATGAGTTTCCTGATCTCTCTTTGCGATCTTTCCCATGCCTGCTGGTAGCTGACTTCGGGGGTCACCACAGCGGGAACCAGCAGCACGGTCCGTGCGCCCCACAACTTGGCGTTGCCGAGGCTCGTTTCCATGCCCTTCAGGCTGCGCGCGACGACCTCAGGTTTAGGACTGGAGAGCGGGAACTCCCAGTGCGCCATGTTCATCACCGAGTGAATGGGGATGCCGGCGTCATCCGAGGCCTTTTTGATCGCCTCCGCCACCTTTGTATCCTCGACCGTCCCAACCTCCACCGCCTCGTAGCCGCACGACTTGGCGAGGCGGAACCGCTCAACGTGGCTCAAACCCTCGGGCAGCATGCTGTACTCGACACACTTACGAATGGGCAACCTGCCCGTCGCGGCTCCAGCAAGCCCGGGCCAGGCAGCCGCGGATATGCCAGCCGCAGCCGAATTCATCAGGAAAGTTCTCCGGTCCATCGATAGCTCCTTTCAGCAGACTCGCACAAGAGAGTCACGACGATTCTACAACGCACAGGCAGTCGACCGGCCGGATGGCGCGTGGGCGGATATAATTGGGAGGGTGATTCATCGGTAAATCCTTCAGCGGCTTGGCCGTTGAATCCGGTGGCGGCTCGAGTGACGCTCTCGAAGCCCCAGCCCCGCAGTCGCGTTGGTCAGCGAATTTTTCCGGAAAAACATTAGAACAAATCCGGGTGTGGCGTCGTCCTTTGAGAGAGAGAGCAATAGCAGGAGTCATTCATCCGTGACACGGAATTGGAAGTGGATTCTCGGCATTGGCGGCGCCATCGTCGTCGCCGGCGCGGTCGTCGCGAGCGTGAAGATGAGCCAGCGGGGCATTGTGACCATACAAACCGGCAAGGTGGTCCGGCAGGACCTGACCAGCCTGGTTACGGCTTCCGGGGAGATCAAGCCCCGTGACTATTACAACGTTGGCGCCAACGTTATGGGGCGCATCGTTGAAATTGGGGTGAAGGAAGGCGACCGTGTCCGAAAAGGGCAGGTTTTGGCGCGCCTGGAAAACATCCAGGCCGACGCCGATGTCCAGGCCCAGCAGGCGGGGCTCAATTCGGCGCTGGCCGATACTTCCGCCGCGGAGTCCGCGGTTAAGGCCATGGACGACAATATCGCCAGCGCCCAGGCCACCGTCGATCGTACCAAGGCTGACCTGGAGAAGGCCCGGATCGATTTTGAGCGTGGAGAACAACTTTGGAAGGCGAAGCTGATCGCCAAGCAGGATTACGACGTCCGGAAGAGCACCTATGACAGCCAGCTTGCTTCATTGCGCGGCGCCGAAGCCTCGCTGAACCAGATGACGGCCCAACGCGCGCAGTCGGCGGCCCAGTTGAACGGCTCCCAGAAGCGCGTGGCCCAATCCCAGGCGACCTTGCGCCGCTTCAGCGACGTTCTCGCCAAGCACATGGCCACCAGCCCCATCGACGGCATCGTTACCAACCTGCCAGTGCGCATGGGCGAGACCGTTGTGCCTGGCGTTCAGAATTCCTCCGCCTCGCTCATCATGACGATTGCCGACATGAGCCTCATCACGGCCGAAGTGAAGGTCGACGAGACCGACATCGTCAACGTGAAACTGGGCCAGGCGGCCGACATCACCATCGACGCCATTCCCAATAAGACCTTTAAGGGGCATGTGACCGAAATTGGCAACACTGCCATCCTTCGTTCCACGGGCCTGGCCGCCAGCCAGAGCGCCGTGTCCAGCCAGGAAGCGAAGGATTTCAAGGTCGTCATCGCGCTGGATGATCCGCCTGAAGACATCCGCCCGGGGCTCTCCTGCACTTCGAAGATCATCACGGCCACCCGGCAGAAGGCCTTGAGCATCCCGATTCAGGCTCTCACCGTGCGTCAACGCGGCGACCTCGAACCCGAGAAGCCCGGCGGCGCCAAGACCGTTCAGGCCAGTTCCACGCCGGACTCCGCGGCGGAGAAGGCGAAGAAGGAAGAACTCCAGGGCGTCTTTATCGTGAAAAACGGCGCAGCGCAGTTCCGCGAAGTGAAGACGGGCATTACCGGCACCACGGACATCGAAGTGCTCAACGGGTTGAATGACGGCGACGAGATCATAACCGGCAGTTACAAAGTGATCCGCACTCTGCGCAATGCCGCCAAAGTGAAAGTGGACAACGCGGCGCCAGCCAAAACGGAAGGCTGAACCCTTGGTTCTTGAAGCCAGGTGCAAACCACAGAGCCGGGAATAGCGAGCCGGGAGTAAGAGCCCGAATAGGGAGAACAAAATGGGCACAGCCACCATCGACAACGATACCCGCGCCGAAGAGCTAAGGCGCGAGAATATCGTCATCCGGACCTATGATCTCTGGAAGACCTACATCATGGGCGACCAGGAGATCAATGCGGTCTCCGGCGTGGATCTCACCATCCACCGCGGCGAATACGTCGCCATCATGGGTCCTTCAGGCTCTGGCAAGTCCACTTTGATGAACCTGATCGGCTGCCTCGATTCGCCGACCAAGGGCGACTACTACATCAATGGCCATCTGGTCAGCGCCATGGACGACGACGAACTGGCCCGCATTCGAAACAAGGAGATCGGGTTCGTCTTCCAGACGTTCAACCTGCTCCCCAGGGCTTCGGCGCTCCACAATGTCGAGCTGCCGCTGATCTATGCCGGCATTCCGAGTGCGGAGCGGCTTGAGCGCGCCAAGCACGCGCTCAAAATCGTCGATCTTGAAAAGCGCATGTACCACAAGCCGAACGAGCTCTCTGGCGGCCAGCGCCAGCGCGTTGCGGTAGCTCGCGCGCTGGTCAACAATCCCTCGATCCTGCTGGCGGATGAACCAACCGGAAACCTCGACTCAGCCACCAGCGCCGACATCATGGCCCTGTTTGAGCGCCTCTACCAGCAAGGCAATACCATCGTCCTCGTCACGCACGAGCGCGACATCGCCGAATACGCGCATCGCATCGTGACCATTCGTGACGGCAAAATCCATTCGGACGAAACGCGCGAGCAGCACTACAAGCCCAAGCTGTAGCCCTGGGAACGCCAACCTCCAGATTGGCGCCTCCTCACATGGCCGCGCTTACGCAATCCATTGATCGTAGGCGCTGAGCGTCGCCAGTAGCACAGAGCCGCGAATGTCAAAGAGCGGCCCCACGCATAGGCGCGGAAAATTCTCCATTGGTCTACGCCTGTTCACAACCGTCTCTGCCTGAAGCCTGATTCCGCTCCACTCTTGAAAGATATCCTGCCAAGCCGGCAATCGATCTGATAGAAAGGTCGAATGCCGGCTTTTTCTTATCGAGGGCGGCGCGCCGTCGCGCTGGAAAACGAACACCTGCGAGTGGTGGTTACCGTCGAGGGGGGGCACATCGCGGCCATCGTCGACAAAGCGTCGGGGGTGAATCCGCTCTGGTCGCCTCCGTGGGCAACCCGCGAGCCATCCACCTGGACGCCGGACATGCTCGAATACGGCAGCGATGCCGAGAGCCAGCTCCTCGCCGGGATCCTTGGGCACAACCTGTGCCTCGACACTTTCGGCGGGCCTAGCACCGAGGAGGCCGCGGCAGGTCTGCGCGTTCACGGCGAGACCGGCGTCATCGCGCACGAACTGTGCGTAGAGGGCGGAGTTTTGTTCCAGACGGCGGTGCTCCAACACGCTCAACTCCGCTTCGACCGGCGTTTGCGCCTGGCTCCCGGAAGCCGCCGCATCGAGATTGAAGAGAGCGTGGAAAACCTGGCCATCCAGGACAGGCCCATCGCCTGGACCGAGCATGTTACCCTGGGCCCGCCCTTCCTGGAACGCGGCCGCACCGTCACCGAAGCAACCGCCACCAGGTCGATGGTCACCGAGTCCGACTTCACCGGCGGCTACTGCCGCCATAAGATCGCCGCGGAGTTTGACTGGCCCAACGTCCCACTCGAAGCCGGCGGTACTGAAGACCTGCGTGTCTTCACCCCGCTCGACATTTCAGGCTCCTTCACGACCCACCTGATGGACCCGGCTCTCGACACGGTCGGATTCCAGGCCTGGAGCCCCTCGCACCAGTTGCTGCTCTCCTACGAATGGAAACGCACCGACTTCCCCTGGCTCGGCATGTGGGAAGAGAACCACTGCCGCACGGCCCTGCCCTGGGGTGGCAAGACCCTCACCCGCGGCCTCGAATTTGGCGCTTCGCCATTCGCAGAGACGCGCAGGAGCATGATCGAACGCGGGACGATGTTTGGCGCCCCGTGCTATCGCTGGATCCCGGCACGCTCTAAAGTTACTGTCTCCTACGCGGCTTCCCTGGAATCCTGTACGGCGTCTCCGCTGAAGCCCTGAGTGCTGTTGTGTGTTGTGGGGCGGCTCTCCAGAGCCG
>Ga0302140_10000634_pt1 | contig 45517 bp, 39 predicted proteins | sample I_Bog_E1_1_FD_202095 | JGI IMG/M metagenome (GOLD analysis project Ga0302140, IMG submission 202095) | Peat permafrost microbial communities from Stordalen Mire near Abisko, Sweden - I_Bog_E1_1 | ecosystem: Environmental > Terrestrial > Soil > Wetlands > Peat | place: Sweden: Abisko, Stordalen...
GAACGCATCAATGCCCGCTTTCCCTACGTCAACCCTACAGGAATTAAGGACATCGTTCGAAGCAGTGTCGAGGGGCTTTTTCAAGAACTCTCGATGCCCAACGAAGCCCCTATTCCGTGATGTGAGCAATACGCAAAGAGCCAAGTGAACCAATCCGGTGAGTATGGTTTCTGTGCATCAACGCTCAATGAGCAATGCAAAGATGATGAGCGCGAACGTCATCGAGGAGTCAAAGAGCGATTCGTCCGGCCGTACTTCCATACGATAACCGCCAAGGGTATCGACAGCGCTACCCAGGAGACTTCATCCATACACAGGCCGCATGGCCGCTGTGTATTCTGGGCCACGATCAGGCCATGCTGTTAGCATAAATCTGGTCCGGGGTAAGGACGTAGGCGAACTCATAGAGCGGAGGACGGGACTCGGAAGTGATCAACCTGCGGTAGTCGACGCCAAAGCTTAGCGAATGCCTTCCGAAGACGGTCGAGAATGTATCAACGACATTGATCTGTCGTTGCCGGGTTGCCGCCGGCGCCAGGTACATACTAGCGTGAATGTCGTAGAAAAATTGAAGATGAATGTATCGCGAGCGGGGTCAGCGAAACCCGGGATGTCGGAAAGGGCAAAGGTTGTTGCGCCTCCGAAGTTGCTCATGGATTGGGCCGTATCCGCCTCGTTGCTCTTCAAAATTTCCAGGGACTCTGTCAATATACGACAATTTGATCCGAGATGCGATTCTGATACGTTCGATCTTCCCTCTAGCGATGTAACTTCTTCTCATCGAGATTGACCGCTGGGCTCATTCAGGAGCGTCTCTCCCGTCTCATACGAGCTGTTCCTTCGAGGATGAAATCGCTGTGGCTCCAAGAGCGAGGTGCTCCTTGATGTTTGCGACTTCGGTCAAGATCTCCCCGCCTGCGTCGTACGGCGATGATCCCAGACGGTCTGCTTCGCGAAGCTGTTCGTTCCATGAGAGGCAATCAAGAAATCGCGATGCAGGAAGCGCGGAGGCGACAAAGCTCTCATCGTCCTCTCCATTCACCTTGCTGGCGACATAGACAATATTCTTGATGCCGATCTCCGTGGCGAGCCTTTCAATCTGTGCTGCCGTCTGCAGACTGCGTTTGCCTGCTTCTACGACTACGATCAATGCATCGACAGATTCGGCGGTCGCGCGGCCGAGATGTTCGATGCCGGCCTCCATATCCAGTATCACCAGATCGTCGTTGCCAAGGAGCAAGTGCTTCATCAGGTTGCGCACCAATGTGTGTTCCGGACATACGCAACCAGTGCCACCATGGTCTACCGTACCCATCGCCAGCATCGACACGCCTTTGTGCTTCACAATGAAACGCTCTGGAAGGTCGTCGACTTTTGGGTTGAGGATGAAGAGCGATCCGAATCCTTCACTGGCGCCGGTGCGCTCCTTCGCCAACTCTTTCATCCTCGAGATTGGCTGCAACCCGGTCAGTTGCTCCGGGCTGATGCCTATCGAAGAGGCGAGGTTCGCATCGGGGTCAGCATCGATTGCCAGAACGCGATATCCATCTTCGGCATACGACCGCGCCAGTAAGCCTGCAAGCGTTGTTTTTCCCACGCCTCCTTTGCCAGCAATAGCAATTTTCATAATTTCTCTCCAAATATTTCGCCAAATAAATTACGGGTTTTTAGATGCCAAGAGCCACGCGCTTCTCCTGGATGACAGCGAACAACTTGTCGGCTGCCACGTCAGGATCAGGCTCAACCAGGAAGTAGCCGCCGAAAAGATCCTTGGCGTCCTCCGTGATGAGTTGAACCACCTTCGCTGAGCCCGACACCTGCGGGACCACGCCAAGGTGGGTCGGCAATCCGATGGCGACGCTCCAGGTACCAATGGCCACAGCTTTTTCGGACATCACCTCCGGCGCGGATGCGACAAGGGGCAGGTCGTTCAGATCCACACCGAGCTTCTCCGCAAGAGCGGTCGCCAGGATGACCGCGCGGCTGTTGTCCACGCAGGACCCCATATGCAGAACCAGTGGCAAGGGGCCATTCAAGCCTGCGGCGTTACCGATGGCAGTCAATACCGCTTTCAGACCATCGCCAGCATATTTCTCCGTTGCTTCTTGCGACATGAGTCCGTGCTTGGCAAACGCGCCTGCACCGCACCCGGTAGCCAGCAGAAGAACATTGTTTGCCGCCAGCTTCTTTGCCATACGCACGAAGCTATCGTCCTGTTCGCGCTGGGTTGTATTGCAGCCACAAAAGAGCGCTACTCCCTGGATATTGCCGTTGACGATGTTATCGATCAACGGCTTGAGGGGATCGTTCGCGTCGAGCAGAGAGAAGGCATCGAGGATAGCCTCGGTACTGAAGCCAACAATAGCGGTCGACTTCTTGTCGGGGATGTGGATCTTCGCCGGATCACGATGACCATAGGCCTCGATAGCGATAGAAAGGATCTCCCGGGCAATCTCGCCCGCGTGCTCTTCCTTGAAGCTTACATGCCGTGCGCCGGAGATTTTGTTTTCGTCCATGGTGGTGATCACCTGGGTATGGAAGCACTCCGCAATACGTGGCAGCGAAGGCATGATGCACTGCATATCGAGCACCATGGCGTCGAGCGCACCGGTCAAAATCGCCATCTCCTGAGAGAGATAGTTGGCGGCCAGAGGAACTCCATGGCGGACCGCGAGTTCGTTGCCGACACAGCAGATGCCAATGATGTTTATGCCGTCTTTGGCGCCGGCCTGAATTGCCTGTTCGTTCATCTCCCGGGCCACATTGCAAATGACTTCTACCAGTAGCGGATTGTGTCCGTTGACGGCGATGTTGACGGCATCCGGCTTGAGAACGCCGAGATTCGCAGCAGTGATGGCGGGCTTCGGCGTTCCAAAGAGTACATCGGACAGTTCCGTTGCCAGGGCCATGCCGTCGAGATCTGCCATCGCAGCCCGGACTCCGCCAAGAATGACATTGGTCGGATCCGCATCGCAGCCGGTAGTGGTCCGAGACATCGTCTGGGCCACGGTCGCGTCGATATTATGCGGCACCACGCCGAGAGGTTTCAGTCGCTGGATGCGCTTGTCCGAGAGCGTTGCTTTCAGCCAGTTGCAGGTCTTGTCGTGGTCCTGGCTTTGGAAGTCTTCAAGGGAAGTAGTGGCTACATCGTGAGCGATATCCAGGATCGCGCGATTTTCCGTCGTGATGCCCAGGCTCCCGGCGACGTCGATCAACTTCGCTTTATCGCGGATTTGGTAGTCGGGCAGTTCGTTGTCGGAGAGCTTGAGCAGCGCCAATGCAATGTGACGCCCGTGCTCAGAATGCGACGCCGCGCCAGCAGCCAACATACGGGACAGCTGTCGAGCGACGATCGTATCGCGGTCAGCGCCGCAGATGCCGAACTGGGGTTTCTTGCCGGCCGGGTTGATATGGCAGGGCCCCTTCCAGCAGATCCGACAGCATAATCCCTGCGTACCAAAGCCGCACTGGGGCTGCTGGGCTCTGGCCCGGTCAAATACTGTGTCAATGCCTGCCGCCGCGGCGATGGTTATCAGTTCCATGACGGCCGGATCCGATGAAGGGATCTTACTCACACTCATACAATGCTCCTCGAACCTGTTGCCCGTAGAGACTTAGAAGTCACATGTACGGCGCTTCCGTTCAGTTCAGGAAAAATTATCTGGATGTGAAGAAACACCTGTATGTCAGCCAACTGACACTTTGAAAAATAACCTGACGCCGCACGGTTCTTAAGGGCTCGTTGGAAAAGGGATGGCCGTTACGGTGGTATTGAAATCAATGAAGTACAGCGAATTGGCTCCTATTCCACCCTCATGGCAAGCCAAATTATTCGATGCCTTCATGCAGAGGCGGTTCATCGCGGAGCCGTTTGAGTGCCTCCACGTCCTTAACCAGGATGAGTTTTCGATTGAGTCGTACGACGTAACCTTCCTTGATTAATTGATTGAACAAAGAAGAAGTCGATTGCCGCGTAGAGCCGATCAGCATGGCCACATCCTCGGTGTTCAGCTCAAACGGCACCTCAATCCCCATGGGTCCGGCTCGCCCCTTGTCTTCCGTCGATTCGATCAGGAAGCGCAAGAGCCGGCTCTTGACGTCCCGAAAGACCAGGTCTTCGATGATGTGTGTTGTGTTGCTCAGCATTTTCCCAATGGTCGAAATCGCGCTAAGGGACAAGTGCGGAAAATGCACAAGAATTTCCGAAAAGCTTTCGAGATCGGCCACTAGAATCTCGCTCGGCTGTTTGGCTTCGACCATCGCATGCGAATGCAAGCTGAATACGTCCCCAGGATTGAGGAACAGCAGCGTGAACTCGCGGCCTTCGTAGGAAAGATAGACACGCAAACGGCCGGACGTCACCACGAATACGCCGCCCTTCCGGGTTTGGCGGTCACTCACAAGGTTCTTCTCCTCGTACGAACGCCGCGAAAATCTGCTCAGGTAATGTTGGTTTTCCGGCTTGAGCAGGAAGGCAAGAAGCTCGCCTGACGGATGCTTCGGAGCGGACGCGAAGTCGTTCATACCAACATTATCCTTGAACGCAGAAGTCTTGCTTGCCGCGATATCGTCGGTATCGTCCAAACTGGATTGACGCAGACTATAGATGCCGTTGGGCTTGTCATCGGTCAGCCAGAAATTATGTCTCGCCCCATGGCCTAAAGGTGTAGATCGAAGATGGCTCGCCAGACGTCAATGAGCGCATTCTTCCAGATCTTGCTCGGACAGCACATCGGCGATTTGGCACTCATTGAGGATGGTATGGAGTCACTTTCGAGACGCGTTTTCGTTACTAGTCATTCGCTCCCAACCCTCGGAAGGCAAGTGCCAGAAGCCTTTTCACACGCGCTTCTCCGGCTGCATCTGGTGGAATTCGCCCACAGGAGTCCGACAAGCACAAGAAAGTCCTCGGGATTTGCCCCCCGAACGGATCTCACCGGAAGCTTCACAAGCGGCCATCAGCTGGCCGACCGCACCCAGCATAGTCTCGTAGATTTCCTGGTTTTCCTGTTCCGATGTAGCAGCATGGACGATGTCTGCAACCCCATATTTCATTCGTCCATATTAGCGAGACGATCACACCAACTACGGAACGCGTGTAGCGGTCGCTGCTTGCCAAGAAGTAGAGGAGCAAGCGCCACCAGGGCATCAATCTCCTTGCGATACACGGCGAGCACCAAAGACTCACGGCTTGGAAAGTGACGATAAAGTGTTCCCGCGCCAACGCCTGCCGCCTTCGCTATCGAATTGAGAGATGCCGCGGGGTCGTGGCTGTAGGGTGTCGTAAGCATCACGCCCATGTATTCTCGGGCGATTGCTGTTTCGAACGAAGCGCTGTGGCCAAAGCGAAAGAAGCCGTTCAGGCCATACACCAGAAACAGCAATCCCAGCGGGATCCTACCGATATTCGACGTACACGCATGGCAACTCCTTTCAGAGTGAGAGAAGCTGAGCTCAAATTCTGACCACGAGCCGCGGCTTTCCGGGCGCATCCCACGCTTCCTCGATCGAGGACAGCGGTACGGTGCGAGTGGCGATCTGGAGGCTGGCAGACTTGGTGATTGCAAATACGTTCGCGATGGCAGCGAGCAACTTTTCTAGCGGCACGCTCTTCAGTCCACTTCCCATCAGCTGGATGGAGGATGAACGAAGCGCAGCGCCGTGCAGATCGATGCTTTCTTCTCCGCTGGCACCACCGATGTGGATGAAGCGCACGGGCGTCGCATCTTCGACGTTGCGCACGATGGCTGCCATTACCGTCCTCGCACTCTTGCCCCAGAGGTAATCGAGGACGACGTTCACTCCGCCGGCGATGGCATCCTTGATGGTTGCCTCGTAGTGCTTTTCGCCCGTTGGATGGAGCAATCCTAACTGGAACGGCACAACGATATCTGCTCCGATGAGGCGGAGTTCTTCCAGTTCTGCCTCGTTGCGGCCAGTAGCGATGACCTTGCCTGCGTCAAGATGCTTCGCAATCTGGACGGCTAGGCGACCCGCGCTTCCGGTCGCACCGTTGATGACGACGGTTTCACCGGGCTTCAGGAGTGCACCAGCTCGGACAGAACCGGAACAGTTTTCAAAATCAACATTCCAGGCTGACTGGCATTCGATTTCGCCCCTCGATGATCCTCCACGCCCTTGAGGTACAAGCGGCTGGATATCTTTACGAGCTCCGAGGATGGTCTACTTTGGCAGCCGAGATTGCTTTAGGAGTGCTAGTGTTAGATGCAATTGCAATTTCATGCTTGTTCGCATAAGAGAACGCGGTTCAGTTTGTGAATACTTCTTTCATGCTCTAGGTTTAGCTTTGCCTAAACAAAGTATTGGGAGCAATGGTCTGATGGCGTGATGGAGGTTCCGACGTGGCTCTTGCTATTGCCGAGGTGCGTCGAGCACTGGAACACGACGAGATTGTGCCGCATTTCCAACCGCTGGTTGAGATTCATACCGGGCGAGTGATGGGTTTTGAAGTCCTAGCACGTTGGACGCACCCTGATCTCGGCTTGATCCTGCCAGACAAGTTTATTTGTTTGGCAGAGAAGAAGGGCTTGATCGGAGAACTCACCCGGCAGATATTGCGCAAAGTATTGTTGATCCCGCTTCTACCTAAACCGCTAGTGGTAGCTGTCAACGTTTCGCCAATCCAGTTGCACGATCTAAGCCTGCCCGACCAAATTCGCGAAGCAGCGGAGACTGCGGGGTTTCCGCTGGAGCGCCTGACAATCGAAATGACAGAGAGTGCTCTCGCAGAGAATCTAGTGCGGGCACAGAAGATCGCCTGCACTTTTAAAAGCGATGGGCTGCAAGCTCGCCCTGGATGACTTTGGACACGGGCTCTCTTGCAACGTCCGTTGCGTCCCCTATATCCCAGATCCCGTGCAGGCTCGGCGCCCTCCGCGTTCAACCGAAACGATCCAAGAGTGGCTTGGTCACGCGCTTGCCTGTTCGTTCACTCTGAACGTATACGGGGGCCAATCTAAATGGGCCGGAACCTGGAAGCCGCGCAGATGGTTAAATCCCACGACCTTTTACGGGGAAACCCAACGGTCGAAACGCGCTCCCAACCAACTCCCATTAGGCTGTCGAATGCGTACTTTTCGATACTTTAAGTGGTCATTCATACCGTAAATTCAAGAATATACGCATTCCGGGGGTCGCTCATAACCCAAAGGTCGCGCCCAATTCATCATCAAGCTGCAACCCTACGTCGCGGATCTAGGACCCGTCCGGTCGTCGGTATCTGGAAAGTGGTGTGCATCACTGAACAAAGCCGTCTCTGGTTCAGCACCGCCGAAAAGATCCTGACCCTCCGTCGGCTACGAAAACGTCGTATTAGATCGGCAGCTTGAGGCGGTTGTCAGAGGTCCTGAAAGGGTCCAATACGGGAAAAACGCGTGTGAAACGTCGTGTAGGGTGCGGTCCGTACCACGTAGTTTCAAAGAGTTGCGTTTCGACGCCGTAATGAGCAGGAAGTGGTCAAGACGTTGAGAGCCCCCTTCTTGTTTAGATTCTATGACTTGGATTCTGCCTCGTCCCTCACGAGTCCTGTAGAGGTCCAATAAGAGATTTGGGGACGCTTCCTACTCGTCGCATCGGATCGGTCGGCTTTGCCTTGAAACAATTCCCAATGGGCGATTGCCCTGTTACCGCCAATTGGTTCACAGAGTCGTTCAAGTCTTCTCGGCCATCAACTACGGCTTCGGGTCCAGCCCGAGCACTATAACCTCACTCAGAATAAGTTCAATCGACGGGCCGTGACACCATGCTGACGCTCCTCTACGACTGACGGTCACACCAAATGATTCTGCCGTCGCGAACGAAGAAATGAGCTTGGCACCCCAGGCTGCGCCATACCGACGGGGAAATCGAGACCTTGCCGCCACGGTCAGCGTGAAGACTCCAGCGGGGCGAGTCTTCTTTGAGTAGACTGAGTTGGATCAGGTGCCCGCATGCGCATGGACAAACCAGCGCTGCCAGCCACGCATCCGGATCACCGATGGCATAGATCACAAAGGGCCGCGGGTTGTCAGGTAGCTCTGGGATCCTTTGGATACTGTAGCTCTTCTCGCTGAAGCCGAGCCATTCAAGCAGACGAAAGATGATCGAGCGAATCTTCATGGTCTACTCCTGTAGCGAGACACGGCCTAGAAGTGGAGACTGGTCTCCTGCTCCGATATAGCGAGACAGATGTCCCGTTGAGGCCACACTAGGCTCACGGAGTAGCGCGAACTCGCACAGGTCGCCGCGAACAGTGCCGAATTCATCATTGCCGACGTTGCGGAATGCATGGATTCGAGCGAGGAACTCGTTGATCGCCAAAGCAGCAAAGAATGTATTCACGCTGATCACCGCCGGCCGGTCGACCTCGACACCCTGGATGTATTTCTGTTTCCGAAGCTCCGCGAATCGCTCTGGGTTGGTGCGTTTGGTTTCTTCCGCCCGGATTTGTGCTTCTGTAATTGCCCCACGCTCGAGCAATGACTGCTGGCCTGGAGCGTAGTAGTTAATCGCTCCGGAGATCGTGGCGATCCCACCCACTCCATTTGCGGCGAGGCTGACTCCTACATCAATGTAAGGCAGGAGGCAGTAAGCTGCGATGCGATTTGCAAGGTTGCGCCCCTCTGCCGTGTCGACACATCCGAAGATGACATCGCATTCGGCTACCGTACGGACTGCGTCGGGAGCGTCGAGGTTCATGCACAGAGGAAGTACGCGCTGACCTCTGCCCAGAGACTCGATCGTACGCCGGCAAACCTCCACCTTCGCGATCCCTTGCTCGGCATCATTCCAGGTTGCGTTCAGGATGCGATTCAGATTCTTGTGTTCGATATGGTCCGGGTCGACAAGAACAAAACCACCCACCCCAAGCCGCGCCAGTTGCTCGATCACGACGCTGCCGGTACCGGAACACCCGATGACTGCAACCTGCAGAGAGGCAAGCGCACGGACGGTGCCTTCTCCGAATGCCTGATGTGTCCTCCTATCATCTTCACGTTGCTCGACTCTTTGACGCGACCACACGTCGATGTTGTTTCCAACAACAAGGATGGATCGAAGAGCGTCTCCAATGGAGCCGTACTGAAGGGTTCGCCCAAACAGACTTCCATCGGGAAGAAGGATCATGCTTCCGTGCATCCGGCCTTCTTCGAACAGGCCGTCGAAGGATGTCGCGAGTCCCTGATCGGAGACATCATCTACGTCGGAGAAGCGGTCAAAGCCGCCTGGATGGCAATGCACCTTGATGATGCTGGCATTGCTCTTCCAGATCTCCGGAATCAACTCGTCCAGTACATCGGTGGACCACTGCACGCGGTCCGGAGTGCGAACCAAGCATGATGCGTACGGAACCGGAACGACCTTCCGCACGACCAGAGCGGGGCGCGATTCGCTTCACGAATTCATTCGGGCTCTGGCAAGTATGTAGACTGTTGTTCTTCTCCTTGGAGGCAGTGTTGCGCAAGGTCATCCTGACACCAGGAACTCGGAACGAATTGACATTCAAGTCGAGAAGATCATTCGAGGGCTAGGACACCCTGAGCCACCGCTTGACCTCGATGCAGTTTTCAGACTTCAGCAGCTTGATCCGCAGTACTACCGCACCAGCGAAGACGGTGTGGTCCGCGAGACCATCAGCCGCGTCAAGGTCGGCGCGAAGCTCTTTTTTTGAACGGCCAACGCGAATCTGGGAGGCCATCAAGACCGCCAATCTCAAGGCGTTGTGGATTCCGGAGCAAAAGAGAATTCTCGTTGACGATGACCTCCATGCCATGAAGAAGCGATGGAGCTTTGCCCATGAGATCGGACACAGCATCCTGGACTGGCATCGCGACTTTACCTTCGGCGACGATCAACTCACTCTGGTCGAGGGTTATCACATCGATTTGGAGGCGGAAGCCAACTACGCGACCGGAAGATTACTATTCCTACATCTGGAGCCAGGAGCAAAGATGCTCTTGATGAGGCCTCCCTCCAGCGAGGATAGCCCGATATTGCTTCAGCAATTCGGGATCGGTTGGTACATAGTTCAGAATCGGTGCAATCGAATTCAATACCTTCTTCACGGAATATGGGTTGTGCAGAAAGTTGATGAACTTGGAGACAAACAGGTTCAGCACTTCGGTCTTGACGTCCGGAATGCGTCACGAAGTTTCCTGAGCAGCTCAAGGGTATCCTGCTTGGTCCTGAACTCGTATCCACCGAACAACGCCTCCATGTTGAGACGTTCCCCAGCGCGCTCGATCACATCGAAACTGAAAAGATCATTGAGCACAAGGGTACTCGATATTTTTCTGCCGGCATCATCCTCAAGCCGGACCGCAAAGTCTTCGCGATCAAGCAGAACGAACGAGAATATTCTCTGATTGTCCGGAGCAGCGGCAGGATTGATGGCGTTCAGGGATTGTTCCACCCGAGAGACGAAGTGTTGTTGGGGTCCCGGCCACCGGGATACGGGTGCGGTGAGCCATCAGCAACACGACCATCGCGGCATCTATTGGTGGGAGCCAAGTCCGTCTGCCTGGGCAAGCAACGTCCGGTTTCGTTCGACCTTTATGCTTTCTGAGAAGGGATATGCGGTGGACGTGGTCCGAGAATAACCGTCTGAAGCAAAGTGCTTGCGTCCCGGCCACTCCGCGAGCTCTGGATCGCCACTCATGACAACACACCAATGTCGTCTAATTTCGTGGCACAGATAAGCTCACAAGCCAGAAACACAACCGTCGATCGCTTCGTATGAACGGATCGTTCTCAAGGTTTTGAAGGGATAGGGTCGACAACGACATCAGATCCGCGGATGTGCGCAATGGAAACGGGATTGTTATCGTCAATGACGACACGTGCGCTCGGATCGTGGTCGGCTTCCGCCAGAGCTGGGTAGCCTGCAATCGGTACGCAGTCCTCAACATATGCGGTCCACTTTACAAGGTGTTTCTGGAACGCCAATTCGCTCGAGCCCAAGAACAGAAACAGCATGACGAGCGTCGTACTCCCAGCTAAATGGGCGACCACCGTGAAACCCTTTCTCTCCTGCTCGCTCCCAAACCTATCGAGGCGTGTTGGATCTTGTCCGAACAGTCCCCACACCAGGCTTCCCATGCGTGCGCCGTGGCTGGCGACGAACCGGTACACGATGTTGCCGAAATGGACGATGACGACAGGAAGCAGCGCAAACAGGGCTAGAATGAAGAGCCAAATTCCGACCCCGGCGAAGGCTGTCATGAGGGCGGTCGTCTTAGGAAAATATCTTGCGGGCCGATGCAGTGCATTCATGATCACATCCCTGGCGACTGGGCCGCTCAGATAGGCAGCGACAACCGCATTGACGCCAGCGATAGCGGTCAAGATTTTCCATGGATGCTTGCGGATCTTTTCGGGAAGCTTCTTCCAACGCTCAGTTGCGAACGCAATATACAGCAAGGTTTCGAATAGGGTGAAGAAACCTAGTGCCGCGAAGCCAAGCGAATGAACGGCAGCACTGTATCGGCCCCGGCTTACAAATACCAGGCACGCAAGAGTGATTAGAGATGCGAATCCGAGACGAGAGTACACCTCTGCGGTTTGGCGACATTTCGACGCGAACATTGCGATATCTATCGGCGCGGCTGACGAATTCTTTAGGAAAAATCGATTCACCACGCGCCTGATGAGACTGCCCGGTAATGTCCAATCGTTCGCGCGGATGACCTTTTACTCGGAACGCTGCTTACGAAGAATATCCGGTGGATTGCCTGACTTGAAATGTGCAGTGGAGATGGAGAGACACTGGGCGAGGAGAGCACTCAGATCAAACACTGGTTTCTGGCTGTCTGCTCAACTTCTTCATCTTTTTCAGAGGTCCTGCAAAGGTCCAATAAGGGTAAAATTACGTGTGGAACGTGGTGCAGGGTGCGGTCCGTGCCACGTAGTTTCAATGAGTTGCGTTTTGACGCCGTTATGGCATGGAAGAGGTCATCGGTTCGATCCGATCAGGTCCAACCAAATAACCCTTCAATATCTGTTGGTTACAGCATCCAGCCGTGTACTGTACCCTCTGGCGAGGGTGCAGAAGGGTGCTGAAGCATTTTCGCCTCAAACGGCAGCATGAATTCCATCACTATCACGCTTGCTTCACGTTTTTGGTAGTCGACCAAAGGTTGTGCGGCAGTTGGAGTGCCGCATCAATTCCTGAGTCACCTTAATATCAACACCGATTGTCCTGAGATTCGTTGCGAGGGAATGGCGGAAGCTATGCCACCCGATCTGCTTTCCTACAACTCCATTCCGCGCTATAGCAGGACGAATACTCTTTTCAAGGATGCTGTCGAGACTAAGCGGAACCGTCCCTTCAAGCCGAATTGAGGGAAACAGAAAATCCAGGTCTGTGCATGGCGAGAGTGTTCGCGCCATGCCAAGAGCGCGCGGAGCACCACTGGGTGAAGCGGCACCGGTTGTCTGGAGGAATCGGTCTTCGTCTTTCCGATTCGGTTCCTCACGCATGATCTGAGAACGCTTATCTCCATCGTCACGAAGTTCAGATCAGCCATGTCAGAGCAATCATCTCGGAGCGCCGGCGACCGGTGCTGCCATTAAATTAATGGGACCACTCTCCCGGGATCTAATGCGAGTTGCGATTCCGCCCAGTTGGTCCGCTCGCCAAACTCCTTCGCATTTTCGAGAACGGAGCAATCTTCTCGACACCGAACTTCTTGTGAAGGGCAGTGTTGGTCTTATTAGAGAATGCGATTATTTTGGTCATCAAATCTCTCTGACCAAATCTCAAATCGAGCGTTGAGAAAGCAGTAGCGCACGGAACGCTTTGACGTTGCCCCTCGGCTCCGGTCCAGATGCGATGGCTAGTGAGAACCATCGGGATAGCTTCAATTCTTTGGCGTATGCCAGCTTCAGTGTGCCAAGAGCTAACTGATTCCTCACCGCCCAACGAGATACGAAGGCGACACCGAGCCCTACTGCTGCGGCACTCAATAATGCTTCCGTCGAATCGAATTCCATGCTGATCTGGGTGTCCTTCGCCTTCACACCCTTTGCTGCCAGTGCCTGCTCGATGACGCGACGTGAGCCTGAGCCATATTCCCGCATCAGCAGGGGCTCGTTCTTGATCATCGCGGGCGTGACTTCCTGCCCGGCCCACTCGTGGCTCGGGGGAACAACAAGAACCATATGATCTTCCATGAAAGGCTCAATGCGAAGATCTTTTCGTTGTTCGGGACCTTCGATCAGAGCAAGCTCAATCCTTCCCATTACCAGCGCTTCCAGCATTCCGTCCGTATTCCCAGTTACAGCAGTAATGCGGACTTTCGGATGAATTTTGCGAAAGGCGGCAATCAAGGCAGGCAAAAGATATTGCGCAATTGTTTGGGAAGCGCCAATCGCCAATTCCCCACCTTGTTCGCCGTAAGCAGCGGCGACAGCTCCAGCCGCTTGTTCGGAGAGAGCAGTCATCTGTTCAGCAAAGGGTAAGAGAGCCTTCCCGCCAGGGGTCAGCTGAATGTGGCCGCCACCGCGATCAAATAGCGATACCCCGAATTCTTCTTCAAGCGCCTTGATTTGCTGCGTTACCGCTGGCTGCGTCAACAAGAGTTCTTCCGCCGCGCGACTGAAGTTTAGGTGCTTGGCGACAGTCCTAAAGACCCGAAGGCGAAAGTTTTCGATCATGAGGGGTAGTGTCCTGCATTGTGGTCATCTCTATCCTATTCTTCGGCGCTAGATGGAGATGACTCGGTAGTAGATGGCGATCAGCGACACGCTGCCAACGATTATCCAGAGCAAAAGACCTTGCAATAGCGGACGAAATCCAACCTGCTTCAACGTCTCTCTTGAGAGGCTGGTACCGATCAAGAACAAGGTCACAGTCAGGCCTAGTTTGCCGAGTTGATTCATCTCTGCGTAAAGCGGTGCAAATCTGACTAAGTAGGTGCTGACCACTGAAGCCAAAATGAACAGGAATATGAACCATGGAACTTTGACTTTCGCCTCGTGCACCTTGCCCGACGATGCGGCTATGCGGCCCATTACGGAGGCCGTCGCAAGAGAAATGGGCACAATCCATAAGGCACGGGCCAGCTTAACTGTGGTCCCGATAGTCAGGGCTTGTGGGCCATACTTCGTCGCCGCACCGACGACCGAACTCGTGTCGTGTATGGCAAGCGCCGCCCAGAGACCAAACTGATTCTGAGTAAGGTGTAGCCACCTGCCGACTACCGGAAACGCCAGCAGAGCGACGGAGTTGAGGAGGAAGACCGTACCCATCGAGATTGAAATCTCTTCTTCGTTTGCTTCAGTAATGGGAGCGAGGGCTGCAATTGCTGATCCGCCACAGATGGCTGTCCCCATTGTGATCAGATAAGAGGCTTTGCCGCGAATTTTGAGAAGCTTCCCTAACAGTAAACCAAGGCAGACGGCAGGTGTAATGGTCATGGCCGTGTACAGAAAGCCGGATTTACCAGCATGAATCACTTCGTTTAGTTTCATCCCAAAACCAAGCAAAATGACAGAAATCTGGAGCAACAGCTTTGCGATAGAACTAGCTTCGCGTCTGAGTGGGTGGACGACGGTAAAACCGTAAGCAATACCTGTCACTAGAGCGACAGGTGGCGTGATCAAACCGCTCGCGGCGAACAGCAGGCCGAGAAGGAAGATCAGCTTCGAATCCATCGTTTTCTTGGCCCGATGATCGAGGTCGAGTTCGGAGAAAAGCACCTGTTCGATTCGGTGCTTAGTTGTTGTGTTGCGCTCAACTTCATGCGCCACTTGTAGGGGTTGAATCACTTCGGTATCCTCTGCATTCAGCTTCGGATTAACGCGCCGGCATGTCCAAGTCAAAGTTGTGATACGACATAAGCGGAGCTTTGAGGCCGAGCGGACATTATTCAAAGCAGTCGGCCATATGTTAGGATTTTGGGGTCAGCCCCCTTCGGGGAACACTGACGGGGGTCGGTGAATGCTTTCGGATACGAGATCGGTTGGCGCATTGCTTCGCAAATGCGCGTTTCTGTTTCTCGCGCTCTCGGTCTTCTGTTTCGGGCTCCATGCCAGGATTCAAGCCTACACAACGGCCAACTCAAATCTCACTGCTTCGAAGTTGTCTACTGAGAAGTATTCGGCCAAAGTTCTCAAGGCGTTAGAAAACGAAGACGCCCCGACGAAATATGTCGACGCCTTGCTCCTGGGGGTATTCCTCCGGGGACTCCACTCCGAAGTTGAGCCGATACCATTGGGTGAACTGGCTAAGATCGAACTCGCCGATCCTCGGAGACTTGATCTGAGCGGTGTTTACTCCTTACACGGCCCTCCTGCGACCAATCTGTAGCTTCCTCTTCGCGGTCATTTCGATCATCGCTTAGATCTCCTGCCGTTCATCGGTGGAAACAGATTGTGGCAGCTGCTGCGAATTCGGAGTGAGATATGAGCCCATCCAATTCTCATTTGGATTGCATCGGAGATGTACGATGCTAAAACCGACCTTGTCGCTAGCAAGCTGCCAGAAAATCAGCGATAAAGAATCACGAGTGACCATGAATACCCACCAAGATTTAGAGAGAAGAGAGCGTCGTCGCTCACCTCAAACTCGTGCAATCACGATGATATTCATTATTCTTTTTACCGTGATGTGCTATTTCCTAGCCCAAAGCATGATGCGCCATCGCTTCACGGAAGGCGCGAGATACCAAAAGCAGAGTCACCAGTAGCAATCAAAGATAAATATTGAGCAATGGTGGCCAATCCATTCATTAAGCCATCCAACTTCTTGAGCACAGAAGCCATAGCTAAACTGTATGCCGGAGCATACGACCCTTTGAACGCACTTACTCACACTCGGTGGTCTCAACCCAAATGGCGGTTTCCGCTGTGTGGGCTTCTGTCCGTGATCCTGCCGTTCATGATCCTTGCCTGGGGTACCGCATACAAACTCTCGCTCTACAAGTCCTCAGTAAATGGAGCCCCGGCCAAGGTTTGCACGAGAGGGAGCGACGCCGCAAAGAGCGGGGTCAGTGCGGCGATTGATGGCCGCAAAATTGTTGGAACTGGGCTCATGCCATCGCTGCCCGTGAAGTTCCGTCTCGCTACCCCTGAGCCCATTGATGTTGCACTGTCGGATGCGACCCAAATCGTTCTTCCTCTTCAGTCGGCGCCAGTCCATGCCGCAAGACCGCCTCCCATCCGATTTCTCTTCTCCTAGTAGTCGCTGACCATCGTCAGCGGGTCCTTGAAGATCCAAATCTGATTTGAAGGAAGGTCATTCCATGCGCTCAAAGCGCTTGCTCCTCGTCGCCATTTGTTTGGCGGTAGCGTTATTACTGTTGTATTTCGTTCATGTACATCATCGGGATGACGCCGCCTCAGAAACCCCTGCCGCGCCTCCTGCTGTCTCCGTGGCGACCGCACAGACCGGGTTTATTGCAAATCAACTCACGGTCGCAGGCGTATTTCAGCCGTTTCAAGAGATCGACGTACACGCCAAAGTGTCGGGATACATTCGGCATATCTACGTCGATATTGGGGACCGCGTTCACCAAGGGCAAACGCTCGCGGTGCTTGAGGTCCCCGAACTTCAGGCTGAAGTAGCGGGCGCACAGGCTGGCGTGACCCAGACTCAACAGAACATCCTCCGTCTTCAGAATGAGGTGGCCAGAGAGCAGGCAGGCTACGCTGCAGTCCATGCAAACTACGTACGCCTGAAACAGGCTTCAGACCAGCAACCGGGCTTGGTTGCGGCTCAAGAACTCGATGATGCTCTGGCGAAGGACCGCTCTGCCGCTTCACAAGTGGACGCGGCGAAGTCTGCGGTCGCTGCGGCCCAAGGACAACTTGGCGTCTCGCGCGCTGAGAACCTGCGCGTTAGCAGTATAGAGCAGTACGCCACCATCACCGCTCCATACAACGGCGTAATCACGATGCGCTATGCCGATACCGGTGCGCTGATTCCGGCAGGAACGGCCGAAGGTCTCAACCAGGCGGTAGTTCGTCTTGCGCAGAGTGATGTACTCCGCCTACGCATGCCAGTTCCCGAAAGGGATGTTCCCCTCGTCCACATCGGCTCCGTGGTGACCGTGCATGTACAGGCTACCGGTCAACAATTTCCAAGCACTGTCGTTCGCTTTACTCGCGACGTTTCGAACTCCACAAGGACGATGATGACGGAAGTAGATGTGAATAATCCTGACCTGATGTTAACACCCGGCATGTACGCCGACGTTACCTTCAACCTAGAGCAGAAGGACAACGCCCTTATCGTTCCAGCGAGTGCGATCATTCAGGGCGATCAGCCTTCGGTGATGCTGGTTGACGGCAATGACACCGTGCAAAAGCGCCCGATCGTGCTGGGAATCAGTGGAGCTAACTCGCAAGAAATTGCGTCCGGTCTTCAGGCGGGTGATCGCGTGATCATCGGAGGGTTATCGGCCCTTCAACCCGGTCAGAAAATCACTCCACAGGCGGCCAGAAATAATCTGGCGAACTATCAAAAGGAAGCACAGAAGGGCGGTCAATAGCCATGTCCTCCTTTGCGATACGTTATCCCTTCTTTATCCTCATGGCTTGCATGATTGTCGTCGTTGTCGGGTGTGCAGCCATCACGGGCATGCCGGTTGACCTTTTCCCCCCAGTCAAGATTCCTGTTGTTGTGGTGGCCACGTTCTATTCAGGCATGCCACCTCAGCAGATCGAATCTGATATCACCGACAGCGATGAACGTTTCTTCACGCTGGGCAGCAACATCGACCACATCGAATCGCGCTCAATGGCGGGCGTAAGTCTCATCAAGATTTACTTCCAGCCGGGGACAGATCCCACCGCCGCAGTGAGCGGCATTTCCAATCTGGCAATGGCGAATCTACGCCGCCTTCCTCCAGGAACTCTTCCGCCTGTTGTCCTCAGCTTTGACGCCTCAAATCTTCCTGTCTGCCTCATCACGCTGAAGGGCGCTGGGATGAACCAGACACAACTGAAGGACATTGCTCAATTCAGCGTCAGAAACCAAGTCGCGAATGTCCCGGGAGCATCCGTTCCACAGCCATACGGCGGAACATATCGGCAGATCATGGTCTATGTCGATCCACTGAAGCTCGAGGTTTCGCAGTTGGGGATCATGGATGTGGTTCACGCGGTCAACGATTCCAATCTCATTCTGCCGGCTGGCGACGTTCGCATTGGCCCCAAAGATTACAACATCTACGCCAACAGTCAGGTGCCGACTCCGAATGATGTGAATAGCATCCCTCTGAAGACCGTCGGGAATGCTTCCATTCTCGTTGGCGATGTGGGTCACGCTGTCGACGGAGGACAACTCCAGACGAACATTGTCCGTGTCGATAGCCAGCACTCAGTCTATATTCCAGTGCTCAAACAGGGTGGCAACTCGAACACGATCACGATTGTGGATGGAATTCGCAAAGCAACGGCTCACTTGCTGGATATTCCGCAGCAACTGAAGACAGCGGTGGTTTTTGACCAGTCTGTATTCGTCAAAACAGCCATCAAGAATGTGATCAGTGAAGGTGCCATCGGCCTCTGTCTCACAGGAATTATGATTCTCCTGTTCCTCGGCAACGTCCGAGCGACCGTAGCCGTCCTCTTGTCGATTCCAATCTCTTGCATCGCGACCTTCCTCATCCTCAACGCCTTCGGAGACTCAATCAATACCATGGTTTTGGGTGGGATGGCTTTGGTGCTTTCTCGCCTGATTGACAACTCCGTCGTGGTACTCGAAAACATCTTTCGCCATTTCGAGATGGGATCGGACCCAGTCAAGGCTTCGCGGGAGGGCGGGAAAGAGGTACAGCTTGCTGTCCTGGCAGCTACCGTTAGCACTGCCATCGTATTTTTCCCCGTTGTCCTTCTAACCGGCGTCAGCAAGTATCTCTTCACTGCGCTGGCTCTCGCCGTTGTTATCGCTCTGTTCTGTTCCTACGTTGTCGCGATGACTGTCGTCCCTCTTTTTTGCTCACGTTTCATCAAGCACACAGGGCACGGCAACGAACACGAATCTGCTGAGAGTGACGACCCAGTGCCCGAGCATATGAGAGGCGGTCACGGTCAGCAAAACATTTTTGCCAGGATCGTCTATCACTTCAACCAGGGCTTCGGCTGGCTACAGGCGCGCTATGACAGTGCCATTCACTCTTGCCTCGGAAGACCCGTCTTGGTAATTGGAGTGTTTTCACTCTTTGTCGTGTTGAGCTTCGCGCTAGCTCCGTTTCTCGGTAGAGCCTACTTTCCGCGCACAGATCCAGGCCAATTTGTCATTAGCGTAAAGGCTCCGACCGGCACTAGGATTGAGCTTACCGACCAATACATTGCTCGCGTGGAGGATGATGTTCGAGCGGTAGTTGCGCCAAAAGATCTCAACATGATCGTCTCCAACATTGGCGTAACTCCGGACCTATCGGCGATCTACACACCCAACTCTGGAATGCACACGGCCTTCGTGCAGGTCAGCCTCAAGGAAGACCACAGCCTTAGCAGCTTTGTCTACATGCAGCGCGTGCGGGAGAAGCTCGCAGCCGATCTTCCGTCCGCGCAAACGTACTTCCAGTCCGGCGGCCTCGTCGATTCCATCGTCAACCAAGGTCTGCCTGCACCATTCGACATCCAGGTCAGCAGCAATGACATGGAAGGAGGCTATGCGGTCGCCCAGCAACTGGCGCAGAAAATGCGAGCGCTGCACGGCGTAAGTGATGTCCTCATTCCACAAGATATCGACTATCCCGGTCTCGCGCTCAACATCGATCGTCAGCAGGCCAGCCTCGAAGGGCTGACGCCAAAGACAATCGTAGATAGTGTCATCACGGCAATGACCTCGGACGGCATGGTCGCGCCGAGCTACTGGATTGATCCAAAGACCGGCAACAACTACATGCTTACGGTTCAATACCCTGAGACGCAGGTTCAAACGCTCAATGACTTCAAGCAGATTCCTTTACGGTCCGCAGACGGAAAAACGACCACTCCGCTTGAAACGGTTGCGTCCATCAAGTCGATCAATACGCCAACGGAGGTGGATCACTATCAACTCCGTCGTGTCTTCGATGTCTATGTGATGCCGAAGGCTGAGAATCTATCCACCATTGGCAAGGACGTCAATAAAATTGTTGCCGATATGCACCCGCCTCATGGGACGGTGCTGACCGTTCGGGGTTCGGTAAACAATATGAACGCATCGTTCAAGTCGTTTGGCATCGGGCTCATCCTCTCCATCATTCTTGTGTTCCTCATTCTGATGGCGCAGTTCGCCTCGTTCGTCGATCCATTCATCATCTTGCTGGCGATCCCTCCGGGAATATCCGGTGTCATTCTGTTTCTGCTGATGACGGGCACCACCATCAACATCATGAGTCTGATGGGAGTTCTCATGATGACTGGCATCGTTGTGTCGGACAGCATTCTGATCGTGGAGTTCACGGGTCAACTTCGCGAGCAAGGTCTCAAGTTAGAAGAGGCCATTATCACGGCCTGTAAAGTCCGTTTGCGGCCAATCCTGATGACGACGCTGGCCACGATTCTGGGTCTCATTCCGATGGCCTTGGCTCTTGAAGCAGGAAGCGAGCAGTATGCGCCGCTCGCCCGCGCGATTCTTGGCGGTCTCACGGTCTCTGGCATCGTCACGGTCTTTCTTGTGCCAAGCGCCTACTTGCTTATCCATCGCCGTATAGAGGCATGCAAAAAGCGAGCCGACGCGACAGGTGATGGTCACATCATCGGTGGCACGGAGGCAACCGCATGAAGGGATGCACACTGTTCTTCGTTCTTGCGGTCCCCGGATCAGCATTGGCACAGGCGAAACTAGGAGTTTTTCCATCTGCGCCCCAACCTGCGGCTCAGGTGGCGCTCTTGACGGGAGCTGTACAGACTCCCCCGCAGTCTCAAGGGACAACTCCGCCGCCACAAAATGCTGGAAACCAGCAAGCGCCACTCGTTGATACTGGAATACCTGCTACACCGATTACGCGGGCTGATGCGGAACGAATCGCGCTGCAAAAGAACCCGAGAATCACTGCGAGTCATTTGCTTGCTCTCGCTGCGGGTCAGTTGACACGCCAGACTCGGTCCGGGGAGCTTCCACAGGTCTACGGGAACGCTACGGCCGAGAAAGCGGAGGACGGCAGCCGCATCGGAGCAGGTTCTCTCACGGACTCGCGTTTGTACACCCATGCCGGAGCGGGAGGCACACTGAGTCAGCTGATTACAGACTTCGGCCACACGAGGGAATTGATGGCTACAAACAAACTGCAGCAAAAGGCTCAGGATCGCACCGCGATAGCAACGCAACAAGACGTACTCATTGCCGCCGACGATGCCTTCTATCGGCTGCTCAACGCTCAATCCCTATTGACCATCGCCAAAGCGACGGTCGCGGCAAGAGGGGATGTCCAAAATCTGACATCTGCTTTGACTAAGAGCGCTCTCAAAAGCGATCTTGATCTCAACATTGCGTCCGCAGACCTATCGCAGTCGCAGTTGTTGCAGCTGGATGCTGAAAACGCAGTAGCATCTGCGAGCGCGGCTCTCGCAGCAGTTCTAGCCGCCTCGCCCGATACGCTGTATCAAGCTGTAGAAGACGCACAAGCGCCGTTACCTCCTCCCCCAGCACCGGACAGTTCCCCAGCACTCAATGCGGACGCCCAGAAACAGCGACCGGATCTTCAGGCTCTTAGGTTGAACGCCCAGGCATACCAAAAATATGCACGCGCGCAGGAGCTTCAACACCTACCCACGATCTCGGCACTGGCGACAGGAGGTATCACGCCGGTCGCGCCCGATGGAATCTTTACGCCGAACTGGTACGCAGCCGGCGGAGTCAATCTCACAATCCCAATCTTTACGGGATTTCATATCGACGCTCAGGCCGAGGAGGCCCGCCTCCGGCAGAAGGCCACAGAGAAGCAAGCAGAAGAGCTCTCGGATACGATTGCACGCGATGTGCGCATCGGTATTCTCAACGCGCAGACTGCATTCCGCAGGATTGCCGTTGCGGATCAATTCCGGGATCAGACTGCTCAGGCGCTCGCCCTTGCGCAGACCCGCTACAAGCTTGGGTTGAGTTCCATCGTCGAACTCAGTCAGGCCCAGTTGCAAAGTACGCAGGCTGCCGTAGCGGCAGTCAACGCCCGATATGACTATCTGCTCGCCCTACGTTCCTTGGATTACGCGCGAGGCCAATTAGCTCCCTAGACATCATGGGGAGCGATTGGATGGTCAACCAGGATCGGTGAGAAGCGAAAGGGACTGATGAAGCAAAGTTTGAAGATTGAAAAGATAGTATTCGCAACGGACCTCCTGGAGAATTCCCGGTTGGCCCTGGACTACGCCGTGGCCTTTGCCGAGCATTTTGGCGCCTCAATCCTTATGTTGCATGTGGTTCAACTCTCGGGAGCCGCACATGCTGCCGAATTGGAAATACATCACGCCAGCGTCTCACGCCTCGCTGCAGAAGAGCGGCTGGGCGTGCTCGCTTCAGGGGTGCGCCGTTTGGGGTTGACCGTTGAGACCGAAGTCGTCGATGGCTTGACCTCTGAGGCAATCTTGCAGGCGGTCGATAGACACAAGGCGGACCTACTCGTCTTGGGAGTACATGGTATCCATCGGGGTGTTGAGCATTTGCTCATCGGCTCAAATACGGAAAAGATCATGCTCTCCGCCAAGTGTCCCATCTTGACTATTGGTGCACACGTACTCATTGGTTTTGATATCAAGCTGCATGTGAAAGAAATCCTATTGTTTTCAGATTTCACAGCGGAATCGACTGCGGCGGCTCCCTATGCGCTTATGATAGGCCGTGAGTTTGGACTACCCGTCGAGGTGTGCCAATTACTCCCGATCGTTGCGGAAAACAATGAACGAATACGAGAACGACTTGCGGACAATTACTGTCAAAGCATCCAAGGTGTCATAGACGATGAAGACTCCGACTGGTATCAGCCAGCCTTTCAACTGGAACGTGGGATGCAGCTTGAGCAGATTGTTGATCGCGCCAAATCTGAGCATGCTGGCCTTATCGTCTTGGGAGTGCACACCGAGTCAATGGTTGGCCGCCACTTGCATTCCAGTTTTGCTTATCAGGTGCTGGGCCGTGCGACATGCCCCGTGTTTACAATCCCGCGACTATTGTAGATTAGTGGCCCTGCTCACCTGAACACATAAGAGTTTCCCGCTCAAGATTGGATCGAACGGAGCTGATTTGCGAAACGCGGAGAATGTCCCTCAAGAGTTCCAGGATTGTTTCCTGAATAGTGCTCAGCCCAACATTCTTTCGGTTGCACCGGATGCCGTATTGATGACCGCCAAGATGTGGGTGATGGTACTTCTCACTGGAATAGGGCTGGTATCACGAGTGGCTTGCTGATGAGGCTTCTTCGACTGGTGCAGCATCTGAGCTTCTCCTATTGGACAGGTGATTTCCTTACCGGGGTGCGGAATACCTCAGCGGAGCACAGGATTGTTGTCGTCTCGTTGGGTGGTCTCCTTGCTGGATTGTCGCTCTATTTGCTGAGACGTTTCGCGGGTGGCTCTGGAGCTGAGGTGACGGGAGCCATTTGGCATAAAAGGGTCAACTTGAAGCTGCGCCGACCATCGCGAAGTCGCTCATCTCGATCCCTTAGGGCAGAGATCCGTATCCGTGTGATGCGAGCTGGCAGATGTCAACAAGACAGTGACAATTTGCTTACTGCGATATGACAATCCCGCTTCAGAGATTCTTTAGCCTTATCCCAGTCGACGGTTGTCCGTGCAAGCAGAAAACAGCGATCGATAATACACGAAATCCACTGAACGACGAGGGACGCTGCATTGCCATTGCTTTCAAATCAAGCGTCATCCGTCGAAACCGAGATTCGGAATCTCAATTCGCCATCGATGACAGGGTATTCACTGCAGCAAAGTGTCAAATTTGACATGACTACTAGCGGCTACGGACCGCATATGCATGTTGCATTGAATCGCACGAACCGAACCCACATCGTTCGAGAGACGGTGCTTCTTTCCTTTTGCGATTCAGTGCAGGAGGAGGGTTTCCAACTTCCAAACCTCTCCGAAAAAGAATGGAATGGGTTATTGCGCTGGATGGATCTTAGCGGGCTCGCGCTCTATTTCCTGGATCGCATAATGGAGTTGCACTTAAGCGATCTGCTGCCCGCCAAGGTGCTCGCTCGTCTGAAACAAAATCTACAGGACAACATAGAGCGGACGCAGGGCATGATTACGGAGTTTGTAGCGCTCCAACGGGAGTTTCAAAAAGCGGACCTTTCGTATGCGACGCTGAAAGGGTTTTCGCTCTGTCCCCATTCCGTGCCCCGACCAGAGCTGCGTCATCAGTTTGATCTCGACTTTCTCGTAGCGGAACGGAGTGCTGCCGGCGCGCGAAAGATTCTCGAGCGTCAAGGGTATCGTTTGTACGCTATGAGCGGACGAAGTTGGGAGTTCAAGAGAGACGAGGCCCCAGCTCATATCCGGGATCTATATAAGAATCTTCCGTGCCGATGTGTGGAATTGCATCTTGAACCTGAAGGAGAGGAATACTGTTCGATGTTGGAAAGAGTGTACCTGCAGGGATTTCATGGTATCTGGATGCCTGTCCTCTCGCCCGTTGACCTCTTCATTGGCCAAGGGCTTCACGCGTATAAGCATATTTGCAGCGAGTTCTCACGTGCCTCCCATCTTCTCGAATTTCGTCGTCATGTCCTGAGCCGTCGCGGGGACGATGGCTTCTGGAAAGAGGTTCAATCGAAGGCCGGAGAGAATGTGCGAGCTTGCATCGGACTTGGGGTTGTTACATTACTGATCTCCAGTGTCATGGGCGACTTCGCTCCGGAAGCATTTACGAATTGGACTGTAGGTCGGCTCCCGAAGACGGTGCATCACTGGGTAGACCTGTATGGACGTCGCGCTATCTTTGGAGATCCTCCTGGCAGCAAACTGTATTTGCTTTTGCAGAGAGAGCTTCAATCCGCAGGGGTTCAACAGAAGCGCTCGTTACGGAAAGCACTGCTGCCCTCGCATTTCCCTCCGCCCGTGGTGCGCGGAATCAAGGGGGAGACGCTATGCGTGAGAATGAGTCGATACCGATTGCAGATTTCTTTCGTGCTTTTTCGCCTACGCTTCCACGTCGTTGAGGGACTTCGCTATTTCCGAGAGTCCTTTCGGTGGCGCCAGCAGATAGATCGAGTGATACGATGACACTCTCTCTGCGACCTGCAGCACTTGCCTTCGATGCCATTGCCCCCGCATTTGATGCTCGCTTCGGTGCCTGGCGCAGTGTTTCGGCGCAGCGTCGTGCTGTGCGCGATGCGCTCCTGAAAGCTTTTCCGGAAGGAGGCCATATTCTCGAACTGGGAGGCGGCACGGGAGAAGACGCCAGCTTCCTGGCTGCGCGTGGGTACGACCTCTACCTGACGGATCCATCCCCTGCAATGGTGGCACAGGCGAACGCGAAGTTGGCTCCGCTGCAAGGGCGCGCCGAGGTGGTTGCCGGGGAAGAGATGGAAGAGTTCGCCGCCAGACATCTTGCTGGGGGAGGAACCAAGTTCGATGGCGCCTTCTCGAATTTTGCCCCGCTCAATTGCATCGCCGATCTACGACCCGTGGCGCGCGGTCTGGCGACCCTGCTCAAACCCGGAGCCGCGGCCATGCTGGTGTTGTTTGGCACCTTCTGTCCCGGAGAGATGGTGGTCGAAAGCATGCGTGGACGCCCGCACGTGGCACTGCGGCGGTGTAAGCGATGTAGCGCACCAGCGAGGCTGGGGAAGCGCAATTTCCATGTTGTCTATCACCGCCGTGATGCGATGAAGCGTGTGTTCGCTCCCTGGTTCGTGCTGGAGCAGCGGCTTGGAATCGGCGTAACGGTGCCACCCAGCGCTGCAGAGCCGTGGATTTCGCAGCAGCCTCGTTTGCTCGCCGCGATGGAGGCCGTTGACCGCAAACTTGCTCGCCCTCTCGCGATGCTGGGAGACCACGTGCTCTATCAATTTCGCCGCACGACCTCTCTATGAAGATGCTCGCCTTCGATTCGAGAAATAAACGACCCTTCTGCGAGAGATTGCGCAGAACATGAAATGCCCTTGTGGACTCCCAATGAATACCCTTAAGCAAATCGCAGACGTAACTCTTCCAACGCACTGGGCAAACTTTCGCGTGTTGGCGTTCGAGGGCAAGAAATCCCACAGCGCAACAGGGAAAGGACCCGTTGAGACTGCGCTTGCCTTGATCCTTGGGGATATTCACGGTGAGCCCCCAATTGTTCGTATCCACTCAGAATGTGCGACCGGGGACGTGTTTCACTCTCTGCGCTGCGACTGTCATGATCAACTTCATTTGGCTCTGCGGACGATTGCTGATCACGGTTCAGGAATCCTCGTCTACGAGCATCAGGAGGGCCGAGGCATCGGTCTGATGGAGAAGCTGCGTGCTTATGAACTCCAGGAACGTGGGCTCGATACGATTGAAGCAAACCTCCAATTGGGGCATGCCATTGATCTGCGCGATTATGTCCTAGCTGTAGACATCCTCAAATTTCTCAATGCCCATTCGATCCGGCTGATGACCAACAATCCCGACAAGATGGATGCCGTCCGCTCGTCGGGAATCGAGATTGTTGAGCGGTTGAGCGCGGATGTTCCGGGAAGTGTACATTCGGCAAACTACCTTGCGACCAAACGAGACAAGCTGGGCCATCTCTCTGGAGCAGAGAATCTGTTGCTCGAATCCACCCAGGCATAATCGATCAAAACCAGCGCAGCCGGCGACTTGATGCGGAGTCATCTGTGTCAAAGCGGCGCACACCCCAACACGCGACGTTCCGGATTCTGCTCTGCCAAAAAGGGATGACATTGAGTTGACATTCGCGAGACAACTCATCCGGAACACAGGAAGTACGCTACGACCATAGCTGGGCCCTCCGCCGGCGATGATATGTCTGCTATAGGCATTTATGTCTCGCATTGATCGATGGGTATGTATTCGAGGTGAACCTTGTCACAAGTCTTACTCACGCATTCGTATCATCTTGGCTATGATCCAAAGCAGTTGCGCAAGATGCAGCCATACACTCCCATCGGCACGCTGTATGCGGCTTCGGCGTTGCGCGAGAGTGGACTTTCGGTTTCGGTATTCGATTCCATGCTCGATGATCCCTCCGAAAGCTTTGATTGGATCTTGGAAAAGTATCGGCCTAAGATTATGGCGGTCTACGAAGACGACTTCAACTTCCTCTCGAAGATGTGCCTCACCCGTATGCGGGAAGTGGCATGGGAGATGGCTAAGGCGGCGCGGGCCATAGGAGCCATCGCAATTGCACACGGTTCGGATTCGACTGACAATCCCGACCTGTTCCTAGCGAATGGATTTGACTACGTGCTATGTGGTGAGGCGGAACAAACCTTGGTGCAACTTTGCACAGCACTGCTGTATGATCAAGCCTTGCGAGACATCGATGGCCTCGTAAGGCTCGGTCCGGATAGAAGGCTGATCCAAAGCCCTGTGCGACTTGCGAAGAATCCGGTTTGGTCTGAGCTTCCGATTGCGTCGCGCGATTTGATCGAGCTCGATCCCTACCGCGCTGCCTGGACAAGCGCTCATGGGTATTTCTCAACCAACATGGTCGCGAGTCGCGGATGCCCTTATCGCTGTAACTGGTGTGCGAAGCCGATCTCTGGCAATAAATTTCATCTACGTCCGGCAGCTGTTGTTGCCGAAGAGATGAAGATGCTGAAGGAGAGCGCAGGCGTGCAGCACATTTGGTTTGGCGACGATGTTTTCGCATTGAACCAACACTGGATGCAGGAGTTTGCCAACGAGGTCACCAAGAGGGAAGCGAGCATACCCTTCAAGATTCAATCCCGAGCTGATCTCATGAGTGAGCCGACGGTGCAGTATCTGAAGGCTGCGGGATGCTCAGAGGTATGGATGGGTGTCGAGTCAGGCGCGCAATCGGTGTTGAACGCAATGGATAAAGGACTCAGCCTTCCATCCGTGGTCGTTGCACGGGACCGTCTCAAGGAGGCTGGTATTCGTGCCTGCTATTTCTTGCAATTTGGCTATCCCGGCGAGTCCTGGAACGAATTGCAGGAGACGATTGCATTCGTTCGACTGACTCGGCCCGACGACATCGGAATTTCATTTTCCTATCCTCTTCCAGGCACTCCGTTCTATGAGCGTGTCCGGATGGAGTTAGGGCAGAAGCGAAACTGGACGGACAGCGATGATCTTTGCATCATGTTTAAAGCGGCATACAAGACGGAGTTCTATCGCGCGGTACGAGATGCCCTCCATGCCGAGGTAAACTCCTGGCGCGAATCAGAGGTGACCGGCGAAAAGAAGTCTCTGATCGATGCACTCTGGCGAAGGATAGAGGAATTGGAGCCGGTAAGCAGAGATGTGGAAGCCTTGGGCTCCATGGATATCATCGCCGGGCCACCTTCCACCTCGCTGGTATCGATCGAGCTCTCGGCGTCAACTGACCGGATATAGTCGGAATCGCTGAATCGTATAACTACTGTAGCGGACGTATTTGGAGGAAAGTGTTTTGACGACTGCATTGAACCAGGACGAGGATCGCGAGGCGGCCATTGACGTAGGGCTCGCTCTGCAATGTCCGCGCTGTCGAGCCGACCTCGGAGGACTGGACTGCGGACGATGCGGCTTTCGAATGCGAGTGTGTCGGGGAATTATCGAAGGACTTCCGCCAGAACGAGTGGATCACTATGCTCGGTTTGTCGAAGACTATGAGCGCATACGGTCTGAAGAGGGAAGAGGCAGCCGGAAGGAAGACTTTTATCTGGCACTCCCTTATAAAGACACCTCCGGGAGAAATACCGGGCAGTGGAAGATTCGCGGCCGCAGCTATAAGTGCTTGATCGAAGACGTTCTCAAGCCGCTCGGACAGTGTGCAAGAATCCTTGATCTCGGGGCCGGCAACGGATGGATGAGTTATCGTCTCGCCCTCGCTGGATTTCGACCGGTTGCCGTAGACCTGCTGACCAATGAGCGGGATGGCTTGGCAGCGGCGGTGCATTATCACGGCTACTTGAATGAACCATTTCCGCGATTCCAAGCCGAGATGACGAGGCTGCCATTTGGCAAGGAACAGTTCGACGCGATCGTGTTCAACGCTTCCTTCCATTATTCGGAAGACTATGAAGCGAGCTTGCGAGAGGCCCTTCGCTGTCTTCGGATTGGCGGCAAAGTGATCATCAGCGATTCACCCTGGTATTCCCGGGAGGAGAGCGGGCGCGAGATGATTGCAGAGCGCCACGCCACATTCCTGCAGAAGTTCGGAACGGCTTCAGACGCCATCCCAAGCCTCGAATTTCTTACTGACCAACGTCTGCGCGCTTTGGAGGAGCAGCTCTCGATTCGATGGACAATCTATAAGCCGCAGTATGGTTTGACGTGGGCCCTCCGGCCATTTCTCGCACGGCTTTGTCGCAGGCGTGAACCTTCCCGGTTTCGAATCTATGCAGCAACAAAAGATGCATAAACCTGGGCCGTCATCAAGAAGCACCGGCAATGTATTGCTTCACGGGGCTCGTTGCGCCCTCGGGCCGCAGGAACCCACCTCAGCGTCGATAGGAATCGTTGCTGGGCGCGTTGCCAATATCTTCAACGACAGCGAATCGTCAGACAGCGTACGAACGGGACTCGAAGGAATCGATCTCGGCGGATATCTGGTCATGCCAGGTCTCATCAATGCGCACGATCACTTGCAGTTCGCTCTATTTCCGCGCCTGGCGGATCCTCCCTATGGGAACTACGTCGACTGGGGAAGAGACATACACGCCAAATTCCCCGATGTTATTGCTAAGCATCGATCTGTGCCTAAGGATGTGCGTTTGTCGTGGGGTGGTATCAGGAATCTATTGTGCGGCGTGACGACGGTGTGTCATCACGACGCTTTGTGGCCAGAGCTCACGAGGAAAGACTTTCCTATAAGGGTGGTCCAGGACTATGGTTGGGGGCATTCTCTCGCGCTTGGAGGCGATCTGCTGCGGGCACGTTCTTACACGCCCGACGGAAAAGCCTTCATCCTTCATGCTTGTGAAGGGGTTGATGAACAAGCGCATGCCGAGTTCCACGAGCTTAATCGGTTGGGGCTTCTGAATGAGCGTACCGTCCTTGTGCATGGCATGGCGATCGATGATGAGGGGGTAGAAATATTGAAACAGCGCCATACTTCTCTCATCATCTGCCCATCCTCGAATCAGTTTCTGTACCGGAAGCTTCCGGATCTGGCACTCCTTGGAACGATTGAGAATATCGCGTTGGGGAATGATTCTCCATTAACGGCGAACGGCGATCTGCTGGATGAGATTCGTTTTGCCAGCCGATCCTGCGCCATCCATCCCAACGCCATGTACCACATGGTCACCGAAGCTCCCGGCCGCGTACTTCGATTGGAAGACGGAGAGGGATCCATCATGGTGACCGGAGTCGGTGATGTGATGGCCGTTCGAGACACAGGTGAGACAGCCGCGACTCGATTGGTAGATTTCTCCATGCGCGATGTTGAGTTCGTGATGGTCGGAGGCTGTGTCCAACTCGCCTCTGAGGCGATCATGGAACGGCTTCCATTCTCGGTCGTTCAAGACCTGGAGGCGTTGTGGATCGATGGCACGATTCGATGGCTGCGGGCGCCCGTGAAGGAACTGCTGCTAAAAGCTGAAGAAGTCCTGGGGAAGGGTGAGGTCCGGCTGGGAGGAAAGCCAGTGCGCATCCCAATATGGAGGTAAACCGCATGAACGAACGGGCGATTCACTTCGGCGTCCTGTCCTACGGAGGGGTAGGCCACCTTAATTCTTTGGTATCACTATCGCGACGGTTGGTCGCTCGAGGACATCGCGTTACCTTTTTCCAGAGACCCGAACTGGAAGCCCTCGTTCGTCAATCTGGGCTCGAGTTCTCCTCGATAGGGGCAACACCGCCTCCCACGGAAGTCGGTCACACAAGATCAGGCCTTGCCGATCTTCGGCACCGCCTCAAGCGCATCACCGACGAGATCGGTATTCTCCTGAGAGACGCCCCCGATGTAATCTCTGACGCAGGAATCCATGCACTCCTCATCGACGAGATTGTGCTGCCAGGCACTACCCTGGCGGAACTGTTGCAGCTACCCTACGTCCTCATATCGACGTCTGTGCCGCATAACTTTGGATGGACGGTTCCTCGCTCATTGTCACAATGTGACAACCCTGTCTCCCATTTTGAGAGAGTACGAAAACACCTGCTACAAGTCTCAGTGTTTCGGATGCCCGGGCCGGTGCGGTGGAAACTCGATCGGTGTCGCAGACAGCATGGTCTCGGGCCGATCTGCGATCTTCCGAAAGTGTTTCCTGCCCTCGCGCATATAGCAACCTTGCCGGCGTGTCTCGACTTTCCTCGCTCGACACAGGGAATCAATTTTTATTACACCGGGCCTTTCGTGGATGAGAGCGTACGACCGCTCGTCGACTTTCCTCGCGATCGGCTTGATGGACGTCCGTTGATTTATGTCTCTCTAGGAACTGCGCGGAAGATTCAGCCTTCCACTTTCCGCATCATCGCAGAAGCCTGTGACGGATTGGGCTTGCAAGTAGTTATGTCTTTAGGCGGTCGACGCGACCCAGCGATGCTTGCCGATTTGCCAGGAAACCCCTTGGTTGTCAGGGAAGCACCCCAACTCGAGCTCATCAAGATGGCTGCGCTCGTGATTAACCATGCGGGGATCAACACCGTCCTGGAGACGCTGACGGAAGGCAAACCCATGATTGCGATTCCCATCACGCATGACCAGCCTGCGCTGGCAGCGCGTCTCTGCTGGTTACGCGTCGCGGAAGTGATACCGGAGAAGAGACTCTCTGCCGCGACGCTTCGTTCGGCTGTGCTTCGGGTTCTCGGCGATCCACGCTATGCCGAAGTGGCAAGGGGGATTCAACAAAAAATTAATTCGGATCGCGGCTTGGATCGAGCCGTGGAAGTGATCGAAAAACGTCTGAGCATCCATCACGACCTCTCATTAGGACGGAGCCGAAGAGGTTGATATCTGAATGACAACAACGTGACATCCGGGTGACAACCCTCCTATGAGCCTCTCTACATAATGAGGCGTGAAATCGTTCGAAGATCATCCCGGGATCTGCTGGACAGAGCGCGTCGTGTTCCTTCTGCTCCTGCTGTACATAGGCCTTCACACCCTGCCGCGCGCCTGGCGGAGCTTGATCACTGACTTCCCCAACTACTATCTTGCCGCTCAGTTGGCACGTGAAGGCGATGACACGTCCAGGATGTATGAGTGGACGTGGATCGAACGCCAAAAGGACCATCACGCGATCGATGTGCGAGTCATTGGTTTGGCTCCCATTACACCATTTTCGACATTGGTAATCTGGCCGCTCACTGGGCTTTCCCCGCTAGCGGCAAAGCAAGCCTGGATCGTGACGAACCTCCTGTTGCTGTTACCGCTTGCCTGGTTTCTGCAATCGATGGTTGGATTGGGGTATCGCAGAATTGCGTTGGCGTTCGCCATGAGCGTTCCACTCTATCGGAATCTGGAGTACGGACAGTTTTATGTGTTTCTTCTTCTACTGATCGCGACCGCCTGTTGGGCCTATCTACGCGGGTTCCATTCGCTCGCCGGCGGGTTGATTGCGCTTGCTGCGGCATGCAAGATCTTTCCGATCCTGTTCTTCGTCTTCTTTTTACAACGGAGGGATTGGCGGGCGCTCATTTGGGGATTAATAACTGTCACTGCAGCGCTTGCGATTTCGCTCGCTGTCTTTGGCTGGAACGTTCATCGCACCTATCTCCATGAGATTCTTCCCTGGGCTCTCCATGGCGGAGGGCTGCAGCCGTATCAGGCGGGCGCGTCGCTTTCGGGCGTGCTGCATTCCCTATTTCTTTCAGAACCGCAGTGGAATCCGCATCCGTGGCATTCCTCCCCACTGTGCTATGCGCTGCTGCTGTCCGCAGTTCAAACGTTGGCAATGGCACCCGCGATCCTGTTCATCCGCAGAGACGGTAACAACCAGGGGCGTGTGCTGTTGGAATGGTCGGCCCTCTTGACGGCGGCCCTGGCTGTCTCCACTGTTCCAGCCTCCTACAACTTTGTCCTAATGGCTCTCCCGACATGTGTCGTTACAGCAGAATTATTGCGACGCCGATGGTACCGATGGTTGGCTGTTCTTCTCATTGCCTATCTAGGTATCGGGTTTCCGATGCCAAGTGCGCATGGGACGACAGGACTTGCGATCCTGTTATATGTGCCACGGCTTCCCTTGATGTTCGCGTTGCTCCTCGGTATCTATGTGCTGCTTTGGCGTGACAAACCTTCCATATTTGCGTCACGAGACTGGGCACGCTACGTGTGGGCCGCCGCTATGGTAGCCTCCGCAGTCTTCACAATGTTTTCCACCTTTCATCGGGAGCGCGCGGTGCGACAGGAGTATGCCTATCGGCTGCCCCTACAAGCTCAGGGATATCTCAACGGTGGGCCTCGGCGAGAAGGTGCTGCAGTTCGTTATATCGCCTTCACGATCGATGGATATCGGCTGCTCACTGAGAATGGGAATGCCGGATCGATCGATCCTCCCAATCCCTCCGCGTCCGACGATCTCTCGTACACCAGCGCTTTCGGGCATGTGTGGGTGGAGCAATCCCATGGCTCTAAATCCCGGATTATCGATCTGCTCGATCCTTTGCACACGGTGATCGACGACGCGGAAGATCCAATGATCTCCGCAGACGGTCGGGATCTGGCCTTTCTGCGCGACGATCGCGGATGGGGTCAACTCATGGTCCGCAACGGATTCCGTTCCGATAGTGTGAAGGACGTGGCGCTCACTCTCCCACGAGTGAATGTCTACGAGGCGTCCTTCCTGTCCGCAACGAAGTATGCATTCGCGGGAGCCGACCGACATCACGTACCTGAGATTTATCTCAGGGATGCTAACCATACGAACACGCCGCTCAATCTTGGCGAGACGCGCTATCCTGCTCTCTCCCCGGATGGACGATGGATGGCCTATAGCCGCCTCGATCACGGTGCGTGGAATCTCTGGCTTCGTGACGAGGGCAATGGTGCCACGAGAAGGATTGCCAATATCCCATGCAATCAAATCAACCCAGCCTGGGAAGACGACTCAAAGACATTGCTCTATAGCACCGATTGTGGAAGGAGCCTGTGGTTTACTGCCATTGCACGGCGCCGAGTGATCCCGTGAAGAGCAAATCTCAATTCGAGGGTATTGCTGGAGAACGGCCCACCGATCCCAGCCAAGTCAGACTCGTTCTACCAAAAAATTAAGCTGGGTGATGGCATCATCCAGATTGGAATACTGGAATTCGTAGGTGGGAACAGAAGATAGCTTCTCCAATATCGTCTTGTGTTTCTCGCGTATCTCGCCGGCAGAAAACAGATCCTTCTGCATTCGTTTGGTCGCAGTACCTTCCGGCAAGAGAATGAGTGAGGCCATCGCGCAAGGACGTCGCTTGAGATAGAGGATGGCATGCACGTTGGTCTCGCAGATAGTGTTGATGTTCGGGAACTCCGATGCGGGAATCTCGATAGACGGCTTTCCTTCCATGCGAGGAGTGATCGCGAAACCTGCAAGCTCAGTGAAGAGACTCTTAGCCTCCGGACGGAAGCGCATCCGATGCGAGTGTCCAATTACTCGAGGAACGGCTGAATCGTTGATCAAATAGCTCGTGTCGTCCGAAGTGTAGATCCATCCGGAACGAGCACACGCATACGCAAGTGTTGACTTGCCGGCACCTGAGTCGCCGCAGAGCAAAATACCTTTCCCGTTCTTGCCGACACAGCCGGCATGGATATCTGTGACTGCCGACGCGCCGAGGAGAAGATACACCACCTTCTCTAAAAAATTGGAACGGAAATATAGCTTATTGATGAGTGCAGACTTGTTGAGCCAGATGAAATTAGTACAAGTCTTAAGATCCAGAACGGCGTAGTTCTCCGTGTCTGCTAGTAACGAATACAGATGATTGAATTCGCGTCGGGTCGGCTCTGGAGGAATCATCGAGCCGCCTTCCTTGCTTATTCCAACGCGTACCTGGATCGTGGTGCTCCCTCGACGCAAGCGCCTGTGGCCAAAACTCTCCTTTGCAGCCTCCAATACATCTGGATCATTCGTGAGTAATTCAACGGGAAAGCCAAGTGGATAGAATACCCCGCGCAGGGGCAATTCCATATCGTAGCGGAGCGCGTCCTGAAGCCTGCGCGGTGGGTCTCCAGCTGCTTCAGGCAGAGGAATTTTTCGGGTTAGAGCGCAATCCATAACTCTACTTTCAGTTTCCAGGAAGCAAATAACGTTCCGTCTTCAACGGAGCCGCCAGGCTTCGCAATAGGTCGGCGAGGCAGAACACGTACATAGATGTCGACGATGAGAAGACCACAGCATGACGATAGTGATTCGACGAAGCCCGGTTGTCATTCGCTCGTAAGGGGAATGTCACCGTTTCGTTTCAGCCGCTTCTCCGCCTCGCTCCTGAGGAGCGATCCAATAAATCATGACATGACAATCAATTGACAAAGCAAGGATGTTCAAGAGACACGCTCGAACCTGCCTCTCATTATCGTACTTATTATGCCGCAGTCAATATCGACGGTCGAGTGGAGGGCAAACAAGTGAAGGCGTTTCACGAACTCAGAACGTATGATCTGACACCAGAAACCTTGAAAACTGAGATTACGTCAAAGGGGTACGTCCTTATTCGGGACTTATTGCCCCGTGCATCCGTCAACTCCGTCTTGGACGATGTCACACTGGTGCTCTCTTCCGCCGATTGGCTGGACGCAGGGCGTGACCCGAGGGAGCGTATCGCTAAGGTGGGCGCGGCCTGCGGTGATCCTGATCCCACGTTTAAGCGCGTGTACCAGCAGGTCTTCAACCTCGAGTCCTTTCATGCGCTGCCTCATCAGACTGCGCTGAAGGAGGTCATGAAGATGCTCGCTGGCGAGCAGATCCTGGTCCATCCAAAGCCAATCGGCCGTCTGATCTTTCCGCATTGCGAGCGTCTCGTGACCCATGCCCATCAGGATTATGAGTTCATGGGTGGAGACCCCGAATTCTTCACGGTCTGGATACCTCTGCATGATTGTCCAGTGGATGTCGGTCCATTGAGAATTCTGGAAGGCTCCCATCGTTTTGGCGTTCAGAGTCACCAGCGCGAAAATCTCCACGTTCCCGAGATTCCAACCGAGTCCGCCGTTGGAGATGGGTGGGTTGGTGGCCGCATAAACACAGGCGATGTGCTCATCTTTCACAGTCTGACGGTACATGCGGCCTCGCCCAACCTTTCAGACAAGCTACGTCTCTCCTTGGATTGCCGATTTCAGGATGCACGGCGCGTCCTCAATCCATCTAATCTGGTGTTTGCCGGCGAGTCGGGAAAATCCTGGGAAAGGACCTATGCCGAGTGGAACTCCGATGGCCTGAAGTTCTACTGGAAGAGAATGTCTCTGACCTTGCAACCGTCGAAGCTGGAGCTATCCCATCTCGCGGAAACGGCTGAGTCCTCGTCGGCGCGGGCGAGGTACGCCAGGATGGTGAGCCAACTGGACTAAGTCAGAGCCCTCTAGCGGAGCAGAGCGGAGTCCGCATGCCACGATCAAGCGTGCGAGGCAATCGCGATGAGCAATTAAGAGCGTCCGGCAATTCAGGATTGCCGGACGCCTCGGGTAAGTTTCTCCAGTCGTCCATCTCGCGAATGCTATTTATTCGTTGCTTCAATGGCGGCAAGAATCTCGGCGCTATGGGCCTGAATGGCTTTCACGTTCCACTCCTTCACGATCTCTCCGTGAGGCGAAATCAGGAAGGTGATGCGCTCCGCGTACTGCATGGTCCCGAACGAATGGACTGATACGCCATAGGCGTCGATGACCTTATGATCCTGGTCGGCAAAAGCTTAAAGGTGAGCGAATCCTTGGTGCAGAAAGTCTTATGGCTCTCGACAGTGTCGAACGACACGCCAAGGACTACGGCATGCAGTGCATCATACTTCCGCAGATCACGTTGAAAGTTATGTGCCTCCAGCGTGCATCCGCTGGTCCGATCCTTTGGGTAGAAGTAAAGTACAACCCACCTCCCTTTGTAATCGGCTAGCGACACCTGTTTATCTTCCTGTGATGGCAACATAAAGTTGGGAGCCCGGGATCCGACCGGGGAAAGGTCCCTCCGCTAATCCAACCTTCGATGCTACTGTAGCCATACAAACGATGGCGACCGTTACAGCCGTTCTAATACCTCGGAAACGCAACATAACTTTCTCCTCGCCGCCGCAGCCGCCTTGTTCTTAAAACCGCGCGCCGATGGTTATGCTACGTCGTTCTTGCGGATGGCTTGTCATCCTATTGTCACTAACAAGCACATTATCCTTCCCCTGCGTGGGCGTCAGATGCGTTGCCGAAGAAAGCTTCGGCTGAGCCTACACGCACTGTTGACAATCCACTAACATTTCGGAGACCGCTCCCTGACATCCGATCTTGGCTCGATGCGTAGATTCAATAAGATGGGGAGCCAATCGCGCGCACCTTCTGAAAATCCATCGGATGGGAACCAGCCTATTCGTTGGCGCCCAAAGCTCAGTGTTCGACTAAGATCGGCGCTCGATCTCCTGGGAAAACGCCAGCGTCTGTTGTTTCCCCTATTGATCGCGGAAAGGGTGCTGGTCGGCCTTTGCGACCTGTTGCTCGCCGGTGCAATGTATCTTCTCTTCCTTTTGCTGCAGGGTGGGTCGCCTACCTATCATCGGTGGTGGACGCCAAAGACTACCCTATCGGCCGCGTTCCTTTCAGCAGCGTTGATCCTGCTCCGTGTCCTATTCGACCTTCTCTCGACGCGCTCTGTCGTTGGACATATCCAGGAGCTTTACACCGATATCCTTCTTCGTCTCACGCATGGTTATAACAGCATGCAGTGGATATGGTTTGCGCAGCGGAATCGCAGCGAGCTTTTGAACCATGCAATGAATACGGCTCGCGAAGCTGCCAACTTCTATCACCTCGGCGTTGAAACGGCTGCCAGCGTGTTCGTCATTGCCGGTATGACGGCGGCGCTTGTTTACCAGAGTCCGCCCGCGGCCTGTGGTCTTGGTATTGCGGCAGGTATGTTTTACGGTATGCATCGATTTCTGATTCGCAAGAGGCTGCAGGGAGCTGCATCTGAGCGCGAGGGTGGGCTGCGCATCCTTCAACGAAATCTGGCCGACATGTTTTCGTCTGGGAAAGAGATACGCAGCTATGGCATCGAATCTTTCTTCTCCCAACGAATCGCTTCCCAAGCCCGATCGGTGGCGCTAAGCTATCGACGGGTGACTCTTCTTCCCCAGGTCGCTCGCATCCTCACCGACCAGGGCGTCGTCCTGCTTTTTCTCTGTGTGGTCATCGCTGTGGAATTGCGCAATAGAGACGTACGTCAATTGCTGTCTCTTCTTATGTTTTATTTTATTCTCTCGAGGCGGCTGCTCCCCCTGATCAGTCAGGTCTCCTTCATGGCTGGCCAGATGGAGAGTTCCTATAAGAGTGTTCAGATTGTCGCGGATGAACTGAAGGAATGCTCGTTGCACTACGTACCTGCTTCGACGGCTCAGAGAACAAGAGGCAATGTCGTTGCGGAACTCCACCAAGTGTGTTTCTCGTTTTATGAGGGAACGTCGCTGTTACGAGATGTAAGTCTGTGCCTGCGAGAAGGCGAGACCGCGGTGTTACAAGGAACGTCCGGAAGCGGAAAGAGTTCGCTCATGAATATCATCGCGGGCGTGTTGCAACCCACATCCGGATCGATATGCATTGACCAGGCGAAGGCCGCATACGTGCCACAGGATGCGGCCTTACTTGACGACTCCATTCGCAATAACCTGCTGTTTGGGCTCGCCGCCAAGAGCGATGCGGATCTCCTGCATGCATTGCAAGTTGCCAACCTGAGAGAATTGGTGGAAGCGCAGCCATTCGGTTTAGATACTCCGGTCGGCGACAACGGGGTCCTGTTTTCCGGAGGGCAACGCCAGAGGTTGGGACTTGCCCGGGCGATTCTGCGTGGCGCGAAACTGCTCCTCCTGGACGAAGCGACGTCGGCATTGGACGAAGAGAACGAGTCGCAGGTGCTAGCCAACATCGGTGCCTCCGGAGTCGCGGTCCTCCTTGTGACGCATCGTACGCCGAAACATGAGTTCGCTCAACGAGTGTTCCGTCTCGAGCATGGCTGTCTGAGGGAAGCGTCGATTCAGGATCCTTCGGTATTGGCGACCGAAGCCATTACCGTGGCGTTGTGAATTGCTCCGGCCGTACCTCCTGCGCACGCCGATGAACGCGGCGGCCAGTCGCTCAGCCTTCATGGAGTGAATATGGCCGACAATTGCAAGCGCAGTCTCTGCGCTCAGCGAACACCCGATGGCGAATGGTCTGTAAGCAACCTCTATGCTCATTCACAGCACCGCTAAAAGACAAAGCCCCGTTGAGGGATCTCAACGGGGTTTTGTTCTTGCTTAGGAGGGCGGGTTTTACGGATTGAGGAAACGTAGCAGCTCTGCTTTGTCACGCATGCTCAGTGAGGCCCTCACACTCATATGGCGAAGAACAGTCTCGGAGATTCGAGGTGAAAATCCATCTGGAGTGTTATGACAACGAGAGCAATTCTGTTCGAAGATGCGGGCTCCCGCATCCTCGTGCTGTTGTGCGACGTGAGGAGTTGGGTGATTCTTGCTTGCTTGCGCGCTCGATGGTCTATCCCGCGTCGTCATCTGTGCAAGTGCAGCGGATGACGCAAGCAGTACGAAGGGGAGGAAGATACGTTGCGAAGTGATCATCATTTTCCTTTCCAGGCTGGGCTAAGAAACCGGTAGACAATCCCCGTTTGCCACGTGTTGCTGTTACCAGTGGAGGCGAACTCTCGCGAATAGCTGGTTAGAATTCTGGTGTTATGTGGGAGGTTATAGTCCAGTCCGAAATCAGCAATCTGTGTGTTGACAGGTGGAAGACCGTCACTGATCACATTGTCCCGACGGAAGGTCTGTTGTATCCGGAAGACTGGTTCGATGCGGCCAATCCAACTATCGGAGCCGCCGAAGGCTTGTGTACGGTATGTCGTCTCCACCCAGTAGCCTTGTGCGTGGTGTCCACGAGCAAACTCCGAGCGCAATTGGAAGCCGGAGCGTACAGGCTCCCACCACACATGCGCACCATAGAAATTCTCGCGAACCCCCTCTAGCTGTCGGTTGTACGAAAGCCCAATCTCAAGACCATGATCAGGAAGGAAAAGGCTGATGCGGCTGCCAGCAGACCGCTTGGCTTGAAAATATTGATTATTGACGAGGCCCGAAAAGTAAGCATTGTAACTAAGGGAATATCTGCTTCGAGAGACAGCCGAGCCGCTCAACATTCCGCCTGTGCCCGTACCGGTGCCTTCCGTGCCTAGATTGGCGATGAGTGGTCCCTGCTGGAAATTACCAATCCAGATAGGGGACAGCCGATCGTTATATGTATTGAACGGAATCAGATAACTACCACCTACAAGAATAATATGCGATGACAAAGTGTAGTTACCTTGCAGATAGGTCAAACTAACGAAGTGGGAATGATCGTAGCCAGGACGACCGCCTCCATTTGGAGCGAATGACTCGAGCAGAATCGCACGCGATTCTATAAGAAAACGGGGGCCGATCGGTGCGACGAGTAAAGGCTCAAACTCGGGAGAATAGGTCGTTTGCCCCGCGTTCGTAGCCGTAAAGAAACCGATACCGCCCGAGAGTAGGGGCGTATTTTGGGCAGTCAGAGAACAGACAACTGAGAGCATCGCCAAGCTCAAGACGATCAGCCGTATTGACCTTGCCGATATGGAGAGGAGGAGATGTGGTCGCGGACGTAGCATAGAGACGACATTAATTCCTTGCTTCAGTTAGCGTGTCTCCGACTAGTCTGTGCTTTGTCAATTGATTGTCACTCTGTGAATCGTGGCTCAATTTCTCCGGATACCATCGCGAGGAGACTCTGGGCCCGCAACCAAATCACGAGCGGTCGTTTCAAGATCGCAGCAACAAGACGGTGACAAACACTTTACGATGACGTGACAACTCCCTGAGTCAAGGCTGGCTAAGGTTGTGACAACCGCTCTTCTCTGCGACCCTGTCAGAAAGGCGAACACTGCCATCTGATCAAGTCCGGGGAATACGAAAACGTGGCAGCGTAACTGTCAATGGAACCGAGGTCCCCCGATGTTGTCATTTCCTTCCGTTTCAAAGAAGTTGCCGTCCGCGGTGCTTTCTGTTGAAGAGAGGTTTCACCGAGCGCTGGATGATATGCGTCTAGGGCGTCCTGTCATTCTTGTGGACGATTTCGATCGCGAGAATGAAGCAGACTTAATTGCTGCTGCGGAAACGATCTCCATCCCGACTATGGCTCTTTTCATCCGGGAAGGCAGCGGAATCGTTTGTCTCTGCTTAACCGACGAAACACTCAAGCGCCTCGAACTTCCGCAGATGGTCGCGACGAACGAGAGTTGCTTCCACACCGCCTTCACTGTGACCATCGACGCCCGTGAAGGGATCACGACTGGGGTTTCTGCGCAAGATAGGGTAACGACGATCCGCGCGGCGGTGAGGCCCGATGCGCAACCACATGACCTCGTTCGCCCGGGCCACATCTTTCCTCTCCGAGCGGTCCCTGGCGGTGTGTTAGCCCGGCAAGGGCATACGGAGGGCTCGGTAGATTTAGCGGTGATGGCTGGCATGAGCCCGGCCGCGATTATCTGCGAGATTACGAATCCAGACGGAACCATGGCAAAGGGTACGGAGGTCGATAAATTTGCCAGAACACATGACTTGGTCATGTTGAGTATCGCCGAGCTCGTCGATCACCATCGTTCTTCCGAAGCGAATCGCGAAAAGCTGATATCTAGACCGCACCTGTTCGTAGGATCAAAGCTCAATCGACGTTAGAGATAGCAAGGCTGCACCCGATCGCGGTGGTGAGTCAGACCAGAAGACAATTCAACAGAAATCCAAATAAAGATCGCCGGAAATGTATGAATGAGAAGGAATCCTTGCAAAAACCTGTCACTCCATCTACCGTGGCAACGTCGTTCTATTACGCTGTGATCGTTAGCGAATTCAATTCTTTTATTACAGATCCCTTGCTCCGTGGCGCCTTGCATACCTTGGAAGTCCATCTAGTGCCTGCATCTCAGATCAAGGTGCTGTATGTTCCAGGAGCGTACGAGATTCCATTCGCGGCGAATGTATCCGCCAAGTCGAAGCGCTTCAATGCCATCATTTGTTTGGGCTGCCTAGTTCGAGGCGACACACTCCACTACGAGTTGATTGCCAACGAGGTCTCACGGGGTATTGGCCAATCGGCGCTGGAGACCGGAGTTCCGCACAGCTTTGGCGTCATCACATGCGACACCCTGGAACAAGCTATTAACCGAGCAGGATTGAAGGCGGGAAACAAGGGTTCGGAGGCGGCATTCGCGGCCATTCGGATGGCAAGTATCCGATACGACATCAAGAGCGCGTGAGTATGGTAACAAGTCCCATCATCTGAATGTTCAGTTGCACGGTCGACGTAAACGGAATCTGGAAATCGTCGCTGATGCGTGGCTCTTCAGAGCACGATACCACGCTCCCCAAATAGCACTGCGGTCACTCGGCGCGAGTTGAGCCGGGAGGTCTCGTCTTAGTGAAACGCCGCGTTTGATTGCGTAAACATGAAGACGCAGCCATCGAAACCACCAACAAAGCAATGACAATTCGTTGACTGGCGCATGACACCCAGATCTCCCCAGTTGGTTACGGTGAAAGCTGAAGAGAGAGCCTAATGTCCCAGTCCTCGAAGTTTGCTCGTTATGTCCGTATCGCCAGAAGCCATCGTTCGTGTGTGTTCGACTGTTGCGGCCGCTTATCCCGAGTCACTTTGACCGTGGCGGTAATGGCTGCATGCATGTCCCTCCCCGCGGTAAGAACCCTTGGCCAGATGCCGACCGGTGCTGCTCCGCCGCAAGGCATGAACCAGCCCGCTGTTGGTGAGGGTAACTCCGAGCCGACGGGATTTGGTCCAGGCTTTACCGGCTCTGCAGGTTCGAGGGGATTGGCTGATACTGCTGCAGATAGCGAAGATCCCACGGACGATCCCAACGGTCCCCAAAGTGCAGACAGCCTGGGGACACCGCTCTCGCTCTCGTCGGACCAGATCATTCGCATCTTGCAACAGAATCCGGGCCTTGTCGTCGAGTTGAAGTCCCAGGTCGCCGATCGCCTGCAGCAGCAGGGGACCGAGGTCGACGCAAATGACATCACGGACCAGATGCTCTACAACCAGATTGCGACGAACGCCGACTTGCGCGCGAACATCACCACTTTCTTGCGCGCGCGCGGATATGTGTCATCCAACGGCCTTCCATCAATGGGCTCGAGTGTGACGGAAGGCAGCATCGAGGGGGAGCTGTTTCCTGGACAGCATTCGCTGGAGGCATCCGGCGGCGCCGACGCGTCAAGACTTGCTGCAGCTGCTGGCCTGGACTCTGGGGCGTCGCCGTCGGATCAAACCGATGTTTCTTCGAGCTCCATTCAACCTATGAGCTCCACGGGGAACGCCATCGAGCCCGAGCAGCGGCGAGGTCGCGAAGCAGCGAGTGCCTCTACCGACATGCCGAAGGTGCTTCGTAAACCCACTCCCTACAACCTTCAGTCCATGCGTGATCTGTATACGCAGCTCCCGGAACAGACTGCGCCCTTGAAGCGGTTTGGTTCTGAGGTCTTCGTCAACCGGAATATGTCCGCGATGGCGCGCGGAGGTGCGGGGCGCGATACCCCGCTCGACGTGCCGTTGGGCCCGGACTATGTCATCGGCTCGGGCGACACCCTCACCATCAATATGTGGGGCGGGCTCACCCAGAGTCTCAGTCGCGTGGTCGATCGCGACGGTCGCATTCTTCTGCCCGATGCAGGTTCCCTCAATGTCGCAGGGCTTCCTCTTCAGCGAGCGGAAAGCCTAATCGGGGCAGCACTCAAAAGGCAGTATCGGGATGTGCAGGCAACTGTCACGGTATCGCGGTTACGTTCGGTACGTGTGTATGTCGTTGGCGATGTGCAGCGCCCTGGCGGCTACGACATTAGTTCCCTGGCAACTCCGTTGAGCGCGCTCTATGCCGCTGGGGGGCCAACATCGGTAGGTTCTCTTCGGGTCGCACGCCACTATCGCGGCCAACAGCTGATCGAAGACATCGATCTATACGACTTCCTGTTGCACGGAGTTCGCAACGGAAGTGCCCACTTCGAAAGCGGTGACACTCTGCTTGTGCCTCCCGCGGGCACACAGGTTGCGATCTCGGGAGCCGTCAAACGACCGGCGATCTACGAGGTCAAGTCTGGCGATTCAACCCTTGCTTCCTTGATCAGTGATGCGGGAGGTGTGACCGCGGCTGCTTCGCTTTCCCATATCACCATCGATCGCATCGACGCCAACCACCAGCGTGAGACGGTAACGTTGAAGGCTGCTGACGACGGTGGTTCCCAGATCGAACATGATGCTATGGCCACATTCCAGGTGAAGGATGGAGACCGCATCCGCATTGGTCCCATCTTGCCCTATAGCCAACGCGCCATCTATCTGGAAGGTCATGTAGCGCGCCCCGGCCGCTTACCTTACACCGATGGCATGCGACTGAGCGATGTTTTACACAGCTACCGCGACATGCTTCCCGAGCCCGCAGCGCATGGTGAGATCGTCCGTCTGACCCCACCCGATCTTCATGCGGAAACCATCGAGTTCAATGTGCCGGACGTGCTCATCGGCAATGCGAATCTCGATCTTCAACCCTTTGATACGATCCGCATCCTCGGTCGCTATGAAGTCGATGCCCCGAAGGTGAAGATTCAGGGTGAGGTCCTTCGTCCCGGGACTTATCCAATGTCGAAGGACATGACCGCCGCTCAACTGGTACGTATGGCCGGGGGCTTCAGGCGCGATGCGTTGTTGGACAGCGCTGATTTGACCAGCTATGGAATCATCGACGGAAATCGGGTCAGCGGAAAACTCGCGACCGTAGCTATCGGGGCCGCTGTCAATGGAACCAATCCCAGCGCGGATGTTTCGCTCAAACCAGGGGACATTCTGACGATCCATCAGATCACGGGATGGAACGATATTGGTGAATCGGTAGCGATCATCGGGCAGGTCCGGTTCCCAGGGACGTACGGTTTCCAGGAAGGGGAGCGGCTTAGCTCTGTCCTTCGCCGCGCCGGAGGATTCCGCGATACTGCTTATCCTACCGGCGCTGTACTGGTCCGAGACCAAGTGCGCCAGTTGGAGGAAAAGAGCAAGGAACAACTGATTCGTCAGATTGAAACCAGCTCCGCATCAGCTCGCCTTTCGCCGAATTTAGGAACGAGTGATTCAGGGACAACACTGAAACTCATCCAGGCGCAGCAAGACCAGGTCCTGTCTCAATTGAAGAGCCAACCTGCGAGTGGCCGTCAGGTCGTCAATATCACAGCCGACATCGATAGCTGGGCCAACACGCCTGCCGATATCGAGTTGCGTCGAGGGGATGTG
>Ga0302140_10000635_pt1 | contig 45511 bp, 34 predicted proteins | sample I_Bog_E1_1_FD_202095 | JGI IMG/M metagenome (GOLD analysis project Ga0302140, IMG submission 202095) | Peat permafrost microbial communities from Stordalen Mire near Abisko, Sweden - I_Bog_E1_1 | ecosystem: Environmental > Terrestrial > Soil > Wetlands > Peat | place: Sweden: Abisko, Stordalen...
AGGAGTGCGCTGGAAGGATTGCGAAAGGACGAAGTGCCGTTGTATTGGGCCCAAGCCCAGAACCACCTTGGGAGCGCCCTAAAGACCCTCGGTGAGCACAAACCTGGTACCGACATGCTCGAGGAAGCAGCGACGGCGTTTCGCCTGACCCTTGATACACATGTGCTCGACGATGAGCCGCTTGCTAGGGCGGAGGCAGAGAATAACCTGGGCGGCGTCCTCTTAGAGATCGCGGATCGCGGTGGTAATCAATCCGGAATTGGTGAGGCCGTGGCGGTTCTCCGAAAATCTCTCGTCTCGCGAACGCGAGCTGCGGCACCTATGGCCTTCGCCTCATCGAAGAACAACCTTGGCCATGCACTTGTTCGGCTCGGTGAATTTGAAAACGACCCTCAACACTTCAAAGAAGCGATAAGCGCGCTTCAAGAAGCCCTTTCCGTCTGGACCGGTGAATCCGCTACGTTGCGTTGGGCGATCGCTAACCAGAACCTCGGCGATGCTTACCTAAGTCTGGCAAGAAGCGAGAAGAGTCTGGAATTGATAGATTCGGCGAAGGTTTGTTATGAGCAGGCGCTCGAAGTGAGAGATAGGCAACGTGAGCCCTTTTTCTGGGCGTCCACCCAGGCGGCTCTAGGCCACATGCACTACTTGAAGGGTGAGCTTGAACCAAATAACGCGTCGCTCGAGAGCGCAATGGGGTGTTACAGATTGGCACTTGAGGCCTATCGAGCCGATGCAACGCCATCAGGGTGGGCTGGCACCCAATTCAACTTAGGTAACACTGAAAGGCTTCTCGGAATTCGGACAGGTCAGTCATCGCTCATCTCCAGTGCGTTGGAACGACATGCCGCCGCGTGCCGATTCAGCTTGCCGTTCAGCCCGTACTGGGCATTCAGGGCAGCCGAAGCCGCCAGGCAGGATATGGAAATCCTCAAGTCTGCACCGGTGATTTCGTCTCATCAGGCGATACTCGCAAAATATGACTGGGTGCTAAAGCTTCAGGCCGAGCATTCCGGCCACCAGCTCGGGCTAAGATCGACCTTCAGTGCCGTGGTCCCAGGAACGAGTGGAACGATTGAGCCTGATTGGAGTCTCGCCCCCAAGAAGGGTGACCGAATTGTCGACGGCACGGTCATTTGGGAAAACAGCGGAAAATTCTCGTTCTGCGTCGAATGCAATCGTTTTCTCCTTCCCCCTACTGATTAGCGGAAGACGTTACTCGTTTCCGGATTTGTCCCCTTCCATCTATTTGTGGCTGACTGCGTGCATCGCTTGGGCGCTACAATCGCGTGTGATGCCGTATCCATCCTAGAACGAAAGCTACGCCTGGGGACAGCCTCCTTGGGATACCGGGGAGCCGGAACCACTGCTGATCGAGTTTGTCACTTCGGGGCGCATTCAACCCATACGGACGCTGGAGATCGGCGCGGGGACAGGGACCAATTCGATTTGGCTTGCCGAAATTGGCTTCGATGTCTTAGGGGTCGATGTCGACCTCGACCCGCTCGCGGTTGAACGAGCCACCGCGAATATGAAGGGGCGTGACCATTCTCGACGAGCGCTAATCTCCGCCAGTGCGCTCCTCGACGGCTGCGGCTCCGTTCTAGTCGACATGGCGACCGGGATTTCGTGTCGATCGGTCAACTGAAGGCTCCAGTCGCGAAGGGCGTCTTCCAGGAGCGATGGGCCTTTGATCTTCAGCGCGTGGCCCAGTCGTCGGGATGCATGCCGATATAAGCGCGGGCAGCAGCGCGGACTTCCGGACCGACAGTTGACGGATCGACCCTTCCGTCCGCACCGAGACGAACGCGGTCCAGCGCTCGAATTGTTAAGGGCGACCTGAGTTCAAGCCTTTTCATCCCAACTGCCCGCTTCAATCCCATGATTGCGTCGTGGAAATCGATCCCGAGAATTTCTTCCGATTCCATAACCATTCGCTCCTCACTCAAGCCTAAACCGAACCGAGGTGCAAAGTAGGTATGCCACTATTCTCACTGTGGGCCAGACAGGGATTTGCTGTATCTTCAATACGTTATGAAGGAACTTATTGCCCACCAGCGGAATTTGTTCGCGGTCCTTGAAGAGTTCTTTGAGCGCGCGACAGGAACGAGCCCGAAGAAGTTCGCTCCCTTGAGTCAGTTTACGAAAAAGGTAGGGTCGTTGGCTTCGAGAGCGACTGATGTGCAAAAAGCGTTCGAGTGGGCGAAGCCCGAGCTTAACAAAGTCTACAGAACTTTGAAGCCCTACCATCACGCAGCGGAATTGGGTGGAATTAAAGCGGTCATGGGTGGGGGCGCCCACTTCAGGATGACCCAATTCGCCGCTGCCAAGAGAATGGTTCTCTACACCGATACGGTTCTGATCCCGGACCCCATTTTCGCTTTGATCGAAGCCGAACGGCCAGAGGAAAGATTCCGCTCGATTCGGATACTGGAGGAAATGTTCTATATTCTCCGGCTTAAACCCCTTGTTGACGCGGACCTCGGTGTCCCGCCGGTGGTCGTATTTCCTAGTTTCGACAGGTTACTTCAGCAACACGACCAAACAAGCCGGGAAAAGCTCACAGAATTCGTGGGAGGCACTCTGGGCGTCCTTCTCAACCTCCCGCTGACCTGTATTGAGGATGCGGTCGCGTTTGCGACCGCACATCCGGAAGAATTCCTGGAGGCTGTGAACGTAAAGCGACTGCTGGTGGCGCCTGGTGGCCCGATTGGGGAGCCTCTCGACGAAGCCCTTCGACGTTACATCGACGAAATTGGGGAATGGCGCACTCCCTCTTACATGTCCTTTATGAGTAGCCTCTCGGACGCGCAAAAGGTCTGCAACGCTTTGCTGGAGAGATTCGAACCCCAATTTCACTTGATCGACAACGCAATCGGATTGAGGGCGCAACCTCTCCTATCAGTAGAACAGCAAGCCTATTATTTCAAATTGAGCGCAAAGGCCCGGAATGACTCTCTTGAGAGAGGATCGACGATATCCGCCACCACGCGGGCATCGATCGATGCCTTGGCGACTCGACGGTTTGAATGGCTTTCGAATGCAAGTATCGACGCGCTCGTGGAAATGCGTCTCAACAATGAGAACGAACAATTCCGTAAACGTTTGGCAGAATCAACTTCGATTCTGCGCGATGCTGAATTCGAAGATACAGACCGGGTAGCGGCAGAGGTTGCGTCGGGCATCGGAGGCCTCCTGAACGATTACCGCAGTGAAGCAAAGAGGCTCGAGGATAAATATCGACGCAAATATACGGGCTTGGCAGGGGCTAGCTGGCTTTCATTGGGCGCGTTTCTTATACCGTACCTCGCGCCGTTAGTCGCGGCAGTACCGGGACTCAGCCTCGCTGGAAAATATGCCATGACAAAGATTGAGGAGATGGGCGAACGAAAGGATCTCGCCAACTCGCTCGTGGGTATATTGGCAAATGCGCAAAATGATCAGGAGGAGGCAGAGTAATCGTGATTTGCATTTAAAACCCGCTGTTGAGCCTAATATCTGCCCATAAGTCAGCTTGGGTTAGGTTTTCCAGAAATCGAGCGCATGGGATCCGAAACACCGCTGCCACAATTGGCAAAATCAGTACGAGCGCGCCCATCGGGAATTGGAAAGGACTCCCAGGTAAGCCGGAAGTCATCCAGTCGCGGGTAAATCAGGTCACATGCCCTCAGCGAAAGCCGGCGACCTGAATCATCTTAATATTTGTCAGTTTTTTCGGCTTCGCCAAAACCCTCTTCTTGCCGGACTTTAAATCATCTAGATAGTCCGCCCATGACTGCAACATGAGCCGCCTCTCGGGGAGGAACGTCGCACGGTTGTAAGCCCGCCCGTTTGGATCGAGGACCTGATGTCCAAGCTCGTGCTCAATGTAGTGTGGTTCAATGTGAAGTTCCTGCTCAAGGATTGTTCGAGCCGAAGCACGGAATCCATGGCCGCACATCTCTTCCTTCGGGATTCCAAGGCGGCGCATTGCCGCCAACACAGCATTCTCACTCATGGGGCGGGACGCCGAGCGAGCACTTGGGAAAACATATACTCCATCTCCAGTTAGCTGATAGAGGCTTTGCAGGACCTCCAATGCTTGGCGAGGGAGAGGGACGATGATCTTTTCGTCAAACCCTGGCGGGCGAACACGGTCACGATTATCCTTCGAGAGTTCTAATAGCCATTGCCCTTCGTTTAAGTCGATGTCTTCCCATTTCGCGTGACGCAGTTCCCCAGGCCTGACGAAGACCAGCGGTGCTAACTTTAAAGCACACTGAACTGGGAATGTGCCCTTATAGCTATCCATGGCACGAAGTATTCCGGCAAAGTCTTCCGGCTTGGTCACGGCTGCGAAATTGCCAGCCTCTATCGCTTTCAATGCGCCGCGAAGATCATGGCAAACGTTGATGTCGCAGCGACTCGTTCTAATTGCGTAACTAAATATCTGGCTGCAGCTTCCCAGGGTACGACGGGCGGTATCCCCTGCTCCGCGGCCCTCGATCTTCAAAATTGCGTCAAGCATTTCTTGGCGAGTGATCTCTTTTATCGGTCGCCTACCGATCTTGGGAAAAATGTCGTTTACGAACCGCGCATAGACTTTCTTTCGGTGCTTTTCTGATTTCGGATCTATGAATTTCGTAAGCCACTCCCTGGCAATTGTTTCGAAATCATCGGCTCCCAGCCCTTTTCTACCCGCCTTCACCGCCTTCCGATGCACACTTGGGTCGATTTCCTTCGCCACGAGTTTGCGGCATTCGTCACGAGCGTCACGTGCATCCGCAAGGGACACCTCTGGGTAGACACCCAGCGAAATCCTCTTTTCCTTTGGAAACCTGTATTTGAATCGCCAATACTTCCCTCCCGAGGGGTCCACCTCCAAATAGAGGCCTTTCTCGTCAGCCATCTTGTACGGTTTATCAGTCGCAACGAACTTTGGGTCGTCAGGAGACTTAGCTTGTCCCTTCATGGGTTTGAAGGGCCTCAAACAGGGCTTTGCATTTCGGATCTGGATATCAGTCAAGGACATTGAGGGCAACTTTTCCATTGGTTATTGAACTGCCCCTAATGTTGCCCCCAGGACAGCTGGACTGTCAAGGAATTCGCTGGGACGTCAGGACACAAGTAACGTTGAAAAATAAGGAATTATATGCAGTGGAGGAGGACTTTGGAATCGCGTGGGACGGGGTGAAACGGGAGTGTGGTGGCCAGAGACGGGATTGAACCGCCGACGCCGGCCTTTTCAGGGCCGCGCTCTACCACTGAGCTATCTGGCCTCAGTGCAAACTTCAAGTTGCAGTTTTCTGCGCGAATTCCGGCTTCGCCGGAGAAGGTGGGCGATCCCCCGTACACTGCGCTTCAAAACAACCTCACCCAGTATAGCAACTCCCGTTGTCCGCGCCAAACCCTCGCCAAACCCGAACCCAAACTTCCTTCCCGCAAGCCACATTCTCCCACTCCGCTCAGTCCTGCTCTACACTGGAAAGCAACCATGCACCGCTCCGCACACCTTCTCGCCACCCTCTCGCTGGTTCTGCTCACCCTCAGCGCCTGCTCCCATTCCCGCGTCCCCAAAATCTCCGAGCAGGAAGCCCGAACCGCCCGCGCCTTCCTCAGCTACCAGCACCAGGGCCCGCTCCCCCTCCGCGCCTTCCTCGTCGACTTCCCCAAAGGCGCCGACCTCCACGTCCACCTCTCCGGAGCCGTCTACGCTGAAACCTTCCTCCGCGACGCCGCCCAGGACGGCCTCTGCATCGACCCCGTCGCCCTCAAATTCGCCCAACCCCCCTGCGGCGCAAAGCTCGTTCCCGCCTCCACCCTTTCCGGAAACATCTCCCCAGCCTCGCAGGATCTCTACGACCGCCTCATCGACGCCTTCTCCCTGCGCAGCTTCGTCCCCATGCCAAGCCTCAGCGGCCACGACCAGTTCTTCTCCACCTTCTCCCGGTTTTCCGGCCTCAAACCCTCCCATATCGGAGAATGGGTCGATGAAATCGCCGCCCGCTCCGCCGCCCAAAACCAGCAGTACCTCGAGCTGATGGATACCCCAACCTTCAGCCACGCCGCCCAGATCGCCCACCAGGTTGGCTTTGACCCCGACCTCCCCACCCTCCGCCAGAAACTCATCGACCAGGGCCTCTTCCTGGAAGTCTCCCCTGATCGCGACTCAGTCCTCGCCGCCGAATCCGCCCGCAAAGCCATCGAGCACTGCGCAACCCCCCAAGCCACCCCAGCCTGCCAGGTTGAAATTCGCTACATCTATCAAATCCTCCGCGGTTTCCCGCCCGAGCAGGTTTTCGCCCAAACCCTCCTCGGCTTCCAAACCATCCAAGCCGCCATGGACGCCAACGACAACACCTGGGTCGGCATCAACTTCGTCATGCCTGAAGACGGATTCGTCTCCATGCGCGACTACACCCTCCAGATGCAAATGCTCGACTACCTCCACACCCTCTACCCCAAGGTCAACATCAGCCTCCACGCCGGCGAACTCGCCCCCGGCCTCGTCCCGCCTGAAGGCCTCCGCTTCCACATCCGCCAGGCCGTCGAAATCGGCCACGCCCTGCGCATCGGCCACGGCGTCGATGTCATGGACGAGGACTACGCCCCGCAGCTTCTCCGCGAAATGGCCCGCAAACACGTCATGGTTGAAATCAACCTCAGCTCCAACGAGGGCATCCTCGGCGTCGAAGGCGACCACCACCCCTTCCCCATCTACCGCCTCAATCACGTCCCCGTCGCGCTCTCTACCGACGACGAAGGCGTCAGCCGCATCGACCTCACCCACGAGTACGTCCGCGCCGCCATCGACTACAACCTCACCTATCAGGACATCAAACAGCTCGCCCGCACCGGCATGGAACACGACTTCCTGCCCGGCCCCAGCCTCTGGGCCAACCCCGACCTCTTCACCTACCCCGTCCAGCAATGCAAATCCGACACCCCCGGCGCCGACGACCCCTCCCAGTCCTGCAAGTCCTTCCTAGACAGCAGCCAAAAAGCCCAGGCCCAATGGGAACAAGAGCGCCGCTTCCGCCTTTTCGAATCCAAGTACTCCGCCATGGACCTCCCCCAACCCAACCAACCCCCTCGCTATTAATCCTGACTCTCTGACAGGAGAGGGTGCCCCCGGGGTAATCCGAGGTAATAGGATCATGTCCCCCCTATTCGAGTCTGCGACAGGCCGTGTTTTTCCCTAAACTCGCTGATTCTGCGGCCAAGCCGGACAGGGAAACTGATTGCCAGTTCCCATCGTTGCCGCTATCGTTGGTCTATCTGTTCGGTAAACCGAACAACGCGATGCGGAGGGAAAATGCTGTGGTCAGCTTTGCAATCAGCGTGGCGGCATTTTTATTCCTGTGTTGGGTAGCCCTTCAGATTTTTTCCTTTGCCTGCACAGTTCTTGAGGGTCTTTCAAATCGTAGTGACGGTGCCACCATTTTTTTCCTGGTCCTCGTGCTGGCAGCTTTCGTGCTGTGGCGGTTGCTTTAATCGTGGAGGCATTTGCTCATGCTTGTTCGCTTCTTATCAACCGTGCTTGCTGCTTTAGCGATATTTGTGTCCTCTGTGAGCATAAGCGCACAATCCAACAATTCTCCGAAAGGCCATGATTTCACGAGGGGCGCGGACCTCTATCGCCAGTGCAAGAACTGGCATGTAAAGGACGCCACGACCGCTCAAATAGATGAGGCAAATCAATGCCTCTCCTATATCGAAGGTTTTGTTGACGGCAAAGGTCCAGCATATAAATTCGGATGTTTCATAGGGTTTTCATACCGAGAGATGATCGAGGCATATCTGGAGTACATGACGAAGCATACCGATGCAATGCAAGAGAACAAACGGCTGGGACTTGATGCCGCTCTCACCTTAAAATTCTGCCCCTATTGGGAAGAACCACCGAAAAGCAAATGAGAGGATCATTCTTATCGGCATCATGTTTTCAATTGCAATCCGGGGAGGGGTAGCAAAATGGACTCAAGGACAATGGCAGAGAATATTGCAACTAGGCTAAGGGAGCAGGACGATAACCTTAAGGCTTTAAAGGCTGCTCTGGGCCGGAAACTGAATCCTCAGAAACTAGCGGAGTTTGAGAAAGAGGTTCAGGAAGCCATAGATCGGGACCGAGCCGGTCAAGCATACGGTGAATCCCTTGCTCAATTTCAGAAAGAGCTTGACGACGCAAAGACAGATACTTCTCTAATCTCTGTTCTTTACTCTTGGGGTCTTGGGCGAGTGAATGTGGGACTGTATTAACATCTTGGCGGGTGGCCCACCCTTGACCCGCCAGCGCCGTGTGGGTGCCCCATCCTTTCCGCAGTCTCATCGCGGAAAGGATGGGAGACCACGAACTTCGACCGTCGACTTTTCGGGCTGCTGAGAGCCGAGGGAACTCTGAGCTATCCTTACTACCCAACGGGCCGGGTGCCCCATCCTTTCCACAAGCTCATCGTGGAAAGGGTGGGTGATTCCATCCCCAAACCGAAGTTTCTCGCCCAAAAGACCGGCCATCGCCAAAACCCTCATCGAGACCCGCCAACCCCATCCGCCAACCTTCCCTCCGCCCCTCCCTGGCGCCCAACCTCCATCGCTCTCTGCAAAACCCGTTCCCGTGGAATCCTGGTCGCCGTCGGCATCGCTAACAGTGTTCGCCTTCGCAGTCTATCATCTGATGACTACCGGCCAAGCCTATGACGAGAGTGTCTTCGTTATCGAAGCGCAAACACAAGCCCAACGCCACGAAAAGCGACTCCGCAAACAAGCCAAGGCGCTCGGCTTTCAACTCGTCCCCATCGCTGCATGAAGTCCTTGTTCATGAGGAGCGAACGGGGCCCCGAGCGTTTCTCAGTTCCGGGGCGGAGGTTGGGGGTGGTGAGTCGAAGGACCTGCATTTGTCCTTCTCCTGCGGGTGCCCTGTCCTTGACCCACCCATGAAATGTGCGGGCGGACTCAAGCCTTGGCTGCCAACGCACCAAAAAGCATCTTCAAGACGCTCTTCGAGTCGGTCAATGCTCTGAAAAGGAACGACTTCAGTCGCGCCTACAAAGCCAATCAGACTTCCTCAGTGCGACGAAGATCCGTCTTCCTTGCTGCTGGTGGCAAAAAAGATGCAGGCAACGAAGACCGCAATGATGACCGGTACCACAAAAAACGGGGAAGTAATGCTCATGGGCGTGCTCCTGATGCATAGACTAACAAAACCACACACGTTGTCCAAGAATTGAAGAGTACGTGCTTTACATGCTGCGCTAAAAACCTTTGGGGAAATCAGTTTTCAAAGCGTTTGCAACAGTCCTCCACCAGCGTTGCCGACCCGCGGATCGATGAAACCCGCTGCCCCGTTCCTCCCGGAGGGAGAAGCTGATAATAGCCCCGCATGAAGTCCGGGGTCCGCATTCCCCCAATGAAATCCCGTCCTGGAGGTACGGGCTGAAGTAGTTTCTTTTCAGTCCCCCACCGGGGAACCGGGGAACCCTCTGGGTCTGGCTCGGGTCGGGGTCGCGTCCCGATAAAGCCAATCAAATCAATGCTGGGCTTTACAGGCTGCGGAAAAACTACCGAATGGCCGAAGTTTTGAAAGGGCACGGCTTCAGCCGTGCCGCAAGTGGCTGAAAATAAACGCTGGGCTTTAGCCCCCGAGCGAACGCCCTCATTTCCCCAGCTTCGCTCCCCCCTGTTCCAGATACTCCACATACCCCAGCAACGCCCCCCAATGATAAAACCGGTCGCTGCTCGTCACATCGTCCCCAGTTCCCAGCTCAGCATTGTAGTTCTCATGCACATGCCCCTTCTCTCGCCACTCCTTCAGAAAAAGGTCATACGACTTCTCCGCGAACGCCGCCCGCGTCTTCCCATCGTCATACTTCTCGAGGCCCAGGTAAACCAAATAGTTCATCGGCCCCCAGATCCGACCCCGCCAATACTCTTGATCCTTGAACGCCGGATCATTTCGCGCAATCGATGGAATCACCCACTCCCCCCAGAACTCGTCCGGATTCAGCAAGTGCTTCTCCACCATCGTCTTCGCCTGTTCCGCCGTCGCCGCATGAGCCAGCATCGGATAGAAGTTCGTCGGCGAAAGCCGCATACTCGCCTTCCCCGTATGCAAATCCCGATTCAGAAACATCCCCGCCTTCTCATCCCACATCGTCCCCAGCTTCGCCCTGTACCTGTCCCCGCGCCCGCGTAACTCCTTCGCATCCTCCGCCTTGCCCAGCGTCTCCGCAATCTCCGCCAGCGCATCGCAGTCCGCCACATACATGCTCATCAGCCCCACATCACCCATCTCAATCAAGTGCGAATCCGGATTGTAGTACGTCCCGTCATACATCGGGCTGTTGTCCAGCCCCGACTCAAACTCGGCCCCCTGATGCGTCCCCCGCGACCCATCGTCCAGGTTCTCGGGCTCATTCCCCCCATCGCTCCCCCATGCCAGATATCCCTGCGTATCCCGGTGCGCCGCCCACCAACGATTCCACTTCATCAGCGGTGCATAAGCGTCTTCGAGAAACCACCGCTCATGAAATTGCTTGTAGAGCCCCAGCACCGTAATCGCACCCACCGGCGGTTCCGACCTGTCCTCGCTCTTCCACCCCCCGGCCCGCGCATAGTTCGGCACAAACCCCTGCTTGGTCTCCTCCCGCAATATCTCGACAGCGTTGGCATATGCCAGGTCCTTATCCCCAATCGAAGCCAATGTAGCCGCAAAAAACGTGTCCCAGTCGAACAGCACATACCCGCCCCACCCCACGCTCCAAACCCGGCTCACCGGCGAAATCACCCGCCCCTTCTCCGGCTCATAAATCGTGTCCCAACCCAACGTAGTCTCAATCGCATCTTTGATTGGGTCTATGTGTGCCTGCGAACTATTGGAAGCAACGTACAGGATGAACTCAGCTTGGATGTCTTCTTCAATTTCCTTCAAGGAGCGCCGCTTCCCAGTACTGATTCCAACCGGCTCGTTCATGCTCGCTGCAAAATAAGGCCCTCCCACTGGAACGCTGACGAACTCTGACTTCGTATGCTCGAGTCCAATTTCACAAGTGCAGAAGATCGACGCGGTATCGACCTCTTCCTTCCCTTCAAACTTCGATTCAGCGTCGATGATGTCAGCTCGGCGCATCACTGCTCCCGGTCTATTCCACAAGTAGTTGACCGAGAACACCACCGTCGGCGCCACCACGTCCACCTTCTTCATTGGTGTCACCAGCATCACCAGGTCATCCCCGTCATGCGCGCTCTCAACCCGCCACTTATGCCCCTTCCAGGCAAAATCCGCGCTCGTATAACTCCCATCCCACGCATGCGCCCCCGGCGTCACAACCTCGGCATCTTTATCCATCCGCCCAATCAGCGCATCTCCCAAGTACGCATCCCCATTCAGCGTAGAGTTATGCTTCATCCCCACATGAATCGCCAGCCCCTCCGGCAGCAGCACCTGCGTAGCCACGCTATGCACATCCCACGTATTCCACCCCCGCGCCAGCCGAGCCTGCACCTTGGCATACTCCACCGACCGCGCCAGGTCAGCCTGCCCCCAGCCCGCCGCAGCCAGACCCGCCACCATCAACCCAACCGTCGCCCTAAACCGAATCCCCATCTCGCCCCAATCTAACCAACCCAGACCCTAGACCCCAGACCCTGCGCAGCTCCGCTGCGCTCACACCCATCCCCCATCCACCACATAGCTCTGATTCGTAATCCCGCTGGAATCATCCGCCGCCAAAAACAGCACCAGCCGCGCCACATCCTCCGGCAAAATATCCCGCTGCAGCGCCTGGCTCGCCATGATCTCCGCCTTGTACTCCGGCGAGTAAACCACCCGCTTCTGCTTCTCCGTAGCAATCGCCCCCGGCAGCACCGCATTCACCCGAATATTTTCGCCGCCAAGCTCATGCGCCAGCGTCCGCGTCAGTCCCACAATCGCCGCCTTCGCCGCGATATACAGCGGCACCCCCGTCGAAGGAATCATCCAGCAAATCGACGACATATTCACGATCACCCCGCGCCCCGCCTTCCGCATCGCTGGCAGCACCGCCTGAATCATGAAGAACTGTGGCCGCAAATTCACCGCCATCGACGCGTCAAAGAATTCCTCGGTCACTTCCTCAATAGAATGCCGCTGATCGTTAGCCGCATTGTTCACCAGCACATCCACCGTCCCCAGCGCCCCAACAACCTCCTCCACCACCCGCTGCAACTCCCCAATATCCGTCAAATCACAATGCCGATAAAGCGGCGCAGGACACCCCTCAGCCGCCAGCGCCTCCACCAGCGCCTCCGCCGCCTCATCCTGAATATCCAGAAACGCCACCCGCGCCCCCTGCCGCGCAAAGTGTGTCACCAGCGACTCTCCAATCCCCGTGGCCCCGCCCGTAATCAGCACCGCCCGCCCCTCCAAGCTCGGATAACGCGCAAACTCAGCACAGCCGTCAAGCATTTCTCGTGTCTCCTGGCAATAAACAAACCTGTCATCCTGAGCGAAAGGGGCCCCAGGCGTTCTTCAGCCTGGGGGTGGTGAGTCGAAGGACCCGCATTTCTGGAAGCTCATCCCGCCAAAAATCTCCCGTGCCCCATCCATTCGCAGTTTCATCGCGAATGGGTGGGAAACCTCGACTCTCAACCAGCCCCGTTCATAGTGAACGGATGGTGCGTCGAACTGCCCGTATTTCACCCCTAACCCCTAATCCCTAACCCCTGTTCTCAATGCGACTCCCTCGGCACCCCAGCCCCCCTGCACCCCAGCAGAAAATCAAAATCCGCCCCCTTGTCCGCCTGCATCACATGCTCCACATACAAGCTCTGATACCCACTCTTAAACGCTGGCTCCGGCGCAACCCACTTCGCCCTCCGCCTCTCCAACTCCGCATCCTCCACCTCCAAATGCAGCCGCCGCCCCTCCACGTCCAGCTCAATCCAGTCGCCCTCTTCCACCAGCGCCAGCGGCCCGCCCACGGCCGCCTCCGGGCAAACATGCAGCACTACAGTTCCATAGGCCGTCCCGCTCATGCGTGCATCGGAAATCCGCACCATGTCCGTAATCCCGCGCGCCAGCAGCTTCGCCGGTAGCCCCATATTCCCCACCTCCGCCATCCCCGGATACCCCTTCGGCCCGCAATACTTCAGCACCATCACGCTGCCCTCGTCAATCTCCAGTTCCGGGTCCTCAATCCGCTCCTTATAGTGCTCAATGCTCTCGAACACCACCGCCCGCCCCCTATGCTTCATCAAATGCGGCGACGCGGCCGAAGGCTTCAGCACCGCCCCATCCGGACACAGATTCCCCCGCAACACCGCCACCCCGCCCCGCTCCACCAGCGGCTTGTCAAAGTCCCGAATCACCTCAGTATTCCAATTGGCCGCGTCCGCAACGTTCTCCGCCATCGTCCGCCCATTCACCGTCAGCGCCTGCCCATCCAGTTGCCCATGCTCCGCCAGCGCCCGCAGCACCGCCGGGAGCCCTCCCGCATAATAGAAATCCTCCATCAGGAACCGCCCCGACGGCTGCAAGTCCAGCAGCGTCCTAACGTCGTGCCCAAACTTGTCCCAGTCCTCCAGCGTCAGCGGCACCCCCACCCGCCCCGCAAACGCAATCAAATGGATCACCGCATTCGTTGACCCGCCCACCGCCGCATTCGCCCGAATCGCATTCAAAAACGCCTCGCGCTTCAGAATCTTCGAAATCCGCAGGTCCTCATGCACCATCGCCACAATGCGCCGCCCCGTCTCGTGCGCCAGCACCTTCCTCCGCGAGTCCACCGCCGGAATCGCCGCGTTCCCCGGCAAGCTCAGCCCCAGCGACTCCACCATACACGCCATCGTCGAAGCCGTCCCCATCGTCATGCAGTGCCCCGCACTCCGGCTCATGCAGCTCTCCGCGTCCATGAACTCCTCCTGGCTCATGGTCCCCGCCTTCACCGCCTCGCTGAACTGCCAAACCACCGTCCCCGACCCAATCGCCTGCCCGCGATACCGCCCATTCAGCATCGGCCCGCCGCTCAGCACAATCGTCGGAACATCGCAGCTCGCCGCCCCCATCACCAGGCTCGGCGTAGTCTTGTCGCACCCGCACATCAGCACCACGGCATCAATCGGATTCGCCCGTATCGACTCCTCCACATCCATGCTCACCAGGTTGCGAAACATCATCGCCGTGGGCCGCATATTCGTCTCGCCCATTGACGTCACGGGGAACTCCAGCGGAAACCCACCCGCCTCCCAAACCCCGTTCTTGATCCGCTGCGCCAGCTCGCGAAAGTGTGCATTACAGGGCGTCAACTCGCTCCATGTATTGCAAATCCCAATCACCGGCCGCCCATCGAACACATCCCCAGGAAACCCCTGGTTCCGCATCCAGCTGCGGTGAATAAACCCGTCTTTATCCTTGCCCCCAAACCAGGCCTGCGAGCGAAGCACACGTTTTTCCATGCCAGCCACTATAAACCCGCACCCCATCCTGAATCGAAAGCTTCGACGGAGCAACAGAGAGAGCAGGGGGCTTCCAACCCCCTGAAAGGGCAGCAAATGTAGATCGCCTTTAGGCTCGGGCCTCCAATGAGCAGAGGGTCGCTTCAGCCCCGAACCCTCAGTTCAGCACCACACTCTGATTCGGCCTGTCCAGCGAGAACGTCGGGATCTCAATATCAAACCGCTCCCCGCTCTCACTCTCCATCGTGTAAGCCCCACCCATCATCCCCGACGGCGTGTCGAGCGGCGCGCCACTCGTGTATTCATAACGGCCTCCCGGCTCGAGCACCGGTTGCTCCCCAACAACACCCGCACCCTTCACCTCTGTGAATTCGCCGCGCGCGTTTGTAATCATCCAGTGCCGGCTCAACAGTTGCACCGTTTCCTGTCCCAGATTCTCAAGCATCACTCGATAAGCCCAGAAATACTGCGAGCTGCCAGGCGACGATTGCGCCTCAAGGTAAGTCGGTATCACGCTTACCGCGATCCCTTTTGTAATTGCTTTGTACGCTGTCGCCTCTGTCATACAGTGAGCTTAGAGCAAACCCGTCCGATGAGCCAGAACTAACAGGCCGCCACGAACATAAACAAGCCCCTCCGCAATGAACCTCGTCTCGGACCCGCCCAAAATCCCCCGTGCCCCGTCCATTCGCAGTCTCATCGCGAATGGACGGGAATCCTCGAATCTCCGCCGCCGCGTCCCTTGGCAGCCAAGCGCACCTGAGCGAAGTCGAAGGGTGCCGCAGGCAGCGCAAAATGAACACAGCCTCTTCAGTCCCCGAAGGGAACGCTGAAAGCTCATTCAGAGCTTCCCTGAAGGCCACGTCGTCCAGTCCCTCAAAACGCAAAATTCCCCGGCGTATTCACCTGCGTCCGCCAACGTGCCAAATTCGCCAAGCTATCCACCTGCGTCTTCTGCACATCCTGGTTGAGAAACTTGTGAATCGTCAGCACCCCATTCATCGTCTCCAGCACCTGCACGCACTTCACCCGCGCCGGAGAACCGCTGAAACCAAGATCGAAATAAATCACCCGCCGCCGCGACGACCCAATCACCAGGCTCGCCCCGCCGCCGCCCCCTGAGCCGCCCGCCAGCCCCATCCCCGGCACATCCGTAATCTGTATGTTCCAGGTCAGCCCATTGGCCGCTATCCAGTGCTTGGCCGCCGTGTCGTCGCTGATCGCCATCATCCCCGCCGGCGCCGCATTCGGCGGATACTTCGCCGACAAATAACGCACCTGCCCCCAATTGCCGAATGTATTCGAAAGCGGGTTATGCGCGTACATATCCTTCGTGTTATCGCCTACGTAATACCACCCCGTCATCTGCTTCCACTCAAACCAGTCGATCCGCTCTTTCCACTCCAACTGAGGGCAGTCGATCCCCTCGCCAGACAAGCCGCCCATCGTCCGCGGAGTAACCTTCACGCTCGCCAGAAAATTAAAGTTATGCCCCGCCGGAGAAATCCCCGGACCACCATAAGGCACAATCTTGTTCACCGGCACCGACACATTCAAAATGCTCATCTTGGCTTTCATCGTCGACTCTCCATTAGCAGGGATGGCCGTAAGCCTACGAGTCGCCCACGAACCCTGTCAAGAAATCAAAGAAGCGTTCCCCGCCGTCAGATTCCAAAGCCAAGTGCCCCGTCCCTTCGCATCCCCATCGCGGCCGGAACCATGGCGTCAGCCCCCAATGCCTAAATCGTCGCTACGGCGTTCTCGCTTCTACGCCCTCTCCAGCAGTTCGGTGTGGTACTTCGGCGTAGTCGCTCGAATCTTCTTCAGAAATTCCACCGCTTGCTCCCCATCCAGCCTGGGTGGCGGAGTTGTGCGCGACGCCACCGGCACCCCCACTTCGAGGAAGAACTCATCTGTACCCGCTGGAGAACAGACGCACGTCATCCTTACCGGTTCGGACGATGCGTTATGGAACTGGTGGGGAGCATTCGACGGAACATTCACTGTATCGCCCGCCCGGACAAGAGACTTCTCGCCGCGGAAGGTCATCTCCAACTCGCCCTCGATCAGGATGAAGGTCTCTTCGAAGTCGTGACGATGCGGAGGTGGCCCGCCCCCTGGCGGCACGTGCATGTCGATCACGCAGAATCGTCCGTTGGTGTCTTTTCCAGCCACCGTGATGGTATACGTCGCTCCAACCAGCCCGATGTGGGGTGCTGTTGCGCCGTCGGCCTGCGCGAACGCCAATGCCCGGGTCAGATCGTCGGGAGGCGGAAGCGGGATCGTGCTCGTCGGTTCAGTCATCTGATTTCTCCTTGTATTTGCCAAGGGCCCTGCCCTCGGGAAGGCTCAAACGGGTCTACTTGCCGAGAATGCCCACGATCAGAAGCGTAAATGCAATCGTGAGCTCAACGACACGCCAGCGGTGAAACAGGTCCCATCTGCTCCGGTATATCTTCCAGTCGGCAGGCGCAGTGGACTTCTCCCAGGACGCGATCCGGTTGTTGATCGGCACTAGGCAAATGAGTGTGTAAACAATGGCCGTCGTCCACAAAATCGCCGAGCCTCCGAACCAGAACGGAACATGGCCGGACTGGTGCCAACCCGCAACCGCCTCGGCTACAGTCAGCAACAGCGTCAGGGCATACCAAAACGGCATCGCTGCCCCCATTACACGCGCGATGGCGCTTGCTGCCGGCAGATGGACCCCATCCGGCAGTGTATCCAGAGTTGGATGAATGAATGCGGCAATCGCCAGCTCGCATCCCACCATCAATCCAGCCACGATTATTGCAACGACATTCAGGACTTCCATCGGGATTCCTCCACAAGACCTTCAGAACTGCACCTGCGGCTGACTACGGCTTTCTCAGCAGAAACGCGGCAACAATTGCCATGTAAAGCGCGGTTCCCCAGTGAATAAAGATGGGTGGCGCAAAACCTAGGTCGTTCAGAATCACCAGTCCATCGCCGATCGGTATCAGGATTGCGAGTGAAAAGAGAATTGCCGTGGTGCGGCGCTCTCCCCTTAACAGGAATGTCAGAACCACAAGCCCCGAGAAGATGTCGCGAATTCCTTTCACCCACATAAAAGGAAAGACCGCGGGATCGTGGATGGGAACTCCGTAAGCAGTTGAGGCCCCAACCGGGTTCAGGATGAAGTTGATGCCGATCCCGATGATCGCTACCGGTATCAACAGCGTGAACCAGAAGAGGAGAGAATTGCGCTTCAAAGTCAAACTGGCAAAACTTGCTGTCGTGTTCATTTATCTTCTCCTGTTTGTGCATCGTTATAAAATCTAGCAACGCTATAAATGATGAGGGAATTGCCCTGCGGATGCAAGAACATTCTCGAATTATTTTCAGAGACGACAGAATTTCTAGCGATGCTATAATTTCCGGGATGGAGACGACCTCGGCAGCGAACAGAATCGTGGAAAGAAAACTGCGGGACAAAGAGGCCCGCCGAGCCAAGATCATCGGCGTCGCTCGGCGAATCGCCGAGCTTGAGGGGTGGCCGAACGTCACCGTTCGACGCCTGGCCGACGAAATCTCATACAGCCAACCCGTTTTGTACGCACATTTTGGAAGCCGCGAAGGGGTCCTTGCCGCGGTCGCTATCGAGGGATTCAAAGAAATTGGCCTGGCTTTGGAGAAGACGCGAAAACGACCGGAAAGTGAAAGCGCAATCGAAGCCTTGGCATCCGCATATCTTGCATTTGCCGCTTTGTCGCCGGCACTCTATGAAGCCATGTTTTCGCTCAGCCTGAGCGTTCCATTCGATGACCCCGCGACTCCTCCCGAGTTGCACTTCGCGTTTGCACAACTCCTCGAACTCTTTCGCGGGCAGGGCTCAAAGGCGCCGATCCTGTCAGAGTTGTTTTGGGCAAGCCTCCATGGCATCGCGGAGCTAACAAGAACCAGGCGCTTTCCCCCTGCCCGTCAGAAGGAGCGGGTCAAGGCCCTCGTCGAGCTTTTCACCATCCCGGAGTCAGCGGCGTCGCCAGTGCATCAGCAATGAAAATCGCAGCGGCGCTCTTGCCTCTCCGAATGAGCTGAGTTGATCGGAGCCTCTCAGCGTCCCCCCGCCACCCCACCATCCAAGACCCCCCACCCCCAATCCCACCAAGTGGAACACCGTCTCTCCTCAAAAGGAGCATACTGATTTATGGGTCGCTTTTCGGCGATTTCAGAGGTTTCACCCTCCCCTTGGGTTCCCTCGCTATCCCCGAGCCCTTTACACTTGCAGGTGCATTCAATACGGCCCGCTTTCCTATCCGGACCGAACCAACAAAGCAACGCCCTGTGGCGCGGATTCCTCAGGCTCAAGCCCCGAATCCAAACGCCAGCTCAGGGCCCAGTACGCTGGACGCAACAAAAGCACTTCAGCACTTCGCTTTACTGAGAGGGATTTATGACCACTTCCGCGCGTTATCCAGGCATTCGCATTACGGCAAACGGAAACCAGCTCGTCTCCTACCATACTGAGACCCGCATCGCCGACGCCGGCGTGTTCTATCCCATCACCCCCTCCACCGAGGGCGGCGAACTCTTCCAGCAGGCCTATGCCGAAGGCCACCTCAACGTTTTCGGCCACAACACCATCGCCATTGAGACTGAAGGCGAGCACGCCGCCCAGGGTGGCGCCATCGCCCACTCCGTCTGCGGCAAGCGCGTGGTCAACTTCACCTCCGGCCAGGGAGTCGTCTACGGCGTCGAGCAGTACTACCACGCCCCCGGCAAAGGCTCCACAATGGTGCTTGAGGTCGGCGCCCGCGCCCTCACCAAGCACGCCCTCAACGTCCACTGCGGCCACGACGATATCTATGGCGCACTCGACACCGGCTGGATCATGATCTTCGGCAAAGACGCCCAGCAGGCCGCCGACCAGGCCCTCATCCTGCGCCGCGTCACCGAGCTCTCCCTCACCCCCGGCATGAACATCATGGACGGCTTCCTCACCACCCACCTCGAGCGCACCTTCTACAAGCACGAGTCCGACCTGATCCGCGAGTACCTCGGCTCTCCCGAAGACATCATCGACTGCCCCACTGAAGCGCAGCGCGCCCTCTTTGGACCCACCCGCCGCCGCGTCCCCAAAATGCTCGACCTCGCCAACCCCATCCTCCTCGGCCCGGTCCAGAATCAGGAACACTACATGCAGGGCATCGTCGCCCGCCGCAACAACTTCGCCGAGCCCATTCTCGAATTCCTTGAAGCCGCCTACAAAGACTTCGGCGAGCTCACCGGCCGCCACTACGGCCTGCTCTCGCAATACAAGACCGACGACACCGACACCGTCTTCGTCTCCCTCGGTTCAGCCGCTGAAAACATCGAAGCCGCCGTCGACTACCTCCGCGAAACCCGCGGCATCACCGTCGGCTCCATCCACGTCAACGTCATCCGCCCCTTCCCTGAGGCCGCAATCGTCGCCGCCCTCAAGGGCAAAAAGAACGTCATCATCCTCGAACGCACCGACGAAGCCCTCTCCGGCGACAATCCCCTCGGCCGCGACATCCGCACCGCCATCTCCAAGGCCATCCAGACCGATGGCCGCCCCGCCGCCGAAGGCCTCCCCGCTCTCTCCATCCACGAAGTCCCCAAAATCTTCTCCGGAACCTACGGCCTCGGTTCCCGCGACTTCCGCCCCGAGCACATCATCGGCGCCTATGAGTTCGCCACCGGAACCCGCGCTCGCCAGGACGGCAAAACCGCTGCCGACGGCGCAAACTTCATCGTCCTCGGCATCGACCACCCCTACGCCGTTGTCGGCGACGAAAAGCCCTCGCTCCTCCCTGATGGCGCAGTAGCCGTCCGCTTCCACTCCATCGGCGGCTGGGGAGCCATCACCACCGGCAAAAACCTCGGCGCAATCATCGGCGACCTCAACGACCTCCTCTATGAACGCGACGGCCTCGTCGACGACCTCGGCAACCCCAAGGAAGTCATCCACGTCAGCGCCAACCCCAAATACGGCTCTGAGAAGAAAGGCGCGCCAACCAGCTACTTCATGGTCGCCGCCAAAGACCGCATCCGCGTCAACTGCGACCTCCGCCACGTCACCACCGTCCTCTGCTGCGACCCCAAGGCCTTCACCCACACCAACCCCCTCGACGGCATCCAGCCCGGCGGCTCCCTCGTTTGGGAGTCCGACGAGGAAGGCGAGCAGGCCTGGGAGCGGCTCCCCCTCTGGGCTCGCAAACAGATCATTGACAACAACATCCGCGTCTTCACCCTCCCCGGCTTCAACATCGCCAAAAAAGCCACCGACCGCGGCGACCTCCAGCTCCGCATGCAGGGCAACGCCTTCCTCGGAGCCTTCTTCGCCGTCAGCACCCTCCTCAACGAGTTCGGCATCACCCAGGAACAATACCGCGACGTCGTCCACAAGCAGTACGTCAAAAAGTTCGGAAAGCTCGGCGAAGCCGTAGTCGCCTCCAACATGGAAGTCATGATGCAGGGCTACGACCAGGTCAAGGAAATCAAAATCGGCGTTCTCACCGCTGCCGACCGCTCCACCCTCCGCGGCCAGGCTCTCCTGCCCATTCTCGAGCTCGCCACCGCAGGCGGTTCCTGCGGCACCGGCTGCCGTTCCACCGCTCTCCCTGCAGGCCAGGCCAAGCGCGCCCCCATTGACAACGTCACCTACTTCGACGCCCAGTTCCGCTCGACGTACGGTTACGACCAGCCTTCAACCCCGCTCAGCGCTATGGGCGTTATCGCCGCAGCCACCGGCGACACCGCCAGCAAATACGTTGCCCGTCGCGAAACCCCGCTCTACATCCCCGAAAACTGCACTCAGTGCATGGAGTGCATCTCCGTCTGCCCTGACACCGCCCTCCCCAACACCTCGCAGGACCTCAGCACCCTGCTCACCACCGCCGTCTCCTACTACATCGGCGACCCCGCAGACCGTTCCAGCCTGATGCGCGCCCTGCCCCAGATCGAAAAGGCCGCCCGCACCCGCATGCTCGCGGAAATCAAGACCGGAACCCCGCTCCCCACCATCCTCCGCGATGTCACCGATCAGCTCGCCGAATCCGATCCGGCCAGCTTCTCGCAGCAGTCCAAGCAGCAATTCTTCGACATCATCGCCAAGGTCCCCATGGCCTACCAGAAGGTCAACGCCATCTTCTCCTCGCCAGAGCGCAAGACGCCCGGCGCAGGCGGCATCTTCTCCATCTTCGTCAGCGATCTCTGCAAAGGCTGCGCAGCTTGCGTAACCGCCTGCGGCGACCACGAAGCCCTCAAGATGGTCGCCGAAACCGAAGAAGTCAACGCCGAGCATGAAACCGGCACCGCCTTCCTCGATCTCCTGCCCGACACCTCGCAGAAGTACCTCGGCCTCTTCAACGCCGCCAACCCGGCCGACTCCAAAACCGCCACCCTGCGCAACATGCTCATGGTCCGCACCAACTACGACGCCCTCGTCTCCGGCGACGGCGCTTGCGCCGGCTGCGGTGAAAAGTCCGTCCTCCGCTCCATTGCCGCGGTAACCGAGGCGTACATGCGCCCCGTCTTCCACGCCAAGTCCGACCGCCTCGTCGCCAAGGCCGGCGAGCTGGAGAAGACCGGCGTGGCCCGCCTCGCCAAGCTCCAGGCCACCAGCCCCGCTGAATACGCGCTGCTCCGTCAGGCCATCGCGCATCTCATCCTCGGCCTCGGCGGCGAAGACGAACACGACACCCGCGCGCGCATTGCCGCCTATGAAACCGCCAACGGCCTCCTCACCGACGCCCAGCTCGTCGAGGCCATCGCCGCCGTCCTCCTCACTGAGGCCTTCAACCACAAGAACCTCCAGCCCGTCGACGGCCGCCTGGCCAATGGAATGTCCGTAATGGCCATGGCCGCCCACACTGGCTGCAACACCGTCTACGGCTCCACCGCTCCCAACAACCCCCACCCCTATCCCTGGATGAACTCCCTCTTCCAGGACGGCGTCACCATCGGCTGGCTCATGGGCGAAAGCTTCATCGTCGACCACGCTCGCCGCTCCGTCCTCCCCGAGCGCCTCGCCGACATTCTCCTCACCCGAGATGCCAGCGCCTCGGCCGACGGATCGTCCTCCGCTTGCGGAAGTGCCGACGTCATTGACGCGGAAGAGTACTACCACCTCACCCACTTCACTGACGCCCTCATGACCGACCAGGAAATCGTCGAACTCCCCAAAGTCTGGGTAGTCGGCGGCGACGGCGGAATCGGCGACATCGGCTACCAGAACACCTCCAAAGTCATCCTCCAAAACCGCCCCAACGTCAAAGTCCTCATGCTTGACACCCAGGTCTACTCCAACACCGGCGGCCAAAACTCTGACTCCACCCCCATGCTCGGCGGCGGCGACATGAACACCTTCGGCTCCGCCACCCAGGGCAAAAACACTGAGAAGAAGACCGTAGCCGAAACCTTCCTCGCCGGGCACGGTTCGCCCTTCGTCGCCCAGGTTTCCATGGCCAACGCGCCCAAGCTTTACCGCGCCATTCTTGATGGATTGGAGTATCGCGGCACCATGTTCCTCCAGGCCTTCACCACCTGCCAGCCCGAGCACGGCGTCCCCGACGACATGGCTCTCCACCAGGCCCAGCGCGTCCGCGACAGCCGCGGCGCACCGGAGTTCGTCTTCAACCCCCGCCTCGGCGAAACCTACCAGGAAGCCCTCGATCTCAAGGGCAACCCGTCCATCGATTTGGATTGGTACGAAACCAAGTCCAAGACCACCGGCGAAATCCAGCGTTATACTGTGGCGCATTGGTGCACCACTGAGGCCCGCTTCCGCAACCATTTGAAGAAGATCAAGCCTGAGGCGGCAGCCAAGCTCATCCACCTTGACAACATGCTCGTCAGAATTACCCAGCAGGACGCGGTTTATCGCCGCTACGTCCAACCCGGCCACCGCGCCTTCATCCCCGACTTCGGTGTCTACATCACCTGGGAAGAAAACGGCAAGGTGGAGTATCGCGCCCTGAGCCGCCAACTGGTAATGTTCTGCGTAGAGCGCCGCAAGTCCTGGCGCATGCTCCAGTCCAAGGCCGGCATCGTCAACAAGGAATACCAGGCCCAGAAAGCCCTTTTGGCGGATGTAGACTCCGGCAAAATCAGCCTGGAAGACTTCCTCCCCCACGCCCACGAAATGCTGCGCGAGAAGCTATCCACCCTAACCCCCGCCAAAGCATAGCCGCACGGTAGGCCGGGGATTCATCCCCGGCACCAAATCGAGTCTTTGAAAGGGCACGGCTGGTAGGTCGGGGCTTCAGCCCTGACTTCCAAACTGCCAACAGAAATCAGATAGAAAACCGAACGCGGACCGCAAGGTCCGCGTTCCTGCCTCCGCTCGAAAAACAGACCAACCATCCTCGCCGGCGAATCAGCTCCGATTTCAACGAACCCACACAAAGCACTCTCATCCCGACCGAAGTGGAGGCATCTGCGGCTGCTTCTAAGAAAAAGCAAATAGCAGCACCTACCCCCGGAGAGATTGCCAACGATTCATCGTTTTTTGCCGGCGCGTCGCGCCATGTATGACCGCAGTTGCCCATCTAGGAAAAAGGCAAATCCCCCGGCGTAACGCCGCACCGAATCAGAAACTGCGCGGTCGCCTCAAACTCCTCCGGTCGATTTGTAAGGTCGTCGGGATCTCCATTTGGAACAAAGACGACCATCCCCATTCGCGCCCGCGTCAACAACACACGGTAAGCATTCCTTCGATAGTTCCGTTTGTCAGGATTCTTCATCAGGCTCCACTTCGTTCGTTCGCTCGGACGCAAGGTGCGGAACATCCAACCATTCGAATCACTCCACACGAAATCGCCGCCCCAGCAAAGCCCGATCCAGTCCAGTTCCAAGCCCTGAATCTCAAACTCGGTGGCAAATACCTCACAGCAAAAACTCGATCTGACATCGCTTCTTTCCCCCAGGTACCAGTGTTCCCATGGATAATCAGCATGGAAGGCAGAACTAGGTTCGAGGCCAATTGCGCGCAATCGCGCAGCGCCTGACGACCCAACCAGCCCGTAGCGGTTCGCTCCAATGCCTTGCTCGCGAAGAATCCGCCGCGTTTCACCCAAATCGCGCGAAAGTAAAATAGGAAACTTTTCCGCAATTCGCAAACCCGCCGCATTCTCAGCATCGCCATCTAATACGTAATTGACCCATCGAGCCAGATTCTCGGCGCGGAGACTTCGATTGGAAGTCCGAAGATGCAGTGTCGTGCTGGTTCGCACATCTTTCGCTGTGCCTGGGTCGTCAAACAGCCGATGCCCGGCCGTCGACGGTCCACCATCCAATACTTCAGGAGAGGCGCAAATCACCCAGTCCTTCGCAGCGACGGCAAGTGCTCTCCCCCACTCCTCAAGCCCGGCTTCGCCATCATTAATCTCCTGGCCTCCACCAACCAGGGCAACAACGACAGCCCAATCCTCATGCCGCTCCATGATGCGAAGCAGCATTTCCGGCTCAGAGTAGTCGCGGTTAAACTTCTTCATGTGTTGAGCGCGGTTCCAGGCACGTTGGGCCTCGTCGAAAATGATTGCGTGGTTCGAAGGTGCGGCCAGGTTTTGCTCGGTGTGATAACGCGCAAAAATATGAACGTTCTCAATGAGCGTTCGCGCCTCTGTGCGAGCCTGTACGGCGCTCGCACCCTTCCGCTTGCTCTCCTGTGTGAAAAGGTGTTGAAGCACCTTCACGAGCGGCCCGTTTCCGCTCATGAAATGAATGGCATTTGCACTGTTTTCCCCTGAGTGGGCAAGACTCAGCCCGACCAGCGTCTTCCCCGAGCCAGGAACGCCGGTTAGGAAGCAAATCACGTGCCGACCCTTTGCTCGAGCGAAATCCACGTGCCCCTGAATTGTCTGTAGCACGGTCTCAATCTCATGTTCTGATGCTTCAGAGTGCGCAATCTCTCGAATTGCCAACCCGCTCTTCAGAGCTATCGCAGCTTCAAAGATGCTGGGTACTGGGAAGTATGGACTCGCATCCCAAGCTCTTGCATCAATCTGTCCAGTCGAAGATCTTTCAACTTCGAGCAGTAGACAAGAAAGCCGTACCCACGAAGATCGCGAAACAGGGGCAATGCGATATCCGGGCATCTGCGGAAAAAGTTCCATCTGATTAACCGCGTCGTAATTACCATCGACCTCTTCTGGCGACACAATCACAGGAACAATCCGGCACTCTGCCGATGCGCGATGAAAGTAGTGCAGCAGCAGCGCATATTCTTCAACTTGCCGCTTAGCTTGAGAATCGCCAAGCGCAGTCTTGGCTTCGACGATCACAATGACATTTCCGACCAACAGCACGAGGTCAATGCGCTGTTCTTTGCGCGGAATCGTGAACTCCAGCAGAACGCCCCATGACTTCGTGGACTCCGACTCCAGAACACACTCCGCCAGGGAATTCCGAAGACGAACAATATCTCGCTCCCAGGCGAGCATCTGGTCTGTGAAAAGACTGGTGAACCCCTCGTTGGCATACCTGGCCGACAACTGAGCGAGGACCTGTCCCTGCCCCAACGCAAGAAACTCCCCCACACTCGCCCGAAAGAAACACGCCATATTTGAGGCCAAAGGTACCAGCGGCCAGGTTAACACCTCGCTCGCTTCATGCTGCAAACCGCACCCCTGTGGCGGCATGCAAGTCAATGCGGCCGGTTGTGTGTTCTTACCACTCTTGCCGAAGCGTCGGGCACCACGACACCTGGCCGCTCGAGCATCTTCAACCCACTGACACTGCCTGCAGTCTCCGTCTTCCCACAATTGAGGGGTAAGTAATATGCACTTGACGCTATTATGCACTCAAGTCCATAATGACACCATGGCATGGGACGTCGAGTTTACCGACGAGTTTTTCGTTTGGTGGGAAAGCCTCGACGCCGATGAGCAGGACAGCGTCAACTTCGGCGTACGGCTTTTACAGGAGAGCGGCCCAACCCTCAAGCGCCCTCATGCGGATACGCTGGAAGGGTCGGACTTCCCAAATATGCGAGAACTGCGCATCCAGCATGAAGGCCGTCCCTACCGAGTGCTCTACGCCTTCGATCCCCGCAGGGTTGGGATTCTGCTTGTAGGTGGCGATAAGACCGGAAATGCGAGATGGTACATAGAAAACATACCGAAGGCGGATGCGATCTATCGGCAGCACTTGCGCGAACTGAAAGAGGATAAGCAGTAACCGGGAAAGAATATTGAAGCAGTTTCAAACGGAAGGAGACGGAAATGTCGAGAAACTTCAAAGAGTTACAGGCGCAGATCCCAGCCGAGCGGCGCGCAAGGACCGAGGAGCGGGTCCAGAAAGCCATTGCCGAAATGGCTCTCGATGAACTTCGCCGCGCCCGTCAACTCACCCAGGCGGGCTTGGCAAGCACTCTAGGGGTCGATCAGGGCTCCATATCCAAGCTGGAACGCAGAACCGACATGTACATCAGCACTTTGCGCAGCTATGTCGAGGCAATGGGCGGCAACCTCCACATCACAGCCTCATTCCCCGAAGGCGAGGTCCGGATCAACCAATTCCATCTGGTGGATTAGCTTCATAGAGGCCAAATCAACTCCGGCAAAGTCCAGCAAAGATTTCTTCACCGACTTTGCATGCAATTAACCCCGAATGGAGTAAGGTGAAATCACGGACCATTCTGAGGGGCAGCCGGTCCACACCGCCAAAAAACCGGTACCCCCCTACCCCCCTACACCAGTTCCGTTCATAACAAAGCACTTAGCCGTACCGCCCATTTCCGGCCCAAGATAACAAAGGGGTTACGCAAGCCCCATTTGCGCAAAACCCCCGATTCTGAGCGCAAATGAGCGCATTTTCGCCGAAAATCCGCCCTCAAGCCCACCGAAACCCGCTCTTCTGCATCGGCAGTGTCCGAATCCGCTTCCCAGTCGCCGCGAAGATCGCATTCGTAATCGCCGGCAGAACCGGTGGCAGCGTCGGCTCGCCAAGTCCCGTCGGCGCATAGTCCGTCTTCCGCCAATACACATCCATCTTCGGCGTCTGCCTCATCCGCATCACCGGATGATTATGGAAGTTCGACTGCTGCACCTTCCCGCCAACCCACGTAATCTCCTGCCCAAGGTGGCTCATCCCTTCAATCACGCCACCAAATCCCATGCTCTCCGCCGCTTGCGGATTGATGATCTGGCTCCCAACATCGCCCGCGGCCCACACGTGGTTCAGCGTCACCTTATTGTCCGCATCCACCGTAACGTCCGCAACCTCGGCAAAGTACCCCAAATGGCAGAACCACGCCGCTATGCCCATCCCGCGCCCCGGCGTCTTCGCCCGCTTCGCCCACCCCGACTTCTCCGCCACCAGTTCCAGCACGCCCTTGAACCGCTCCGGAATAAGTGCGGAAGCTCCGGAAGGCTCGTGATCCCCAACCTCATCCTCGCCGCTCGACTTCCACGGAGCCTGCTTGTTGCTCAGCAGTTCCAGTTGGAACTCCAGCGGATCGCGCCCCGCCGCAAAAGCCATCTCGTCCAGGAAACCCTGCGAAACCCAGCAGTACGCGTTATCCCCAGGAGCCCGCTGCGCCCCAGTCCGCTGTGTCAGCGGCTGCATGCTCCGGTAAAGCCCATAGGCCGGCACAAATCCAGCCGGGTAAGAATCCCGCCCAATCCCGCCGCTCGACGTCGTTTCCTTCCCATCCCCGAAGGTGATGAAGTGCTGCTGCCAGGCCGTCAGCTTCCCCTGCGAATCCACCGCGCCCTTCATACCCATCGTCCCGCCCGGCCGGAACGGATCGTGCGCTACATCGTCCTCGCGAGACCACAGCAGCTTCACCGGCGCATCAACCTGCCTGGCAATCCACGCCGCCTCCACCAGCCAGTCGTTCTGCAGCCGCCGCCCAAAGCTCCCGCCTGACCGCACCATGTGCGTCGTAATATCGCTCTGCGGAATCCCCAACTGCCGCGCCACCAGCCCACGCCCATCAATCGGCAGCGTGCTGCTCGACCACATCTCCAGCTTGCCGTCCTTCCAGTGCGCAGTCGCTCCCTGCGGCTCCATCGTCACATGGGCAATAAACGGATACTCATAAGTCGCCTCAACCACCTTCGCGGCCCCCTTCAGTGCGCCGTCGGGGTCGCCATACTGCCGTTGCGTGCTTGCCGGCGGACTCTTCAGCAACTCAGCCGCCTTTGCCGCAAACCCCTCGCTGCTCTGCAACGCCGCCGGACCCAGATCCCAATCCACCTTCAGTTGCTTCCGAGCCTGCTGCGCCTGCCACCACGTATCCGCGACAATCGCCACCCCGCCTTCCATCCCCGGCTCCCAACCAATCACCGGCCCCGGCTTCACGGTCCCTTCAATCACCAGCGCATTCCGCACCCCAGGCAGCTTCTTCACCTCGTCCAGATTCGCCGACTTCACCTTGCCGCCGTACGCCGGAGCCTTCTCGATCGACGCGTAAAGCATCCCCGGCAGCGTCACATCGATCCCAAACAGCGGCTTCCCGGTCACAATTGCGGGAGTGTCCACACCCTTCTGCGAGTGCCCGATGATGCGGTAATCCCTGGGGTCCTTCAGCTTCACGCTCTTCAGCGCCGGTGCGGGCAACGCGGACGCCTTGGCTCCAAGCTCGCCATAACCCGCCGAACGCCCTGACCCACCATGCACCACTCGCCCAGGCTGCGTCGTGCACTCTGCTTCCGGCACGCCCCACGTTTGCGCGCCAGCCGTTATCAGCATCATCCGCCCCGCTGCACCCACCCGCCGCATCGGATCCCACCCCATCGGCGTGTTCGCCGACCCGCCGGAAAACTGAATCCCATACTTTCTTTCGTTCAGCTCGGCCTGCTCAACCACAACATCCTTCCAATCCACATCCAGCTCTTCGGCAATCAGCATCGGCAGCATGTTGCGCATGCCCTGACCAGACTCCGACGCCCGCGCCATGATCGTGACCTTCCCATCCGGGGCTATGTGAATGAAGGCCTGTGGCTTCAGTTCGGGCTCAGGTGGACCCTGCGCGCCGGCAACATCAACCTTGTAAAGGCCCAGTGTGAAGCCGCCGCCTACCAGTGCGCTCGTTTTCAAAAATGTTCGCCTGTTCATGGGCATCGCGTGGCCTCCTCTCACTGTTTGCCGGCAGCCGCGCCGGCTTCTGCTGCTTCATGGATCGCCTGACGGATGCGCGGGTAAGTCCCGCAGCGGCAGATGTTCCCGCTCATCGCAGTGTCAATTTCCTCGTCCGTCGGGTGCGGAGTGTGTGCCAGCAGCGCCGCGGCAGACATAATCTGCCCCGCCTGGCAGTAGCCGCATTGGGGCACGTCCAGAGCCTCCCACGCCACCTGCACCGGGTGCTGTCCGTCCGGCGAAAGCCCCTCAATCGTGGTAATCGCGTCCTCCGTCAATGAGCCGACGCGCGTAATGCACGAGCGGACAGCCCGCCCGTTGATCATCACCGTGCAAGCCCCGCACACGCCCATCCCGCAACCAAACTTGGTCCCGGTATATTGCAGCACGTCCCGCAATACCCACAACAGCGGAGTATCCGGTGGGACGTCGACTGTCGTAGCGACGTTGTTGATTGTCAGTTTGATCGGCATGTGCACCCCACTCTTCAGTTCGGAGAAACGCATCGGATAACTGGATCGGGGCGGCCTGGAAGGGAAGTGCGACCGCGATCCGATAGCCCGGGAAACGCGCGCGCCGGAAAAGCAACTTCCGGGCACCACTCCAGCATAGACGAATCTGGCGACTCTGCGGTCTCGCCCCGGCCTTGGAATTTCAAGGCCGGGGTCGTCGGAATGCAATTCTCTACTAGCGGCTAAAAACCACGTAGCTCCGCCCCGCATAAATGCGGAAACCTCCGGCTGGGTCGGCGACAACCTTCAAAGGCATCGGCCGCTTCAGGTCGGCATCGCTCGTCGAGGCGACGGTCAGAACATCGTGGGCCCCCACATCGGTGACCACAAACTTGTCTCCGGCCAAGAAACCCATGCCGTAAATTCCCGCAGGCAAGCTCTGCCCGCCAATCTTGATCGGTACTTCCACCACAAAGTAGCCCTGGTATTTGGCGGCGACACCGGTCGAGTAGCCGCTGTTGTCCACCAGCGTAGCTAGAACATAGCTCCCATCGGCAAACTTCACGCCCCCCGAGTTGCGCAGTTGCGTCGGCGCGCTCTGCCCCTTGTAATAAACAGCCGCAGGCATAAGCTTCTGCAAGTCGGCGGGCTTCAGTACGGTGTCGGCTGTTTGGGCAATGGTTGCGAGCGGCGTTACCACCACGGCCACAGCCATGGTCGCAACCGCGACTACCTTCAGTATTGATGAAAGACGCATGGTGAAATCTCCCTCTTTCTGTTGCGAAACGGAGTATAACGCACCACGCGTTCTCTCTGCCTCAACCGTTACTACGAGACGTAAAGCTCCACATACTCATTCACCGGCATCGCCTCCAGCCGGGCCCTATCCAGCGAAGCCTCCAGTATCCCTTCCTGCCGGTCCTCCGCAAAGCAGCGGCGCAAGTTGGTCTTGAACTTCTCAATCAGCAGCGGCAACCCCTCCTCCCGCCTCCGCCGATGCCCAATTGGATATTCCACCGTCTCATCCAGCACCGTCCCGTCGTTCAGCTCCACCCTGAGCGAGTTGGCAATCGAGCGCTTCTCCGGGTCGTGATAGTCTCGCGTAAAACCGGGAACCTCAACGCACTCCATCTTCGCCCTCAGCGGATCGATGCGCGGGTCCGTCGCAATCCAGTCCTCGTAGTCGGCCGCCGTCAATCGCCCAAAAATAAGCGGAATGGCGATCATGTATTGCACGCAGTGGTCGCGATCCGCCGGGTTGGCCAGCGGCCCCTTCTTGTCGATAATCCGCAGGCATGCCTCGTGCGTGCGAATCGAAATGCTGCGTATATCCTCGGCTGTCTTCCCCAGATCTTCCAGTTGTTTGCGAATCCCCATCGCCGCTTCCACCGCGGTCTGCGCGTGAAACTCCGCCGGGTAGCTGATCTTGAACAGCACATTCTCCATCACATACGTGCCATAAGGCCGCTGGAATTTGAACTCGCCGCCCTGAAATGAAACGTCGTAGAAACCCCAGGTCTTCGCCGTCAAAACCGAGGGGTAGCCCATCTCGCCCGCCTGCGCCATCAGCGCTAGCCGAACCGCCCGGCTCGTCGCGTCCCCCGCCGCCCAGCTCTTGCGAGACCCCGTGTTGGGCGCGTGGCGATAGGTGCGCAAGCTCTGCCCATCCACCCAAGCCAGCGACAGCGCCGCAATCGTCTCTTCGCGGCTCAACCCCAAAAGCTGGCTAACCACCGCAGTAGACGCAACCTTCACCAGCACCACGTGATCCAGCCCCACCTTGTTAAACGAGTTCTCCAGCGCAATGCACCCCTGGATCTCGTGCGCCTTGATCATCGCCGTCAAAACATCGCGCATCACCAGCGCAGGCCTGTCCCCATCAATCGCCGTACGCGAGAGCCAATCTGCGACCGCAAGAATCCCCCCAAGATTGTCCGATGGATGACCCCACTCCGCAGCCAGCCACGTGTCGTTGAAGTCCAGCCACCGGATCATCGCCCCAATGTTGAACGCCGCCTGCACCGGGTCAAGCTGGTAGCTCGTGCCCGGCACCCGCGCCCCGTTCGGAACTACAGTCCCAGGAACAATCGGCCCCAGCAGCTTGGTGCATGCCGGATACTCCAGCGCCTCAAGCCCGCACCCCAGCGTGTCAATCAGGCAATGCTGCGCAGTGGAATAGGCCAGTTCGCTCTTGATCTCGTAACTCAATGCATAATCGGCGATGTCGGCGATAACCTGATCCGGCTCCGGCCGTTCATTACTAATCTGCGTCGACACTAACTCTCCTTCTCACCAAAACGCCTGTAATCCTGAGGAGGAAATGCCCCCCAAAAAAGGCACTGTCATCCCGAGCGCAGTCGAGGGATCTGCGGCTGTTTCTAAGAAAAGCAGAAAGAAGTATCCAACCTTACCAAGGACTAACCCCGCTCCCCAATCGCCACAAACTCCAGATCCTCCGGCCCCGTGTAATTCGCCGATGGCCGAATAATCTTCCCGTCCTGCCGCTGCTCAATCACATGCGCCGACCACCCCGCCGTCCGCGCCATCACAAACAGCGGCGTGAAGAGTTCGATCGGCACTCCCATCTCATGATAGGCCACCGCCGAGTACCAGTCGAGATTCGGAAACATCCGCTTCGCATCCATCATCACCGTCTCAATCCGCTGGGCCACGTCAAACAGCAGCGTGTCTCCCGCGGCCACAGCCAGCCCGCGCGCAACTTCCTTCACAATGTCGCTGCGCGGATCGCTGATCGTGTACACCGGATGCCCAAACCCGATAATCACCTCGCGCGCCGCCACCCGGCTGCGAATATCGCTCTCTGCCTCATCGGGCGAGGCGTAACGCTGCTGAATCTCCAGCGCAACCTCATTCGCGCCCCCATGCTTCGGCCCCTTCAGCGCCCCAATCGCCCCGGTAATGCACGAGTGCAAATCGGACCCGGTCCCCGCAATTACCCGCGCCGTGAAGGTAGAAGCATTAAATTCATGCTCCGCGTAAAGAATCAGCGAAGTCTGCATGGCGCTCGCCCATTCCGCGCTGGGCCTCGCTCCATGCAGCAGATGCAGAAAGTGCGCGGCAATCGAATCATCGTCCGTCTCAACCTCAATCCGCTTCCCGTTCCGCGCAAACTGATGCCAGTAAAGAAGCATCGACCCCAGCGAAGCCAGCAGCCGATCCGCCAACGCCCGCGCGCCCGCATCGTCATGGGCCGCGCCCTCCGGCTCCATGCACCCCAGCACCGACACCCCAGTCCGCAGCACGTCCATCGGATGCGTCGTTGCCGGCAACAACTCCAGTGCCTGCCGCACCGCCTCGGGCAGCCCGCGCAGCGTCTTCAGCTTCGCCTTGTACTCCGCCAGCTCAGCCGCGTTGGGAAGCTTCCCATGAACCAGCAAATGCGCCACTTCCTCATACTCGCAGTGCGCCGCCAGGTCCTTGATGTCGTACCCGCGATAGTGCAAGTCGTTCCCGCTATGCCCCACCGTGCATAGCGCAGTATTCCCCGCCGGCGTGCCGGAAAGGGCAACAGATTTCTTTGGCTTAAATGCTGTTGAATTGAAAGCAACCGACTCCTGGCCCATAAATCACCTCCAGAACCAATCTCCTGGTTACAAAGTCTTTTAAAAGGCAAAGACTGTCATCCTGAGCGAAAGGGGCCCCAAACGTTTTTCAGTTTGGGGGTGGTAAGTCGAAGGATCTGCTTCCGTTCTTTTGCGCACTCTGCAAGGAACTTTTGAGTCACGGCACCACCCAACCCGCGCTATTCCTTGCCCTTCGCAAACAACTCATCCAGCTTCCGCTCGTAAGCGTGATAATCCAAATACTTATACAAATCCGCCCGCGACTGCATCAGCCCCACCACATTCTTCTGCGTCCCCTCACCGCGAATCGCCTCATACACCTTCAGCGCCGCCGCATTCATCGCCCGATAAGCCCCGCAGCAATACAGCACAATATCCACGCCCGCGCCGGCAAGCTCCTCCCGCGTCCACAACGGCGTCTGCCCAAACTCTGTAATATTCGCCAGAATCGGCACGCCCACCGCAGCGCGAAACTCGGTGTACTGCCCCAGTTCCGTCACCGCCTCCGCAAAAATCATGTCCGCGCCCGCCGCAACATACGCTTGCGCCCTCGCAATCGCAGCCGCCAGCCCTTCGCCGGCCAGTGCATCCGTCCGCGCCATCAGTACAAACCCCTCGTCCGTCCGCGCATCCACAGCCGCCTTGATCCGATCCACCATCTCCGCCGTCGGAACCAGCTCCTTGCCCGGCCTGTGCCCGCAGCGCTTCTGCCCCACCTGGTCTTCCATGTGCACCGCCGCCGCTCCAGCCTTGATCATCTGCCGAATGGTCCGCGCAATGTTGAACGCCCCGCCCCAGCCCGTATCGATATCCACCAGCAGCGGCAACCCCGACGCATCCGTAATCCGCCTTACATCCACCAACACATCTTCCATCGTGCTGATGCCCAAATCCGGCATCCCCAGCGAATTCGCCGCCACCCCGCCCCCGGAAAGATAAAGCGCCTTGAACCCCGTGGCCTCTGCCAGCCGCGCCGTATACGCGTTGATTGCGCCCGCCACCTGCAGCGGCTTTTCCTCCCCCACCGCCCCCCGAAATCTCCCCCCAGCATTCATCGCGTGTCCTGTCCCTAAAGTTCATAACAAAACAAAAACTGTCATCCTGAGCGAACGGGGCCCCAAACGCAATTCAGTTTGGGGGTGGTGAGTCGAAGGACCTGCATTTGCTCTTCGGAACTTGTGCCGCGAACATTGAAGACACCAGACAAGATGCTCCCCAATGCCATGCAATTCCCTTGCGCCGCATCATAACAGCCCTACACCCCACCTTTCCCATCCCCGCCTCCCGGTGCGACAATCATCCCGTCGGGGCCGTCCATACTGAACAGGGGACTCCGCCCAAAGGAGAACTACCGCCATGAAATCGCTTCTTGCCTGTAGCAGCCTGCTTCTCATAGCCGCCACCGTTTTTGCCCAAACCCCCGCGCCCAAGCCTCCGCCCAAGAGCCCCGCTGAAACCGCTACCGCCACCATCGCCGGCAAAACCATCAGCGTCGTCTACAGCGCTCCCGGAGTCAAAGGCCGCGAGGGAAAGCTCTTCACCAAAGACGGCCAAATCGGCAAAGACCCCACCTATCCCATCTGGCGCGCCGGTGCCAACAGCGCCACCGCCTTTCATACCGATGGCGATATCACCGTCGGAGGCCTCGCCGTCCCCAAGGGTGACTACACCCTCTACGTCGATGTCAGCGACCCCGCCAACTGGACCCTCGTCGTCAACAAGCAAACCGGCCAGTGGGGAACAAAGTATGACCAATCCCAGGACCTCGGCCGCGTCAAAATGACCATGACCAAGCCCATGGCCATGGTCGAAACCCTCAAGTACACCGTCACTGACCTCGGCGGAACCACCGGCAAGCTCACCCTCGAATGGGAAAACCACTCCGCCTCCGTCCTAATCGCCGTCCACTAGAGCGTACCGCCTGTTGTTATCGAGTGGATAGGCTGTGGAACTCAAGGCTGCCTGGCTGGCGCAACGACATGTACCGCTGGCCTCCCGGCCGACTGGGGCGTGGACCTCCCGGCCCACCCCCCACTCCACACCAACCGGAAAGATGCTATAACCGACCCCCCGACAGGGCGGCCCTTGAACCAAATCGCCGCCCTGCCGATACAATAGCGACAGTGGGTGACTTTTCCCCGGAGGGACTTCTACCTTGCCGCTGTACGCCTATCGCTGCACCCAGTGCGGCCACAAATTTGAAAAGATCCAGAACTTCAGCGCCGACCCCGAGACGGAATGTCCCAAGTGCCACGGCCTCCTCGAGCGCCCTCTCACCGCGCCCCGCCTCCACTTCAAAGGCGCAGGCTGGTACGTAAACGACTACGCCGCCAAAAGCAGTGAGTCCGACTCCGGATCAGAACCTCCGCCTTCTGAACCGAAGGCTCCCGCCGCCAAGACTGACAGCTCAACTCCAGCCGCCGCGCCAACATCCGCACCAGCCCCAGCCGCCGCACCGGCTTCCTCACCCTCCAGCTCCTCCGGATCGAGCTCAACTTCCTAGCCACCGGGACTACAGAATGCGGAAAGACTCATTCCCGGGAGACTAGTTCCAGCACATGCCCCTCCTCGATCCCATCCCGTCCCCAGTAGCCCACGCCGACTACCCCGCCCTCGAGTGGGACCCGCTCCTAGCCCTCATCGCCGGTTTCGCCGCCTCCCCCGTCGGCCGCCATGCCATCCTCGACCTCCGCCCCTCCACCGACCAAGCCTGGATCGCCCGCCAGCACCAGCTAACCGCCGAACTCCGCCTCATCCTCTTGGAGCAAGTCTCCATCCCCTGCGGCGGCCTCTTCGACCCCACCCAGCTCGCCTCCAAAGCCCAAATCCCCGGCGCAGCCCTTGAAGCCACCGAGCTCCAGTCCGTCGCCCGCCTCGCCAACGACGTCGCCTCCTGGCAAGCCCTGCTCCAGCAGCCCCCAGCCCGCCTCGCAGGCAAGCTCCCCGGCCTCTCCGGCCTCTCCCAAGCCCTGACCACCTCCCTCAAGCCCTTAGCGGAAACCATCGAAAGAACAATCCAGCCCGACGGCTCCCTCGCCGACAACGCCTCCCCCGAACTCGGCCGCATTCGCCGCGATCAGGAGCGCCAGCAGCGCCAAATCGAGGAGTCCCTCCGCTCCGCGCTCCGCAAACTTTCCTCCGATGGCGCAACGCAAGACGACGTCATCACCATCCGCGGCGACCGCTTCGTCATCCCCGTCCGCGCCGAGCTCAAGCGCCGCATCTCCGGCGTGGTCCACGGCGCCAGTTCCTCAGGCCAAACTGTCTACGTCGAGCCCCTCGAAACCATCGAGCAAAATAACGAGCTCGTCCGCCTCATCGAAGAAGAGCAAGCCGAAATCCATCGCATCTTTGTCGCCCTCACCCGCCAGGTCGGCGGCTACGCTCAGGGACTCATTGAAGGCGCACGCGTCCTCGCCCTCGTCGACAGCCTCCAGGCCCGTGCCCGCTTTGCCCGCGACTTTGACTGCGTCGCCCCCGCCATCACTCCAGCCCAGCTCTCCCTCGACCGCGCCCGGCACCCGCTGCTCGAAAAGCGTCTCCGCGCCAGCGGCGGCCAAGTGATTCCCCTGACACTCGAACTTACCTCCGAACACCGCCAGCTCATCATCAGCGGCCCCAACACCGGCGGCAAAACCGTCACTCTCAAAACCACCGCCCTGCTCGCCATGATGGCCCAGGCCGGCCTGCCCATCCCCGCCGCCGCCGCAAGTTTCCCCATCTTCACGGCCTTCCTGGCCGACATCGGCGACGCCCAGTCCATCGAAGCCGCCCTCTCCACCTTTTCCGCCCACATCACCAACCTCGACCGCCTCTCCCGCCTCGCCGGCCCCCAGGCCCTGGTGCTGCTCGACGAACTAGGCTCCGCCACCGACCCTGAAGAAGGCTCCGCCCTCGCCGTAGCCATCGCCAGCTATTTCCTTGAGGCCGGCGCCTGGTCCCTCATCTCCACCCACCACACCTCGCTCAAGATCTACGCCGCCAACACCCCCGGCGTCCTCAACGCCGCCGCCGGAGTCGACGAGCACACACTCGCCCCCAACTACCAGCTCCGTCTCGGCGTCCCCGGCGCATCGGCCGGAATCCAAACCGCGGCCCGCCTCGGCCTCAACGCCACCATCGTCGCTGCCGCCCGCCAGCGCCTCGGATCCCAGCAGGTCGACATCGCCCGCTTCCTCGACAAAATGCACTCTGAACTCGCCGCCCTTGAAGCCGACCGCAAAGCCGCCCGCGAAGAGCAGTACGCCCTCAACCAGTCCCGCGCCAAGCTGGCCCGCGAAGGCGACATCGAGCTCCGTAACCGAACGCGCGAACTCGAAACCAAGCTAGCCTCGCTCCTCAAAGACTTCGAATTCCAGATGCGCGAAACCGTCCGCGCCATTGAAGACCGCGCCGCCCAGCAGAAGCTCTCCAAAGAAGCCGAACGCCGCATGCTGCGCCTCCGCCGCGAGTTCCAGGAAAGCTTCAATCAGACCGTAGTGGCCCACCGCACCGGCGCCGATCATGGAGACGCCAACGCCCAGCCACATCTTCTCAAGCACATCGCCCCCGGCGACCAGGTCCGCATCAAGTCGATGAACAAAGTCGCCGTAGTCCAGCGCGAAATCGAGAAAGACGTCTTCGAAGTAGCCCTCGGCCCCATCAAAATGCGCGTCAAGCGCGACGAGCTGACCGAGCCGCCGAAGCCCGCCGAGTCCTTAAAGTTCGATCCGTTAGCCGCCGCCCGCAAGCAGAAGAACGTCCACGTCACCGTCACCAGCGCCAACACCGACGAAATGCGCATGGAGATCAACCTAATCGGCCGCCGCGTAGACGAAGCCACCGAAGAGCTGGAGCGCTACCTCGACCACGCTTTCCTTGCCGGCCTTCCGCGCGTGAGAGTAATCCACGGCCACGGCGCCGGCATCCTCCGCCGCGCCGTCCGCGAGTTCCTGAAATCCCACCCCCACGTAGCCACCATCGCCGAAGCCCCCCAAAACGAAGGCGGCCAAGGTGCCACCCTTGTGGAACTACGACAGTAGAGTGCACAAAATGCTGCGCGAAAATCTAATGAGGAGTGAAATCAGGAAGGCTTTGTAACAGGGCATGACTTCAGTCGTGCCGATAAGGCCAACTAAATTGATGTCGGGCTTTACAGGCTGCGGAAAAACTCGTTCGGGCGGTAGGCCGGGGATTTATCCCCGGTTTAAAGCCAATCAAATGAATGTGGGCTTCAGCCCCTGAGGTATGTGTTTCGGGCATTTCGCTCCCAAACAGCCCTTTTTCCGCGCCCTGTTTAGCCCCTGCAAAAGCCAATACAGGAGCGCCCAAAAACGCGCCTTTTCCCGCGACCTCAAAAGCCCGCAGCGCGATTGAATGCGACGTCTGCAACTACAATTCGGCCACGTAGATCGCGGTTCCAGTATTCAGGACGAGGTTGCTGCCGCGTGCGGCGCCGCTCAGGTAACGGGTAGGAGATGGAACGATAAGGTTTCCATCAATGTCAACACAGCGGACTTCCTCTGGAACTGTCTCCGACTCGAAGCCTCGGGTCATCAGCTTTGAATCCCGAAGGTAAATCAAACGGCTACCACGCACAGCAAACGCGTTTCCCAAGGATCCGAATTCGAGCCAACTCTGCTTAACTTCAAGGCCTCTGAGCAAGACAAGAGGGAAGTCCGAGTAGTAGTTCACCCACACATCACCGTTCATTGCAACGTTGAGCGCGTAACAGTCGTCAATCGGGGGCAGCTTATGCTGTGCCACGTCATCCCTGTACCGAAACACTGGCGCGCCGGAGGCGTCAAAGCAGACTAATCCTTGCGTTGAAATCCCTTCGCCATAAACACCCTCATCGAAGTAGCTCACCCAGATTCTGCCGTCGGGTAGGGTCTGCAGGTCCTCGATCGCATCCCCCAGGTTCAAGGTGCGCATCAGCCCCCCAGCGGCATCATAAACATGCGCGCGGCCAGTCCGAGAGTAGCCGAGAATCCAGCCGTTTTCGAACGGTTGGATTTCCCGGGCAAGTTCCCCGATGCCAGCAGTAATTCGAGTGGTTTTCACCGCGCCACCTTCCATGAACACGATGTGGAGTGCTGTCGGAGGTTTCCAATACCAATGGGACCAAATTTCGCGGCTCGCTGCTGAATCTGGCCGAGGGCCCCGACCCTCCACCATCAGCAGCAGCGGAAGCCCTGACCAATCAACCGCGACCTCGCCAAGTTCCCATTCCCGAGGAAACGCGTCAAGCGCTATACACTTCTTGAACAACTGCTCGATCATGTTTCAAGGATAAGCGAATCCGTGCCGCCGAGTCCGCCCGCAAACCGGCCTGGACTCCGTCATCAACCCTCACTACCAAGCGGTGATTGTCAACCGGGGAATGCGTGGCGGCGAACTCCTCGCGCCTCATATGCGCGGCGAAATGCCTCCTTTTCATAGACATACGCCGATTGATTCTCTCGAAAAGTTTCTTTCCCACTTTTGCATGCAATTAAGCTCTTTTGGCGCACAATGAAGTTGTGAAGGTAAAATCCTACCCGGAAAACCCCCAGGCACACCACAATTCAGACCTGGGAAGGAGCCCAAAACCAAACTCCCCCGGGAGAACGACCCCACCCCTCCCCCCTATTTGGCTGCATCCCAATCAAACGAAACGGATTACGCCCCAAAAAACCTGTAAAACCCCGTAAAAAAGACTTTTCGCCTCGAAGGTACGTCTCCTTCGGTATGATCTCAGTTGTCCCTCTGGAGGTTTCCCCATGCGCAAACTTGGCTTGATCGTCCTGATGTTGTGTTTCGCTTGCGGCTTTGCCGTGGCGCAGTCCAAAACCATTTACGACTTCAACATGAAATCTATTGACGGCCAGCCCGTCAGCCTCGGCAGCTACAGCGGCAAGGTCGTCCTGCTCGTCAACGTAGCCAGCAAGTGCGGATTCACGCCCCAATACGCCGGCCTCGAAGCCCTCTACGAGAAGTACAAGGACCGCGGCCTGGTCATCGTCGGCATCCCCGCCAACAACTTCATGCAGCAGGAGCCAGGCACCAACGAAGAAATCAAGAAGTTCTGCTCCAACAAATACAACGTCACCTTCCCCATGATGTCCAAGGTCAGCGTCCTCGGCGACGACAAGACCCCGCTCTACCAGTTCCTCACCGGAAAAGACACTGACCCCCAATACGCCGGCGACATCAAGTGGAACTTCACCAAGTTCCTCTTCGACCGCAGCGGCAAGCCCGTAGCCCGCTTCGAACCCGCCACTACCCCCGACTCACCCGAAGTAACCGCCGCCATCGAAGCCGCCCTGGCAAAGTAGCCTTCGTTCGGATGCGAGTCCGCCGACACACTCTCGGTGCCCCATCCATTCGCGCCCCTTGCGAATGGGTGGGAGCCCGATACCCCATACCCGAAACACTACAGCCCTACATCGTCCCCGAAGCAGCAGCCGCCTCGTGACAAACCGGCTGCTGCTTTTCTTTGCCCGCAGTCGTCTTGTCCTCCACCCCAATTGAAGCCGCCGGCGCGCTCTTCAGCTCATGCAGCAGCTTCACCAGCCGCGCAAACCCCTGCTCCCGAGCCGTCTTGTTCCCCGCAACCGTGTTCGTCGGGTCCTCGCCCGCCCGCATAAACCCATGCCCCGCTCCGTCGTAGGTCACCGGCTCGTAAAATTTCCTAGCCGCCTTCATGGCCGCCGTAGTCGCCGGAACCGTAGCCCCAATCCGCGCATCGTTCCCCGCATAAAACCCGTACACCGGAGCCGTCACACTAGAAACATCCGCCGGCCCCGGCCCATAAAACACAAAAGCCGCTGACAGATCCTTCCGGTGCGCCGCAAACGCGAACGACTTCCCCCCGCCCCAGCAGAACCCCGCCACCGCGATCTTCCCATTGGCAGCCGGTAGATGCTTCCCATATTCCGCCGCCGCATCAAGGTCCGCATTCACCCCATCCGCATCCAGCCCCGACACCGCCTTCACCGTCGCATCCTGGCTCGGAAATTCGCTCGACCCCCCGCCGCCCGGCCCAAACCCACTCAACAGGTCAGGCGCGATCACAATAAAGCCCTGCCCCGCCAGCTCATCCGCCATCTCCTTCGCCCAATCCGTGAGCCCAAAAATCTCGTGAATCAAAACCACCACCGGAGCCTTGTCCTTGATCTCCGGATAAACAACAAACGCCTCCACCGTCCTGCTCCCATGCTTCAGCGTCACATACTCGTGATGCCGCGGCGAAGCATCCAGCCGTGTGCGAGCCCAATCCTGGGCATTCAGCGAAACAGCCGCCGATAGAACAAGCAGCAGGGCAGCAATCAATTCAAAAGCGGGAAGCCTCATCAGTTTCATGGCGAACAGCATAGCCTCTCGCAGGAATACCTTGCAACACCCGTTTCGTGAATTCAACAATGCATGGATTGAGCCAACAAAATCGCTTTACACAATCACCCCACCCCAAACAAAACGGGCCCCGCCAAAGCGAAGCCCGCAAAACTAATCACTAACCACTCACCGCCAACCCCTGCCTCTACGCCATCGCTTCCCGCCCCATCGTCTCAAAGTGCAACTGGCCGCTCTTCCGGTCCACATCGATCCGCACATGCGCCCCATGCAGCACCTCGCCATTCAGAATCTTGATGGCCAGCGGATCCTGAATCATCTTCTGCAACGCCCTCTTCAACGGACGAGCCCCATAAGCCGCATCCGACCCTGCAATCAGAATCAGTTGCCGCGCCGCCTCGCTCAACTCCAGCGAAATCGCCCGATCCTCCAGCAGCTTCCGCACCTCGTTCAACCGAAGCTCCAAAATCTGCCCCATCTGCGCCTGACCCAGCGGACGGAAAATCACCGTATCGTCCACGCGATTCAAGAACTCCGGCCGGAAATGCTCCCGCAACACCCGCATCACAGACTCCCGAGCCATTTCGAAATCATGCTCGGTCTTCAACGGCTCAGCCGACAGAGCAGCCGCGCCCAAATTCGAAGTCATAATCAGCACCGTATTCTTGAAGTCCACAGTTCTGCCCTTGGAATCCGTCAACCGCCCGTCGTCCATCACCTGCAGCAGAATGTTGAACACGTCCGGATGCGCCTTCTCAATCTCGTCAAACAAAATCACCGAGTACGGCCGCCGATGCACAGCCTCCGTCAACTGCCCGCCTTCGTCGTAGCCCACATACCCCGGCGGAGCGCCAATCAGCCTGGCCACCGCATGCTTCTCCATGTACTCGCTCATGTCGATGCGAATCATCGACTGCTCGTCGTCAAACAGAAACTCCGCCAGCGCTCGAGCCGTCTCCGTCTTGCCCACGCCCGTGGGGCCAAGAAAAATGAAGCTCCCGATCGGCCGCTTGGGATCGCTCAGCCCCGCACGCGATCGGCGAATTGCGTTCGCCACAATCGTCAGCGCCGCATCCTGCCCAATCACGCGCTCCCGGAGCCTCGTTTCCATCTCCACCAGCTTCTTCACTTCGCCTTCCAGCATCCGGCTCACCGGAATCCCCGTCCACTTGCTCACAATCCCGGCAATGTCTTCCTCGTCCACTTCTTCCTTCAGCATCCGCGCCACGCCGGCATTCCCATCCTGCGCCGCGCTCAACTGTTTCAGCTCCGCTTCCAGCTTCGGCAGTTCCCCATACTGAATCTGCGCCGCCCGCTCCAGCATCCCCTTGCGCGTCTGCTCTTCCGCCTCAAACCGAAGCGCCTCAATCTTCTTCTTCAAGTCGCTGATGCGCGTAATCGCTTCGCGCTCGTTGTTCCATCGCGTCCGCAAAGCAGTAATCTGCTCCGTCAGCGCAGCCAGCTCGCTCACCACCTCTTTCAAGCGCCCAACGCTGTTCTGATCCGTCTCCCGCTTCAACGCCTCGCGCTCAATCTCCAGCGAAGTCTTCTGCCGCTCCAGTTGGTCAATCTCCGTCGGCTTCGACCCAATCTGCACCGCCAGCGAAGCCGCCGCTTCATCAACCAAATCAATCGCCTTGTCCGGCAAAAACCTGTCGCTGATGTAGCGATGCGACAACATCGCCGCCGCCACAATCGCCGCGTCCTTGATGCGCACATTATGGTGCGCCTCATACCTGTCCCTCAGGCCGCGCAAAATCGCAATCGTGTCCTCCACGTTGGGCTCGCCCACATAAACAATCTGGAACCGCCGCTCCAGCGCCTTGTCCTTCTCAATGTACTTGCGATATTCGTTCAGCGTAGTTGCGCCAATCGCCCGCAGTTCCCCCCTCGCCAGCGCCGGCTTCAGCATGTTGCTCGCGTCAATGGCGCCCTCGGCCGCGCCAGCCCCAACCAGCGTATGCAGCTCGTCGATAAACAGCACAATCTCGCCGTTCGACTCTTCAATCTCCTTCAAAACCGCCTTCAACCGCTCCTCAAAGTCACCGCGAAACTTGGCCCCGGCCAGCATCGCGCCCAGGTCCAGGCTGATCACCCGCTTGTCCTTCAGGCTCTCCGGCACGTCCCCTTCAAAAATCCTCCGCGCCAACCCTTCCACAATCGCCGTCTTGCCCACCCCCGGCTCGCCAATCAGCACAGGATTATTCTTCGTCCGCCGGCTCAGCACCTGGATCACCCGCCTGATCTCCTCGTCGCGCCCAATCACCGGGTCCAGCTTCCCGCGCCGCGCCAGCTCGGTCAGGTCCTTGGCATACTTCTCCAGCGCCTGAAACTTCCCTTCAGGGTTCTGGTCCGTCACCCGCTGCGATCCGCGAACGGCAGTGAGTGCCTTCAAAATCGCCTCGTGCGTCGCCCCCAGCGCCAGCAGCGCATCCCGCGCCGCATCGCCCTTCTGGTGCGCCACTCCAAGCAATAAGTGCTCGGTCGACACGTACTCGTCCTTGAAATTGGCGGCCTCGCTGAAGGCCCGCTCCAGCGCCTTGTTCAGCGCCTGGCTCAAGCCCGGCTGGTTCGCCGTCCCAGACACGCGAGGCAGTTTCTCCTCCATCTGGTGCAGGTCGTGCTCCAGCCTTTCAGTAGGCACACCAATCTTCTCCAGCACCGCCGGAATCACGCCCTCGCGATCCTCCATCAGCGCCAGCAACAGGTGCACCGGCTGCACCTCAGGGTTGCCCAGCTCGGCCGCGCGGGCCTGCGCCTGCTGCATCGCCTCTTGCGACTTCACCGTAAGTTTTTCAAAACGAATCGCCATAATTTCCTCAGATTACAGATGACAGGTTATAGATGACAGTTCAAAAAACCACTGCCGGAAAACAACACACAGGACAGATGGCAGCGCCCCACTGCGGGTTTTCACTACCATCTGTCATCTGTAATCTGTCACCTTGCTTTTACCGCACTCCAGCCAGTTCCGGCTCTTCCACTGCCTTTTCGGCTTCGAGCTTCGTCTCCCCGCCCACAGTGATCTTGATCTGCCTGGGCTGAGCCTCCGGCTTCTTCGCCAGTTCCAACTTCAGCACGCCAGCGTTGTAGCTTGCCGCCACGTTCTCCGCATTCACCGTCGACGGCAGCGTAAACGCCCGGAAGAAGCTGCCATAACGCCGCTCAATCCGATGGAAGTTCTGCTCCTTCTCTGCCGCCTCGAACCTGCGCTCGCCCTTCACCGTCAGCGTGTTGTTCTCCACGCGAATGTCCAGATCCTTCTCCTCAATTCCAGGCACTTCCAGCTTCAACACCACCTTCTGCGCGTCCTCATAGATATCCACCGCCGGCGTAAAGCTCGCCGTCCCTATCTGGCCTTCCCCTTCATTCAGGTCGCGGAAAAGAGAGTTCACGCGGTTTTGCAGAGCCACCACTTCACGAAACGGGTCCCAACGAACGATTGTCATAACAGTTCTCCTTCAGATGTCCTTATTCATTGACGGGGCCAGGAATCTGCGTCCCGGCCGCTCAATCAATCTGATGACACTATAACACAAATGATTCACAAAATATGCGCGTCAAGCACTCATATTTTTACGATTCCTCCATCCGTCTTGTTCCCAATCACATTCCCCCCAGAATCTGCCTCGGCTCACCCCGCCCAGCCCCGCGAATAACCCCCGAAAAAACCCCTCCAAGCAAAAT